>Ga0070710_10000109_pt1 | contig 38429 bp, 38 predicted proteins | sample LARL52metaG_FD_65454 | JGI IMG/M metagenome (GOLD analysis project Ga0070710, IMG submission 65454) | Corn, switchgrass and miscanthus rhizosphere microbial communities from Kellogg Biological Station, Michigan, USA - LAR L5-2 metaG | ecosystem: Host-associated > Plants > Roots > Rhizosphere ...
CCCGCGTGCGCCAGGAGGGTGCGGAAGGTCCCCGCGTGCGTTCCCGGGGATATCCGGATGAAGTGGGCGGAGGGCGGGGACTACCCTTTTCAGGGTGATTGACCTCAAGGTGTTGCGCGAGAACCCGGAGATCGTGCGCGCTTCGCAGCGTGCCCGCGGCGAGGACGAGGGTGTCGTCGACTCCCTGCTGTCCGCGGACGAGCGCCGGCGGACCGCCATCTCCCGCGCGGACACCCTGCGCGCCGAGCAGAAGGTGCTCGGCAAGGAGGTCGGCAAGGCCAAGGGCGACGAGCGCGCCGCGCTGCTGGCGAAGGCCAAGGACCTGGCCGCCGAGGTGAAGGCCGCCGAGGCCGAGCAGAACGCCACCGCCGCCGAGGTCGACGAGCTGCTCGCCAAGATCCCGAACCTGGTGCACCCGGACGCGCCGATCGGCGGCGAGGACGACTTCGTGGTCGTCAAGACCGTCGGCGAGCCGCGCGAGTTCGACTTCGAGCCGCAGGACCACCTGGACCTGGGCACCAAGCTCGGCGCGATCGACATGGAGCGCGGCGCCAAGGTCGGTGGCAGCAGGTTCTACTTCCTCAAGGGCGTCGGCGCGCAGCTGGAGCTCGCGCTGCTCAACATGGCGGCGCAGCAGGCCACGGCCAACGGCTTCCAGCTCATGATCACGCCCACGCTGGTGCGGCCGGAGATCATGGCGGGCACCGGGTTCCTCGGCGCGCACTCCAGCGAGATCTACCACCTGCCGGGCGACGACCTGTACCTGGTCGGCACGTCGGAGGTGCCGCTCGCGGGCTACCACGCGGACGAGATCCTCGACGGTGAGCGCCGGTACGCGGGCTGGTCGTCGTGCTACCGGCGCGAGGCCGGGTCGTACGGCAAGGACACCCGCGGCATCATCCGCGTGCACCAGTTCAACAAGGTCGAGATGTTCTCCTACGTGAAGCCGGAGGACGCCGAGGCCGAGCACGCCCGGCTCCTCGCGTGGGAGGAGGAGATGCTCGCCAAGATCGAGGTGCCCTACCGCGTCATCGACACGGCGACCGGTGACCTCGGCATGTCGGCGCACCGCAAGTTCGACTGCGAGGCGTGGGTGCCGACGCAGCAGAAGTACCGCGAGCTGACCTCGACGTCGAACTGCACCACGTTCCAGGCGCGGCGGTTGAACGTGCGCTACCGGGACGAGAACGGCAAGTCGCAGATCGCGGCGACGCTCAACGGCACGCTGGCGACCACGCGGTGGATCGTCGCGATCCTGGAGAACCACCAGAACGCGGACGGCTCGGTCAACGTTCCGGTGGCGATGAGGCCGTTCATGGGCGGCCTCGACGTGCTCAGGCCGAACTAGTCGCGAGCTCGGGCTGCTGCGGTTCCGCCACGGCGGCAGCCCGGGCCTTCTTCCTGGCGTTCAGCTTCTTGATGAGCGTGCGGCCCACGTTGATCATCGGCTGCTCGACCCAGCGGTACAGCAGGTCCGCGGCGAGGATGCAGCCGATCGTCACCACGACGCCGGTGAGCGTGCGGTGGATGGCCAGCGCGGGGATCGCCAGCGCGACGACCCAGCCCACGAGGCCCTGGATCAGGTAGATCGAGTACGAGCGCTCGCCGAGGAAGACCATCGGCCGCGTCGACAGCGCCCAGCTCACCGGGCCGCGGCTCAGCGTCGCCACCACGAACAGGGCGACCGCCAGGCCGTAGAGTGCGACCGGCACCATGCCCCTCGTGCCGCCCTCGACGAGAGCGGCGTCGATCTGGTCGATGTTCATCTGCACGGCGACGACGATGACGCCGATCGGGAACGCGGCCAGCGGGTGGGTCAGCGGCCGCAGCAGCGCGAAGCCCTTCGGGTTGTGCAGCACGAGCGCCAGCAGGCAGCCGAAGATGATCATGTAGTAGGCGGCGGACGAGAGCTGGCCCGGCATCGTGAACTGACCGATGAAGGCCAGCACCAGCAGGGCGAGCGTCATCGGCAGGCGCCGCTTCAGCGTGAACGCGCCGATAGTGAACATCAGCGCCGGCCACACCAGGTAGAACTTCTGCTCCACGCCCAGCGTCCAGGTGTGGCCGTACATCATGCCCGCCGGCACCCACTCGTTCATGAACGTCAGGTACTTCACCAGCACGGTGTCCAGGGCCATGGCGCGGTACTCGCCGCGCAGCCAGGCGAACCCGATCACGAGGAACAGCACGACGTAGTAGACCGGCATGATCCGGAAGATCCGCCGCAGGTAGAAGTCGCGCAGCGAGATCTTGCCGTTGCGGGCCTCCTCGCGCAGCGCCAGCGTGGTGATCAGGTAGCCGGAGAGCACGAAGAACAGGTGCACGCCGATCCAGCCGTTGAGGCGCGCGTACGCGGGGCCCGCGAAGTGGAAGACCACCACCATGACGGCGGCGAGCGCACGGATGCCGTCGAGAGCGGGGAACCGCTTCATCCCCAGATACTCAGCGTGCGTGATTGTGCGCATGTTTGCAGATCCCCAATGGGCTAACGGCTGCACCGGACCCGAAGGAGTATGGCAGCCGTCCGTGTTGATCTACGGCGTGGTGTCACCCAACCGAGCGATCGAGGACATTTGCGACATACTTCGCGATCTCCAGTGAACCCGTCGCCGCTGGTGACGGAGCGTTCAGCACGTGCACCTGACGAGGAGCGGTCTCGATCAGGAAGTCGTCCACGAGCGACCCGTCCGGCAGCATCGCCTGGGCCCGCACCCCGCTCTCCGCGCGCACCAGGTCGTCCTCGCGCACGGCCGGCACGAGCCGCGCGAGCGAGGCGGCGAAGCGCTTGCGCGACAACGACCTGAGCACCTCGTCGACGCCGGTCCGCGCGTACCTGCGCGCCAGCCGCCACGCGCCGGGGAAGCGCGCCACCTCGGCGAGGTCGGTCAGCGACACGTCGCTCCACCGGTAGCCCTCGCGCCGCAGCGCCAGCACCGCGTTGGGACCGCAGTGCACCGACCCGTCGAGCATCCGGGTGAGGTGCACGCCGAGGAACGGCAGCGTCGGGTCCGGCACCGGGTAGATCAGCCCGCGGACCAGGTCGGTGCGCCGCAGCTCGTAGTACTCGCCGCGGAACGGCACGATCCGCGCCGCCGGGTGCAGACCCGCCAGCCGCGCGATCCGGTCGCTCTGCAGGCCGCCGCAGTTCACCAGCGCGTCGGCGCGGACGACCCCCTGCGGCGTCGCCACCTCGACCGACGAACCGGCCGTCCGGATCGCCAGCGCGGGGGACCGCAGCCGCAGGTCGTGGCCGTCGAGCGACCGCACCAGCGCCGCGCACACCGCGGGGTAGTCGATGATTCCGGTGCTCTCCACGCGCAGGGCCGCCACGCAGGCCACCTCGGGCTCGTACTCGAGCGCCTCACCGGCGGAGACGAGCTTCGCGGGCACCCCGTTGGCCTCGGCGCGCGCGGCCAGGTCGTGCAGCCTCGGCAGTTCGTCGGCGGAAGTGGCGACCACGAGCTTGCCGCACACCTCGACCGGAACGCCGTGCTCCCGCGCGAACGCGACCATCGACGCGTTGCCGGCCACGGACATGCGGGCCTTCAGCGAATCGGGCTTGTAGTAGAGCCCCGCGTGCACGACGTTGGAGTTGTGGCCGGTCTGGTGGGCGCCCCAGCGCCTCTCCTTCTCCAGCACCGTCACGCGAGCACCGCGCGAGGCCAGCTCGGCCGCCACCGCGAGCCCGACGATTCCGCCACCGATCACCACGACTGAGCGCACAGTGACGAAATCTCGTTTCGGGTGGTCGGTCGTTACAGGTGCCGGTCGAGCGTGGGCAGCACGTCGGCGGCGACGTCCTCGACGACCTGTTCGCTGCCCATGTAGATGCCGTCGTGCCGCGGCCAGTGCGCCACCACGTCGGTGAAGCCCAGCTCAGCCGCCCTGCCGACGGCGTCGACGAAGCACTCGACGCTCGACAGCGAGTACACCGGTGCCGAGTCGAGGTTCAGGTACCGGTTCACCCGCGCCGTGCGGCCGTGCGTGGCCAACGTCTCAGTGAACTGCGAGGAGAGCTCCGCCACGCCCCGCCACCACGCCTCGTGGTCCTCGGTGGGCGGTCCGGTGGTGACCCAGCCCTGGCCGAACCTGGCCGCCACGGCCATCGCCTTCGGGCCGTTCGCCGCCACCACGAACGGCACCCGCGGCCGTTGCACGCAACCGGGCGCGCTGCGGGCCTCCTCCGCCGAGTAGAACTCGCCGTGCCACGACGTGCGGTCCTTGACCAGCAGCTGGTCGAGCAGCTCGACGAACTCGCCGAACCGGGCCGTCCGGTCGCGCGGCAGCAACGGCTGCGCACCGGTCACGACCGTGTCGTACCCGGCCCCACCTGCGCCGATGCCGAGCGTGAACCGCCCGTCGGACACGTCGTCGATCGTCAGCAGCTCCCGCGCGAACGGCACCGGGTGCCGGAAGTTGGGGCTCGCGACGAACGTGCCGAGCCGGATGCGCGAGGTGACCAGCGCGGCCGCTGTCAGGGTCGGCACCGCGCCGAACCAGGGACCGTCGACCAGGGTGCGCCAGCCGAGGTGGTCGTAGGTCCACGCGTGGTGGAACCCGTACTCCTCGGCCGCGCGCCACTTGGGTTCGGCGATCCACCATCGGTGCTCCGGGAGAATCACGATGCCTACGCGCACCCACGTACGGTAACCAGCTGTTCAGCTGCTCACGAACTTGGCTCACGTAGTTGAGAAGGCAAGATGTCGGTGTGGAACAGCCGCGCCTGGTCGCCTCCGACGTCGACGGAACCCTGCTCAACCCCCTGGAGAGCGTGAGCCCGCGCACCGCACAGGTGGTCGCCCGCGTGCTCGCGGCAGGCGTGCCGTTCGTGCTGGCCACCGGCAGGCCGCCGCGCTGGATCCCGCGCATCGCCGCCGAGGCCGGTCTCGACGGTCTCGCCGTGTGCGCGAACGGTGCCGTGCTCTACGACATCGGGCGTGACGAGATCGTCTGGGCGCGCACACTCAGCCCCGTGCAGCTGCAGGACATCGCGAGCGCGGTCGACAGCGTGCTGGACGACTGCACGTACGCGGTGGAGCTCGTCGGCACGCCGAAGGACGACCGGACGTTCGTCGCCGAGCTGAGCTACACGCACCCGTGGCCGGAGGGCCCGCACAGCGGTCTCACGCGCGCCGAGACGCTCGGCCACCCGGCGACCAAGCTGCTGATCAGGCACCACTCGCTGACCAGCGCGGAGATGGTGGCGGCGATCGGCGAGGTGCTGCACGGCGAGGTCGACCTCACCTACTCGACGGACCACGGCCTGATCGAGGTCTCGGTCCACGGCGTCACGAAGGCGTCCGGGCTGGCCGACGTCGCGGAACGGTTCGGCGTCGACCGCGAGCACGTCATCGCGTTCGGGGACATGCCGAACGACGTCGAGATGCTGACGTGGGCCGGACACGGCGTGGCGATGGCCAACGGCCACCAGGCCGCTCGTGCCGCCGCGGACGAGGTCACCGGACCGAACTCCGAGGACGGCGTCGCGATGGTCCTCGAACGCTGGTTCTGACACCGCGGAGAAGCGCGCGCGGACCCGGCGGGTACCGTGAAGCGCTCGCGATACAGGTCATGAGCGCGCCGCGGTGCGGATTCCCCCGGCGTCAGCCCGTTGAACCGAGGGAACGACTTTCAGATGAGTGCACTGATAATCCTGGCGTTCTGGCTGCCGGGTCTCGTCGTCGGCTACGCGCTGCGGCTCAGGGGATGGGCGCTCTTCGGCGGTGCCCCCGTGCTCACGGCCGGCACGATCGCGGTGGGCACGGTCGCGCTGGGCGGCCTCGGCATCCGCTGGAACCTGCTGAACGTGCTGCTGTGGACGCTGGTGCTGGCCGTCGTGTTCGGCGTCCTCACCTGGCTGGTGCGGCGCCGGAACAACGCGGACGACCCGATCAAGGACCCGAAGCGCACGCTCGGTGAGCACCTGATGATCGGCGCCGGTGTCGTGGCCGGCGCGGCGGTCGGCGTCGTCACCTACCTGCGGGGCATCAACTTCCGGCTCGACACGATCAACCAGGACTGGGACGCCCCGTACCACGGCAACGCCATCCGCTGGATCGCCGAGCACGGCTCCTCGCTGCCGTCGTCGCTCGCGCCGACCGCGAACCTGCCAGAGGGTGCGACGTACTTCTACCCCAACACGTACCACTCGCTGCTGGCGCTGTTGCTCGACACGGCCGCCCCGATGCCGAACCTGCTGAACCTCGCCGCCATCGCGGTCATCCTGGCGTGGGTCGCGGGTGTCGCGGCGCTGGCGGCCACCTGGCGCCTGCCGGTCATCGCGGCCACCGCCGCGGCGGCCACCGCCACGTGGTTCTCGGCGTTCCCGTACGACTCGCTGTGGCGCGGACCGCTGTGGCCCTACGTCGCCGGCATCGCCATGATCCCGGGCGCCCTCGCCATCGCCCGCAAGGTCCTCACGAACAAGGGCCTCACCGGCCCGCTCGGCCTCGGTCTGGCGTTCGCCGGTCTCGCCGGTCTGCACACCAGCCTCGCGTTCGTGGCGGCGCTGTACGGCATCGCGCTGCTGATGGCGTTCGTGTTCAAGCTGGAGCCGATCGACTGGCGCAACGCGCGGAAGCGCCTCATCGCCACGGCCGCGTGGGCGGTGGCCTGCATCCTGCCCGTGATGCTGCCCGCGTTGTCGCAGTCCGCCGGCGTGACCTCCGCGCAGTGGCCCGTGTTCGCCTCTCCCGCGGAGGGGCTCGGTCAGGTGCTGCTGTTCTCTCCGACGAGCCAGTTCCCGCAGTGGACCCTCGGCGTCGCCGCCATCATCGGCATCGTACTGATGATCAAGCACCGCCGGCTGGTCTGGATCGTCGGCGCGTGGGCCGTGTTCGGTGCGCTCTACGCCACGAGCGCGTCGCTGAAGAACGTCGTCGTCAACGTCCTTTCCGGACCGTTCTACAACGACGCCTGGCGCTTCGCCGCGCTGCTGCCGCTCGCGGGCGCGCTCGCCATCGGTGAGCTGACGTGGACGGTCTCCAACTGGGCCACGGGAAAGCTCGGCTCGCGCGTCGCCACGCCGCGGGCCGCCTTCGCCGTGCCGGTGCTCGTGGCGCTGGTCTTCGGTCTGCTGCTGGGCGTTTCGGGCAAGGGCGCGTGGGTCGTCCGCAACTCGGACCGTCTGAAGATCAACAACTACGAGGGGCCGACCGTCATGCGCGGCGAGCGCGACGCCTACCAGTGGCTCGCGCAGCACTCCAAGGACCATCCGGTGATGAACGACCGCTCGGACGGCTCCGTGTGGATGTACGCGCTGGCCGGGGTGACGCCGGTGGAGTGGACGTTCTACGGCGCCGCGGAGAACACCCCCAAGGGGCAGCTCACCCGGCACCTGATGGAGATCGACAAGGACCCGTCGGTCCGCAAGATGGTGGACGAGCTGGGTGTGCGCTACGTCCTGTACGGCAAGGGATACGTGCGGCCCTGGTCGGTGCCGGCACCCGGCCTGCAGGGCCTGGAGAAGGTGTCCTCGCTGAAGAAGGTCTACGAGAACCCGGACGCGACCGTGTACGAGATCCTCCCGGCCGGTGCCGGCGGACGTTCATAGCCGGCCACGAAAAAGGGCTCGGCCTCCGCGGAGGCCGAGCCCTTTCGCTTGTCCGGCTCAGACGTAGCCGAGCTGCTGCAGCGTGTCGGCGATGATCTCGCTCGGGTGGTACTTGTCCAGAGTGGACGGACGGCGCAGCGACTCGTGGTTGTCCAGGAAGTGCTCCAGCTTGGCGGTCTCCATGCCGGTCAGCACGATGTTGGAGCCGATGCCCTGCTGCCGCTCGGTGTGCGTGCGGTGGATGGCCGCGGGCATGCCGATGTAGGAGCACTCCTCCTGCAGGCCGCCGGAGTCCGTGACGACGAACTTGGCGCGCGCCAGGATCGGCAGGAACTTCAGGTAACGGCGCTTGTGCTGCAGGATGAACCGCTCGCCGTCGAACAGGTCGTGCCACTTGAACCGCTCGATCCGCTCCCGCTCCGGCGCGCCGGCGAGGTAGAGGATCGGGGTCTTCTGCGACGCCTTCTTCAGCAGTTCGAGGACCTCGCGGTACTTCTCCGGCCGCGACAGCAGCTCGAAGCGGTGCAGCGTGGCGAGACCGAACTCCTCGGGGAGCTCCTCGGTCGTCGTCGAGTTGATGGCCAGGCGCATCGCGTCGATGACCGTGTTCGCCTCGGTGTTCACCACGACGCCGCGCGCCTTGCGGAGGTTGTGGACCTCCACCTGGGTCGGTGCGAAGTGGACGTCGGTGACCACCGTCGCGATGCGGCGGTTGATCTCCTCGGGGAACGGCGAGGCCAGGCTGCCCGAGCGCAGACCCGCTTCGACGTGCGCCACGCGGGCGCCCAGCAGGCGCTTGCCGACGAGGCTGCCGAACGGGGTCGTGAACGTGTCGCCGTGCACGATGACCAGACCCGGCTTGCCGTCCGCGGTCAGGGAGGCGCGCAGCTGCTTGCGCTGGCCGAACACCGTGCGCGTGATGGCGGTGGCCCAGGCCGGGACCTGCTTCGGCGTCTCCAGGTTGCGGGCCTTGCCGCGCGGGACGAGCCACAGGTCCGGTTCGGGGAGCTGGAGGTCTTCCAGCACGTCGGCCACCTCGTCCACGTGCTGTGCGGTGAACCACAGCAGCGGCTTCGTGCCGCGGGCGACGAGAGCGTGGTAAACGGGCGCCACCTTGATGAGTTCAGCGGTGGTACCAGCGATAAAGGCGATCACGGGAAGGACCCCTGAAGCTCGGGATCAAAGGACCGCCTGGATACTGTCAGGTGTGACGAGCAGGAGCAAATCCCTCGACAACCTCCCCACCTTGAGCATCGTGATCCCGGTCTACAACGAACAGGACTGGATCGGCCGCTCGGTGGGAGCACTCCGCACCGCCCTGGCCCGCGCCGAATGGCCCGCCCAGATCGTGGTGGTCGACGACGGCAGCACCGACGAGACGCCGAAGCGGCTCGCGGAGCTCGGCGGCGTCACCGTCGTCTCCCAGACCAACAGCGGCCGGTTCGCCGCGCGCCTCAACGGCCTGCAGGCGGCGGACGGCGAGCTCGTCTTCCTGGTCGACAGCCGCGTCATCGTCGACGAGGACGCGTTCCGGTTCCTGCGCGACCAGCTCGCGGAGCACCCCGACCGGCGGGTGTGGACCGGTCACATCGACATCGACACCAAGGGCAACCCGTACGCGGGCTTCATGCAGGGCCTGGTCTCGGTGGGCTGGCGCCGCTACACGGCGAACCCGCGGCTGGTGTCGTTCGGTGCCGGGGACTTCGACGCGTACCCCAAGGGCGCGGGTGCCTTCCTCGCCCCGCGCGAGACGTTGCTGCGCGCCGCGAAGTCGTTCGAGTCGCTCTTCGACGACCCGCGCCTGGCCAGCGACGACACCCGCATGCTCCGCTCGATCGCCGAGGAGCAGCGGATCTGGCTCGCCCCCGGTTTCGCGGCGCGGTACAACAGCCGCGACTCGCTGAAGAAGTTCGTGCGGCACGTGTACTTCCGCGGCACCACGTTCGTCGACAGCTACCTCGACACGCCCGGCCCGGTGCGCAACGCGATGTTCGGCGCCGGTGTGCTCGGCGTCGTGGGGCTGTTCGTGCTCGCCAAGTTCCCGAAGATCGGTCTGCTGCTGGGGGTCACGGGCTGGGCGGCCGCCGGTGTGGTGGCGCGCAGGTCCGGCGCGACCAGGGACCAGTCGTTCGCGGTGGTGCGCCTGCTGCCGTTGTTCGCGGCGGTGTTCGGCGCCGGTGTGGTGCGGGGCCTGGCGCTGGCCGCGAAGAAGGCTGTCCGCAAATGACCGGGCAGACCGAGCGGACGGCGGGCCGTTCGCTCGGCATCGTCGGCATCGCGCTGCTGGTGTCGGCGGCCCTGGGCTATCCGGTGCTGATCGTCGTCGCACGGCTGCTGACCCCCGCTGACAACGCGATCTTCCTGGCGTTCTGGGGCATCGTGTTCGGCATCGGCAGCTCGCTGAGCCCGGTCGAGCAGGAGGTCTCCCGGCTTTCCGCGCATGCGAACCTGCGTGGCGGGCGGGTCGGTCCCACGGCCCTGCGCACCATCGCCGTCGCCGCTGTGACGGTGGGTGTGCTCGCCGCCGTGCTCGCGCTGCCCGCGGTGGCCGAGCGGCTGTACGGCGACGAGTACGTCTCCCTCGGAGTGATCGCGCTCGCGGCGGCGGTCGCGTTCGCGCTGCAGTTCGGCACCCGTGGCGTGCTCATCGGGTTCAGCCAGGTCAAGCCGTACGGCGGCCTGCTGGTGGCCGAGGCCGCGGTGCGGGTCCTGCTGATCGGCGTGTTCCTCGTCATGGGTGTGGCGAACCTGATGCCGATCTCCGTTTCGGTGGCGCTCGGCTCGTTCGTGTTCGTGCCGTTCCTGTTCACCGCGCGCAAGCACGTCGACTTCGTCGGTGCCGCCGAGCCGTGGGGTGTGGTGGCTCGCCGCACGTTGCTGCTCATGCTGAGCGCGGGGCTCACCGCCACGGTCCTCACCGGCTATCCGGCGGTGGCCAAGTTCTTCGCCGTCAAAGACGATCTCGACGCGCTGGGCAGCCTGTTCCTGGCGCTGAGCCTCGCCCGCGTGCCGTTGCTGCTGCTCTCACCGGTGCAGGCGATGGCGGTGCCGACGGTGGTGCGGTTGCTCCAGGAGGAGAACGGGCACCGCAGGCTGGTGGCCCTGTTGACCAAGGGCGTCCTGGCGGCGTTCGGGCTGGCGGGTCTCGGTGGCCTGGTCGGCTGGCTCATCGGCCCGTGGGCGGTGCAGCTGCTGTTCGGCGCGCAGCACGTCGTCGCGAGCTGGGCCGTGGCCGGTCTGGTGTGGTCGTCGGTGCTGCTGGGCGCGGTGCTGCTGCTGGCCGCCGTACTGGTGGCCCGTGAGCAGCCAGGACGCGTGCTGCTGACGTGGGCCGTGGTGGCCTCGCTGAGCGTGCTGGTGCTGGCGTTCGCACCGGGTGACATGGTGTTGCGCAGCGTATTGGGCCTGGTCATCGCACCTACGGTGGGTGTTTTCGTGGCCCTTGGCCTGGTTCTTCGGGCTGGTTCCCGTGACGCCGCCGTGACTGGTTAGGCTGACGCCCGTGTCTGACTCGGTCGACTACCGGCGAGTGCTGATCGTTCTGCCGGCTCTCAACGAAGAGCAGAACATCGAAAAGATCATCGCTGAGGTGAAGGCAACCCTGCCCGGCGTCGGCGTGCTCGTCGTCGACGACGGCTCGACCGACCGCACCTCCCAGCGGGCGCGGGAGAGCGGCGCCCAGGTGGCCCGGCTCGCCGTGAACCTCGGTGTCGGTGGTGCGATGCGCACCGGTTTCCGCTATGCGGTCCGCCACGACTTCGACGTCGTCGTGCAGGTCGACGCGGACGGCCAGCACAACCCGGCCGACGTGCCCGACCTGCTCCGCAAGCTCGACGGCGCCGACCTCGTCATCGGCGCGCGCTTCGCCGGCAAGGGCGACTACAAGGCCAGCGGCCCGCGCAAGTGGGCGATGACGGTGTTCGCGCTCGTGCTGTCGGCGTTGTCGAAGGAGAAGCTCACCGACGTGACGTCGGGCTTCAAGGCGGCCGGTCCGCGCGCGGTGCGGCTCTTCGCCCAGCACTACCCGGCGGAGTACCTCGGCGACACGCTGGAGTCGCTGGTGATGGCGGTCCGGGCCGATCTGAAGATCACGCAGGTGCCGGTGGCGATGCGGGTGCGGGCAGGCGGCACGCCCTCCACGTCCCCGGTGAAGTCCGCTGTCTACCTGATGCGGGCCACGCTGGCACTCGTGCTCGCCATCGTGCGGCGCAAGCCCAAGACCACCGTCGTCGAAGCCGCCTGAGGGGTTTGCGGTGTCCGAGTTCCGATTGTTCGCGGTGTTGATCGCGGCGTTCGTGTTCATCGTCGTGATCGAAATGCTTCGGCGTCGCAAGCTTCGCGAGAAGTACGCGGCGCTGTGGCTGATCGTCAGCCTCGGCATCGTCGCGCTGGGTGTCGTCCCCGGCCTTCCGACGTGGCTCTCCAGTTTGACCGGCATCCAGCTCGCCGCGAACTTCGTGCTGGCTGCCGCCGCGTTCGTGCTGCTCTTCGTCGTGTTGCAGCTCTCCAGCGAGGTGGGCCACCTCGAAGAGGAAGTGCGCACGACGGTGGAAGAAATCGCATTGCTGCGCTGCGAACTGGAAGACGTTCGGGCAAAGCTCGAAGAGCGTGTGACCAGCGCCGAAGAACAGCTTCTGCGCGGCCGGTCCTGATTCGGCCGGTACCATCGCCCTGTTCGGCTCCCCGATTTCCGCGGTGAGCGCCGACCCGACCCCCTCGAAGAGACGTGACGGACAAGCCAAGTAACCAGAAGCCGACAGCTGTGTTCGAGGTCCTCGACGACAGCGGTGTCGGACTGAGCGACGGCGAAGCCCTGCTCGACGACCGGGAGCGCCGCCTGGTCGAGGGTGCCGCCAACTTCTACGCGCTGGCAGGACCCGGGCAGACCTTCCGCCTGACGGTTCTCCGCGGCCCGGCGGGCACGATGCCCGCCCTCACCGACGAAGAGCGCACGACGATCGAGTGGGAGGACGACCACGAGGTCGTCGGCTCCCTGGTCGTCCGCAGCCTCATGCACACGATCGTCGACCACCCGCCGTCGGACGGCCTGGTCGACATCGCCGTCGACATCGGCGGCCCGCCCGCCATGATCAACGCCTACGACCAGCTCACGGGCGTGCTGGGCAAGGCGCGCAAGGCCGTGCGGTTCCTCGCCCCGGTGCAGTTCGACGCGCTGCGTCAGTTCCGCACCGACATGGTCGAGCGCAAGGGCCGCGACGTGCCGCGCAAGGCGCCCGTCCGGTTGTCCCGCGGCGCCACCGCCGCCCCGCACGGCGAGACGCCGGCGATCCTCTTCGGCCTGCACTGGCTGGAGCTGGGCGGTGCCGAGCGCTGGGCGATCGACACGATCCGCCTCGCGCGGGAGGCGGGCTTCCTGCCGATCGTGGTCACCGACCGCGACTCCCCGCACGAGTGGATCACCCGCCCCGAGCTCGACGGTGCGCTGATCGTGCCGCTGACCCTGCCGATGGACCCGAAGCAGGAATCGGCGTTCCTCAACGGCGTGCTGTCGGCGTTCGACGTGCGCGGCATCCACGTGCACCACTGCACCTGGCTCTACGACAAGCTGCCGTGGATCAAGTCGGTCCGCCCGGACATCCCGGTCGTCGACTCCCTGCACGTGCTGGAGTGGCGCACCGGCGGGTTCGTCGACATCTCCGTGCGGCTGTCGAACATGATCGACCAGCACCACGTGATCTCGCCGCAGCTGCGCGACTACCTGATCGGCAAGCACGGGCTGGCGGCCGACAAGGTCGTCCTCGCCACGCTCGCGGGCCTGACCACCGGCAGCATCACGGTCGGCGCCGACGACACCGCCGGGAGCAACCCGTTCACCGTGGCGTTCGTCGGCCGGTTCACCCAGCAGAAGCGCCCGTACCTGTTCCTGCAGCTCGCGGCGGAGCTGAAGAAGAACTCGCCGCGCGACGTGCGGTTCATCGTCCACGGCCACGGCGAGCTGGCCGCCGAGGTGAACAGCCTGCACGCCCGCCTGGCCGACGTGGTCGAGCTGCGCGGCCCGGACCGTCCGGTCAGCGACACGTTCCGCGACTCGGACGTGCTCGTCGTCTCATCGGACAACGAAGGCCTCACTCTCACGTCCTTCGAAGCGACGGCGGCGGGCGTGCCCGTCGTGTCCGCCGACGTCGGTTCGCAGTCGTCGCTCATCGCCGACGACCTGCTGTGCCCGCGTCACCCCTACTCGTTCATCCAGGCCGCCGCGGCCCGGATCCGCACCATGATGACCTCTCCCGACCAGCGCAAGACCTGGCTCGACGAGCAGGCCGCCAAGGCTGAGGCCTTCGCGAAGCTGCCGCGTGCCGAGGACTGGACGCGCGACCTCTACCAAGGATGGCTCAAGTGAGCACTGTCGCCGCCGTTGTCGTCACCTACAACCGCAAGGACAAGCTCACAACGGTCCTCGACCACGTCCTCGCGCAGACCCGCCGTCCCGAGTGGATCGTCGTGGTCGACAACGCCTCCACCGACGGCACCGACCAGGTGCTCAAGGAGTACGAGCAGATCGACGGCGTCGTCGTCGTGCGGCTCAAGGAGAACACCGGTGGTGCCGGCGGTTTCGCGACCGGCATGAACAAGAGCTACGAGCTCGGCGCGGACTTCATCTGGATCATGGATGACGACTGCTACGCCAACTCGGACGCGCTTGAGGAGCTCCTCAACGGGCACGCCAAGGCCGAGGAGGCCATGGGCATGCCGCTGCCGTACGCGTGCTCGCTGGTCAAGTGGGTCGACGGCAACATCTGCGAGATGAACAACCCCGGCACCACCTGGGACTGGGGCAAGCTGATCGCGAAGGGCCAGGAGAACGTCCTGGTCACGCACTGCTCGTTCGTCTCGGTGCTGTTCCCGCGCTGGGCGCTCACCAAGTTCGGCCTGCCGCTCACCGAGTACTTCATCTGGTTCGACGACCAGGAGTACACCCTGCGCATCACCAAGGCCGGCCCCGGCGTGCAGGTGCTGCGCAGCGTCGTGGTGCACGACCTCGGCGTGAACCGCGGCGTGAACTTCGGTGACGCGAACGCCTCGAACCTGTGGAAGTTCGAATACGGCGCCCGCAACGAGTCGTCCTACCGCCTGCACCACGAGAACCCGATGGCCTGGCTGAAGTTCGTGATCCGCCTCGCGCAGGGCATGAGCGGCGGGAACGTGCCGTGGTCCATCCGGGCCAAGCTGTTCCGCAAGGTGATCGAGGGCATCACGTTCAACCCGAAGCCGAAGATGCCGCGCTCGGTTCTCTGACCCCGGATCACGCTAGATCAATTGTGTGCCAAGGCCCCTCGGCGAATTCCGCGCCGAGGGGCCCTTGTAATCTGCAGGCGTGAACTTCGCGGGTTATGACCTGATTGTCGTCGGCTCTGGTTTCTACGGCCTGACCGTCGCCGAACGCGCCGCCGCCACGCTGGACAAGCGGGTGCTGGTGATCGAGCGACGCGACCACATCGGTGGTAACGCCTACTCCGAGCAGGAGCCGGAGACAGGCATCGAGGTGCACCGCTACGGTGCGCACCTGTTCCACACGTCCAACAAGCGCGTGTGGGACTACGTCAACCAGTTCACCGAGTTCACCGGCTACCAGCACCGCGTGTTCGCGATGCACGGCGGCCAGGCCTACCAGTTCCCGATGGGTCTGGGCCTGCTGTCGCAGTTCGTCGGGCGCTACATGTCGCCGGAGGACGCCAGGGCGTGGGTCGCCGAGCACGCCTCCGAGATCGACACCAAGGACGCGACGAACCTCGAGGAGAAGGCGATCTCCCTGGTCGGTCGCCCGCTGTACGAGGCGTTCATCCGGGACTACACCGCGAAGCAGTGGCAGACGGACCCGAAGGAGCTGCCCGCGGCGGTCATCGCGCGCCTCCCGGTCCGCTACAACTTCGACAACCGCTACTTCAACGACACCTACGAGGGCCTGCCGGTCGACGGCTACACCGCGTGGCTGGAGAAGATGGCGGAGCACCCGAACATCACCGTCGCGCTGTCCACGGACTACTTCGAGGTCCGCGACGAGATCCCGGCGGGCGTCCCGGTCGTCTACACCGGCCCGCTGGACCGCTACTTCGACTACTCCGAGGGCTGGCTCGGCTGGCGCACGCTCGACTTCGAGCAGGAAGTCCTGCCGATCGGCGACTTCCAGGGCACGCCGGTCATGAACTACAACGACGCGGACGTCCCGTACACCCGCATCCACGAGTTCCGCCACTTCCACCCGGAGCGTTCGTACCCGACGGACAAGACGGTCATCGTCCGCGAGTTCTCCCGCGCCGCGGAGAAGGACGACGAGCCGTACTACCCGATCAACACGGCCGAGGACCGCGCCAAGCTGGAGCGCTACCGCGAGCTCGCCAAGGCGGAGGCCGCCGAGCGCAACGTGATCTTCGGTGGCCGGCTGGGCACCTACAAGTACCTCGACATGCACATGGCCATCGGCTCCGCGCTGACCGTGTTCGAGAACAAGATCGCGCCGTTCTTCACCGACGGCATCCCGCTCAACGGTTCGCTGGACGACTGATCCACGACGTGTGAGAGGCCCGGTCAGGTTTGCCTGACCGGGCCTTTTCGGTTGAATCGAATGGTATTCACGCGAAAAGGCCCGGCTCACCCCCAAGGGAGCCGGGCCTCGTGACCATTCGCGATCAGCTCGTGGTCAGGCTCGTCGTCGCGACGTCGTTGGCCAGGTTCGTGTCGGTGTTGCGGAACAGGCCCTTCCACGCCTCGTACTTGATCTCGGCGCCGTTCAGCGGCTTCTCGACGACGACGCGGGCGCCCACCCACTCCGGCAGGTTGGCGGGCTTGCGGTCGTAGAAGTAGCCCGTGACCTTGCCCGCGGGCTCGGTCTCGAAGTACTTCGGCATGCCGCCGAGCCGCTCGACGACGCGCAGGCCTTCCGGCAGCGTGAGCTGACCGCCGAACTGGTCGTACACGTTGCCGTTGTGGACGGTCGAACCGACGATGTCGATCGTGTCGCCGACCTTCGGGTTCGGGTTGCTGACGTAGAGCTGCCACACCTTGGTGTCGACGACGGCGGTGACGAACCCGCTGTTGAGCATCCCGTAGTGCTGGCCCGCCTCCAGCTGCACCGGGCTGGTCAGCTTGCCGTTGGCCGGGCTGAACCTCGAGTCGGCGTACTGCTTGGTCCACCCCTGCCCGTGCGAGAGCGAGCGGTCGGCCGAACCGACGACGTAGCTGCCTGCCGCGAGACCGGTGATCTCGTAGCGGCCGTCGGCGTCGGTCTGCGCGGCCTTGGTGGTGCCGTCGATGTACATCCACTGCCCGGCGATCGGTGCCTCGCCGACCTCGCGAACGCCGTTGTTGTTCGCGTCGTCCCACACGTAGCCGTAGATCGAGGCGGTCTCGTCGGCGTGTGCCGTGCCGACGAGGGTGAGCGGTGCGGAGACGGCGAGAGCAAGGGCGGCGAGGCGAGCGAAGGTCTTCATCTTGGTTCCCCCCAAGAAGTCGGTGTCTGACGATGAGAACTCTGCCGGGCCGACCTCCAAGAAACCTGCAAACCGCCTGCAAGGCCTCTGCAGGGGACCTCATCCCTTGATGCCGGTCTCCGTCACCCCGCGGACCAGCAGTCTCTGCAGCGCGACGAAGACGACCACGAGCGGCATGATCGAGACCGCCGCGGCGAGGAAGAGCTGCACCACGTCGACCGACTGGGCCGTGAGGAACGTCGACAGCGCCACCTGCACCGTCCACGAGTCCTGGTCCTGCGCGATCACCAACGGCCAGAGGAACTGGTTCCAGCTGGTCACGAACGCGATGACGCCCAGCGCGGCGAAGAACCCCTTCGAGTTCGGCACCACGACCCGCCAGTACGTGCCCCAGTGGCCGAGCCCGTCGATCCGCGCGGCCTCCTCCAGCTCGCGCGGGAAGTTCAGGAAGTACTGCCGGAACAGGAACGCGGTGAACCCGCTGAACAGGCCCGGGATCACCAGTCCGCGCAGGTCGGACACCCAGCCCAGGGTCGACACGACCACGAACGTGGGCACGAACGTCACCGCCGCCGGAATCATCAGCGTGGCGACGACGAAGTACAGCACCACGTTCGCGTACCGGTACGGGATCCGCGCCAGCCCGTATCCCGCCAGCCCGCACAACAACAGCTGCCCGACCGTCTGCAGCACGGCGACGACGAGAGAGTTGACCATGCTGCGCACGATCGGCACGGACGGGTTGCTGAACAGCGCGGCGAAGTTCTCCCAGTGGATCTCGCTCGGCCAGAACGTCCACGACGACGCCGTGATCTCCTGCTCGGTCGCCAGACCGTTGCGCAGCACGAGGTAGAACGGGATCAGGAACAGCACCGCCGCCATCGACAGCGCCAGGTACCGCAGCGTCCTCATCGCGTGATCACCCGTCCCTGCAGCAACGTCACGCCCGCGATCAGCAGCGTGAGGATCACCGCGCCCGCGCTGCCGTGCCCGAAGTCCTGCCCGCCCGACCCGAGCGCCGTGTAGTAGAGGTAGATCAACGGCGGCCGCGCGAAGGGCGGGTAGCCGCGGTCGGTGCCCAGCACGTTGTAGAACTCGTCGAACGCCTGGTATGCCGCGATGAGGAGCAACAGCACGACGGCCACCGACGTGGTCCGCAGCTGCGGCAGCGTGATGTACCGCAGCGTCTGCCAGCCGGGCCGGGCTCCGTCGATCCACGCCGCCTCGTAGAGGTGCCGCGGGATCCGTTGCAGCCCGGCGATGAAGAGGATCAGGTAGAAGCCGAGCTGCAGCCACAGCCGCAACGTCACGAGCACCAGCCAGTACCAGGGCGGCGACGTCGACACCGTCCACGCGACCGGCTCCGCGCCGAACCACCCCAGCACCGTGTTGGCGAGCCCGAACCGCACGCCGTTGAAGATCGACAGCTTCCACACCAGCGACGCCACCACGTACGAGCACGCCGTCGGCAGGAAGAACACCGACCGGAAGAACCCCTGCAGGAAGCTGATCTGGTTGACCAGCAACGCGAGCGCCAGCGCGAGCACGAACGTCAGCGGCACGATGAACGCGGCGAACACGCTGAACGTGCCCAGGCTCGCCAGGAACGGCGCGTCCGTCAGCATGTCCGCGTAGTTGCGCAGCCCCACGAAGTCGGTGGGTGTCACCGTGTTGCGGGCGTCGAAGAACGACAGCAGCACGCTCCACCCGATCGGCACGTACACGAACACGACCAGCCCGATCGCGAACGGGCCGACGAACAGCCAGAACGCGCGCCCGTTGCTCATCCGTACAGGCGCTTCAGCTCGGCCCGCACCTTGGCCGCGGCGCCGCGCAGCTCCTCGTCGGCTGAAGCGCCGTCGCGCACCACGCGTGACACGGCGTCGTTGAACGCCGTCCGCATCACCGATGTCCAGTCCGGCGGGTTGGACGCCTTCGCGTTGTCCCGCACGAACTTCACGGCGTCGGCGGCCGCGCCGGACGTCAGCTTCGCCGCCTTCTCGGCGATGCTCCTGCGCGGCGGGATGTGGAACCCGTAGCCGAGGTTGAAGTCCTCCTGGTAGTCGGTCTTCTCGATCCACAGCCAGCGCACGAAGTCCTTCGCCTCGTCGATCCGCTTCGACTTGGCGTTGACCATCGCCCCGAACGCGCCGACGGGCACGCTCGGCCTGCCGCTGCCGCTGAGCTTCGGGAACGGCAGCACGCCGAAGTCGTCGCCCAGCGCCTTCTGCACGGCGGGTACCGCCCACAGCCCGGTCCACTGCATCGCGACGAGACCCTGGGTGAACGCGTCCGGCTCCGCCCAGTCCTTCACCGCGCCGAGCAGCAGGCCGCCGCCGGTGTACAGCTCGCGCAGCTTGCCGATCGCCTGCGCCGCAACGGGGTCGTCGAACCCGACCTGGTGGTCCCGCACGTAGTCGAGTCCCGCCGACCACAGCGCGGGACCGCCCAGCACCGCGCCGCCACCGTCGTTGCCGGCGAACAGGCCCTTGACCCCGTTGCGGGTCAGCCGCTTCGAGGCATCGACCAGTTCGTCCACGGTGGACGGCGGCGGCACGCCCGCGGCGGCGAGCATGCTCTTGCGGTAGAACAACATCTGCATGTCGACGGCCTGCGGGACGCCGTAGACCTTCCCGTCAACGGTGTGCGTCGCGAGAATCGACTCGGAGAAGTCGCTCCTGGTGGCGCCGAAGACGTCGTCGAGCGGCACGACCTGACCCGCCCTCACCGAGCTGATCTGCAGGGTGGACTCGAAGACGTCCGGTCCGCCGTCGGACAGCAGGCTCGTCGCGAGCTTGGAGTCGTAGTCGCCGGGGTTCCACTGCACGTCGACCGGGGTCTTCGAGTACGCCTTGGCGTACCTCTCCACGGCCTGCTGCACGCCGGGCTCGCCGTAGGCGTGGTACCACTGCTTCAGGGCCTGGCCGTTGCCGCCCCTGCCGGTGTTCGAACCGCACGCCGCGAGCAGAGCGGACGCGCCCGCCAAAGAGAGAAGTCTGCGTCGGGAGATCACCCATCACGTCTTACTCCGATCACCTCGGGTGCGCGAGCGGTTACTCGAAGTGCGCGACCACGACGTTGGAGAAATTCACGACGTACTCACGACCGTCCGGGCCCGCGATCGGCTGTGTGTGGCCGTTTCGGACGATCTGGGTCAGCCGCGGCGAGAGATCGTCTCGCGTCTCGCGGGTGACCGTGAGGGTGATGGGGTTCGGGTTCGCGGCGAGGAACAGCACAAGTCGGCTCATGCCCTGCAGCAAACCGCGTTCGGAGGGTGTGCTGAGGGCGGTTCCGCTACCAGCGATTCCGCCCTCAGCAGATCACTTGCGGAAGAAGCGTTCCCGCTGACCGAGGCGCACGAGCTTGAGCCACTCGACGAACGCCTTCGGGTCCCGTTTCACGGCGAGGAAGTACAGGCCGAACCGGAACACCTCCAGCGCGCCCAGCTTCCGCATGCCCGGCTGCGACAGCAGGTAGCCGCGGTTGCGGTAGGTGTAGTAGCGCTTGACCGGGTTCTCCGGGTCCTGGGCGTGGAACTTGCCGCCCAGCATCGGCTTGAACTCGTCGGAGCCGTCCGGGTGCACGTACGCGACCCGCAGCGACGTGCCGAACGGCAGACCGGAGCGGACCAGCCGGCGGTGGATCTCCACCTCGTCGCCGCGGAAGAACAACCGGTAGTCCGGCACGCCGATGACGTCCAGCGTGGACGCGCGGAACAGCGCGCCGTTGAACAGCGAGGCGATGCCGGGCAGGAAGCTCGTGCCGAGCTCGGCGGCCGAGCGCTTCCACGTCAGCCCGCGCCGCAACGGGAACGCGAGCTTGTCCGGGCTGTCGATGTTCGTGACGACCGGCGAGATCTCCGCGAGCTTGCGGCGGTCGGCCTCTTCGAGCAGCACGGCCAGCACGTTCTCGTCGGCGGGACGGCCGTCGTCGTCGGCCAGCCACACCCAGTCCGCGCCCAGCGAGAGCGCGTGCAGGATGCCGAGCGCGAAACCGCCGGCGCCACCGAGGTTGCGGTGCGACGGCAGGTAGGTCGTGGGAAGCGGGCACTGCTCGACGAGGTCGTCGACCGGCTGGTCAGGGCCGTTGTCGACGACGACCAGGTGGTCGGGGACGCGGGTCTGGGTCGCGAGCGCCTTCAGCGACTCGGCCAGCAGCTCGCGGCGGTGACGGGTGACCACCACCGCGACGACGGAGCCCTTGGGCAGTGCCTGGAGGTTCACGGTCTATTCGCCGCCATTTCCACTTAGAACGGGGGAGGTGTAGCCGAGCCTGGCCAGCTGCTCCGCGCTCATCCGCTCGAACGGGTCGTGGCCCTTGTACTCGGTGAGCACCTCGCGCAGACCGCCGTGCATCTTCACGCGGCCCTCGTCCATCCAGATCGCGCTGTCGCAGAAGTCGAGCAGCGTCTCGTCGGAGTGGTTCGCGAACACGAGCAGACCGGACCGCTTCACGAGGTCCTTGAGGCGCTCGCGGGCCTTCGCCATGAACGCCGCGTCCACCGCGCCGATGCCCTCGTCGAGCAGCAGGATCTCCGGGTCGATGGAGGTGACCACGCCGAGCGCGAGGCGCACCCGCATACCCGTGGAGTACGTGCGCAGCGGCATCGACAGGTAGTCGCCGAGCTCGGTGAACTCCGCGATGTCGTCGACCCGCTTCTCCATCTCCTTGCGGGTCATGCCCAGGAAGAGGCCGCGGATCATGATGTTCTCGTAGCCGGAGATCTCCGGGTCCATGCCGACGCCGAGGTCGAAGACCGGCGCGACCTTGCCGACGATGCGCTGGCTGCCGCGGGTCGGCTCGTAGATGCCCGCGAGCAGGCGCAGCAGCGTCGACTTGCCGGCGCCGTTGTGGCCGACCAGGCCGACGCGGTCGCCGTGCTTGAGCGACAGCGTGATGTCGTGCAGCGCCTCGATGATCGGGACGCGGCCCTCCGAGCCGATCTTGCCGCCGACCTTGCCGAGCGCGAGCTTCTTCAGCGACCTCGACTTCGCGTCGAAGATCGGGAAGTCGACCGATGCGTTCCAGACGTCGATGCTGACCATGGTGTAGTCGACCTCCCTCTCAGACCCAGTACGAGACGCGGGCGCGCCAGTTGCGGAGTGCCACGAGGGCGAGCGTCCAGCCGACGACCGTGAGGACGCCGACGATCGCCCAGTGGTGCCAGTCGATGGTGTGGCCCAGCAAGGGCGCCCGGACGATCTCCAGGTAGTGGTAGACGGGGTTGAGCTCGGCGATCATCACGCGCCAGCCGCCCTTGCCGCCGCTCACCTTGTTGAGCACACCCGCGTGCCAGACGATCGGCGTCATGAAGAACACCAGGTTGATGAAGCTGTGCACGACCGGCGGGATGTCGCGGAACCTGGTGCTGATGATGCCGAACAGCAACGCGATCCACACGCCGTTGATCGCCAGGAGGGCGAAACCGGGGATCGCGAGCAGGATGTCCCAGCTGATGCCCGGCTTGATCTCCGGGTCGTTGCGCATCGTGTACTCGTGGCCGAGCCTGCCGAAGAAGATCGCGAGCACGACCACGTAGACGATCAGGTTGTGCAGGAAGAACAGCGTCTGCCGCCACACCAGCCGCAGCACGTGCACGGTGATCGGCGCCGGGAGGTGCTTGATGATCCCCTCGTTGGCGATGAACACGTCGGTGCCCTCGGTCACGCAGCCGAGGATGAAGCCCCAGATGACGAAGCCCGCGGTGACGTACGGCAGGAACGTCGCCGTGTCCTCGTCGAACAGCTGTGAGTACAGCAGGCCGAGGGCCAGCGCTGTGGTGCCCATCGAAATGGTGATCCACAACGGGCCGATGACCGACCGTCGGTAGCGCTGTTTGATGTCCTGCCAGCCCAGGTGGCCCCACAGCTCGCGGTGCTTCCAGGCCGTCGTGATGTCCTCGAAGGCGCGGCCGAACGTCCTGGAGTTCGCGGCGGGGGGTGCCTCAGGATGGTCGAGCGTACTGGTGGCTTGCACGAGGACTGAGCGTACCGGCGAGTTCTGAACGACCTCGCCCCCGGTCGGTCACGGCGAGGTCAACGTTCTCGTTCGGCCGGAACGCCGGTGATCTTCACGATCACCTGCTCGTGGTCGACCGAATACCCTTCGTAGCTGAAGCTGATGCCCGACTGCGCCACGTACTCCATCCACGCCTTGTGCTCGTGGTCGCGCCAGCCCTGGTAGTTGAAGTACTCGTCGAACAGCACGACCGAACCGGCCCGCAGCCGCGGCCCGACCAGCTCCAGCACCGTCTTGGTGGAGGAGTAGAGGTCGCAGTCGACGTGCAGGAACGCGACCGGGCCCTGGTGCTCGGCCACGAAGCCGGGCAGGGTGTCGTCGAACCAGCCGGCGACGAGCTCCGCGCCCGGCACGTCCGGCAGCTGGTCGACGCCGAACGCGCCCGCCGAGAAGCCGGTGCGCCAGTCCTCGGGCAGCCCCGTGAAGGAGTCGAATCCGTAGACCTCGCGGCCTGCGGAGGCGTTGGCGATGATCTTCAGCGTGGTGCCGGTGTAGACGCCGAACTCCAGCACCATGCCGTCGACGTCCATGAGGCTCAGGGCGTGGTGCAGCGTGGCGTGCGGGTCGGGGAACCGCGGCGCGGTCGGCATGTGCTCCAGCGCGAACTTCGCGCTGTCCGCCGCGGCGTCGCGTTCGGCGGCGAACAGCAGGTCGCGGCGCTGCCGGTGCTCGTAGTTCGCGGTCAGTTCCGCGAGCCGGTCACCCTGGTAGCGGATCGCCTCGTTGAGCTGGTGCTGCAGGTCGTCGATGCGCCCCTGCTGGACTTCGTGGTACGGCTGCACCACCTCGTCGATCGCCCGCATCAGCTTGTCGCGGAAGGCCTTGCGGAAGTAGCCGGGTTCCAGGCTCCGGCGAACTCTGTCGAGCACGTTCGACTCCTCACACGACTCAGCTCTGGGCCGTGGGCCGCATGGTAGGCCCCACGAACGGGTCAGAGGTACTGCCCAGTCCCCTTGCCCGTCGGACCGCCGTCGTGGCCGTCCCCGCTGCCCGCCGGAAGGGCGCGTCCGCGCATCTGTTCGAGCTGCGCGCGTGCGGCCATCTGCTGCGCGAACAGAGCCGTCTGGATGCCGTGGAACAGGCCCTCCAGCCAGCCGACGAGCTGGGCCTGCGCGATCCGCAGCTCGGCGTCGCTCGGGGTGCCCTCCTCGGTGAACGGCAGCGAGAGGCGCTCCAGCTCGTCGCGCAGCTCGGGCGCCAGGCCGTCCTCGAGCTCCTCGATGGACCGCTTGTGGATCTCCTTGAGGCGGTTGCGGCTCGCCTCGTCCAGAGGCGCCGCCCGTACCTCCTCAAGCAGCTGCTTGATCATCGTGCCGATCCGCATGACCTTCGCCGGCTGCTCGACCATGTCGGTGATGTCACCGTCCTGGCCGCCGACGATGACGACTGGCTGCTCCTGGTTCATGTCTCCATCCTGGCCTCTTCGGTTCCTCACCGGTCAGCCGGGTGGGGGCTGGCCAACACGGTGTTTGCCGTCATACGTACGGTGTGTGGCATGGCGTTCGACGTCGCACGGGTACGAGGGCTCTTCCCCGCGCTCGGCGACGGCTGGGTCCACCTCGACGCACCGGCCGGCATGCAGGTGCCGGAGCAGGTCGCCACCGCCGTCTCCACCGCGCTGCGCGCCCCGGTCTCCGGACCGGGCGGTATCTTCCCTGCCTCGCAACGGGCACAGGGCATCGTGGACGCTGCCCGCAGGGCCGTCGCGGACCTCGTCGGCGGTGATCCGGCGGGTGTGGTGCTCGGTCCGTCGTCCGCGGTGCTGCTGCAACGGCTCGCCGACGCGATGACCGACGACTGGTTCATGGGCGACGAGGTGCTCGTCTCCCGGTTGGACCACCCCTGGAACATCGCGCCGTGGCTGCGCGCGACCCAGCGCACCGGCAGCGCGGTCAAATGGGCAGAGATAGACATCGAGACCTGCGAGCTGCCGAGCTGGCAGTACGACGAGCTGGTCACCGACCGCACCAAGCTCATCGCGATCACCGCGGCGTCCGGTGTCGTCGGCACCCGGCCCGACCTCGGCAAGATCTCCGCGGTGGCCCGCGCACACGGGTCGATGATGGTCGTGGACGCGTCCTCGGCCGCGCCGTTCGTGCCGCTGGACATCGTTGGCATGGGCGCCGACGTGGTGGCTCTTTCCGCTGGTCAGTGGGGTGGTCCTCCGGTCGGCGCGCTGGTGTTCCGCGACCCGTCGGTGCTGGAGCGGCTGCCGTCGTGCTCGGTCGACCCCACGGCGCGGGGACCCGAGCGGCTGGAGCTCGGGCCGCACGCCTACCCGATGCTCGCCGGGCTCGTCGCGTCGGTGGAGTACCTCGCGGACCTGGACGACGCGGCGTCGGGCACGCGCCGTGAGCGGCTCGTCACGTCCCTGAGCTCGGTGAAGGCGTACCAGGCCGGACTGCTCGCTAACCTCATCAACGAACTGCGTTCGCTGCGACACGTGATGGTGATCGGCGACGCCATGCGCAGGGTTCCCGCGCTGGCGTTCACGATCGCCGGGGTCAAGGCGGAGGACGGCGTGGAACACCTCGCGTCGCGAGGCGTCTGCGCGTTCGCCGACCCCGGCCAGCACGGGGTGTTCTCGGTGCTGGGCGTCGGCGAGGTCGGCGGCGCCATCCGCGTCGGGCTCGCCCACTACACGAACGCCGTCGAGGTCGACGACCTGGTGAGGGCGGTGTCCGAGCTGGGCTGAGGGACATGGGAGATCTTGCTTGGACGACTCGCTGGCTCGCGAGCTCGCCGATCTCTCGGCCCTGCAGCGCATCGGATCGCTCAACACCGAGTACCTGCCGCAGCTCTCCGGTGACCTGCGTCCGGCGGCACTGGTCGCGGTGCTGGACGAGGTCGTCCTCGGTGCCAGGACGGTCCTGGTGGAGCTCGGCTGCGGCAGCTCGTCCGTCCTGCTCGCGCGGTTGCTGCGGCAGCGCGGGTTCGGGCACCTGCTGTCCATCGAGCACGACGAGCGCGTGGCCGCGTTCGTGGCCTCGCAGCTGCGGCGCGAGGGGCTGGGGTCGGTCGCGCGCGTGGTGCACGCGCCGTTGTCGCGGCATCCGGCGGCGTTGTCGCGCCACGGCCAGTGGTACGCGCCGCAGCTCGTGCACGACGAGGTGCTCGGGTACGTCGAACGATTCGGGCTGGTGGACCTGCTGCTCGTGGACGGGCCGGGGTTCGGCGACTCGCGCTATCCGGCGCTGCCCGTGCTGCGGGCCGTGCTGGCGCCCGGTGCGACCGTGCTGGTCGACGACGTGGACCGGCCGGACGAACAGGCCGTGCTGGCGCGGTGGTCCGAGGAGTTCGGGCTGGCGTTCCGCACCGCTCCCCGGACCTCGCTCGCCGCTGCTACCGCTCTCGCGTGAGCAGCACCTTGCCGAAGACGTCGCCCTCGTCGAGCAACCGGTGCGCCTCGGCCGCGTTCGACATCGGCACCGTCGCGCCGACGATCGGCTGCACCGCACCGCTTTCGACCAACGGCCAGAGGTGCTCGCGCACCTGCGCCACGATCGCGCCCTTGCTCTCGACGGACCGGCCGCGCAGCCCGGTCGCCATCACGGACGCCCGTTTGGCCAGGAGCTTGCCGATGGGCAGCTCACCCTTCACCCCGCCCTGCATGCCGATGATCATCAACCGGCCGTCGGGCGCGAGGACGTCGATGTTGCGGGGCAGGTAGGAGGCGCCCATGTTGTCGAGGACCAAGTCGGCCTGCTTCACCTCGGCCACGAAGTCCTGGGTCCGGTAGTTGACCGTGATGTCCGCGCCGAGCTCGGCACACCTGCGCAGCCGCTCGTCGGAACCCGCGGTCACCGCGACGGTCGCGCCGAGCGCCTTGGCGACCTGGATGGCGTGCGTGCCGATGCCGCCCGCACCGCCGTGCACGAGGAAGGTCTCGCCGAGCCCCAGCCGACCGTCCATCACGACGTTCGACCACACCGTGCACGCCACCTCCGGCAGTGCCGCGGCCGTGACGACGTCGACGCCCTGGGGCAGCGGGAGGACCTGCGGTGCCGGGACCACGACCTTCTCCGCGTAGCCGCCACCGGCGAGCAGCGCGCACACCTCGTCGCCGACGTGCCAGCCCGTCACACCCTCGCCGAGCGCCGCGATCGTGCCGGAGCACTCCAGTCCGATGATGTCCGGCGCGCCGGGCGGTGGCGGGTAGAAACCCTGGCGTTGCAACAGGTCCGCGCGGTTGACCGCACTCGCCGCGATGTCGATCAGGACCTCGTGGGGGCCGGGCACGGGATCTTCGACCTCGGTCCACTCGAGCACTTCCGGGCCGCCGGGCTCGCGAACGGTGATGGCACGCATGCGACCGACCGTAATACCGTTCGACAGGTCCGGCACCATCGGATCATGGACGCCTGGCCACTACGACATCTGGTCCTCCGCACCCCGCGCCTCGAACTGCGCCCGGACGACGACGAGGGGCTGTACGAGCTCGTCGAGGTGGCGAAGGAGGGTGTGCACGATCCGGCGGAGATGCCGTTCCTCGTGCCGTGGACCGACACGCTGCCGGAAGACCACGGTTTCGGCATGCTGCAGTACTACTGGGGCAAGCGCGCGGCGTTCGCGCCGAAGGACTGGACGATCAACTTCCTGGTGCGGTTCGACGGCGTGGTCATCGGCACGCAGGAGGTCGGCGCGCGCGACTTCGGCGTGCTGCGAGAGGTGAACACCGGTTCGTGGATCGGCCGGAAGTTCCACGGCAACGGTTTCGGCACCGAGATGCGGATCGCCGTGCTGCAGTTCGCGTTCGACCACCTGGGCGCGCGCATCGCACGTTCGGCGGCGTGGCTGGGCAACCACGCGTCCAACCGCGTCAGCGCGAAGCTCGGCTACGTGCACGACGGCACCATCGGCGCCGCACCGCGCGGTGAACGCCTTGAGCACGTGCGACTTCGCCTGGACGAAGCGAACTTCGTGCGCCCGGAGTGGAACGTCGCCGTCGACGGTCTGGCCGACTGCCTTCCGCTGCTCACGAGCTGAACACCCGACGACCGACGGTTGTGGCCCAGATCTCCTTCTTGTGAGGGTGCAGAGAGTCTCGAACGAAGGGGAACGTTCATGTCTGGCAGATCCAAGCTGGCGACTTTGCTCGCTGTGTCCGCACTTGTCGCCGCCCCGACCGCCACCGCGTCCGCCGCGGCTGAACCAGATGGACCCGCACTCGCCAAGAAGCTCGCCAAGAAGGTGACCGCCGAGGGGATCAACCGGCACCTCATCGCGTTGCAGCGCATCGGTGATCGCAACAACGGCACCCGCGCCGCCCTCACCCCCGGTTACGACGCGAGCGTCGACTACGTGGCGGGCAAGCTCCGCGACGAGGGCTTCATCGTCTCCACACCCACGTTCAACTTCGACGTCCCCGTCATCGACGCCGACACCGCCCGCGTCGACGGCGCGACCTACCAGGCCCTGATCATGACCGCCTCACCGCAGACCCCGGCCGGCGGCGTGACCGGCCCGCTGCGCGTCGTCCCGGAGGACGCCACCACGGGCTGCGAGGCGTCCGACTTCGCGGGCCAGGACTTCACCGGCTCGATCGCCCTGATCCGCCGCGGCGGCTGCACGTTCGCGCAGAAGCACCTCAACGCGTTCGCCGCGGGAGCCATCGCCGTGCTGGTCTCGAACAACGTCGCGGGCCCGCTGCAGAACGTGACGCTGACCAACCCCGGCAAGATCCCGGTCGGCGGCGTCTCGCAGGCCGACGGCACCGCACTGGTCGCGAAGGCCGGCGCGAGCATCACCGTCGACCTGCGCTCCCACAACGAGACCCGAACCCAGCGCAACGTCGTCGCGCAGACCCGCACGGGCCGCACCGACAACGTCGTGATGGCGGGCTCGCACCTCGACTCCGTCGAAGCCGGCCCCGGCATCAACGACAACGGCTCCGGCTCGGCCACCCTGCTGGAAACCGCCCTGCAGCTGGGCTCCAGCCCGAAGGTCGGCAACGCGATCCGGTTCGCCTGGTGGGGCGCCGAGGAACGCGGCCTGATCGGCTCGACCGAGTACGTCCGCTCGCTGACGTTCGAACAGCAGCTGGACATCGCCCTGTACCTGAACTTCGACATGGTCGCCTCGCCGAACGCCGCCTACTTCATCTACGACGGCGACGACTCCGACGGCGTGGGCGCGGGCCCCGGCCCGTACGGCTCGGCGCAGATCGAGAAGGCCTTCGCCGACTACTTCGCGGCCAAGGGCATCCCGACCGAGGGCACGGACTTCACCGGCCGCTCCGACTACGGCGAGTTCATCGCGCAGGGCATCCCGGCCGGCGGCCTCTTCACCGGCGCGGAAGGCGTGAAGACCGCGGCCCAGGCAGCCAAGTGGGGCGGCACCGCGGGCACGGCCTACGACCCGTGCTACCACTCGAAGTGCGACAACCTCGGCAACATCGACCGCGTCGCTCTCGGCCGCAACGCCGGCGCCATCGCGTTCGTGATCGGCGCCTACGGCATGTCCACTGAGGACGTCAACGGCGTGCCGCCGCGCTCGAAGCGCGCCGACGCCCGTGCCTCGGCCGGCTTGACGAAGGCGGCTGTGGCAGACGACCACTCGCACGCGGCCGTCGCGTAGTACCTCTCGCTGACGCAGGGGTCCCCGCCAAGGGGACCCCTGCTTTCATTTTTCCAGAAGGGTCTGACAATTTCGGTGGGACGACCGGTCAGCCCAGGTTGTTCGTGTCGAACGTGTTGCATTTGGCCGGATCCCCGGTCTGCAGCCCGGTCGTGAACCACTTCTGCCGCTGCGCCGAGCTGCCGTGGCTGAACTTGGTCGTGTCGACCCGCCCGCCACCGAGCTCGCGCTGGATGAAGTCGTCACCGATGCGCGACGCCGCGTCGAGCGCCGCGTTGACGTCGTCCTGGGTGATGTTCGTGATCAGCGGCTTGCCGTTGGACGCCGGGGTGGTCGTCGCGTGGTTGCCCCAGGCGCCCGCGTAGCAGTCGGCCTGCAGCTCCAGCCGCACCGAGTCCGAGGTGGGGCCGGTGCGCGAGCTGACGCGGTCGGAGGTGCCGAGCTGGTTCTGGATGTGGTGGCCGTACTCGTGGGCCAGCACGTAGGCCTCGACGAACGGGCCGCCCTGCGCGCCGAACTTGGTGCGCAGCTCGTTGAAGAAGTCCAGGTCGATGTACACCTGGGAGTCGGCGGGGCAGTAGAACGGGCCGACCGCCGACGTCGCGTTGCCGCAGCGGGTGTTGACGCTGTTGCGGAAGAAGTTGGTCTTGGTGACCTTGTACGTGCGGCCGGACCGGGAGAACTGGTCGGTCCAGTAGCCCTGGATCGAGTTGATGATGGCGACGACCCGGCAGTCGCTGTCGCGGTTCGCGTCGGCGCCGGTCTTGCACTTCTCGGCCAGCTTGCCGGACTCCACCTGCGAGTTCGGGCTGAGGCCGCCGTTCTGCAGGGCGCCCGCGGGTAGCTGGACACCGGTGAACTGCTGGATCAGGAAGTAGACGATGAGACCGACCACGCCGAGGCCACCGCCGACGCCGGCGACGCGTCCGCCCACGCCCCGCTGGTCCGAAACCTGGGAAAGATCGAGATCCGCGCCTTCGTTGAACTGCACCGCAATCCTCCTGTTAAGGACCCCATGGGTGCCGCAAACGATAAAGCACCAAACACGCCTCGGTGCGGAGCCCGACGTCGGGGCACCGCACCGAGGCTTTCCCATTTGGTTGTGACGACCACGGCCCACGAAGGTTGGCGTGGCGCTCAGCCGGTGGCGCCGTGAGACGACACCGAAGCCGAGCTCAACAGCGTCGAAGTGCGCCGAGCGACGCCGATGGCGCCTGGGCACCCGAAACCTCGTGTCCGCCGCTACACAGTCGCGACCGGATCGGTCACGTCCGATCCGCTCGCGGGGATGCGACAGACCGCGTTCCGCCACAGCGAGGAGTTACCTGCACGGCACCACCTACCCCTTCTGGGCGTGGCATCCGGTGGTCTAGTTCAGTCACCTTCCGGTTGCCAGCTCGTTACCGAGCATGCGCTTGATCACCACAGATCTCAACACCTCACCCGGAACCTGAATTGGTGAAGTCAGACGGGTGACCTGCGGAGATCGACTGTGCGGACAGCAATCGCCCGGCGAGAGAACACTCGCCGGGCGATTGTGAGAATCAATCAGTTTTCGGGAATCAGGCGTTCGAACGGCGGCGCGCGCCACGACGGGCCATCACGCCCGCGGTCATCAGACCGAGGGCGGACAGCAGGAACTCGAGCGGGTCCGCACCGGTCTTCGCGAGGTTCGGGATCGGGGACGCCTGGAGCGACGTCTTGGTGCCCGTCTGCGGCACGCCGGCGCCCGAGTCGTCACCGGTGCCGCTGCCGCCGCCGGAGTTGTTGTTGCCGTCGCCGTCGCCGTTGCCGTCGCCGTTGCCACCGCCGGGCTGCTGGCCGCCCGGCTGCCCCGGTCCCGGCTGCTCCGGCTGGGGCTGCGGCTGGGGCTGGGGCTGCGGCACCTCCGGCTGCGGCTCCTCCGGCACTTCGGTCTTGCCGCAGTCGCCGCTCGCGGTGCCGAGCACGGCCGCGCTGGTGCCGCAGACCGTCACCGGGGCCTCGACGGCGCCGTTGGGCTTCTCCGGCTTGGTGTCGCCGCAGCTGCCGGAGCCGCCACCGGCCACGCCGACCGCGTTGCCGCACACCGTGACCGGCGCGGAGACGAGCGCCTTGTTGGCCTGGGTGCGCGCGGCGGGCTTCTCCCCGCACGTGGCGTCGCTGGTGCCCAGCACGTTGACCGCGTTGCCGCAGATCTTGACCGGCACGCTCACCAGGTCGCCGACGCGGACCTCGTCGTCGACGTTGATCGGCAGCGGAACGGCCTGGGCGAAACCGGCCGTCGCGACCATGATGCCGCCGGTCAGGAGGGCAGCGGACATGGTGCGGTTGAGGTTCTTGCGCATGACTTTTCTCCCTGGGGTGGAATGACGGATCCCTGTGCACGGCCTGGCGAGCCGGGGGATCAGTCGGGGGAGAACGTCGGTTCCTCCGCGCGCACGATGCGCGGCACGTCCTGCTGCTCGGTGCTGACGAGAGACGTAGTGGTGGTGGGCGGCCGCAGCACGTACGGCAGCGTGCCCACCGGCATCTGGCCGCCTGAGGACGCCCCTGCGCCGCTCTGCGGGAGCGTGCCGGTGATCGGAGTCTCCGTGTGCGGTTGCGGCTGCTGCGGGGCGGGAGCGGGGTCCGCGGGCGGTGTCGCCGACGGTGGCGGTGCGGGCGGCTGCTGCGGCGGCGCCTGGGCTTGGACGGGTGTGTCCACGACCGGCTGAGCCGGCGGCTGCGGTGCCACCGATGGAGCTTCGGCGCGCGGGTCCGGCGCCGGGGGCGGCGGTGCTTCCGGTTGCTTCGGCGCGGCCGGCCCGGTCTCGACCTTGAGCCCGACGTCGGCGACCGGGAGCCGAACCTCGATCTTGAGGTGGTCGATCTCGACCTTGACGTCGGCGTTCGCCTCACCCGTGCCGCCCAGCAGCCAGGCGCCGGTCACCAGACCGGCGAGCAGCAGAAGCCGACGCAACCAGGACATCGGCCCTCACCCTAGATCAAACGGAGCAGCCGGACACGCGAAAAAGGCCATCCCGTCGACTTTCGTCGCCGGGATGGCCTTCGCGTGCGGTCCGCGGGTCAGGAGACGCGCGTGATGCGGTCGGTCGCCGGAGCCTTCTCGCCGGGGTGCTTGTCCAGCCACCCGGTGAACGCGTCCAGGTCGATGCCACCGCCGGTCACGTTCGTGCCCTTGGTGAACTCGCTGAAGCCGTCACCACCGCCCTGCAGGAAGCTGTTGATCGTCACGCGGTAGGTCGCGTTCGGATCGACAGCGGCGCCGTTGAGCGTGATGCCGGAAACCTTCGAGCCGAAGGCCGCGGAGGCCGACCAGGTGTACTTCAGGCCCGCGGAGGACTGCAGCACGAACGTCCTGGCAGCGGTGAACTGCTGCTCAAGCACGTTCTTGAGCTGCGCGCCGGTCAACGTGACCGTCTGCAGGATGTTGTTGAACGGCTGCACGTTGGCGGCTTCCTCGAAGGTCACCACACCGTCGCCCTCGCCCTTGTTGTCCTTGTAGACGAGGTCCGCGCGCACGCCGCCGGGGTTCATCAGCGCGAGCACCGCGCCGTTGTCCTTGGTGGCCGCCAGCTGCGCGTCGGCGATCAGGTTGCCCAGCGGCGACTCACCGGCGGCGTTCTGGAGCTTGACGATGTCCTCGGCGATCGTGCCGACCGGCTTGTTCGCGATCGGGGCGACCTTCTGCTTGGCCAGGTCGATCACGGCCTGGACGTCCGGGTCCGGCGTGACGGTGCGGGTGACGATCCTGTTCTCGGCCTTGGTCTCGCCGCGGACGACGTCGCGCGTCCTGCGGTCGATCTTGAGGTCGAGGACGCTGAGCTCACGCCCGAACGCGAGACCCTCGATGAACGGACGCGGGTTGCCCGCCGGGTCCTTGATCACGCAGTTGTAGTGCTGGTGGCTGTGGCCGGACAAGACGGCGTCGATCTTCGGACTGACGTTCGCGGCGATGTAGCTGCCGGGGTTCTCCGGTGCCACGTTGCACGCGTTGGGGCCGCCGGCCGGCGAGGTCACCTGGTCGCCCTGGTGCACGAGCAGGACGATCGACTTCACGCCGATCGCGTCGAGGAAGTTGGCGTACTTGTTGGCGGCCTTGATCTCGTCGCCGAACTTGATCTCCTGGATGCCGTGCGGGTCGACCAGGATCGGCACGTCCTTGAGCGGCATGCCGATGAAGCCGATCGGAATCCCGTCGCGGATCTCCACCCAGAACGGAGGCAGCGCGGGCAGCCCGGTCTTGGCGCTCGTGACGTTCGCCCCGAGGATCGGGAAGTGGGCGCCGTCGTACCTGTCGCGGAACTGGCAGCCGTCCGTCGGGTGGCAGCCGCCCCGCTGGATGCGCAGCAGCTCCTTGTAGCCCTCGTCGAACTCGTGGTTGCCCGCCGCGGTGGCCTTCATGCCGACCTTGTTGAGCACCTCGATCGTCGGCTCGTCGTGGAACAGCGCCGAGACGAGCGGCGACGCGCCGATCAGGTCGCCCTGCCCGACGATCACGGAGTTCTTGACCTCCTTCTGGAGGTTCTTGATGTGCGTCGCGTTGTACGCGGCACCACCGGCGTCGACGGTCGTGCCGTCGGCCAGCGTGACCCGCCCGGACGACCCGGTCGGCGGCTCGAGGTTGCCGTGCAGGTCGTTGATGCCGATCAGGCGCACGTCAACCGTGCCCCGACCGCGCAGTGACTGGACATCGGCCTGGGCAGGACCGGTGGCGCTGATGACAGTGGCCGCGGCGGCGGTGATCGCCAGAACGGAAAGCCGTCTGAACGAACTCATGGGTGAGAGCCCTCTCGAAGGCGAGGTTAACGCGCGTGTACGGCGCAGCAGTCTGCCTCCCGGACGCCGGGTTTGCCAGAGGAATGACTCGATCGTCATGCTCGGGTTTAGCCTTGTTCGCGTGACGTCTAGTGAGCAGGAGCCGCGCTGGCTCGACGAGGGCGAGATGCGTGCGTGGCGCACCTACGTGAACGGTTCCTCCATGCTCATGGACCGCCTGCACCGAGAGCTGCAGGACACCCACGGTGTGTCACTGGCCGACTACGAGATCCTCGTGCGCCTGTCCGAACAGCCCAACCACCGCATGCGCATGACCCAACTGGCAGAAGACGTCGCCTCCTCGAAGTCGCGCGTCTCCCACCAGGTCGCCCGCATGGAGAAGGCAGGCCTCGTCCTGCGCCGCGAGTGCACCGAGGACGGCCGCGGCGTCCTCGCCGAACTCACCCAGAAGGGCATGGCCCAACTGGTCGAAGCCGCCCCGACCCACCTGCGCGGCGTCCGCGCGCACATCGTCGACCTCCTCACCCCCGAGGAAGGCGAAGTGCTGGCGAAGGTGTTCGACCGGGTCATGACACACCTGCGCGAGTCGAACGGCTAGGCTTCTCGGCTGACGCCGGTGGCGTCGGGGAAGCGTGGCAGAGCGGCCGAATGCACCCGCCTTGAAAGCGGGAGACGGGCAACCGTCCGGGGGTTCAAATCCCTCCGCTTCCGCTCATAGCCTCTAAGCTGCCGAAACGCGGCGCAGGGGCACTCCGTTCAGTGCACGGTTGAGCGCGCATAGCGTGTCCAGTGCACACGCTTTCGCGTCAGTAGTCTTCAGACGCGCTCGGATCGGTGCTCTGCCTGCGCTTGCGACGGTGGACCTGGATACCGGCACGCTGACGCAGCTCGTCCAGCTTCACGTCATCCGATGCTCGTCGCCACTCTTCCCACCCGTCAACGCTTGTGTTGCTCAAAGCACGGCACGCACCGGACAGTGATGTTGCGATTCGTCCGTCCGTCAGGCGGATGCAGCCTGTCGACAGCACGGTAGCCCGATGAACTTCGCCGAGTTGGGGGCGGCGCCACAGGAGTTCGTCATCAGACTGGAGCAAGCCTGCCTTCAGCAGGGGCAGAAGTCTCCCTGCCTTGGTTGGTTGCTGGCCGGCATCCAGGCCGAGGACTCGACGCAGGACCGAGTCGACGGTGTCGACCAACGGCACGGCTTGGCTCTGGATGGCCTGGAACACCTCATCGGAGATCGGGACTGTCGGCATGCCCAGCACACCTCCTTAGTTCCTTAGAAGTGGTAAGTTTCTAAGGTAGGCGAGGGTGGCAGGTTGGGCAAGTCGGTCGCCACGATGGTGTGAACCAGGCGGGATGGCGCTGATTATTAGAAGTTTTGTTAATATGGGCCCATGGCAGATGAGCAGCTTCCTGGTGAAGGTCCCACCACGGTCGTCTCAGTGTCGATGCACAGCGGCACTATCGGTGCCGTTCGTGGCCGCGCTGGCCGACGTGGCGTTTCGGCTTACATCGAGGCTGCCGTGCAGCGTCAGATCGAGCGAGACAACCTCGACGAACTGATCGCCGCTGCGGAAGGCGAACATGGGCCGATCACTGCTGAGGAGATCGAGGCCAAGCGTCAGCAGCTCGCGCAGTTGCGCGGCGAACAGCACGGTTCTGACGCTGGGACGGCCGCATGACCCTCGTGCTCGACAGCGAGGGCCTGGCCAAAGCGGTTCTTCGTGACCGCGAGTTGACGACCTGGCTGGCCGCGGCGCGTGCTGCCGATGAACGAGTGATCACCAGCGCTGCGACGTTGGTTGAAGTGATCCATCCGCGGATCAATCGGCCTGCCTTCGACTGGGTGATCTCGCGCCTGTCCGTCGAGCCGGTTACAGCTGACATAGCCAGGCAAGCCGGCATGCTCCTGGAACAGGTCGGCCGCCACGGTCACAAGTACGCCATCGACGCGATGCTTGCCGCCACAGCGCTGTCTGCCCTCAAACCGACAACAGTCCTCACGTCTGATCCTGAAGACATCGCGATGCTTTGCGGTAATCGGGTGACGGTCGTGAAAGTGTGACGGCCTTCGGCCAGTCATGATCAAACCTAGTGCACACGCTTTGCGGACTTACGCTCGCCGCTAAGGTGCGTTTGTCCTGCTAAGACCTGGCGATGCACAGAGCTCAGCAGCACTCAGCTTGAAAGCGGGAGACGGGCAACCGTCCGGGGGTTCAAATCCCTCCGCTTCCGCTCATGGGTGACGTGTGTCGACGGAGGGCGTCGACCGCACCTCGCTCCAGGTGTCTTCTGGGGGCCGAGCCCCCAGACCCCCAGCCGGGGCTGCGCCCCGGACCCCCCTTCGGGGCTTCGCCCTCGGGGTTCACCGCTCGGGGGTGCGGGGGCTGGAGAAGCGGATCATGTTGCCGGACGGGTCGCGGAACGCGCAGTCGCGGACGCCGTAGAACTGGTCGATCGGTTCCTGGAGGACCTCGCCGCCGGCTGCGCGGACCTGTTCGAACTTCGCGTCCACGTCGTCGACCTCGAAGATGAGGCCCTGCAGGGATCCCTTGGCCAGCAACGCGTTCAGCGCCTCGTAGTCGGTGGGCGGGACGGGTGGGCCGATGAGCGCCAGGCCGATCTCCAGGTCCGGCTGGTCCGCCGGGCCTACGGCGAGCCAGCGGTAGTCCTCGACGGTCTCGTCGGAGCGGACGTCGAGGCCGATGACGTCGCGGTAGAACTTCAGGGCGGTGTCCTGGTCGTGGACGTAGAGGAACGTGTGCGAGAGCTTCATGGGAAGCGACCCTAGGGACGCTGCGGGCGTGACGCTTCTCGAAACCTGCTCGGTCTGGTCAGACCCTTCAGGTGGCAGCCGGGCACGGCGGCCAGTGCGGTGTGGGAGCGTGCGCGGTAGGCGGACGGGGTCTCGCCGACCAGTTCGGTGAAGCGGGCCGAGAACGAGCCGAGCGAGGTGCAGCCGACCGCCACGCAGACCTCGGTGACCGAGAGGGTGCCGAGGCGCAGCAACGCCTTCGCGCGTTCGATGCGCCGGGTCATGAGGTAGCCGTACGGGGTTTCGCCGTAGGCCGCGCGGAACTGGCGGGCGAAGTGCGATGGGGACATCAGGGCGGCGCGGGCCATCGCGGGGACGTCCAGCGGCTGGGCGTAGTCGCGGTCCATCAGGTCGCGTGCCCGGCGCAGGTGGGTGAGGTCCTCCGGTGTCACGGGACCCAGCATGCCACCGGGGCACAGTTGTCGGCGCTGTGCTCACGCTTTTCCCGGCCCCGCGGTTGCCTCCGCCGAACAGAAGATCTCAAGCGCTTTTTCGTGACCTCTTGACGCTTCCGCGCGCACTGTGCATGCGGTACTTTTCGGACGTCTTGCGACGGGTGCGGGGGCTCTGACGTCGGCAGACGGCATTTTTCACGGGGTCTTTGGGGGATTCTGTTGTCCGAGAGATCGGTGCGGCGCGCTCTGCTCAGGTTCGGTGCACTGGCCACTGCCGCGGTGCTGGCGTTCGGCTCCGCATCGGCTGCGGCATTCGCGCAGGAGGACCCCACGAGCACGCCGGTGGCTCCCGCGAAGCCGGACAGGACCACTGGTGACGTGAGCGGGGTCATCTACGCCGACAAGAACCACAACGGGCAGATGGACCCCGGTGAGGCCGTCACGGGCAAGGTCACGGTCTTCGGCGGCGGGGACGGCTCCGAGCACAAGGCGATCAGCGACGCCGGGGGCCGGTTCGTCTTCCACGACCTCGCGCCCGGCACCTACCAGCCCACCTACGAGCTGGCCGACGGCTGGGTCTTCCACCACGCGAAGGCGGACGGCGACCTGATCACCGTCGCCGCGAACACCACCACCGAGGTGACGGCACGCGCCGAGCGGCCCTTCTCCGAGCAGCTCAAGGTGACGGCGACGCTCGACCGCGCGAGCTACCGCCACCCGGCGAACGCCACGATCAAGCTGAACCTCACCAACACCACCGACCGCCGAATCAGCGGCATCCAGGCCGCCTGCGACCGCGCGGACGCCACGAACGCGCTCGGCCGCGCCGACGGGTGGAACGTGCTCAAGGGCGACGGCCT
>Ga0070710_10000110_pt1 | contig 38306 bp, 42 predicted proteins | sample LARL52metaG_FD_65454 | JGI IMG/M metagenome (GOLD analysis project Ga0070710, IMG submission 65454) | Corn, switchgrass and miscanthus rhizosphere microbial communities from Kellogg Biological Station, Michigan, USA - LAR L5-2 metaG | ecosystem: Host-associated > Plants > Roots > Rhizosphere ...
GAGATCCTGCACGGCTGCGGCACCGTCGACATGAAGGGCGGCGACGCGGTCATGCTCGCGATCGCGGCCCTCAGCCAGAACGCGCGCCACGACCTGACGTTCGTCTTCTACGACTGCGAGGAGATCGAGGCCGAACGCAACGGGCTCACCCGGATCGAGCGCGAGCTGAAGGACTGGCTGCTGGGCGACCTCGCGATCGTGTGCGAACCGTCCAACGGCACGGTCGAGGCCGGGTGCCAGGGCACGATGCGGATCGAGATCAGGACCACCGGAAAGCGCGCCCACACCGCCAGGGCGTGGATGGGCCGCAACGCCATTCACGGCATGGGCGAGGCGTTGCGCAGGCTGGAGGGCTACGAACCGCGTCAGCCCGAGATCGACGGCTGCCGCTACCACGAGGGCCTGCAGGCCGTGAAGATCAGCGGCGGCGTCGCGGGCAACGTGGTGCCGGACGAGGCGGTGCTGACCGTCAACCACCGGTTCGCCCCGGATCGCACGGTGGCGCAGGCGGAACAGCACCTGCGCGAGGTCTTCGACGGCTTCGACGTCACCGTCACGGACTTCGCCGCCGGTGCGCTGCCCGGACTGAACGCGCCCGCCGCGCAGGAGCTCGTGCAGGCCGCGGGAGGCACGCCGGTGGCCAAGCTCGGGTGGACGGACGTGGCGCGGTTCGCGGCGCTCGGCATGCCCGCCGTCAACTTCGGACCGGGTGATCCGACGCTCGCGCACACGCAGGAGGAAAACGTGCCGGTACGTCAGATCACCGGTTGTTTCGACGTGCTTAAGCGATTTCTGCTTGCCTGATCACTACTATCTCAGTGATGACGAAAGACGAGAACGGCGTGGTGGACGAGCGTCCCAAGGAGAAGATGCGCGGGCCGGTCGTGCTGCGCAGGGAACGCCGGGACGAGCTCACCACCACCGACCAACGCCTGCTGGACTCACGCGGGCCTTCTGACTGGGTGCACACGGATCCGTGGCGGGTGCTGCGGATCCAGGCCGAGTTCGTCGAGGGCTTCGGCGCACTGGCCGAGGTGCCCAGCGCGGTGACGGTGTTCGGTTCCGCGCGCACCGGCAGGGACCACCCCGAGTACCAGATCGGGCGCGACCTCGGCGCGGCGCTGGCCCAGGCCGGGTTCGCGGCGATCACCGGTGGCGGACCGGGTGCCATGGAGGCGGTCAACCGCGGGTGCTCGGAGGCCGGCGGTTTCTCGATCGGGCTCGGCATCGAGCTGCCGTTCGAGCAGGGGCTCAACCCGTGGGTCGACCTCGGCGTGAACTTCCGCTACTTCTTCGTGCGCAAGACGATGTTCATCAAGTACTCGCAGGCCTTCATCTGCCTGCCGGGTGGGTTCGGCACGCTCGACGAGCTGTTCGAGGCGCTGACGCTGGTGCAGACGAAGAAGGTCACGAAGTTCCCGGTCGTGCTGTTCGGCACGCACTACTGGCAGGGCCTCTACGACTGGATCAAGGACTCGGTGCTGGAGGGCGGCAAGGTGGGCGAGAAGGACCTCGCGCTGCTGCACCTCACCGACGACATCGAAGACGCGGTGCGCGTGGTCAAGGAAGCGCACCAGGCATGGGCGGACGCGCACTGATGTACGTAGCTGTGTACTGCGGCAGCCTCGCCACCGTTCCGCAGAGCTACGTCGACCTCGCCGCCGAGGTGGGGCGCCAGATCGCGGCACGCGGCTGGCACCTCGTGTGGGGCGGCGGGCAGACGTCGATGATGGGTGCGGTGGCACGGGAGGCCCGCGCCGGCGGGGCGCACACCTACGGCGTGATCCCCAAGGGGCTGGCCACCAGGGAGATCGCCGACCGGGCGTCGACCGAGCTGCACGTGGTCGACACCATGCGCGAGCGCAAGAAGATGATGGACGACAAGGCGGACGCGTTCCTCACGTTGCCCGGTGGCATCGGGACCGCCGAGGAGTTCTTCGAGGTGTGGACGTCGCACGTGCTCGGCATGCACGCCAAGCCGGTCGTGCTGCTGGACGTGGACAACCACTACAAGGGACTCGTCGAGTGGCTGACCGAGTTGCGGGACAAGGGTTTCGTCTCGCACGCCGCGTTGAGCTCGCTCGTGGTGACCGACGACGTGTCAGCTGCTCTTGACGCTTGCGTCGGCTAGTCCTCTGGCCTGAGCCAGGAGCTGGGTCTCCGGCAGGAGATCCGGCAGCGGGCGGTACGGCGTGGCCGTCACCTCGAACCGCTTGCCGGAGACCACCCTGCCCTGCCAGGAGCCCGCGATCTCGCCGTCCACCAGGATCGCCCCGCGCCGGCCGAGGATGCGGAAGATGTCCTTCTGCGCCGCCTTGTCCGGCAGCAGCAGGTCGCGGTCACGTGCCTGCAGGTACGGGTCGGTCGGCGGCAGCAACCGCACGTCCGGCGGTTCGGCGTCGACGACCTCCACGTCTTCGGGCAGCCAGGCCTGCCGGCCCTCGACGGTCACCTCGACCAGGCCCTCGGCCGGCCACCGCTTCCTGACCTCGCGGGTGGTCGTGCCGAAGTAACCGGCCACTTCGGACGGTCCGGCCGGTCCGTGCAGGCTCAGGTACCGGTGCACCAGCTCGTGGAAACCGGCGGTCCGGCGCGGCACCCCCGGCCAGCCGTGGATCCGTTCGAACGTCACGGTCTTCTCCTCCGGGATGATCCGGAGACCGGCCGGGAGCGCGCCGAGGCGGAAGATCGGGTCGCTGACGTGCTCGGTTCCGCAGCCGCGGCACGGTTCGACGGTCTGCCTGGGCGCCAACGGGGTCAGCGCCTTGCTGACGTCGCCCTTGGTCATCGGCTTGGTGACGATCGACCGCATCGCGGTGGCGATGTGCCGCAACGACGCGACCATGTCGTCGACCTTGGGACGTGCGGCACGCGCTCGTGCGTCGGCGTCGCTCCACGGCCACAGCGCGCGGGCGAACGCCTTCAGCTCACCGGCGCGGTGCAGGTGGGGAGCACCTCGCACGGACCAGGTGGTGGTGAACTCGTCCACCGAGGGATCGTGCAGCCGCGCGGCGAGGCTCAGCAGGGCCGAGCCGGAGGTGTTGTCCTGGACGCCCAGGGAGAACACCGCCAGCTCGGCCGCGTCCGCGATCCGCCGGTCCAGCTCGTGCTGGTGGATCCGGTGGAAGAGCACCTGCTGCCGGGTGAAGTCCACCCGGACATTCTTACGCCTTCGGCACCGTCAAGCTCGACGGTCCGAACGTGACGGTGGAGCCACGTGTCGATTCCGTGACATAGCGCGGGTCGACCGTGTCGATCACCAGTGCGATCCGGTCGCCGGCGCCGACGTTCCACACGGTCGGCTCCAGTTCCACGTCGAGCGTCTGCGTGCGGCCCGCACCCGTCACCTTCATCGGTTTGTGCGTGATCAGCGAGCCCAGGCCGAGCGGCCCGACCTCGTACAGGTAGGCGAACAACGTGGTCGTCTCCGCGCTCGGCGTCACGGTCAGCCGGAGCTTCGGCGTGCCCGCGAGCGTTGCGCCGTCCGGGTACTGCGGTCCGTTCCACACGGCCGCGAGGTTGCGGTCGACGAACGGCAGCGAGACCCCGGTCGGGATGTTCAGGAACCCTTGCAGCGCACCGGAGAGCAGGATCGTGCCGCTGTCGGCCACGGTGTTCCAGCCGGCGTAGATGCGTTTGCCGTCGAGCTGCATCGTGTCCGCGGCACCGGACGGCCACGCGCCGAACTTCCGCCACGTGCCGCCGTTGTTGGGCTTGAGCTGCACCGGCTGTTCGGTGTCGATGCCGTTGGCCGTGCCCTTGACGTAGCGGTCGAACCAGCGGCCGACCGACTCCCAGATCTCGTTGGGCAACCCGGCCGCGCCGAAGAGCTCGGCGGTGGCGTGGTCACCCGGCGAGAGCATGAGCCGCTTGGGACCGGTGAGTTTCGTGTAGAAGTCCGCGACCTGGCCTGGCGCGAAGATGCCGTCGTTCCAGGCGTTGCCGAGCAGCACCGCGGTGCCGTTGGCGTTGATCTGCGCGACCTTCGAGGCGGCCGAGCGGCCCGCCGAGATCGGCAGGACCTCGGAGAACCTGCCGTCGTGGTAGGCGTCCTCGGCCTCGTTGAGCACGGGACCGGGACGTCCGGTGGCGTGTCCCGCGGCCAGCAGCACCTCGACGGCCTGCTTGTTCACGGTGCTGTTCGGGTAGAGCGAGCGGGCCAGGTCGGTCCACGTGCTCAGCGCGGCCGCCGCCTTGATCCGCTTGTCGTTCGCCGCCGCCAGCAACGACTGCCCGGCGCCGTAGGAGATCCCGGCGACGCCGACCTTAGTGCCGTCGGCGTGGACGTTGGCGACGGCCCAGTCGATGACCTTGCTGACGTCACCGACGGTGTCCGGACCGGCGATGTCGATCTCGCCGCCGGAGTCCCAGAAGCCGCGGCTGGTGTAGCTGACCACGACGTAACCGGATTCCTTGGCGAGCTTGGCCGCCGCGCCGACGTACTCGATGTTCGGCACCGCCCAGCTGGACGGCATGACGAGCAATGGGAACGGCCCGTCGCCCTGTCCGGTCGGTTCGACGACGAAGGCCTTCAGGGTGGTGCCACCGACGCCGGAGATCGACTCGTAGGAGATCCGGTGTCCGGGTGCCGCGATGGCGGCCGGGGCACCGAGCAGGGATGTGAGGAGTACCAGTACCAGAACAAGTGATCGTCGCACGCTGGTCCTCCTTGACCATGACGTAGATCACACAGGGTTGTTACTGGGGAGTAAAGCAGAGTGCTACTCGCGGGTAGTAAGACGTGTGAGCCAGCTCACTGTTTTACGCTGGGTGGCATGAACCGATTCCGCGTCACTGAGCTGCCGAAAGACCGCGTGCTGGTCGTTGCGCATCTGACCAGCGCGGATGCCTTGGAGCAGGCCATTGCTGACGGCGCGGACGTCGTGGAATTCGACGGTGGCCTGGAATTGCCGTCGCTCACCGGAACGTTGGACGTGGTGACGATCCCCGCAGGGGATGAGGATTTCACCCTGGCGACTGCGACAGTGGCCGCGATGTCCGGGGTGCGCGCCATTCGCGCGTCCGACGTGCGGCAGGCGAGGAAGGTCGTGGAGATGGTTGCGAGCGTGACGGGCACCCGTCCGCCGGCCCGAGCCGTGCGGGCGCTCGCCTGATGCTGCCCTCCGTCGAAGCCTGGTTCGCCACGCACACCTGGCAGCAGCCCACGTGGACGGTCGACGAGCTGGTGGCGTCGAAGCGCGGCCGGACCGTCTCCGTCGTGCTGCCCGCGCTGAACGAGGAGGAGACCGTCGGCGACGTCGTCGGTGTCGTCCGGCCGTTGCTCGGCACCCTCGTCGACGAGCTGGTGGTGATGGACTCCGGGTCCACCGACCGCACCGCCGACGTCGCCTCGGCCGCCGGGGCGCGGGTGGTGCGGCGCGAGGACGTAGTGCCGTGGCTGGAACCGTTGCCCGGCAAGGGCGAGGTGCTGTGGCGCTCGCTCGCCGCGACCTCCGGCGACCTGATCGTGTTCCTCGACTCCGATCTGGTGGAGCCGGAAACGGCGTTCGTCACGGCGTTGCTCGGGCCGTTGCTCGACGATCCGGACGTGCACCTGGTGAAGGGCTTCTACCGACGGCCGTTGCGGCTGGAGAGCTCCGGTGGCGGGCGGGTCACCGAACTGGTGGCGCGGCCGCTGCTGAACACGTTGCGACCGGAGCTCTCCGGTGTGGTGCAACCGCTCGGCGGCGAGTACGCGGCCACCCGGTCCTTTTTGGAGTCGGTGCCGTTCGCGGCGGGGTACGGCGTGGAGATCGGGCTGCTGCTGGACGCGCACCGGATCTACGGGCTGTCCGCGCTGGCTCAGGTGAACCTGGGCGTGCGCAAGCACCGCAACCGGTCGTTGCTGCAGCTCGGCGTGATGTCGTCGCAGATCATGGGCACCGCGCTGGCCCGCTGCCAGGTGCCGTTGCAAGCCGGCCCGCTCACGCAGTTCGTGCAGGTCGACGGTGAGTGGCTACCCGACTCGACCGACGTGCTCGTCGCGGACCGGCCCCCGATGGTGCACGTGGTCGAAGAGCGCTAGCTGTTCTTCCCTGTGCGTCACGACGAGCGCGGTGCCCTGGCAGTCGTCCAGGACCTTCTGCAACACGCGGTCGGCCTGCTCCGGGTCGAGCCCTTCCGTCGGCTCGTCCAGCAGCAGGACCTCCGGGTTCGCCAGCACTGACCTGGTGAGGATCAGGCGCTGGCGCTGACCGCCGGAGATCTCCTCGCCGCGTTCGCCGACGACCCGGTCCCAGCCGAGGTCCAGCTCGGTGATCTCGGCCGCCCGGTCGAGCTCCTCCTGGGTGGCATCGGGTTTGGCCAGCAGGACGTTCGTGCGGACCGTGGTGTGGAAGACGTGGGCGTCGGCCAGTGCGCCCTTGCTCGGTTCCAGCTGGTGGGCGATGGCGTTGAGCAGGGTGGTCTTGCCGGTGCCGCTCGGGCCGACGATCGCTGTTCTGCCTTGTCGCAAAGGGGTTTCCGGCGCGTGGACCGGTTCGGGTTCGTCGGTCGGTTCCGGGGTGGGCCTGGTGAGGGCGGCGAGCGGGATGGTGATCTCGAAGGTCGCGATGGCGGCCGTGATCAGCCACGCCGGTTCGTGCTGGGCGAGCAGGAGAAGTGCCGTGCCGAACTGGACGGCGATCGCGAACGGGGTCAGGTCACGGGTGCGTTCTTTGCGGGACAACACTTTCGCGGTCTTGGTTGCTGCGGAGAGCTTTTCGTCGAACAGGCCGTAGGCGATCAGTTCTTCTTTGCCGTGCACCAGTTCCGCAGTTTGTTCGGTCAGCTTGGCGCGCAACGGTGTGAGGTCTTCCGGTCTGCGGATGGCGAGCCACGGGAGCAGCGCGACGTTGATCAGCAGGCCGAGCGCGAGCGGGAGTGAGAAGACCGCCGCCACCGCGCTCACGAAACCTGCGGTGATCCACGGCAGGGTGGCGCGCAGCTTCGTGTCGAGGTGCTGGTCGACGTTCGTGACGATGCGGGTCAGCGCCGTGCCGGACGGGACGTGCCTGCGGCCCACCAGGTCGTCGTAGACCCGGCCGCGCAGCTCGACGGCCTCGCCGAGCACGGCCTTGTGGCTGGTCAGGCGTTCGAGGTAGCGCAGCGCGCCCTTGGCCAGCGCGAGCGTGCGGACCGCGACGATCGCCACGGTCAGCGCCTGCATCGGCGGGTGCTCGGCGGCCCGCATGACCAACCAGGTCGCCGTCGCGGTGAGGCCGACGCCGGCCAGCTCGGCGAGGACGCCGACGAAGATCGCGAGTCTCATACCTGGACCACCCTGTTCACCTCGTTCAGCAGCGTCGGCCGGTGCGCCACGATCACCGCGGTCCGGCCCTTCGTGAAGTCGCGCGTCGCCTGGAGCACCAGCGCTTCCGTCTCCGCGTCGAGGTGCGCGGTCGGTTCGTCCAGCAGGAACAACCCGGCGTGGCGCCGGTCGAGCGCCCTGGCCAGCGCGACCCGTTGCCGCTCACCGGACGACAGGTTCGCGGGCACGAGCGTCGGTCGTTGCGGCACCCACGCCAGCGCCTCCAGCCAGGCCGCGCGGTCGATCTCGCGCAGGTCCACGCCACCGACGAGCACCCTGCCGCCGTCCGGCTGCACGAACCCCAGCAGCAGCCCCAGCACCGTGCTCTTGCCCGCACCGCTCGGCCCGACCAGCGCGATGCGCTCGCCCGGTTCGATGCGCAGCGAGAAGTTCTTCAGGCTGCGCACGGTCACGTCCTCGAACACGATCTCGGCGTGCGCGAGGTCCGGCGGTTCGCCACCCGTGATCTCGGTGTGCGGCGGTACCTTCGCGAGCACCTCACGACCCTGAGCGCTCGCGTGGTACTGCGCCCCGGCCGCACGCAACGGCAGAAATGCTTCTGGTGCGAGGAAAAGCACGAGCAACGCCGTGTGCAGCGGCACTCCGCCGGTCAGCAGCCTGAGGCCGACCGGCACCGCGACCAGCGCGACCGACGTCGTGGCCACCAGTTCGAGCACGAACGCCGACAGGAACGCCACCCGCAGCGCCGACATCGTCTCGGCCAGGTGCTGCGCGGCGAGCTCGCGGACCGTCGTGGACTGCGCCTGCGCTCGTCCGAACGCCCGCAGCGTGCCGATGCCCTTGACCACGTCCAGGAAGTGCCCGCCGAGCGTGGTGAGCGCGTCCCACTGGCGAGCCGTCCGCTCACGGGTGTGCGCGCCGACCAGGGCACCGAAGATCGGGACCAACGGCAACGTCAGCAGGATCGTCAGCGCTGCCGTCAGGTCGGCGAACGCCAGCCGCGTGACGACCGCCAACGGCACCGCGATCGCCAGAACCTGTTGCGGCAGATACCCGACGACGCACGGCGTCACGTCGTGCACGCCCCGGGTCACCAGCGTCGCGACCTCGCCCGCCCGTGTGCAGGGGGAGCGCAGAAAGGCCTCGCGCAGCCGTGCCCGGGTTCGTTCCGCAGCACGATGAGCCATCGCCCGGTGCACCCACCACACCAGCACGCGCAGGCCGATCACCAGGCACAGCAGGAGAAGACCGGATCCGCCGCTCAGCACCGACGCCAGCAGCTCGGCCTGGGCCGGCACCAGGAACGGGACCGGAATCAGCGCGAGGAGATGGCGACGATCGACCACTGCACCAACACCACCAACGGGATGATCGGGATCGCGACCCACGCGAGCAGGCCGAGCGTGTCCGCGTGCGCCATCAGCCCGCCGACGTCGATCGAGCTGAACGCGAGCGGAATCGGCAGCGCGCAGAGCAGCCCGGTGAACGGGAACAGCGCCCACCGCCGGGTCTGGAACGCCCAGCCGTGCAGGGCGAACAGCACCGGCATCACGAGCGCGACCGGCCACGGCGCGTCGAGCAGGTGCGCCAGGAACAGGCCCCAGCCGACGGAAACCGTCAGCGCTCCGGTGAACACCAGCCACGACCACAACCGCAGCTGCACGGCCGCCATGAACAGCACCAACCCGGCCAGCACCAGCGTGAACACCGAGTGCGCCCCGGACAGCAGCTCGCCTTCGAGTCGTGGGAACGCCGCGAACAGCACCCCGATCGCGGCCACCAGCCACACCTCGTTGCCCAGGAAGAACGGCGTCATCCGGCCCAACGCCTCGTCGCGGCGCCGGAACGGCAGCAACAACCCCGTGCCGTAGTCGAAGCCCGCCAACGCGAAGTAGCCGACGACGAGCACACCGAGCACGACCAGCCAAAGTGTTTCCATCACAGCGTCACCACCAACGGCGAAACAGGCGCGGGCGTGACGTCCGGACCACGGCGGACCGCACGTGCCATCAGCACCCAGTCGACGCACGCCAGCAGCACGAACAGGGACGAGAACACGACGAGCGACAGCAGGAGCTGCGAGGAGTCCACATGGGACACCGCGTCCTCGGTGCGCAGCAACCCGTAGACCAGCCACGGCTGCCGGCCGACCTCGCGGAACACCCACCCGAGGACCGCCGCGGCGAACGGCAGCGGAATGCCGATCACCATGAGGTACAGCGGAAACCGCAGCCGGATCACGGCGTCCTTGATCAGCAACGGCAGCGTGAGCCAGCTGACCGTCGTCAGCACCACCCCGATGAGCATCATGGCCTCGAGCGCGAGCTCCGGTCCGGACGCGAGCTTGCCGGGCTGGAACTCCTTGAGGATCGGGAACTGCGCGACTCCGGCACCGATCAGCGCGGGCGTGGCCAGCGCGGTCGTGAGCACGCCCATCCGCAGCGACCGCCGGAAGAAGTCGGTCTCGGTCGTGCGCTTGATGAAGTGGTACGCCGACACGCCGGTCAGGAACACCCCGCCGACCGTGAGGGACGCGAACACCACGTGCACCAACGCGGTCCCGAACGTCGGGTTGCTCAACAGCGCGGAGAAGTCCTCCAGCCGCAGCACGTTCCCGTCGACCCGATAGCCGACGGGGTGTTGCAGGAACCCGTTCGCCGCCATGATCCAGAACGCGGACGCGTAGGCGGTCAGCGCGGTCAGGTACAGCAGCGCGAGGTGTACCCAGCGGTTGAGGCGCCCCCAGCCGAAGATCCACAGGCCCAGGAACGTGGACTCCAGGAAGAACGCGACCAGCGTCTCCAGCGCGAGCGGTGCCCCGAACACGTCACCGGCGTAGCTCGCGAGGCCCGACCAGTTCAGTCCGAACTGGAACTCCATCACGATGCCGGTGGCGATCCCCAGCGCGTAGTTGATCACGTAGATCCGGCCCCAGAACCTGGTCATCCGCTCGTGCACGGGTGCTCTGGTCAGCGTGAACCGGGTCTGCATGATCGCGAGCAGGGTCACCAGCCCGAGCGTGAGCAGTACGAACAGGAAGTGGAACGAGGTGGTCGTCGCGAACTGGACGCGGGCGAGGTCGGCAGCGCTCATGAGTAGGGAGGCTATATGTAGCCGCGCTACTCATCGAGCGTTTCGGCGAGATATGGGGGAGATCTCAGGGCTCCCCCGAGATGAGGGAATGAGTAGAGTGGCTACTCATGAAGCCCGATGCGCTGCGTGGCCACCTGGACGCGTTGCTGCTGGCCACGCTCGACGGCCGGGAGCTGCACGGATACGCGATCATCGAGGCGCTGCAGCTGGGCAGCGGCGGCGCGCTCGACCTGCCGACCGGCACGGTCTACCCGGCGTTGCGCCGGCTGGAGCGCGCCGGCCACGTGGTCAGCGACTGGAGCACGGTCGGCGGGCGCAAGCGCCGCACCTACCAGCTGACCTCGGCCGGTCAACGGGCGCTGCGCGCCGAGCGCAGCGCGTGGCGGGAGTTCACGTCGGTCATCGACGGCGTGCTGGGAGGTGACGGCAAGTGGGCACAGGCCTGATCGACGACTACGTGACCGATCTCGGGTCGCGGTTGCGGGGTTCTCGCAGGCAGGTCCGCGATCTGCTCACCGAGACCCGCGACAGCCTCAGCGACGCCGTCGAGGCCCACCTCGACCGCGGTCTCGACGAGGAGGCCGCGCAGCGCAGGGCCGTCGAGGAGTTCGGGCCGGTCCGCGTGATCGCCGGCGAGTACCAGGCGGAGCTGGCCGTCGCGTACGGCGCGCGCACGCTGGCGTGGCTCGCCATCGTGCTGCCCGTGATGCACGCGTTGTGGGAGATGGGCCGGATCTACTTCATCGGGCCGTGGCAGGACTTCGGCGGCCCGGTGCCGTCCTGGTACCTGTGGATCGCCAAGGCCAACGACATGACCAGCGGGGTCTCCGCGGGCATCGCACTGGTGGCGCTCGTCCTGGGCCGCGTGCTGGCCCGCCGGTTCGACACGCAGCTGCTCGCCAGACTCGCGGCGTCGGTCGCGTTGTTGTCGCTGCTCGTCGTGGTCCTCGGCAACGTGGCCATCCTCGGCGCGACCTGGGGCCTGGATCCGCAACGGCTCGTGCAGTCGTTCCCGATGAGCGTCGTGAGCTTCGCTACGTGGGCCGTGATCGTCCGGCTCGGTCTGCTCGCTCGCCGCTGCCTGAGCTGTGCCACGATCGTCGCGTGACCAACGCCCTGATCTACCTGATCGTGATGGTGGCCGTCGCGGCAGTGGTGTTCCTGCTCGCGGCGTTGGTGTTCGGGCGCGGCGAGGAGCTCGCCCCGCTGCCGCCAGGCGCCTCGCCCACGCGGCTGCCGTCGGACGACATCACCGCGGAGGACGTCCGCGGGCTGAAGTTCCAGCAGGTGTTCCGCGGCTACAAGATGAGCGAGGTCGACTGGGCGTTGCAGCGGCTCGCGACCGAGGTCGAGACGTTGCGGGCGCGCGTGGAGGAACTGGAGAGCAGTGACCGAGCTTGAGCTGACGGTCCAGGTGGCCGCACCGCCCGACACGATCTTCCGCGCGATGACCGACTGGGAACGCCAGTCCGAGTGGGTGTTCGGCACCCGCGTGTCGGTCGTGGCAGGGGACGGGCAGTCGGTCGGCAGCGAGATCGACGCGGTCACGTTCGGCGTCTCGGACCGCATGCGGATCACGCGCTGGGACCCGCCGCACGCCGTCGAGGTCGAGCACCTCGGTCGCGTCGTGCGCGGCACCGGTGTATTCGCCGTGCGCGGCAGTCGTTTCGTGTGGACCGAACGCCTCGACGTGCCGTTCTTCTTCCCGGTGGTGAAGCCGCTCTTCGTGCTGATGCTGCGCCGGTCGTTGCAGCGGTTCGCCCGGTTCGCGGAGGAGTACCGGTGATCGTCCGTTGTCCATGGGGTGATTCCACGCCGGACTACATCGACTACCACGACACCGAGTGGGGCGTGGAGCTGCACGGCACCGAAGCCCTGTACGAGCGGATGTCGTTGGAGGCGTTCCAGTCCGGACTGTCGTGGATCACGATCCTGCGCAAGCGGCCCGCGTTCCGCACGGCCTTCTGCGACTTCGACCCGAAGCTGGTCGCCGAGTTCGGACCCGCCGACGTGGAAAGGCTGATGGCCGACGCGGGCATCGTCCGCAACCGGATGAAGATCGACGCGGCGGTCCACAACGCCCGCGTGATCGTCTCCGAAGGCGTCGACCTCGACGAGCTGCTGTGGTCGTTCGCGCCGACGGGCCACGTGCGGCCCGCGACGATCGCGGACGTGCCGGCGATCACCGCGGAGTCCAGGGCGATGGCCAAGGAGCTGAAGCGCCGCGGCTTCAAGTTCCTCGGCCCCACCACGTGCTACGCGCTGATGCAGGCCACCGGCATGGTGGACGACCACATCGCAACGTGCTTCCGCGCCTCCGTCCAACGATGAAGGGGTCCTTCATCCACGTCAGGTGGATGAAGGACCCCTTCATCGCGGCTAGCGGCCGATGAACTTCGGGGCGCGCTTGTTCACGAAGGCGTCCACGGCTTCCCGGTGATCCTCGGTCGCGCCGCAGTCGGCCTGGGTGCGGCGTTCGGCCTCCAGCGCGTCCTCCAGCGTCCCGTCGGCGGCCGCGGCCAGCGCTTCCTTGATCTTCGCGTACGCCGTCGTCGGCCCCTTGGCGAGCTTGGCGGCCAGCAGGTGCGCGGTCTCCAGCAGCTCCTCGTCCGGCACGACCTGGTTGACCATGCCGATCCGCAACGCCTCCTCGGCGCCGACCGGCTGCGCGAGCAGCATCATCTCCATCGCGCGGCCGTGCCCGATCAGCCGCGGCAACGTCCACGACGCGCCGGAGTCCGCGGTGAGGCCGACGTTCGCGAACGCCATCAGGAACTTCGCCGACCTGCCCGCGATGCGCAGGTCCGAGGCGTAGGCGAAGGACGCGCCCGCACCGGCCGCGCTGCCGTTGACCGCGGCGATCACCGGCTTCGGCATGCCGATCAGCTCGCGCACGATGGGGTTGTAGTGCTGCTCCACGGTGTGCAGCGGCGCGGGATCACCTGCCTGCAGCAACCCGATGTGCTCCTTGAGGTCCTGGCCCGCGCAGAACGCCCGGCCCGCACCCGTGATCACCACCGCGCGCACCGACTCGTCGGCCGCCGCCTGGATCAGCGCCGCGAGGAACGACTCCTTCAACGCGACGGTGAAGGCGTTGAAGGACTCGGGGCGGTTGAACGTGAACGTGCGCACACCATCGGCGTCGTCGACGAGGAACTCGGACACTGAACCTCCATCAAGCAGTGGAAACGTTGCGAACGGGCCGCAGGCACTCGTCGACGAACCGACTCGTGCCCGGCGCCAGCCGCAGTGTCTGTTCGTCGAAGAACGACGCTGCGGCGTGCCCCGGCCAGTCCGGTGGCAACAGTTCAGCAGGAAGACCGGGATCGCGGAACAGGAACTTCCGCCACGCGTGCAGCAGTTGCTGTGACGCGGCGAACGCCGCCGAGTCGTCGGTTTCGTCCACAACGGACACCTGTGGCCGCCAGCGCGCGACGAAGGCGGCGTAGTCGCGGCCCAGCTCGGCCAGGTCCCAGGCCTTCGCGGCCAGCTCGACGTCCGGACCGTCGTGTGAACCGTGAAAAGTTCGTGCGGACACCTCTTCCGCGGCCAGCACGTCGGCCAGCTCCGGCGACGGCCGCGGCGCGATCCACGTCACAGGACCGAGCGCGCCGTAGCCGAGCAGCTGCAGCTCCGAGGCCAGGTGGTCGCGCGAGTCGCGGCCGGGCATCTCCTCCAGCACCACCACGTGCCAGCGACCGTCCCAGGTGGACGGCCGGGTGCGGTAGATGCGGGCCGCGGCCTCGTCGAGCCTTCGTTCCCCGCGAGGTGTCATCGCGTAACCCGGCCCGTCGGGCAGCCTGGTCGGCTGCAACCAGCCCTGCCGCACCGTCCGGGAAACGGCGGTGCGCACGGCCGGTGCGGCGAATCCCAGGGGCTCCAGCAACCGGACGAGGGCGGCGATGGTGGCGGCGCCACCGCGTTCGCGCAGGTGGCCGCCGTAGACGTCGAAGAGCGCGGAACGGGCTCGCACCCGGCACAGTCTGTCACGCCGCGCCCGCCACCGCCGAAAGTGTTGTCTTGTCGTGAAAACGGGTACTGATCAGGACGAAAACAAGATCAACAAATGTCACCCGAACTCGCCAAAAGATCGGTTCGGTTTCGCCCCTGAGTCGCGATAGGGGAGAATGGAGCAGATCCGGCCTGGCCGGACGGGGAAGATGTTGACGGAGGGAGCACGCGATGGCGGCCATGAAGCCCCGGACCGGCGACGGTCCCCTCGAGGTCACCAAGGAGGGACGCGGCATCGTCATGCGCGTGCCGCTCGAGGGTGGTGGGCGCCTTGTCGTCGAGATGTCGGCGGACGAGGCCAGCGCCTTGGGCGACGCGCTGAAGGCCGCCGCCGGCTGAGGCACCCGGCGAGGAGCACGAGAAGCACCGAGCCCCGGTTTCCGCTGTTCCACAGTGGAGGCCGGGGCATCGCTTCGTTCGGCCGTGGTGAAGACTGAACGGTCGTAAATGCGTCAGGGGAGGGTCAGTCGTGGGGTCGACGGTTCCGTCAGTGCCAACCAAGCTCGTGGACGTCGAGGTGGCCACCACCGCGCGCCGCAACGTTCCGGCGGTCGTGCTCGTGTCCACCGGGCCGATGCCCGGGCCGGGTGGCGACGGCATCGACGTCTCCGACCTCACGGGCAAGGCCGGTGAGACCGTCCGCCACGACGAGGCCTGGACGCTCGGTGTCGGCACCGGCACCCAGAGCGACTACCGCACGGCCGGTGCGGCCCTGGTGCGCGCGCTGAGCGGCGAGGACGCTCCCAAGACCGCCGACGTCCTGCTGACCCCGGACTTCGACGCCGAGGGGATGCGCGCGTTCGTGCTGGGCGCCGCGCTCGGCGGCTACCGCTTCAAGGTCACCGGTGAGGAGGCCCCGAAGCGCGTCGGCTCGTTGCGGCTGGTCACCGGGGACACCGGGTTCGAAGAGGTGCTGACCTCGGCCGCGTTGAAGGCCCACGTGCTCGCCACCGCCACCTCGCTGGCCCGTGACCTCGCCAACACCCCGTCCAACGTCAAGGACCCGAACTGGCTCGCGACCACGGCCGCCAAGATCGCGGAGAAGGTCGACGGCCTGTCCGCGACCGTGCGGGACGAGAAGTGGCTGCGGCAGCAGGGCTTCGGCGGCGTGCTGGCGGTCGGTGGCGGAAGCGCCCGGCCGCCGCGGTTGCTGGAGCTGACGTACGGCACGACCGGTCCGCACCTGGTGTTCATCGGCAAGGGCATCACGTTCGACACCGGCGGCATCTCGGTGAAGCCCGCCGACGGCATGCACCTGATGCGCACCGACATGGCCGGCGGCGGCGCGGTGATCTCCGCGCTGATGGCCGTGGCCCGCAGGCAGCTGCCGATCAGGGTCACCGGGCTCGTGCCGTGCGCGGAGAACCACGTCTCCGGCTCGTCCTACCGGCCGGGTGACGTCGTGCGGCACTACGGCGGCGCGACCACCGAGGTGCAGAACACCGACGCCGAGGGCCGCATGGTGCTGGCCGACGCGATGGCGTACGCGGTGCGCAACCTCAAGCCGGACCTGCTCGTGGACGTGGCGACGCTGACCGGTGCGATGAAGGTGTCGCTCGGCCTGCGCACGGGCGCGGTGTTCACGCCGTCCGCCGAGATCGCCGCGGCCGTCGTCGAGGCGGGTGCCGGCGTCGGTGAGAAGTGGTGGCGGATGCCGCTGCTGGAGGAGCACGTCGAGGCCGTCACCAGCGAGATCGCGGACTACCGGCAGTGCCCGTCCGGTCCCGGCGGCATCACGGCGGCGCTGTTCCTGCAGAAGTTCGTGGGCGACGTGCCGTGGGCGCACCTCGACATCGCGGGCCCGGCGCGTTCGGAGAAGGTCTACGACGAGGTCGTCGCGGGCGCCACGGGCTTCAGCGCGCGGACGCTCGTCGAGCTGGCTGAAAAATATTCGCGTTAGTACCTACGATCGGCCATACGAGACGGCGGAGTTCCACGGCATGATGTGAGCGCCTTCACACCGTTGTAGAGGAGCGCTCGTGTTACTTCGCCTGGCTCTCGCCGTCTCGCTGACGCTGGCGGCGCTGACCCCCGCCACCGCCAGCACGCCCTGGTGGGAACCGGTGGCCCGGCCCGCGCAGGACTCGCAGATCAACGTCACGGGCGAACCCTTCAAGGGCACCGACGGCCAGGGGAGGGTGCGCGGGTTCGTCGACGCGCACAACCACCTGATGACCGACCAGGCGTTCGGCGGCCGGTTGATCTGCGGTGAGGAGTTCGACGAGCAGGGTGCCCAGGCGGCGCTCAAGGACTGCCCCGAGCACTACCCGGCGGGCATCGGCGCGTTGTTCGAGGCGATCGTCACGAACGACTTCGACGGCCACGACCCGGTCGGCTGGCCGACGTTCAAGGACTGGCCGTCCTACAAGACGGTCTCGCACCAGCAGAACTACTACGCCTGGCTGGAACGGGCGTGGCGCGGCGGGCAGCGCGTCCTGGTCACCGACCTGACCAGCAACGCCACCCTGTGCGTGATCTACCCGTTCAAGGACAAGCCGTGCGACGAGATGACGTCGGTGCGGCTGCAGGCGAAGCGGACCTACGAGCTGCAGGACTTCGTGGACAGGCAGTTCGGCGGGCCCGGCAAGGGCTGGTTCCGCATCGTCACCTCGTCCGAGCAGGCACGGGACGTGATCGAGCAGGGCAAGCTCGCGGTGATCATGGGCATCGAGACCTCCGAGCTGTTCGGGTGCCGGCAGCTGCTCGACCTCCCGTTGTGCGGCAGGGGCGACATCGACCGCGGCCTGGACGAGGTCTACGCGCTCGGCGTGCGCAGCGCCTTCCTGTGCCACAAGTTCGACAACGCGCTGTGCGGCGTCAGGTTCGACTCCGGGGTGCAGGGCGGCGTGCTCAACGCGGGCCAGTTCCTGCGCACCGGCACGTGGTGGAAGACCGAGAAGTGCGCGGGACCCCAGCAGGACAACCCGATCGGCGTGGCCGGGCCGAACGCGCTGATCCCGGCCAACGTCGTCGCGCCGCGGTACGACGAGGAGAAGCGCTGCAACGTGCGCGGCCTGACCTCGCTCGGCGAGTACGCGGTGCAGGGCATGATGAAGCGGCACATGATGATCGAGATCGACCACATGAGCGTGAAGGCCGCCGGACGCACGCTGGACCTGGCCGCCGAGGCGCACTACCCCGGCATCCTGTCGAGCCACAGCTGGATGGACGCGCAGTGGACCGAGAAGGTCTACCAGCTCGGCGGTTTCGTGGCGGGCTACGAGAACGACGCCCCCACCTACGTCGCCCAGGCGGCCGCGGCCGAACCGTTGCGCCGCAAGTACGACGTGGGCATCGGGTTCGGCAGCGACTTCAACGGCGTGGGCTCGCACCCGGCACCGCGCACCGGTGTGACGTACCCGTTCCGCACCTACCCGGAGGGCCCGCTCGTCGACCGGCAGCGCACCGGCGACCGCGTGTGGGACATCAACACCGACGGAGGCGCGCACGTCGGCCTGCTGCCCGACTGGATCGAGCAGATCCACCAGGCCGGCGGTGACCAGCTCGTGCGGGACATGCTCGGCGGTGCCGAGTCGTACCTGCGGACGTGGTCGGGGACTCAGCGCTGGAAGTCGTGACTGCTGAGCGCGTGCTCGCGGAACGCGCGGACCGCGGGCGGCAGGAGCTGGTCCTTCAACCACGCCAGCCCGAAGACGCGGCTCGCCCGCGGGGTCAGCGGTAGTTCGCGCAGTCCCGCCGGCGGTGTGGTCTCGGCGCGCGTCAGCAGCGCGACGCCGAGACCCGCCGCGACCAGGCCGCGGACCGTCTCGATCTCCTGGCTCTCGAAGGCGACGCGCGGGGCGAACCCGGCGGCCGCGAACATGTCGTCGGTGATCTGCCGCAGGCCGTAGCCGTGTTCCAGCAGGATCAGGTCCTCGTGCTCCAAGTCCTTGAGCCGCACCGACTTCCTGGTGGCCAGCCGGTGCGCGGACGGCACGACGACGATCAGCTCCTGTTCGAAGAGGACCGCCGACTCGAACTCGGGACCATCGGGCGGTGGCGCGACCAGGGCGAGGTCGATCTCGCCCTGGCGCAGCTTCTCGACCACGGTGTAGCGGGCGTTCTGGATCAACCCGAACCGCACGTGCGGGTGCTCGGCGCGGAACCCGCGGACCAGTTCCGGCACCAGCGACCGGCCGAGCATGTGCAGGAACCCCAGCATCACGCGGCCCTTCTCCGGGTCCAGCTCCTCCTCGACCTCGCGCAGGCCGGGTTCCAGCGCGGCCAGCGACCGTGCCGCGGCGTCGGCGAGGAGACGGCCGGCGCGGGTGAGCCGGACCCGGCGGCCGGTCCTCACGACGACCGGTGCGCCGAGCTGCTCACCGATCTCGGCGAGCCAGCGGCTGACCGTCGGCTGGGGCAGCCCGACGCGTTCTGCGACACGGGTCACGTGCTCGTCGGCGGCAAGCGCTTTCAGCACTGCCAGCTTCGGGGCCAGCTCCAATTCATCCACGAATTGATTCTGACCCATTTCCGTATTGGACGTATGTCTTAGCGTCGAATGCGTGAACAGGTTGACCGCGTCCGTCGCCGCCTCCGGCCTCGCGTGTTTCGCGTTGCTCTACGCACCGCAGCCGGTGATGCCGCAGATAGCCGCGGAATACCGGTTGGGGCCGGGCGGTGCGTCGCTCGCGCTGTCCGCCGCGACGCTGGCGCTGGCCGTGGTGGTCGTGCCGGTGGCGATGCTGTCCGAACGGGTCGGTCGCCGGGCGGTGATCGTGGTCAGCGTGCTGTTCGCGGGTCTGCTCGGCGTCGTGCTGCCGTTCGCGCCGGACTACGAGGTCTTCCTGGGCCTGCGGGTGCTGCAGGGCATCGCGGCGGCCGGGGTGCCCGCGGCGTCGATGGCCTACCTCGCGGACGAGCTGGACCGCGGGAAGCTCGGCGCCGCGATGGGCGCGATGATCGCCGGCAACAGCGTCGGCGGCATGCTCGGCCGCCTGCTCTCGGGCACGACGGTCGACTGGCTGGGCTGGCGCGGGTCGATCCTGCTCACCGGCGTGGTCGGGCTCGGGGCCGCGCTCGTCGTGGTCTTCTTCCTGCCGCGGGCCCAGGCCGCGCCGAAGCGGGCGCCGCGCGGCATGAAGGCGGCGCTCACGGACCCGGTGCTGCTCGCGCTGTACGTGGTCGCGGTGCTGATGGTCGGCGCGTTCGTGTCGTTCTACAACGTCGCGGGTTTCCAGCTCACCGGTCCGTCGTGGCTGGAGTCGCTGGTGTTCCTGTTCTACGCGTTCGGCAGCACCGCGGCGGCGTTCGCGGGCAGGACGGCCGACCGGCTCGGCCGCGGGCGCGTGCTGCTCATGGCCATCGGCGTGGTGGCGCTGGGCACGGTCGCGAGCCTGGTGTGGGTGCCGCTGGGCCTGGCGATCGTCACGGCCGGGTTCTTCGCCGCGCACGCCATCGCGAGCAGCTGGGTCGGCTCGCGCGCCCCGTCCAACGCGCGCGGCCACGCGTCCGGGCTGTACCTGTGCGGGTTCTACGTGGGCAGCAGCATCGGCGGCACGTCCGGCAGCACCGCGTACGGCGAGTGGGGGTGGGGCGGGCTGGTGCTGGTGGTGCTCGGCTGGCTCGCGCTGGCCGCGATGCTGGTTCAGAACTCCAACGCGAGGGTGACGCGCGAGTCGACCGGCGAGATCAGCGTGCGGCCGATCCTCGGCAGCTCGACCACGCCCTCGGTCAGGCCCACCGAGGCCGAGCGGGTGTCCGCCGGGACCTCGACGACGACCGCGAAGGGCAGCGGGCCGCCGTCGTAGCGGGCGCCGACCTGCGGGGCCTGCGAGCCGTCCGGCAGCGTCACGGTGATCAGGTCCTTGGTGAGGCTGCCGCCCGCGGTGTCCGGGAGGTCGCCGGTGGCCTCGATCCGCACCTCCAGCAGCGCCTTGTCGGGTGCGGAGATGGTGGCGAGGTCGTACTGGTTCTCACCGAACTTGATCGGGCGCTGCCTGCCGAGCCGCACACCGGTGATCTTCATGCCGATCGCGTTGCCGCCGAGCCGGAGCTTCTGGGTCGACTCGGTGAAGTGGGCGGGAGCGGCGGCGCGCTGCAGCACGCGCGGCGGGGTGTCGGCGCGCTTGCCGGACGGGATCTCGACCCGCTGCTCCAGCGACTTGGCGCCGAGCGAGCCGAGGGTGAGCGTCTCGATGCCCTCCTTCGGGTCCGGGACCGTGTAGACGATGAACACCGAGCCGTTGGCCGGGAGCCGTTCGGCGGGCAGCAGCTGGCGCTTGCCGGGCACCTCCAGCGCGAGCTCGGACGGCTGCGGGGCGAAACCCTGCCAGTTCGTGCGGCGGAAACCGCTGTCGGTCTCGAAGAGCTTCTCGACCTTCATCCGCATCACGCGCAGCCGTGAGCCCGACTCGGCGCTCAGCGTGCCTTCCGAGGTGTACCAGATGTCCGGGTTCGCCCAGCCGGTCACGGCGGTGCTGAGCAGGTCGTCGCGCAGCTTGAGGTCGACGTTGCCGAGCCCGAGGTCGGCGTTGGAGCGCTTGCCGTCGTCGGGCAGCACGGCGAGGAAGTCGCGGCCGGCGGTGAGGTCCTGCTGCTTCGACGGGTCGAACTCGCGGCCGTCGGTGCGCACGAGCTTGCCGAGCGGCGTGCTGTGGTTGCCCTTCTCCGGAACCTGCGGCGACTGCACCTCGTAATGGACCTCGTCACCTGTCTTGGTGACTTCCTTCAACGGCACGGGTACCCAGTCGGTGCTGGCACCGGTGCCCGGCACCTGCACAGGTCCGCACCAGAGCCGCTTGTCCACCTCGAACTCGACGCCCGTTCTGGCGAACCAGCAGCTGACCGCCGCCGCCCCCGCCCGTGCCACGTAGCCGTACTCCAACGTGTACGCGAGCTGGGCTTCGGCCTGTGCCTGCAGGTCGGAGGCGTCGGCGACCTTCAGTCCGTCGACCCTGAGCTGGACGGCCGCCGGCTGTGTCTTCGGGGCTGTGGCGCATCCAGTCACTGCCAAGAGGACCGTCAGACCCAGCACCGCTACACGCACAGTCCTCGCGCCCCTCACCAGATGAAACGACAACGTCACTACTGGTAAAAGGCGGCGTTCACACCTCGGGGTTGCCCCGAGGGTGTGTGACTCAAATCACGCTGCGGTAGACCTCGACTGTCTGCTTGGCCATCGTCGACCAGGAGAACTCCTGCTCAGCGCGTTGCCGTCCGGCAGCGCCGAACCGCTGAGCCCGTCCAGAATCTGAGATAAGTTCATTTATTGCCTCGGCGAGGCCGTGTCGATATGTCGACAATTCACGTTCGTCGTAGTGCACGAGCAGTCCGGTCTCGCCATGCGCGACCACCTCGGGGATGCCGCCGACGTCGCTCGCGACGACCGCCGTGCCGCACGCCATGGCCTCCAGGTTCACGATGCCGAGCGGCTCGTAGACCGACGGGCAGACGAACACCGTCGCGTGGCTGAGGATCTGCCGCACCTCGGCGGGCTGCAGCATCTTCTGGATCCAGAAGACCCCGGACCGCTTCCGCGCGAGCTCCTCGACCGCCAGCCGGGTCTCCTCGGCGATCTCCGGCGTGTCGGGCGCGCCGGCGCACAGCACGATCTGCGCGCTCGGATCGATCTCGTGCGCGGCGGCGACGAGATGACCGACGCCCTTCTGCCGGGTGATCCTTCCCACGAACGCCACGATCGGCTTCTCCGGATCGATGCCGTACGCGACGAGCGCGTCCGTCTCCGTCACCGGCCGGTACGCCGTGGAGTCGATGCCGTTGCGCACGACGTGCACCTTCGCCGGGTCCAGCCCAGGGTAGGCGTCGAGCACGTCGGCGCGCATGCCGTCGCTCACGGCGATGATCGCGTCGGCGTGTTCGTACGCGGTCCGCTCGGCCCACGACGAGATCCGGTACCCGCCGCCGAGCTGCTCGGCCTTCCACGGCCGGCGCGGCTCCAGCGAGTGAGCCGTCACCACGTGGGGTACGCCGTGCAGGAGTTTGGCCAGGTGACCGCCCATGTTGGCGTACCACGTGTGCGAGTGCACGAGGTTCGCCGTGGACACCGCCGCGGCCATCTCAAGGTCCACCGCGAGGGTGGTCAACGCCGCGTTCGCCTGCTCCAGGCTGTGCGGTGGGTTGTGCGCGATGGCGTCGCCGCGAGGCGCTCCGAAGCAGTGCACGTCGACGTCGACGAGCTCGCGGAGATGGGGCACGAGGAATCCCACGTGCACACCAGCGCCGCCGTAGACCTCAGGTGGGTACTCCCGCGTCATGACCGCAACTCGCACGCCTCCACCGTAGATCACAGCGGTAGGTGTTGGGACGAACCAGTTTGCGTCTGGTTGAAGCTCGATCGCACAGATAGGGTCACATACCGTGAAGGGGCAGCCGCACGTTCTCGGAATTGTGCTTGCCGGTGGTGAAGGCAAGCGCCTGTGGCCACTGACGGCCGACCGCGCGAAACCGGCTGTGCCCTTCGGGGGCAACTACCGGCTGGTCGACTTCGTGCTGTCGAACCTGGTCAACGCGGGGCTCGCGAAGCTCTGCGTGCTGACGCAGTACAAGTCGCACTCACTGGACCGCCACATCTCGACGACGTGGCGCCTGTCCAATGTGCTCGGTCAGTACGTGACACCGGTGCCGGCCCAGCAACGCCTGGGCCCCCGCTGGTACACCGGATCCGCCGACGCGATCTTCCAGTCGCTGAACCTGGTCCACGACGAGAAACCCGACCACGTGGTCATCTTCGGTGCCGACCACGTGTACCGGATGGACCCGTCGCAGATGATCTCGCAGCACGTAGAGTCGGGCGCGGCCGTGACCGTCGCCGGCATCCGCGTGCCGCGCACCGAGGCCAAGGCGTTCGGCTGCATTGATTCCGACGCGTCCGGCAAGATCACCCGGTTCCTGGAGAAGCCGTCCGAGCCACCGCACGTGCCGGACGACCCGGACGTCACCTTCGCTTCGATGGGCAACTACGTCTTCACCACCGAGGCGCTGCTCGACGCCCTGCGCGGCGACGCGTTGAACCCCGACTCCGACCACGACATGGGTGGCGACATCATCCCCATGCTGGTCGACCGCGGTAAGGCACACGTCTACGACTTCCAGGACAACGAGGTTCCCGGTGCCACCGACCGGGATCGCGGGTACTGGCGTGACGTGGGAACGATCGACGCCTACTACGACGCGCACATGGACCTCGTTTCGGTCCATCCCATCTTCAACCTCTACAACCAGCTGTGGCCCATCCGCACGGCCACTCCGCCGTTGCCGCCCGCCAAGTTCATCGCCGGAGGGTCCGCAGAGGACTCGATGGTCGGGCCGGGCTCGATCATCTCCGGGAAAATCCACGGGTCGGTGATCTCGTCCGATGTGACCGTTGAGGTCGGATCGGTGGTGCAGGGGTCCGTGCTGTTGCCCGGAGTTCGGATCGGGAAGGGCGCCGTGGTCCGGCGGGCCATTCTGGACAAGAACGTCGTGGTGCCGGACGGGGCGTTGATCGGCGTGGACGCGCCGATGGACCGTGAGCGCTACACCGTTTCCGCGGGCGGGGTCACCGTGCTCGGGAAGGGCGTTCGGGCCTACTGAGCTTGGCGGGACCTGATCTTGTCGGTGCTGCTGAGTAGGTTGAGATGCAGGGGTTTCCAGGTTGGGGGTACCCCTGCGCCAGCGTGCGCGGGGTCCGTGGGTGGTCACCTTGCGCTGGGCGTGTTGCGTTGCGTACGTGTGCTGGGGGCGCTGCCCCCAGACCCCCGACAACTGATCAAAGACCGGCCAGCGCCGCGCGGGCTGATGGCACACCGGTTGCTCACGGCGGCCGCCGGTTGCGCAGGTGCGTGCGCCCGGCGCGTGTTGGAAGTACGGCTCGGGCCTGCGGCCCTCGGTCAAAAGCGGCTTGGCTTCGCCGTCGCGTGGGTGAGGGGTTAGGGGCGTCGGGCTGCTACCAGCAGGCCGTCGCCCAGAGGGAGGATCACCGGGACCAGGCGGTCGTCCTCCTTCACCAGGCGCGCGATGTCCCGCATCGCCTGGGTCGACTCGTCCCGTTTGGAGGGGTCGACCACGGCGCCGTGCCACAGGACGTTGTCGAACGCGATGACGCCGCCCGGTCGCAGCATGCGCACGCCGTGTTCGAGGTACTGCGGGTACTCGGGCTTGTAGGCGTCGACGAAGACCAGGTCGTAGGCCGCGTCGGTCAGGCGGGGCAGCACGTCCAGCGCTTGGCCCATGATCAGGCGGGTGCGCGAGGGTGAGATGCCTGCCGCCGCGTAGGCCTCGCGGGCGGCGCGTTGGTGTTCGGGGGCCACGTCGATCGAGGTCAGGATGCCTGAGGCAGGCATGCCGGCGAGTAGGTAGAGGCCGCTCGTGCCGGCGCCGGTGCCGATTTCGACGACCGCGCGGGCCTGCAGTGCGGTTGCGAGGAACCGCAGTGCGGCGCCTCCGCCGGCGCCGATGGGCACGCAGCCGAGTTGCTGGCCGCGTGCGCGTGCTGCCAGGTGCACGTCGTCCTCGGGGAGGTACTGCTCGACGTACTCCCGCAGGGCCGATTCCGCTGTCACGGATACGCAGGTTAGTGCCACGCGTGCCCAAAACGGGTGAACGCCGCAAGAACCGAGATTCTCAGGGTGCTCTCAGCCAGCTCTCACGATCGTTTTAAGGGAGCAGGAGAGGGTATGGAGGCAAGAAGCCAGGCTCTAGTCGGGAACAAGCCGGACCCGTCGCTCGTTGAGCCGCACAAGGGTCGCCGGGCGGCCCACATGGAGGTGCCGAAACACCTGATGCGCACGCAGTCGAGTTCGCCGGAGGCCGTCGCGCCCATCGAGACGGCCGACTGGACGCCGCCCTCGTGGGACGAGATCGTTCGCGAGCACGCGGACCGGGTCTACCGGCTCGCGTACCGCCTGACCGGCAACCAGCACGACGCCGAGGACCTGACCCAGGAGACGTTCATCCGGGTCTTCCGGTCGCTCGCGTCCTACAAGCCGGGCACCTTCGAGGGGTGGCTGCACCGCATCACCACCAACCTCTTCCTCGACATGGCTCGCCGCCGCAGCCGCGTGCGCATGGAGGCGCTGCCCGAGGACAACGACCGCCTTGAGGGTGACGACCTGTCCCCTGAAGAGATCTACGACGAGAACCACCTCGATCCCGATCTGCAGGCCGCGCTGGACGAGCTCCCGCCGGAGTTCCGCGCCGCCGTGGTCCTGTGTGACGTGGAGGGCCTCTCCTACGAGGAGATCGGCGCCACGCTCGGGGTGAAGATGGGTACCGTGAGGAGCAGGATCCACCGGGGCCGCCAGGCCCTCAAGGTCGCGCTCGAACGCCGTCGTCAGGAATCGTTGCTGGAGGACTCTGCATGACCGACCTCCGTGGTTGGGGCCTGCCTGAGCAGCATCTCTTGCCGGATGCCGTGGTCGCGTTCGTGGACGGCGAGCTGTCCTCGGTCGCTCACGAGCGAGCCTCCGCGCACATCCAGCGCTGCGGCTTCTGCGCCTTCGAGACCTACACCCAGCAGCAGGCGCGCGCGGCTGTGCGCACCGCGGCGGCGCCCACGGCGTCGGCGTCGCTGCTCGACCGGCTCGGGGCCATTCCGCAGGAGGTCGAGCTGCCGTCCGCACCGGACGGGCTCGCGATCACCGAGGACGGCCAGTTCGTCGCCGTGCAGCGCACCGACAAGCCCGCGTTCGGCTCGGGGCCGGTGCTCGGGTCCAGCAGACCTCTGGGCAGCAACGGCTGGTTCAGCGGCCGTCGCGCCCGGCAGGGTGCCGGGGTCGTGGTGAGCGGCATGCTGCTCGGCGCGCTCGCGTTCACCACGCCGGACAGCGACGCTCCTGCCACGCCGTCCGCACCGCAGAACGCCCGCGCGGTCTTCGCGACCACCCCCTGACAGTCATTTCACCGCACTTCGGGCAGGCTGAAGCTCAGCACTCCTAGCGGAAAACTCGGGGAGAGATGAGCCAGCAGTCGCCCAACGGCCAGACGCCCACGCCCGTTTCCGGAGTGGACGACGGAGCGCATCGCAGGCTCCGGCCACGGCCCCTGGTGCAGCCGCCGGTCGACCCCGCGTACGCCTCCGCTTTCGGCCGCCCGGACGGGGTGTCCGGCGCGTTCGCCACGCGTGACGTGCCCGTTCCCCAGGTCCAGTCCGCACCGCCGCCGCCCGAGTCGCTCGCGACCGCGTTCGGCCGCCAGGACTCGTCCGAACTCCTCCAGCGCCCGCCGCAGCCGACCGGCGAGCCCGACCCGGACATCGACCCGGTGTTCTGGGGCGACAAGCCCGCCGGTGACCCGTGGCGCGACCCCGCCTCCGGTGCCGTGATCGGCCCGCCCGCGGTGGGCGAGGACGCGCCGGGCGAACCGGACCGCAAGCAGGAGCCCGGACCGCAGCTCAGCGTCCCCGAGCTGATCTTCGGCCGCCGGGTGAAGCCGGCCGCCCTCGCGTTGCTGACCGCGGTCGCGCTGCTCGTCGGTGCCGCCGGTGGCCTCGTCGGCTGGCTGATCGGCCGCGCCGGCAACCCGCTGACCGACTCGACCGTGACGCTGGCCGAGGTCCAGCAGGGCAAGGAGCGGCCCGCCGGATCGATCTCGGACATCGCCAAGCGCGTCACGCCCAGCGTCGTGTCGATCGAGTTCAAGGGCGCGAACGTCGCGGGCGTCGGCTCCGGCGTCGTCATCGAGGCCGGCGGCTACATCGTCACCAACGACCACGTCGTCGCCCCCGCGGCCCAGGACTCGTCCGCCAAGCTCAGCGTGGTCTTCACCGACGGCACGCGCGCCCAGGCCCGCGTCGTCGGCCGCGACCCGAAGACCGACATCGCCGTCGTCAAGGTCGAGGTCACGAACCCGACCGTGCTGCAGTTCGGCAACTCCGACGACCTCCAGGTCGGCGACAGCGTGATCGCCATCGGTTCGCCGCTGCAGCTGTCCAACACCGTCACCGAGGGCATCGTCTCCGCGCTGCACCGCCCGGTGACGGCGGCGGGCGAGAACGGCGGCCCCCAGGTCACCTACGACGCGATCCAGACCGACGCGGCCATCAACCCCGGCAACTCCGGCGGTGCGCTGGTCGACTCGCGCGGTGCCCTCGTCGGCATCAACTCGTCGATCCGCACCGAGACCGGCGGTTCGGTCGGCCTCGGCTTCGCGATCTCCGGCAACCAGGCCCGCAAGATCAGCCAGGAGCTGATCCGCAGCGGTCAGGTCAAGCACGCGGACATGAACGTCAACGTCAAGTCCGTGTCCGCCGAGACCTCGGAAGGCGCGCAGGTGCAGAACGTCCCCGCCGGAGGTGCCGCGGCCGCCGCGGGCATCCAGGAGGGCGACGTGATCACGAAGGTCGGCGGCCGGATGGTCCGCAACGCCGCCGAACTGGTGGTCGCGGTTCGCGAGCACGAGATCGGCCAGACGGTCCAGGTCGTGCTCGCCCGTCAGGGTCGTGAATTGAAGCTGGACGTGACCCTGAAGAGCGACTGAGCGAAGTAGGCTGGGACCCGTGTTCGAGAACATCGGATGGGTGGAGATCCTCATCATCGTCGTCGCGGGTCTCTTCATCCTGGGACCCGAACGCCTGCCGTCCGCCGCGGCCTGGCTGGGCAAGACCGTGCGTCAGGTCCGCGAGTACGCCTCCGGCGCGCGCGAGCAGCTCAAGCAGGAGATGGGACCGGAGTTCGAGCAGCTCCGCAAGCCGCTGGAGGACCTGCGGGAGCTGCGCAACTTCGACCCGAAGCGCGCGGTCGCCAAGCACCTCTTCGACGACCCGGAGCCGGTCGCCAAGACCAACGGCTACCCGACCCCACCGACGCCGCCCGCGCCCGAGCAGCGGCCGCTCGCACCGGGTGAGCGCCCGCCCTACGACCCGGACGCGACCTGAGTTCTGCCACGCGGGGAGCTTTCGTATGCTCCTGGCGCACGAAAGGGCCCCGCGTGCCGTCCGAAAGCGGCGGTTAGCGGCCCGCGGGGGAGACGTTGAGGAGGCGGCCTGCCAGCCCGCGCGACTTGACGGTCAGCTTCTTCGCGACCTCGCCGAGCACCTGAGCGGCGGCCGAGTCCGGCACCGCCTGCACGATCGGCGTGCCCGAGTCGCCGTTCTCCCGCAACCGCGGGTCCAGCGGCACCTGGCCGAGCAGCGGCACCTCGGAACCGATGGTCTTGGACAGCGACTCCGCGACGGCCGCGCCGCCACCGGAACCGAAGACCTCCATGCGCGAACCGTCGGGCATCTCCAGCCACGACATGTTCTCGATGACGCCCGCGACCCGCTGACGCGTCTGCAGGGCGATCGACCCGGCCCGTTCGGCCACCTCGGCGGCGGCCTGCTGCGGCGTGGTGACGACCAGGATCTCGGCGTTGGGCACCAGCTGCGCCACCGAGATCGCCACGTCACCGGTGCCGGGCGGCAGGTCGAGCAGCAGCACGTCCAGGTCGCCCCAGAACACGTCCGCGAGGAACTGCTGCAAGGCGCGGTGCAGCATCGGCCCGCGCCAGACGACCGGCGTGTTGCCCGGCGTGAACATGCCGATCGAGATGACCTTCACGCCGTGCGACTGCGGCGGCATGATCATCTTCTCGACCTGGGTGGGACGGCCGTCGGCGCCCAGCATGCGCGGGATCGAGTGGCCGTAGATGTCCGCGTCGACGATGCCGACCGACAGCCCGCGCGCGGCCATCGCCACGGCGAGGTTCACGGTGACCGAGGACTTGCCGACGCCGCCCTTGCCGGACGCGACGCAGTACACGCGCGTCAGCGAGCCCGGCTGGGCGAACGGGATGACCGGCTCCTCGGTGCCGCCGCGCAACGTCTTGCGCAGCTCGGTGCGCTGGGCGTCGCTCATCACGTCGAGGTCGACCCGCACGGACGAGACGCCCTCCAGCGCGGACACCGCCGCGGTGACGTCCTTGGTGATCTTGTCCCGCATCGGGCAGCCCGCGACGGTCAGGTACACGCCGACCACGACGACGCCGTCGGCACCCACCTCGACGTCCTTGACCATGCCGATCTCGGTGATCGGGCGGCGGATCTCGGGGTCCTGCACACCGGCGAGCGCCTTGCGGACGTCCTCGACGGTGGGGAGGGGCTGCGTGGTGGTCACCTGGCCATGCTACGTCCGGTTCGCGCCTGTCCTACCGGCTGGTCACTTTCGAGCACAGGCCCAGGTCGTAGCGGGGCGGGAGCTGTCCGTAACATCGACTTCCGTGCCGGAATCGGGTAGCTCTCGATTGCCCACCCGTGTCGAGCTAGGGGTGTGGCGATCGTTTCTCCGCGCGCATGCACGGATCACGAGGGTCCTCGAGGCCGAACTGATTGCTGAGCAGCGCCTTTCGCTCGCGGCGTACGACGTGCTGGTTCAACTGGCCGAGACGCCTTCCATGCGCATGCGCATGACAGAACTGGCCGATGCCGTCCTGCTGTCCCGCTCTGGCGTGACCCGCCTCGTGGACCGTTTGGAACGGGCAGGTCTGGTCGGGCGCGAACGCGCCGACGGTGACGGGCGCGGCATCGTGGCCGTGCTCACACCGCTCGGTGCCGAACGCCTGCGCAGTGCTTCCTCCACCCATCTGGCGGGCGTCGCCGAGCACTTCGGGGAGAGCTTCGGGCCGGGTGAGCTCGAAGCCTTCGGCCGCACGTGCGACCGCCTGGCCGCGGACGACGTGTATCCGTGATCACGGTGGTGGGACTTGTGCACGTCGAGGCCGGCCGCCTCCTCGTTGTGCGCTCACGCAACAAGAAGGCCTTCTACCTCCCCGGCGGCAAGATCGAGCCCGGTGAGTCCCCCGCCGACGCCCTGCGCCGGGAGGTCAGGGAAGAGCTCGGGGTCGAACTGGCGCGGCCGGTCGTGCTCAAGCGCTACGTCGCCCCCGCGTACGGCGAGGGTGAGGGCGCGATGGTCGACATGACCTGCTTCACGGCATCGCTGCTCGGCACACCGCGGCCCACGAGCGAGATCGCCGAGCTGACCTACGTGAACCGCGACGAGTACCGGTCGCACGCCGAGACGGCGCCCGCGATCCACGAGGTCCTGTCCGACCTGGTCGCGAGCGGGCGGATCAGCGCATGACCAGGCTCACGGCCGCACCTTGCGGGCGTTGTTCTGCTCCTTCACCAGCTTCTCCAGCTCACCGCGGATGAAGTCGCGCGTCGCCACCTCACCCACCGCGAGGCGCAACGCCGCCAGCTCACGGGCCAGGAACTCCGTGTCCGCCTTGGTCTGCGCCGCCCGCGCCCGGTCCTCCTCCAGCGACACCCGGTCCCGGTCGTCCTGCCGGTTCTGCGCCAGCAGGATCAACGGCGCCGCGTAGGCGGCCTGCGTCGAGAACGCCAGGTTCAGCAGGATGAACGGGTACGGGTCCCACCGCAGCGACACCGCGAACAGGTTCAGCGCGATCCAGACGGCGACGAACAGCGTCTGCCAGAACAGGAACTTGCCCGTGCCGAGGAAGCGCGCGAGCCGTTCGGAGAACTGACCGAACGCGTCCGGGTCGATCGACAGGCGGAAGCCCCGCGGCCCGCGCGGCTGGTCGAGTCGCCGCCGTGGCAGCAGTTCAGGCATGGCTCAGTCCCGTCTCGCGCCAGTTGTCCGGCAGCAGGTGGTCCAGCACGTCGTCCACGGTGACGGCGCCGAGCAGGTGCTCGGTCTCGTCGAGCACCGGGGCGCACACCAGGTTGTACGTCGCGAAGTAGCGGGTGACGTCGCTCAGCGAGGCGTTCGGCGACAGGCGCGCCATGCTCGTGTCGACCACGCCGGCGACGAGGTCGAACGGCGGTTCGCGCAGCAGCCGTTGGATGTGCACGCAGCCGAGGTAGCGGCCGGTCGGGGTCGCGGACGGCGAGCGGCACACGAACACCATCGAGGCCAGCGCCGGCGTCAGATCGGGATTTCGCACTCGTGCCAACGCTTCCGCGATCGTCGCGTCCGGCGTGAGGATGATCGGTTCCGGGGTCATCAGACCACCGGCGGTGTCGAACGAGTACTCCAGCAGGCGCCGGACCGGTTCGGACTCCTCCGGTTCCATCAGCTCCAGCAGCCGGTCCTTGGTGCCCTCGGCCAGCTCGCCCAGCAGGTCCGCCGCGTCGTCCGGGTTCATCGCCTCCAGGATGTCCGCGGCGCGTTCCTCGTCGAGGTGCGACAGGACGTCCTTCTGGTCCTCTTCGGACAGTTCCTCGATGACGTCCGCGAGCCGTTCGTCGTCCAGCGCGTCGGCGACCTCGTAGCGGCGCTTGGGCGGCAGCTCGTGCAACGCGTTCGCGACGTCCGCCGCGCGCATGCCCTCGAACACCGCGACGAGCTGTTGCGCGCCCTGCGGCTGGCCCGAGAGCTCGTTGACGCTCAGGCCGCCGACTTCCTCCCACTGCCACACCTGCACGGGCCCCTTGAGGCCGAACCTGCCGGTGCGCTGCCGCGCCGCCACCTTGATCATCCGCCAGTCTCGGGTGCGGGTCAGCTCCATCGCGGCGTCCACCACGATCGCCGAGCTGCCGTCCTCCAGCCGGATCTTCGCGTCGAGCACCTCGCCGATCACCAGCACCTCGTTGACGCGCTGGTGGAACGGCCGCAGGTTCACCGACCCGGTCGCGAGCGTCACGGCGTTCGGCTCGATCGAGGTGAGTCGCAGCATCGGCACGAAGATCCGCCGGCGGGTCGCCAGCTCGACGACCATGCCGAGCACCCGCGGCGGTTGCCGGTCGATGCGAAGACTGATCACGACGTCGCGGGCCTTGCCGATGGGTTCGCCGTCGGGGCCGAACACGGGGAGTCCGGCCAGCTGAGCGATGTAGACCCGGTTCACAGCCACCACGGGCACCAGGCTAGATCAGGTTCTGAGCGACCACCCGGCGATCTCGGCGCAGATCGCCGCCAGCCCCGGCAGGTCCTCCTCCAGACACCACGCCCAGTTCACAACCGCCCGATAAAATGTCCAGTCCCGCGCCTTCGCCACGTCGAGCTCGCCGACGTCGCACAGCGCGAGGAACCGGTCGTTCAGCCCCCTGCGGCCGTCCAGCTCGTCGAACCTGTTCCACAGCAACGGAATCATGCTGTACTCGCGGTCGCCGGACAGCGGTTTCGGGTCGATCACCAGCCACGGTTCGCGATCGCCGCGCAGCACGTTCTCGTAGTGCAGGTCCTCGTTCACCAGCGTGCTGCCCATCAACCTCGTGTCGGCAACATCACGTGCGGCGTCGAGCATTTTGCCCGGTATCGCCGGGTGTTCGCGCACCCTGCCCGCAAACCTGCGGACCTCCGCCGGCGCTTCGAGGCCGCGATGGCGCCGCAGCAGCGAACCGATCACCTCGACGGCCTTCTCGATCGGCTCGTCGTTCAGCGAGTGCGTGTGGTCGAGGCGTTCGAGCAACAGCGCGCCGAGCTCCTCGTCGTGGTCGAGCAGCCGGACCGCACCCTCGCCGTCGTAGAGCCGCAGCGCCAGCGGTTCGGTCTCGGTCTCGTCGCCGACCCAGGTGATCTTGAGTGCTGCCGGGTGCCCGTCGGCCTGCCGGACCGGGAGCACGATCGCGCACATCCCGTTCAGCAACGGCCCGTCCGGGGTGAGCCGCCACCGCGAGCACGCCTTGGTGGCGAGCTTCGGCAGCGAGGCCACCCACTCGTCCGCGCGGTCGCCGAGAACTCTTCCGAAGCCCTCCGGAACGGTGATCATGCACTGAACTCCAGGCGGTAGACGGCTTTCCACTCCGGTTTCGTGTTGAGGCGCGCGGTCTTCAACGCCTGCGTCGTCTCCTCGTCGGGCTCGGCCAGGTGGGCGACGGCCTGGGCGTCGATGAGGTGCGAATGCGTGCTGGGGGAGCGCACGGTGACGGTGACCTCGGCTCCTTCGGCCAGACCTGGCACCTTTTGCTCTGTGCCGCCGGTGATGACCCACAGCGCGTCGTCCCGCCAGTGCGCGTGCACGAGGCGCGGTTCGTGACCGGGTGAGGTGATCCACACGGCGGCCGCCTTTCGCAGCGCCGCGTCCAGGATTCGAGTGATCTCCACCGGTTCAGCCTGCCAGGGTTTGTGAAACGGGACTCAGCGAATATGCGCCCGGAGATGATGCGTGCCACTGTGGCGCACATAGTTACCGGCCGGTACGAGGAGGTACTCCAGTGGTCGACCAGCAGCGTCCCCGTCGCTCGTGTCTGGCGGTTCCGGGTTCGAGCCAGAAGATGATCGACAAGGCGCGCACGCTGCCGGCGGACCAGGTGTTCCTGGACCTGGAGGACGCCTGCGCCCCGCTGGCCAAGCCGGACGCCCGCAAGACGATCGTCGCGTCCCTGAACGAAGGCGGCTGGGGCTCGAAGGCCCGCGTCGTGCGCGTCAACGACTGGACGACGGAGTGGACCTACCGCGACGTCACCGAGGTCGTCGAGGGCGCCGGCGCGAACCTCGACTGCATCATGCTGCCGAAGGTCCAGACGCCCGAGCAGATCGTCGCCCTGGACTTCCTGATCACGCAGATCGAGAAGACCATGGGCTACGAGGTCGGCAAGATCGGCATCGAGGCGCAGATCGAGAACGCCCTGGGCCTGAACAACGTCAACGCGATCGCCACCGCGTCCCCGCGCGTCGAGACGATCATCTTCGGCCCGGCGGACTTCATGGCGTCCATCAACATGAAGTCGCTGGTCGTCGGCGAGCAGCCGCCCGGTTACGACGTCGGCGACGCCTACCACTACATCCTGATGCGGATCCTGATGGCCGCGCGGGCCCACGACAAGCAGGCCATCGACGGCCCGTACCTGCAGATCCGTGACGTCGAGGGCTACAAGCGCGTGGCCGGCCGGTCCGCGGCGCTGGGCTTCGACGGCAAGTGGGTGCTGCACCCCGGCCAGATCGACGCGGCCAACGAGGTCTTCAGCCCGAAGCAGGACGACTACGACCACGCCGAGAACATCCTCGACGCGTACGAGTACTACACGTCCGAGGCGGGCGGTAAGCGCGGTGCGGTGATGCTCGGCGACGAGATGATCGACGAGGCGTCCCGGAAGATGGCGTTGGTGATCTCCGGCAAGGGGCGTGCCGCGGGCATGTCGCGGTCGAACGTGTGGACTCCGCCGGAGGATTAATTCCGTTACGGATTGTGCGCTATTTCACCCCGAATGTCACTGGACGTGTTCGACCGTCACAGGTTGCGTTCAAAACGGGTGAAGTGGCGCACAATCCGTCACCGAAGTTTGCGATCTTGCCCCGGTGTGGGGGCATGCTCATGGCATGTCACGTTCGAGTAACGGCAAGGCGAGCAGTAGGTTGCGGCTCTTCAAGCGCCGCGAAGACGACCTGCTGGAGCGCAGCTTCCGCAGCTGCCCGGGATGCGATGCCGACGTCCACGTGTTCGCCGACGTCTGCCGCCACTGCGGTGGCGCCCTGGAGATCGCCCTCGCGGGCTGATCAGCGGTTGTTCAGGTGCTCGAGGTAGGCCGCGCCGCCGAGCAGCGTGTAGAACACCACCAAGAGCACGATGAAGCCGTAGCCGATGCACAACGCGGCGACCGCCATCCCCTTTCCGCCCGCCTCGCCCCGCTTGATCTTCGACAGGGCGATGTGCCCCATCACGATTCCGACGATCCAGCCGAGGCAGCACAGGATGCCCGCGATCGAGGACACCATCGCGATGGTGGCAGTGGAGGTGTCCAGCGGCTTGGGCGGATAGCCGTAGCCGTACTGCGAGCCGTAGGGCTGCTGCCCTTGTTGAGGCTGACCGTACTGGGGCTGGCCGTACGGCTGCTGCCCGTAGGGACCGCCCTGCGGGTTCTGGTTGTACGGGTCGTAAGTCATCGGAGTCCCCCCTTGTTCGCTGAGCGGCGATCTTAAGGTTCGCCCGCGAGTTCGCTGCGTGTGGGTGCGCGATTCCGCCAGTCAGGGATGCTGTTTCGGTACAGCGGACGTGGCTGTGTTGCGGAGAGCACAACGCGGTCGCGAACGGGCGTTAACCGGTCCATACTCGCCGGTAACTCAAGCCTTGGAAGGGAAGTGCGATGGCGCGCCTCGCCCAGACCGCGGGTCTCACGGACATCCAGGAAGAAATCCTCGCGACCGTTCGCACGTTCGTGGACAAGGAAATCATTCCGCACGCCCAGACGCTGGAGCACGGCGACACCTACCCCGCCGACATCGTCGAGGGCATGAAGGAGATGGGCCTCTTCGGTCTCACGATCCCGGAGGAGTACGGCGGCCTCGGCGAGTCCCTGCTGACCTACGCGCTGGTCGTCGAGCAGATCGCGCGCGGCTGGATGAGCGTCTCCGGCGTCATCAACACGCACTTCATCGTGGCGCACATGCTCAAGCAGCACGGCACGCCCGAGCAGAAGCAGAAGTACCTGCCGCGCATGGCCGCCGGTGAGGTGCGCGGCTCGTTCTCCATGTCCGAGCCGGAACTCGGCTCCGACGTCGCGGCGATCCGCACCCGCGCGGTCCGGGGCGAGTCCGGTTACACCATCAACGGCCAGAAGATGTGGCTGACCAACGGTGGCACGTCCAACCTGACCGCGGTGCTCGTGAAGACCGACGAGGGCGCCGAGAAGCCGCACCAGAACCTCACGACGTTCCTGGTCGAGAAGCCCGAGGGCTACGGAGAGGTGCTGCCGGGCCTCACGATCCCAGGCAAGATCGACAAGATGGGCTACAAGGGCGTCGACACCACCGAGATGGTGTTCGACGGCTTCGAGATCTCAGCCGACCAGATCCTCGGCGGCGTCTCCGGCCGGGGCTTCCGCCACATGATGGACGGCGTCGAGGTCGGCCGAGTGAACGTGGCGGCCCGCGCGTGCGGCATCGCGATCCGCGCGTTCGAGCTCGCCATCGAGTACTCCCAGCAGCGCAGGACGTTCGGCAAGCCGATCGTCGAGCACCAGGCCATCGCGTTCAAGCTCGCCGAGATGGCCACCAAGGTCGAGGCGGCGCACCTGATGATGGTCAACGCCGCGCGCCTGAAGGACTCGGGCCAGCGCAACGACGTCGAGGCCGGCATGGCCAAGCTCATCGCGTCCGAGTACTGCGCCGAGGTGACGCAGGAGGCGTTCCGCATCCACGGCGGCTACGGCTATTCCAAGGAGTACGAAATCGAGCGCCTGATGCGCGAGGCGCCGTTCCTGCTGATCGGCGAGGGCACTTCGGAGATCCAGAAGACGATCATCTCCCGCGGCCTGCTCCGCGACTACCAGTCGCGCGGCTAGACGTTCGCCCGTTAGGGGCCATTCTTTCACGAGAGTGGCCCCTAACGATTTCTGTCTGGGAGCCATAGGGTTCGCTCACTTTGAGCACAGATCTGACGCTTCCGAGACCTGTGTCGCCGCCACACGTGATCCGTCTTGAGCTGGACACGTTCTCCGGCGTCGACCGTCCCGCCCTGGCCACGTGGTTCGGCGCCGTCTTCACCGACCTCCTGGCGCCCCTCTGCCCCGCCTCGGTGGCGGAGCTGGTCGCCGTCGCCCGTGACTACCGGCCATCCGATACAACGCCGTGGGGACCGCCCGGTTACGCCCGCCTGCTGCTCTCTTCGGGTGACTTCACCATCCCGTCGTGGGAATCGGCGCTGGCGGACCTGCCGTCCTTCCTGCGCGTGCAACTGGTCCAGCTCGACTCGCAGGGCCTGCCGCTGGTCGACGGCGGCTGGAGCGCGGAGATCCTGCTGAAGGACGACCCGGCGTTCCCGCACCAGATCGTGGTCACCGCGTGCCGCTCCCTGTTCCGCGGCTGGATTTCCCATGCCGTGCAACAGGATTGGCTGTCGATGTTCCGTGCGGGAGCGTCGCTGGTGCGCGCGTCGGGCGGCTGGATCACCCTCGACCGCGTCGGCGTCCGAACCGCACACGAGATCTCCGCGGGCGTGGGCCTCGACGAATCCCTTCTCACCGCAGCGGAGTTCGCCCGCGGCCCGCACTGGGCAACGCTGCTCGGACCCCGTCAGGTCGCCGCTTTGGGTGGTGTGCAAGAGGTTTGCGCCACCGCACCGTGCGTCTCCGTCGAACACCTCGGCGGCGGCCGCATCCTGTTGCAGCTCACCGAACACCTCGACGACGTGCCCGCGGACGCCGTGCAGAAGCTGTTCGAGTTCCTCACGCCCGTCCTGCACTGACCGATCATCGGTGGGACTCTGTCGTCCGTGAGGCCATCTCCCAAAACCGACGTGCTGGTAGCCGTGGACACCGCCCTGCGCGGGACGGGTTTCGTCCGGCGCGGCCACGTCTGGCTCCAGGACCGCGGAGACGGCTGCTCCGGCTGGCTCGGCTTCGGCGTCACGGCAGCGCTCGACCTCACCCCGCTGGTCGGCGTGTGCTTCCGCCGCTACGACGAGGTCTGCCGCGCACTGGGCGTGGGCATCCCCGGCACCCCGCTCGTGTCGGTGCCGCTGGGATACCTGATGGGGGAGAAGCCGGTCTGGCGGTGGACGTTCGAGCCGGGCGGCGACCACGCCCCCGTCGCCGCGTCGCTGGTGGACGCCGTCCGCGAGCACGGCCAGCCCTACGTCGACAAGCACGCGAAGTGGGACGCGCTGGCGCGTGAGCTCGTCGCGAGACCGGAGTCGTTGCTCGACTTCGAACGGGCGCGCAAGCTCTCGATCATCCACGTGCTCAACGGTGACGCGCGTGCGGCCGGTGAGGTGCTGAAGAAGGAGCGGGAGCGGGTGGCGGACAGCTCGGACGTCTACGCGCGGTCCTACCGCGCCTTCGCGCATCGCTTCGAGCTCGCCCTTCTCGCCTGAGGGTATCGAACGCGTGTTCGAGGTGTCGAGGTTTCAGATGCTGGGCTCGAAGGAGCAGCCGGACTCGGAGACTCCGACTACGCGCCCGTCGGCGCGTGGACGACGGTGTGCGACAACGGCACCGACGCCATGCGGAAGGGACGCACTGGAACGGTGCCGACAGTCAGGCCGAGGACAAGCCATGGGTCATCGTCAACCCGCAGCGCGGTCCGGTCGTGCGCCTCAGCCGTCGCCGAAGCTGATCACCCGGTCGTACCTCCAGTACGACACGAGCTTCCTCAACGGCACGGATGTCTTCTCGGCCCGTTTGGACGCGACGGGG
>Ga0070710_10000111_pt1 | contig 38298 bp, 37 predicted proteins | sample LARL52metaG_FD_65454 | JGI IMG/M metagenome (GOLD analysis project Ga0070710, IMG submission 65454) | Corn, switchgrass and miscanthus rhizosphere microbial communities from Kellogg Biological Station, Michigan, USA - LAR L5-2 metaG | ecosystem: Host-associated > Plants > Roots > Rhizosphere ...
GCTCAAGGAGCTCCTCGACGCCGGTGTCTTGACGCAGGAGGAGTTCGACGCGCAGAAGCAGAAGATTCTCGGCGCCTGACCGCGCCGCATCCCATCTCGAGCCCGGGCTGCCTGCCCGGCGCGCACATCAGGAGCGTGAGCATGCCCATCGGACCGGTACAGCTGCGTAGTCCTGGTCAGCCATGAGGACGCATCCATGATCGCCGTGCGTGCGGATCATCTCTGCCGTCGAACCAGCCAACCGTGACACTTATCGTAAGCAAGTACTGTGGCCCAGCCGAGGCGTGTATCCGGGGTTCATCATTCGGCAGACAGGCGCGTACGGAACAGATTCGATAATCTGCGCGCCTTGCTGTGGGTGATTGCGACGACAACCCTGTCGCACCGATTCGGCGATCGGCGCGCGTCGAAAAGAAAGGGCCCAAACTGGTCTTCCAAGCGGTACTCCGTTTATACCCCCAGCATCCTTGGGCTGGATAAGTCGAGCCCTCTGCACTGCGGCTGGCATCCTCGGCGATTACACAGCGTAACCGCCCGGGAGAGGACACCCCGCGGGCCCGTGGACCGGGTCGTGGACCGGATGGTTTGTGAATCCTGGGCACCATGGGCATTCTGGGCACGATGACGGTACATCCGTGCTGCTAGAGCGATCGTGGCAGCCGGCCGTGCTTCTCTTAATCTGCGGGTTCGGGGTTCGAGTCCCGGGCGGCGCACCCGTTGACCTGCTGAAACGCCATTCGGTAACTTTGCTGTTCGTGGGACGAGTCGCCCCACGAACAATGCCTCCGCACGCGCCCTTGACGGTGCGTCCCGGCCAGGAACGGTGACGGAGCGCGACCGCGCATCAAACGGCGGCCGGGCGATGTATGACCAGCGAGCATCCTGGCCCGTGGCGGGCGCGGGTCATCGCGCAGCCCTTCGATGGCAGCCTTGATCCGCCCGGCTGCCTGCCGGCCGAGCTTGCGGAGCGCACGCAGCGGCAAGCCGGAACGCCAGCGCCTAAATGCGGCCCGGGCCGGGCACCCGGGCCAAGCCCGGCCCAGGCCTGCCCGGCAGGGATGTCCCCGCCCGCTCGTCCAGAGCCTGCCGGGCGGCGGCACCACCAGCAACGTCTTCCAGCAGTTCCCGTGCCTGACCGGGCGTCATGCCCGCCAGCGCCCAAGCGAACCCGGCACGGGGCGATCGCGGCCAGCCGCTGCCCGTGCGCGGTGAGGCAGACGACATGCCCCTGTGCGGCATCATGCGCCGCGGCGCTGATCTCCGCCCCGCCGTCGTCCAGCGGCAGTTCCCTCCTGGCCTCGAAGTACGTCCGCGCACTCTTGCTCCCGCTCGTCATGACGGAGCACGTGCCCCAGCCCCACCCGCCCGAAGATCACGGCACGGGAAGCTGACCATGATCACCAGATGGTGCTCGGGTGTGATGGGCAAGCGGAGCAAGATCAGAATGCAGGATTCCAGGGCCAAGATCAGCGACAGCAAGATCGGCAACAGCGAGATCAAGGGCAGAAACAGCGGGCTGACCAGGGCAGGCAGAAGGCAGCAAAGTCGTAGATGCGGTGGACGTCGAACATGCCCGAGCGCGTCGCTCGCCGGCGGAGCCGGGACCCGCCGCGGCATTCGCGCTGCGGCATCCGCAGCCGCAGCCCGCGGTCTATACGATCGTCATTATGCCCGACGATCAGTAGATTGCTGGGCGAATCCGGCCCGCGGTGGAGTGGTCTGGACCCGCAAAGCCGCCTGAAATCGGAGGCTCAAGCGCCGCGGTGGCTGGCCCTGCTAGATGAGGCCTGCGGCGATGCCCACCCCGATCAAGACGATGCCGCCGATCAGCTCGCTCCTGTCCCCGTGGCTGAATGTGGCGCTACCAGGAGATTTGATCGCTCTACGTCGGTCGCGATGGCCCATCAGTGCCGTTCGCTTGCCTCCGTCGGCTCCCTGTTAGGGGAGCCGCGGCCGTGGATCCAGCCGCCGCGAAACCAGCCAGCAGACGGTGCGCCGGCCGAACCTCCGCACTGGTCGATCCCGATCACCTCTTCGGCCTGCGCCGTGACTGTGCCCGCACGGCCCGGCCCTGCCACCAGGTCGCCAATGAGCACGGCCAGCTCACCGAGCGTGCGGGAGGACAGGGCGGCTCCCATGCGCTCACCGAGCTCGTCAACGGTCAGCTGGCCGTCCGCCGCGGCGATGCGCAGTACGCCTATGACCCGGTCCCGGTCCGCATCAGAGGCCCTCACCTCGGGCCCCTGAGCGGGGATGAAAGGTTCGCCAGCCGACGTAGAGTCTGTCGGCACACCCTCTTCCATCCAACTCCGGTCCCGCTCTCGGCTCTGCATTATGCGCCAGGCAGTCGCCGAACCAACGCTACGCAGCGTGGTGGCATCGGGCACGCTGAAGTCCGACCGGGCAAAGGTGGCCTGACGCGAGACTGGATGTCGAAGCTCGGAAAGTAGGCATCGTCTTCGCAACTGCCTCGCGTCCCCACCCTCTTCGCCCCCCACGTGCTGGTTGCCACTGTTAGACGTCCTCGGAATGATGACGAGCTTCTGCAGCCTACTTAGCCCCTCGAGCATCCGTCGCATGTAGAGCATTATTGTGTACTCACCATCCAGAACGCCATAGCTCCGGTCGAGCGCGCAGCCAGAGGTCACTGGATGAGCAGATCAAGCGGTGCGCTATTCAACACCTCGTGTCCGTCGTCAGTGACGAGGATCATGTTGCCGAGTTCCATCGTCATCCCGTGGAAGTACGAGAAATCCGGCTCCAGGCAGACAACCATCCCCGGCTCGAAGACATGTTCGTCCACAGAGTCAAGCACGAAGCGAGCCCATCCAAATCGGCGGGTACGACAACTGGTTATGAAAGCCGATGCTGGCCCGCACGTACTTCTGCCACCCAAGCGGGAAGTATTCGCGAGCTCGTATACTTGCGGGTCGGAACACCGGGGCGATCGCGGCCTAGCCCTTAAGGAAGTTGTCCCGCACCAATTGATATGCATTGCGGATGCCCTCCGGTGGATCCCCGATATATACCATCCGGGAGATGTTGCAGTTGTAACGCTTCCCGGGAAGGGCCCGGGGTCGCGCTGCAAGTGGTATGGCCCTTACGACGGGCGCAACTATTGAGGCTCTCGGAAGGAGGTTGGTGGGGCCAGCTTGTGCAGCAGGAGGCTTCCGGCCAGCGTCATCAGGATCAGCAGAACCAATATCGGTCCCATGGCTAGCAGGCCGAAACGGCCGAGGAGGATGCCGGTGAGTGCTGAGAGGCACTGACCACCCGCACCAGCCGCGGCTAGCTGCCAGCCGATAACGTGCCGCGCTAGAGGCGCGCCGAAAAGGCCCGGCGTCACGCTCAGTAGCATAGGAAATACTGGAGCCAGTCCAGCGCCGATGATGACAAGAGCAGCGACGCTGACTACCGCCGAGTGCCCCAGCGACAGCAAACCCGCCCCCGCAAGAGCCACGATGCATCCGATGCGGATCATCGGTTCGGCCGCGATCTGTCGGCTGGGAAGTGCCAAGGCGAGCCGGGTAACCGCGAAGATGCCCCAGTAGGCCGCTACCGCGAAGCCCGCGCTCGCAACTTGCAGTTGCGTGATCCCGCGCAGGTAGCTTGCAGCCCACTGGCCCGCGCTAAGTTCGGTGCCAGCCTGCACTAGCGCGACGCTGACCGCGACCGCGACTCCGACACGTAGGTGTGTCGTCTGCTGGCCGAGACTGTCAGCGGGCCGCTCAGCGCTGGCCTGCACTGCTCTGCCCCGTTTCGCACTGTCCTGTGCCGAACAGTCTCGGAGAGCATTTCCGGCTCGTAGTGCCCTACCGGAACGAACGGCATGGATGCTCCCCCTGACCGTCCACCAGCCCAGGCCGCAAAGCACCTCAGCGCCAATCAGCATCGCATAAGGAAGGCGCCAGGAGCCGACTGAAACGATAGCCAGAGTCATCAGGATCGGACCGGCCACAGTGCCCACCCCGTAGGCACCGTGGATGGCGTTGAGCAACCTGAGGGGGCCGCCGTTGGCCACGACGGTGTTAAGTCCCGCGTCCACCGACCCGGAGGCCGCGCCCAGTAGCAATGCCGCAGAAGCCAGCAACCAGAGGTCTGGCGCTGCGGCCACCAAAGCACAGGCGAAGCCCGCGGTCAGGCTCGCGACTGCGAGTATCGACACGGCGCCGAACCGGTTGAGCAGGTAGCCATTGGGAACCGCTGTCGTAAGGTAGCCGAGCGCAGATGCCACCAGCAGCAAGCTCAGAGCACTGAGCGGCTCGCCGAAGGCTTGCCTGATGGTGGGCCATGCGACACCAAGCATGCTGTCAGTCAGGCCGAGGAGCAGGAAGCCGTAGCCCCCGACCACACCGATCCTGGCCGTTGCAACTGACGGCCATGCGCTGGCCTGCGACTGGCCCACGAGTCACCGAGCGACGCTGGGACCGGCGGGCATCCCAGTGGTTAGCAGCCTCTCGTATCGACGGTTGTCAGTTGAACCCCATATGCGCCGCTCTCGAATGAATGGGAGCGGCACTGATGGATCGGGCGAATCGATCTCTCGTGCCAGGCGATGGCCTTGGAAAATGGAATCTACGATCATGTTCGGTGCTAGGGCACTTCCTATGATGTACAGACCCGTGATGCTAGCAGCCTCGAGGCGTTCGGGCTGACTTCGCAGCTCGTCGTAGAGCTCGGAGTTCGACACACGTGCGCTGGAGACAACGAGCGAGTCGATGCCGTGCTCCTGGATCTTCGCCGGCTGCCAGACATCGCACGTGATCGCGACCCCGTCGCGAACCTCCTGAACCATCGTCTCGGTGAGGATGATGACACCAAGTCGGCGTAGATCACGCTGCAGCATCGGACCTTCAAGTGTTTTGTCCATCCAGGAGGCGAGGGTGGGGTGCTGGGTAACGACGGTGACCTGGTGGCCGCCTGCGGCGAGCATCTGGGCTACTGAGGCGCCTGCGTAATAGTCCTCGCTCTCGTACACCAGCACCCGCTTCCCCGGCTGTTTGGATCCGAGGACGATCTCCGGAGGGGTTGCCTGCCATGGGAGGGTGCAGTCCACTCCCGGGATTGGCTCATGCGTAAGGGCGTTCATGCCATCGGTTGCGAAGCGGGAGCCCGTGGCGATAACGACGAGGTCCGCGCCGTAGTCGAGGATTGCCTCCGCGGTCATCGGGGAGTTGGTGAAGGCTTCGACGTTAGGTAGCTTGGCGAACTGAATCATACGGTAGTCGGTAATCCTGTTCCATTCTCCCAGGCCGCGGTTCTGCCAGCGATCTTGGGTCGGTTTCCCGTCGGAGAACCCGAGCTTGGTGATCCAACGCAGGCTCCCACCAAGTTCGGCTTCCTTTTCCCGTATGTGAACGGCCGTCATCTGGCGCTTGCCAAGCACCATGGCGCACTCCATGCCGGCCGGTCCGCCGCCGACCACGAGAACGGACTTGTCACGGTTTCGTGCGGGCGTGAACCGTTCCGGGTGCCAGCCGCGCCGGTACTCTTCGCCCACGGTCGCGTTTTGCGTGCACTGAATATGGGCGTTCCCGCCGAGTTCCCACCGGGCGATGCACTGGTTACAGCCGATGCATTCTCTGATTTCATCGAGCCTGCCCTCCTCAATCTTCTTGGGAAGGAATGGGTCGGCTATCGAGGGGCGGGCTGCGCCGATGAGATCCAGCTGACCCGATGTGACGACCTGCACCATGGTGTCGGCACTGGTGAAGCGGCCAACGCCAACAACGGGCTTATCGGTATGATTACCCATCTTGATGCGTCCGCTGAATGGCTTTTCATGGTTCTCGGCAAGGAATCTCGACGGCCCTGCGTCCTGACCCCATTCGTTGCCTGCTGGGCTCCCGATCGTCAGATCCCAGAGGTCCACCAAGTGGTCGGCATGCTCCACGAACCGGATGCCATCCGTGCCTACCTCATAGCCGGTCTTGCCACCCTGAAGAGTATCCACGGATAGGCGGGACGCGATGGCGCAGGTGTCTCCCACGGCCTCCCGGACCTTCTCCAGGGTCTCGCACCAGAAACGCGCGCGATTTTCGAAAGAGCCGCCGTAATCGTCGGTGCGCTTGTTATAGAACGGTGATAGGAATTGCAACGGCAACTCGACATGTGCCGCGTAGACATAGACGATGTCAAAGCCAGCTTCGCGTGCGCGGATGGCCGCGTCGACGTAGTACCCCTGCAAGCGCTTGATGTCGCTGGTGTCCATGCGCTTCGCGTAGTTGCCGGGATGCAGATCGGAGGGAATCTGTGAGATCCCGTTCCGTACGAATCGCGTCTCGGCATTCATCGGGTGAGATCCACCGTGCCAAAGCTCGACTCCGGCGAGGGAACCATAGTGATGTACGCGGTCGCACATCACCGACAGGTTGAGTGCGTCGTCATCATCCCACAGGCGCGCGGAAACGATCGGTGAGTCGTCCGATTCGGGATGGATCGAACAGTATTCTGTACAGACACCTGCCCAACCGCCTTCGGCTTTTACCGCACGCATCTCTGCCTGAAAACCGGGTTTGTCAGAGCCTGCACCAGAACAATGCGGAACCTGGAAGAAACGATTGCGCAATATCTTAGGGCCAATTTGCACAAGTTCAAAGAGAACATCATATCTGGCCTCACGCATTATTGTCTCCCATGCAGACGGCTAATAAGGACGTACCTGGCATGATCTGCATACGTTGATAACGTACGCAGACCAGAAGTGGGAAGCTGGGTCACGCGCTGGCCCCCTTCGGATCCGATCACCGAAGCGTGTCTCCCTACGGCGTACGCTTCACCCATCATTCGCAACCATCTTATCGCGTTACCGAACCATTGCCAGGATTCTGGCGAAGCATGTACGCTGTGGCAGGACGTCCAAAGTGATTCGATTTGTCCGTGTGTGTCAGATCTGCGCCCAGCCGGGGTCGCACGTCCGGAGCGCAGTGCTTGCTTCAGCCGAGAGGCAGATGGCGCCGAGGGTCGATCTTACGGACGCCTGACCACATCGACGGAGCGGCGCAGGAGGAGAGCATGACGGGCCGAGACATATTTCAGCTGACCGGACTGCCGACGCTGCGCTGGCTCCACCAACCCGCGACCGCCGCTAGGGCCGGTGAACAGCTCAGCCTCAGTGCCGGAGCTAGGACTGACTGGGTGACCAGCCCACTAACCGGGGAAGGATCCCTGAACGCGCCTGCCCTGGTGTTCCCCGCGGCCGGCGACTATCTCCTGTCGGCGCGGGTGGCGGTCTCGTTCACCGACACTTTCGACGCAGGCGTGCTCGTCGCCTACCAGGACGAGCAGATCTGGGCCAAGCTGTGCTTTGAGTATTCACCGCAAGGACGGCCTATGGTCGTCTCTGTCGTCACGCGCGGTGAGTCCGATGACTGCAACTCGGTCGAACTCGACCAGGACTGGGTCTACCTCCGGATGGCTAGAAACGGCCACGCCTTCGTGTTGCATTACTCTCTGGACGGGCACTACTGGCACTTCGTCCGGCTGTTCGCGCTCGGCGTGGCCGGTACCCCCACGAAGACGGGGTTTCTCGCGCAGAGCCCGTTCGGTGATGGCGTCACCGTCCAGTTCAGCGAGTTCCGCTATGAGCAGCGAGTAATAACCGACATTCGTTCCGGAGAATGACGGCCTGGTTCGTCTGCTAGGCCTTGCTGACGAACCTACGCGATGTCACCTGCACGGGGGCCTTCCTGAGCTCGACAATCGCCTCCGCCAGGTATTCAGAGAACCGTCGGAAGATCTCCTGGCCTTTCTCTGGGGAGGCGCGGAATGGATTCCCGATGACACCGTAGTCAGCCATCTCATCATGATCCATGGGGAAGTAGAAATACTCGTACCCCTTGAACTGTGCGTCCCAGGTAGCGTCGCTCTTCTGGAACGCCTCCGGCATCCAGCTTGGCGCATGGGCCCGCGCGTCGACCGCCCGGTCCATATGCACGTTCTCGGGCCGGTATGCCATCATGATCGACGTCTCTTCCTCGCTGGCGTGCCAGCCAGGAGTCTCTTCTGCGGAATTCTCCATCACGTCCTCGATGAGGCCGAGGTACCGCTCGCCGTACGGTCTGAAGACTCCGATCAGCGCACCGGTCTCGTACCGAAGCTGGCGCATCACGGGGTCGAGCACCTTCTGATTCGACGTGTGACCGTTCACGAAAATAAGGCGGTTGAAACCATGATGAATGAGCGACCGGGCAATGTCGTGGACCACAGCGCATACTGTGGCGGCGCGCAGGGTGATCGTGCCCATGCCGCGTTCTGGTTGGCGCAGATGCTGCGGGCTGTAGCCGCCGAGCAGGATCGGCGCATAGATCGTGTCAGCGATTTCGGCCGCTCGCCTGCACACTTCGAGCGCATTATAGATATCGGTCCCGAGAGGAAGATGATCCCCGTGCATCTCACAGCTTCCGATCGGAATTAGCACGGAATCATCGCGCTCGAGGTGCGCGCGGACGTCCGGTGGACTCAGGTCCAGCAGGCTTCGTGAGTGGAGGTCAGCCACTATCTGGCTCCTTTAGTCGCAGGGATCGAAGATTCTTGACTCTGTGGTTATGGGATGACTAGAACCTTGGCCGCCTTGCCTGAACGAAGCTCTGAGATAGCCTGGTTGATGCCGTAGAGCGGGTAGCTGTGAGTGAGCAGCCGGTCAAAGTCGAGGCGGTTGTCGGTGAGCATGCGGATGGCTAGCGGAAAGGTGCCCTTGGCGATGTAGACCCCGTGAATCGAGATCTCCCTGTACGCCAGCACGCTCGGCTCGATCTGGGCCGTCGCACGTTCATTGAGGCCGAACGTAAAAATCCGGCCAGTCTTACCCACGGACATAATCGCGTCTGGCAGCAGACTGCCCACTGCATCGACAGCCACGTCCGCTCCCCGCCCTTCGGTGAGTTCTCTCACGGCAGCGGGCAGGTCATCCTTCTGCGCGTCGATAACGTGGTCCGCGCCAAACTCAAGGGCCCAGCGCGCACGGTCGGGAGCGACTTCCGAGACGATCACGGGGAATGCGCCGGCCGCCTTGAAGAGCAGCAGATACAGCAGGCCGATAGGGCCGCCGCCGATGACGAGGACGCTCTCGCCGGGGGACACACTGGCCTGGGTGGTGCCGTTGAGGACGCAGGCCAACGGTTCGGCCAGGGCGGCCCGCTCGATCGGCAGCTCGTCCGCGAGGGAATACACCATCCGCTCGGGCACGACGCAGAATTCTGCCGCGCCGCCGTCGCGCATCGAGCCGATGTGGACGAACCGGTCACAGAGATTCGTGTGCCCCGACCGGCAGTAGTAGCAGCGCTGGCACCAGATATTGGGGTGCACGACCACCCGGGTGCCGGGGGCAAGCGTCGCGTCACTGCCGACGTCGGCCACCACACCGGCGAACTCGTGGCCGATGATCACGCCCTTGACGTAGATCATTTCGGGCGGCGTCGCGAGGGCGCGGAGGTCAGACCCGCATAGGCCGCTGGCCTGGACCTCGATGATCACGTCGTCGGGCGACCGGATGGCAGGTTGCGGCCTGTCTATCAGCTCTAGCATGCCGTCGCCCTGGAATACCACTGCTCGCATGGCGCGGCTCACTCCATGACCATTCCGCCGGTCACATTGATCGCCTGGCCGGTCATTTCGCTGGCGTCCCGCGACGCGAGGAACAGGACGACCCCGGCGATGTGATGCGGTTCCTGGAAACGGCCCATTGGTATGCCAGACATCCACCTCTCCTGAATGCTATCTTTTGGCTCTCCGGTCATGGCCTCTTCCCACGCATATTCGCGTTCCATCATGTCCGTGTTCACGATCCCAGGGCAGACACAGTTGATGCGGACATGAGGGGCGACCTCGAGCGCTACGCCCTTGCTGAACACGATAACGGCAGCCTTGGAGGCGCAGTAGTGGGTAAAGAGCTTGTAGCCGCGCTTTCCTGCCTGCGACGCGATGTTGACAATGGCGCCTTTCTTGCGCTCAAGCATGCTCGGCAGGACAGCGCGGGTGCAGAGGAAAACACCCTTGGCGTTGACATCCATGACGAGGTCCCAGTCGTTCTCGGTCAGCTCGACAACCGGATGCATGGTGATCGTTCCGGCGTTGTTGACCAGGATGTCGATCGAACCGAGCTCGGCGATCCCGCGGTCGATCATGGCCTGCACCTGGTCCGCCTTGGTCACGTCGCAGCCGACACCTACGCCGCCGAGTTCCTTAGCTACTGCCTGGGCACCTGCCTCATTGAGATCTGCGAGGAGCAGCCGGGCACCCTCGCTGGCGAAGGCCTCGGCGATCGCCTTGCCCATCCCCTGGGCAGCCCCGGTGATCACGACGTTCTGGCCGTCGAACCTGTTCATTGCGTGCTCCCTGAGTCGGTGAAGCGTCCATCGGACGGTTCGGTTACGTGTGATCGCGGCGCCGGTCTGCGCTAGCGGCGAGGCGCTGCAGGGTTCGCAGGTTACGCAGCGTTTCCTCTGCCGGGACCTCCGGCGCCTTGTTGCCCCGGCAGACCGCGGCGAAGTCCTCGGTCTCCAGGTAGTAGGCATTTTCTCCCGGAACATCGATCCGCTGCCTGCGGCCGTCGATGTAGCCAACCTCGATCGTGGCCGGCGACAGGTGCGCGTACCAGGGCATCTCGACGACCGCCTCACCGAGGCTGCCGAGCACGGAAACGCGCACGGACAGTGGCGCGTTCATCGAGCAGTCGAAGGTCGCTACTGTCCCTGATGGGAAGACCATGGTTCCGTAGAACTGCTCGTCCACCCCGGAGGCTGCATAGCGGGCGGTCCCGGATACCTCGCTTGGCGGCTCACCCTCCAGGTAGTTCGCGATGCTGACGCAGTAGGACCCGACATCGAGGAGCGATCCTCCGGCTAGGAGCGGGTCATATCGGATGTCGGTGGCGGGGTCCTCAACCGGGAAGTTGAACGATGACCTGATGGTCCGGATCTGCCCGAGCGCTCCCGACGAGACCAGCTCACCCAGACGCCGCGTCTTGGGATGGTGCCGGTACATGAACGCCTCAGCAAGGACGCGCCTCTCGTTCGCCGCAGCTTCGAAGAGGTTGCTGGCTTCCTCCGCGGTCGGGGTGAGCGGCTTCTCGCAGAGGACATGCTTGCCTGCCTTCAGGCACTCCGTGACCCACCTTGCATGCAAGCCGTTGGGCAGGCAGACATAGACGCAGTCCACGTCGGAGTCCTCGAGAAGCGCCTCGTAGCTTCCGTAAGCAGTGGCGAGCTCATACTGGCGGGCGAACCGTTCAGCACGTTCCTGCTGTCGGCTGGCGACCGCCTTTACCCGGTTGAGGGCCGAGCGTTTGAGCCCGGGTATGACTTCATCGGCGATCCGACCGGTGGCCAGGATTCCCCAGGTCAGCGGTTCGGAGGCAGTGGATGGCATGTCTGGACCGGCTATGTCAGCTGCTCGTGATGCCGGGCTTCACGAGAATCTTGCCGTCGCTGCGGTTCTTTGTCTCCTCGATGGCGTCCACCAGCTTGTCCAGCGGGTGCCTTCTAGTGATCGCAAGCGACATGTCGATCCTGCCCGAGGCCATCAGCGCGATGACGTTCGGGAAGTCCCAGGATCCGCAGTGACCAAGCGAGCCGTAGGTGGAGGCTGCCTTCAGCTGATGGTCGATGAAGCGGAGCTGGGCCGGCCTGGCGTCCATACCGATGACCGAGATCTTGCCGCCGACCGCCAAGGACTGCTCGGCCGGCCGCATCACGGCAGGGAAGTTGCCCGACGCCTCAACGGCCATGGCTACGCCTCGCCCGTGCGTCTGCTCGGCGATGGCCTCTGCCGCCGGAACCTCGACCGGGTTGTAGACATGGGTCGCGCCCAGCTGGCTGGCGAGATTGCGCCTGCCGGGCAGGGTCTCGAAGCAGAAGACGCTGCTGGCACCGGCAGCGCTCACCAGGGCTACTGCGGCAAGCCCGATCGGGCCGGCACCGAATACCGCCACCGCGCTGCCAGGCTTGAATCCTCCGGCCCGGGTGAAGATGCCCTCGTAGGCCACGCTGGTCGGCTCGCATGTGGCCCCGACCTCGAGTGCGATCTCGGCTGAGCCGTAATGCTCGGCCACCTCATTCAGCGACCAGCAGTGCTTCGCGTCCACCTTTAGGAACTCGGCGAATCCGCCGTCTATGGTAAAGCCCAGATCCTCGACGAACTGGCACTGGTTCCAGTAGCCACCGCGGCAGGGGGTGCAGCGGCCGCACCACTGGATCTCTTCGGCGGCGACGAGATCCCCTTCGCCGAATTCGGTAACCTCGGCGCCGGCCGCCACCACGGTGCCAGAGATTTCATGACCGGTGACCACCGGCGCACGCAGGTGGTATGGCAGCAGCATGTAGCCGTCTTCGTCGGTCTCGAACATGTGAACGTCGGAGCCGCAGATCCCGCATGCGCCCACGCGGAGGATGACCTCACGCGGGCCGGGGCTCTCGGGCGTCGGTAGCATCCTGAGGGAAGCGCTGGGGTTGCGGTATGCGGTATTCGCGTACACCGCCCAGTGCCCGTCTCGCTGCCTGGACGTGAGTTCCTCGGGATTCTTCGGAGCCCATTCGGCTTCGACTACTACACCGCGCATTGTCCACTCCCTTTCTCGCGCGCCCCATCCTTCGCCGCGCGGCTTGTTCGATTCGTCACGCAATCCTCAGTGTCCTGGTGGCTTCCTGTCGATGAGACTGATAGCTTCGGCCGCCGAGAAGGCCCGGTCGGGGGCGATGCGCTCCAACCACCAGGTGAGCCCTGCCTCCGCGTAGTCGGGCATGACGTCCTGGCGATCCCAGCAGTCAGGTCCGTTCACCACGACATCGAAGGCCCGGGACGGCTCGCGCCTCTCGCTGACATAGGCAACCAGCGCGGCCAGGTCGCGTACCGAGGGAACGCCGCCGCCGATGAGCTCCGGGACGACGCCATCCCATCGGGCTGCGCGCCGCAGCGGTGCCCGATTCGGCCACCAGCCTGCCACCCAGACCGGTATCCGCGGCTGCTGTACTGGGGTGGGTTGGAAGGTGACCGGCCCGACCCGGTACTCCTCCCCGGTGAATGTCACCTGCTCTCCGCTCCAGAGACGATCTAGGAGCTCCAGCCCTTCATCCAGGCGACGCGCCCGGGCGCGGTCGGCATGCTCCTCGCCGAAGAGGGCGAAGTCAGCGTCTGGCGGGTAGCCGAGCGCGGCGCCGAAGATGAGTCGGCCGCCGGATAGGTGGTCCAGGGACACGGTCTGGCGGGCGACTTGCCACGGCCGGCGCCTCGATAGCGGAGTCATCAGCGCGCCCAGCCTCACCTTGCCGGTCGCGGCCGCCGCGGCGGCGAGGGAGATCCATGGATCCGCCACGGCAAAGGTATCGGTGGCGGAAAACAGGACATGATCCCAGATAAAGAAGCCGTCCCAGCCGGCGGCCTCAGCGCGCGCGGCGAGCTCGCCGATGAGTCCCGGGTCGCCGAAGGGCCCGAAGTTCGGAAGGAACACACCGTAGCGCACCTGGCGTCCTTTCTGGATCAGTGCCTCGTGGGCCGTCAATTCGCGTTCTGCAGGACCTTGTCCACGTCGATCCGGTCGTGCACTACGGCGGCGATGTTGGCGGTCACCCGCGCCGGATCCGGTGACTGGAAGATGTTCCGGCCTACCGACGCGCCCATCGCGCCGACGTTGATTGCGCTGTCAAGGATCCGCAGCAGCTCCGGCTCCGAGATACGAGGGCCGCCTGCCACCAGGATCGGTTTGGTCACTGAGGAGACGATTTCAGCGAAGCCGTCGGTCGTTCCCGGCCAGTTTGTCTTGATGATGTCGGCGCCAAGCTCCTCGGCCAGGCGGCAGGACCGCCGCAAATACGTCACGATGTTCTCCGGTGTCCACGCGCCCTCCTGATAGGCGCCGGGAAGTTCTGCCTCCACGATGTACGGGAGACCGAGCCGCTCGCACTCATCCCCGAATCTCGCGACCAAGGCGATCACCGCCTCTTCGTTCTCGGGAATGAGCTGCATCATGATCCCGATGCCGTCAGCCCCGGCCGCAGCAGCGGCCTGTGCGGACCAGATCGCCGTCTCCCGCCGGAATGTCTCAAAGGCCGTGGCGCTGACCTTAGCCACCAGGCCACACGATGGATAAGCGCGGAACGCCTCCGCGCAAACACGGCCAAGCGGCGGGCTGATGAGCACGGAATCAGCGCCCCCCGCCAGCGCCGCCGCCACCTTCTCCGGCGTACTGTCGAGCTCGCGATAGAGGCTGGAAGTACTTGTGCCATGAGATGCGGCGAACAGGATGCACCTTCTGGTCTCTTGCCTCAAGAGATGGCGCAGCCGCAGGTCTTTCCCGCTAGCAGACATTCATCCTGCCCTTTCGTCGATGACGGGGATGCCGTGGATACGCCTGGTGCTCACCTAGATCGCTGCTCACGTGGTGTGCGCGTCCGCCGGGACATTTCCCGCCTGCCCGGTCACGCGCGAGAACGCGTCGAGCACTGCTTTGCCGAGGCGCGGGTCGTTGATCGGCGCCGGGACCTCAGCCAGCGGAACCCGCCGTTCCAGAGTCTCCACGAGGGTGGCGAGGAACGCTGCATCAGCGACCGGATCCTCCAGCGGGCCACCGGCTGCGGCCGAGGGGGAAAAGCCCTCGGTGGGCACAACGACCTCAACCGGCCCATGGTGCATGTTGACCGACTCCGCGAAGATCCTGGCGAGCTTCCTGGCCTCGTCTGAGGTGACCCGGACAAGGTCGAGGTCTGGGCTGTGCCGGGTTCGCATCCGCCCGGGCTGAGCCGATCCCGCGGCCATGTTGATGAAGTCCATGCAGCCAGGGACGAACACAATGGGCAGACCCGAGGCAGCCAGGGAGCGGAGCCTAGACGGCGGCCCGGGAAACACGCCACCGCACTCCCTGTCGACGATCTCGTTAGTGGTCAGGTCGATGATCGCGGCGAACCGGCCCTCCCCGGCCAGGCGTTCCATGGCCGATCCGCCAACCCCGTTGGAGTGGAATGCCACCACGTCCCACCCGCCGCGATCGAGTTCGCCCAGTATCTGCATGCCGACGGGAGTGGTGTTGCCATTCATCGTGATGGCGACCGCACCGAGCTGCGCCGGTCTCGCTTCCATGGCGAGTTCCGGGCCCGTTATGCTCGCCGCGCCCTCATTCAGAATCGTTCTGGTAAAGCTGTTGACACCCTGCAAATCGACCACCGAATGCATTACGGTGACGTCGGAGGTACCAACGAACGGCGCGAATTGCCGGGCACCGGAAGCAATCGGCGTGATGATCAGCTTAGGTACCCCAAAGGGGAGGTTCTGCAATCCGGCCGAGCCTATCAGGGACCCGTTGAGACCCCCGATCACTACAGCTCGCTGGAACCGCCCCTTTTCGTATTCATCACGGAGCAGCACCGACAATCCCTTAGCCATTACTGCGATTGCCTCGCCGCGACTGCCAAGCGCCTGAACCGCCTCGATATCGGTCCCGGCGGCATGGGCGATGTCGTCATTGCTGACATCCGGGCGAATGTCAGGGCTTCCATTGTGGCGGACGCCAGTATCGATAATTCGAACGCTCGCACCACGACGACGGATCAGCTCGGCAAGTAGCAGGGCTTCGGGCCCTTTCGTGTCCAGCGTTGCAACCACGGCCACGGTAAGCTGGTGCTCAGCCACTACATTTCCCTGACCCTTGTTGTCGCGATCGGACCTGCACTAGCCGTTGACTTGCGGGGGCCGACAGCAGGGTTCGCGCGTGAGTATCGCTGACGGTCCGCGCTGTGACCCGTTCACGTCAGGATATTCGGTCACAGTGAACATGTCAAGATCAAGAAGGCATGCATGTTCGGTATCAGCAGACGAACGGCCGCATCATGGGTTGGTTATCGGGGCACGGATGTTTAGAAGGACGGCGGAGAGTTAACCCAGACGTACTCTCCGACGCGATCATCGATGTTCTGTATGCGATGCGGCAGTACACTTGGAAAATAGATACTGTCTCCGGGGTTCAGGATGAAGACTTCGTCGCCGACCCACACCTTGAACCGCCCTGAGAGGATCATCCCCCACTCCACCGCACCGGGCTTGGTGTTGTGGATCATTGGCTCGTCGCCGGTCTGACCACCCGGTTCGTATCGGCCATGGATGGGCTCCAGCTGACTGTCTGGGTCAGTCACCAGCAGCCGGAATTCCACGCCTTTCATCGCCGGGAGCCGGCGGCCCGTGCCAGCCCGTGTGATCATCTGAGATTCGGCAGACTTCGTTGTACTGAAGAAGTGTAGGAGTTCCACGTCCAGCGCAGATGCGACTCGTTTGAGCGCGGAGATGGAAGGCTCACCGCGCCCTCTTTCCACCTCGCTCAAGAATGACGCGGACAGACCGGACAACCGGGCTAGCTCCCGCAGGCTGTACCGGTGTGCTCGCCGCAGCTCAAGGATTCTCCTGCCAATGAGAAGGAAGTCGTCGTCAGTGTCAAGCTGATCGACGCTACCTGGCGAGGGCTCGGACATTTGTCACTCCCGTCGCGACCGTGAGGCAGGGCTGCCGACGCACCCCCGCCGTTCCAATCATTTATCACACTAACGCACTCCCGGTCCGGGTGCCTGAGGCGCCCGTCGCCCTCAGGAGCCCGGCCCTGATGTGCCTACGCCCCGGCGACCTCAGATCAACGGAGCCATTGCTGTCTGCCCTCCATCAATAAAGATTGTCGAACCAGTGAGATAGTCGGGCGCATCCAAGGCGAGGTACTCGATCAGATTTGCCACCTCGTCGGGCTTGCCGACTCGACCTAGCGGATTGATCCGCGCGAGCGCTTCCGCGCTGGCACTGCGCACGAAGTCGTCCACCATCGCCGTGTGCACCCAGCCAGGCGCGACCGCATTCACCTGGATACCCCGCGCAGCCAGGTCTATGCAGAGCGACCTGGCCAGCGAGCTAACCGCAGCCTTTGCGGCGCTGTAGTGAGCCGAGGACTCCTCGGATACAACACTGTTAGTCGAGGCGATCAGGACCATCCGGCCCGATCCGGCCCCGGCCATGAGCCGCGCCGCCGCCACCGCCGGGTACACGGTGGAGTCGAGCGTGCTTGCGATAGTAGCCTGCCACCGTTCCCCGGTCATCTCCAGGAAGTCACATGGTTCGTAGATTCCGGCGCAGTCTATGAACGCGGCGAGTGGCCCGAGTCGACCGGCCAGCGTAGCGACCATCTCTTTCGCCTGCGCTTCCACGCTGGAGTCGGCGGCGTGCACTTCCACAGTGGCATCTGGGTGGCTGCTGAGTAGTTGCTCACGCGCTTGGCGTAGTAGCGGGTCACGCCTGCCGGAAATCCCGACCGACAGGCCCCGCCGCAGGAGACGGCTGGCCGCAGCGAAGCCGATGCCCGTGCCGCCCCCTACGATCAGGGCCCATGGATTCCTCGTCGGTGGCAATCTCTACTCCTCTCCTGCGGTTCTGCTCAGGGCTTCCCCGGTTGTGAACTGGTCGCGATACGCCCGAGGCTGGCGTTCATGTCGCGGATCATGTCCTCGACCAGCGCACACGGGATCGCGCCGGCTTGGGTAATCTTGTCGCTCATGTCGATGCTCTTCGCGGTGCCGACGTCTTCGGTGAGCCGACCGCCGACATAGACTCTGGGCCGGATGCCCCGCAGGTCAAGACGTTTCATCAGGTCAGCGGTGAGGCTGGCGGCGAGCCCGTTGTAGGTGCTCAGCGCTATGGCGTCCGCCGCGGTCTCGGCGGCAGCCGCGGCGACAGCCTCGTTGTCGACGCTCGTGCCCAAATCGGTCACCGCGCAGCCGAGTTCCTCGAGCACGCCGACGACCACATAGAGCCCGTATTCGTGGATGTCCCCGCTCGCCGTGACCACCCGCAGGCCCGACAGCGTGGGCTGCGGATCCATTAGCCGGAGCGTGTCCAGCACGTTCTGCCGACGCGCCGCGGCGCGCTTGAAGGTGTCGGTGGCGACGAGGGGCTTGCGTCCCCGCGGATAGGAGGGGTCGGGCTCTCCGGCGCCGAACGCGCGCTCAATCTCGATGGCGCCGAGGCGCTTCGTCGCCACCAGCAGTTGCAGAGGATCCCTGACGTTGACGCCCAGCAGGGCCAACCCTTCGAGCAAATTGCGGTAAACGGCCCGCCCGCCCGCCAGGATCTGGTCCCTGAGCGCGTATATCGGTCGCCAGTCGATAAGCCGGACCGCCTCCCGGGCCCGGCGTTCCGCTTCATTGCCGATTTCGAGGGACTGCACGATGTCTTCGACCGTGGGGATCCGGCTGGGCTCGGTGAGCGGCGTCGGGTGTACGGCGGCACCGGTCGGATGTACGAGCTGGCTGGCGATCGTGAAGAAGATGTCGCTGGTAACGATTGCCGCGTTGCGGTCGAGGGAGTAAGAGGCATCGAGTGAGTTGGTGTCTCCGTGGACGAGCGAAGGAGGCACCCTGCTGACGTTGATCGTGTCCAGGGCCAGCCCGAATGCCTGTTTAAGCAGCGGGTCGGCGAAGGTCGAGCCGTAGCTGGGGGCATAGGCCGCGCCGATGAGGTCTTCAGCGATGTACCGGTGCAGCAGGCACCAGCCCAGCGAGGTCGCGGCGTCATGGAACGAGGCACAGAACCCGTCGTCGATGTAGGAGTCGAGGACGACTCCGTCCGCCCGCTTGCCGGCGATCATGCCGATCGCCACGACGGTTCTGATCATCTGCTCCACGTCGGAGGACCATCCGGGATAACGGTACGCCTGCTGGGACAGGTTGCCGACGTAACCGAATCCGGCTTCGATCGCTGCGCTGGCGTTCTCTAGAGACGCGGGACTGCCGACTGCGTGGTCGTTCAGGATCGGCTGAATGTCCAGATCCGCGCCGGCTCCCTGCCAGTCGTCGCGGGTCCAGAACATGATCCCGGTCTCTTCGAGCGCCGTTGGCCTGGCCTCGGGCGGAAGTCCCATCCGGCGGTCGGCGGTCAGCGACACCCGGTCGCACTTCAGCTTAAGGCGGCGGCACGCCTCGAGCACCTGGCGGAGCGCGTCACGGGTCTCCGGCCAGGACTTGAGTCCAAGGTTGATGTAGTAGGTGATCTCATTGCGCCCGATCGTAGCTTCCTTGTACTCGCGCTCCGATCTGACTTGCCGGTTCCGGCAGTAGCTTGACCATCCGGTGTCGAGGGCGTGGGCCATCCGCAGCCCGCGCGCTGCAAGGGCCCGCCCGTCGGGGAGGTCAGGGAGAACGAGCTCGGAGTCAGTCACGGCGACACCGCGGCTTCATGCCCGTGAACTCGCGTTCGGCCAGCCGCCGGGCGGCGGCGGGCGACTCACTGGCTAGCAGGCCAACGGCCCAGAGCACGTAGTTTCTGTCTGCGCTCACTGTCAGGCTGGCCGACACCAGGGCTCGCCTCGCCCGCGCCGTCTGCAGCGCGGCTGAGACGATCCGCTCGGGATGTGCCGCGTGCTGGAAGATGCCGCCCGTGGCGATGATCGACGTCGCCCGGCGCAGGTCGTGACCGGTCTTCGTGACCACTCCGCCGTCCGGTTCCGTCAGCACGCGGAATCTGCCGGCATGCCGCTCCAGCGCTATCGTGCAAGCCAGCCCGGCCAGCCTGCGATCGATTTCGGTCTCGGCGCTATCCCCGGCGATGTAGTCCCGGTGCTCCCTCCGGTGAGCCACCGCGTGATCCAGTGAGTCGTCTCCGGCAGACACCAGGCCGAGGCCGCAGCCCGCTCCGAGAAGGGCGTCGGCGTTCTCGCGCAGGCCCAGGTCGCCCTCCACGGTCCGGGTCGCGGCGCCGTCAAGTACCGCGTGTACGTCCGTGGTGGCTCCTCCGACGTCGACTACCACCGGGTTCCTTAGCGGCGGGTAACGATCGCCCAGGTCGGACAGCGCGCAGGCGCCCGCCAGCACCGCAGAGGGAGTGGGCATCCGTACCACCCCGGACAGGACCGAAGCGGAGAGATAGCGGCCGCGGCCCATGACGTGCTCCGCGAACATGCTTCTGATCGCTTCCTGGGCCGGCCCGGCGTCTAGCGTGCCCACCTGCGGCATGACGTTGGGCACGAACTGGACCATTCCCCGGCCCGACAACATCCGCTGGAGCTGCGGGTAAGCCTCCTCATTGCCAGCCACGATGATCGGCAGATCAGGGGCGAGCCGGCAAATCGCCCCGGCGCTCGCGATGATCGAATTTTTGTCGCCCTGGTTGGCTCCGCCCGTTAGCAACACGATGTCCGGCGCTGCCGCGGCAAAGCCGGCTGCGGTCTCAGTAAGTAGTTCCGCAGTGGCGTAACACGACGTAATCCGCGCGCCGGCGGTGCTTGCCGCCTGCCGACCAGCCTGAACCGTCAGCGTCGCTTCCTTGCCCACCACGCAAAGCCGCAACCCGCCCGCGGCGCTGGAACAGGCAATCGCGGTTACCTCCGTGGCCGGGAGGCCTGGCGGCAGAACATTCCTGAGCACCTGCTCGCGGGCGCGAGTGAACCCCCGGGCCAGGCTCTGCCGCATGGTCTTTGACACGCTGCGGGAAAGCAGCAATCCCTGCCTGGTCACGCAGGCCACTTTGGTAAACGTGCTGCCGAGGTCGCCAAGCACGATCAGCTCGTCCGGATGCACCTGCCTGGCAGCACTCATGGATGACCGCTCATCGATCACCGCTCATCGATCACCGCCACGGTCGCCCCCACCGGAACTACGGCGCCCTCTGCCACAGATATTGCCGAGACCACCCCCGTGACGGGTGACTCGATCTCGGTGTCCACCTTGTCGGTACCGATCCGCACCAGCGGGTCCCCGGCCGCGACGGCCTGGCCGATGACGACCAGCCACTCCTCGATCGTCGCTTCCTGCATGGTCACCCCCCATTTAGGGAGAACCACTTCCATGATGACCTCCGGTTACCGGGTAGGACTCAGCACGGCGGTGATGGCTGTCTGGATCTTGCTCGCGGATACGGTGACGGCCCGCTCCAGCACCGGACTGAACGGGATTGGGGTGTCCGCCCAGGTGACGCGGGCGGGGGCCGTCCGGAGATCCGTCCAGCAGTTCTCCACCACCCGGGCCGCGATCTCGGCTGCGGCTCCGCAGGTTCTCCTGGCCGGGTCGGCAACCACCAGGCGGCCGGTTCGGCGCACGGATTCGAAGACCAGCGGCCAGTCGAACGGCACCAGAGTCCGCGGGTCGATGACTTCTACCGAGACGCCGGTCTTGTCCAGCTCATCGGCGACTTCGATTGCCTGCGGAACGGCGGACCCGATCGCGACGAGGGTCATGTCGCTTCCTGGCCGCCGGATGAGACCCTGCCCGAGCGGGACCGGATCTTGCGTTTCCGGCACCTCACCCCGGCTGCCTGCCAGCATCAGGTCGAGCAAGAAGACCACGGGGTCGGGGTCCCTGATGCTCTCGATGAGCAGGGCCCTCGCGTCCGCCGGGGTGCTGGGGAAGACCACCTTGATGCCAGACAGCGACATAAGCAGCGGGTGCGGGTTCTCTGAGTGCTGGGCGGCCGCTGATCCCGATGGGCCTGTGCCGGTGAACAGCACAAGCGGGAGACTGATCTGGCCTCCGGACATGTAAGGCAGCCGGGCGGCCTGATTGGCTACCTGATCAAGGGCGACGTAGAAGAAGCTGGAGAACATCAGGTCCATCACCGGGCGCAGGCCGCACGCCGCGGCGCCGACGCAACTGCCCACCACTGTGGCCTCAGATATCGGCGAGTTCCGGACCCGCTTCTTACCGAACTTCTCGACCAAGCCCTTGGTGGCGCCGATGGTGCTGAGCTCGACATCCTCGCCGATGACGACGACAGAGTCGTCCTCGGCCATGGCCTCGGCTAGGCCACGGGCGATGGCGTTGGCGAAGTACATGGCGGTCATGCGACACCGCCTGCGGCGTACAGATCCTCGAGCGCCTCGCCGGGAGCGGGCTCGGGACTGCTCGTCGCGAAATCCACCGCATCTGCTATGACCTTGCGCTCGGCTGCCCAGATGCCGTCCAGCATCTCCGCCGTCACGCCGGGGCGAGCCAGCAGCAGGGCCGAGAACCCGGTAACCGGATCACGGCTCTTCCAGAAGTCGATCTCCTCTTGCGGCCGGTACTGCCCGGAGAAGGCTTCCTCGCCTTCGTTGTGGGCGAGGATGCGGTAGGTCCTTGCCTCGATCAGCGACGGCCCGCTGCCGCCGCGCGCCCGGTCCACCGCCTCGCACACCCCTTGGCGCACCGCAAGCACGTCGTTGCCATCGACCGCTGTCGAGACGACCTGGAAGGGACGGGCCCGCTCGGCAATCTCGCCCGCGGTGATATCGCCCGTTCGCATCCACTCGGTATATCCGTTGTTCTCGCAGAGGTAGACAACTGGCAGCTGCCAGGTGGAACTCAGGTTGAGCGCTTCGAGCAACACTCCCTGATTGGCCGCTCCGTCGCCGAAGAAGCAGACCGTCACGTTGTCAGTTCCCAGCACCGAGTCGGCCAGAGCGGACCCGGTCGCGATGGGGATGCCACCGCCAACAATCCCGTTCGCGCCCAGGATGCCCAGGCTGTAGTCGGCGATGTGCATCGAGCCGCCTTTGCCCTTGCACAGCCCCGCCCGCTTGCCCATGATCTCGGCCATCATCAGGGCAGGCTGCGCGCCTTTGGCGATGAGATGACCGTGACCCCGATGAGTGCTGGTCACCTTGTCGGCATCACGCAGGACCGAGCACGCACCGACCGCGATGGCCTCCTCGCCGACGTACAGATGCACGAACCCGGGCAGCCGGCCCGCGGCAAATAGCTCCTGCAGCTTCTCCTCGAACAACCGGATCCGCACCATGCGGGCGAGGATTCGCAATTCCTGGCCGGTCTGCGTCCCGTCAGCATTCCAGTACCCGGCCTTGGCCTCAAGCTCAGCACTCATGCCATTCCTCTCACTCCATGACCAATCCGCCGCTGACGTTGAGCGCTTCACCGGTTATCTGCGCGGCGGCGGGAGACGCCAGGAAGAGGACCGCGTCCGCCACGTCTTGCACCGACTGGAACCGGCCGAGTGGCATGGAATCCAGCCAGGATCTCCGCACCGCATCCTTCGGCTGGCCGGTCAGGGCCGATACGACCGCGTACTCCTCCTCTTGGAGTTCGGTGTCGATGAACCCTGGACATACGCAGTTGACCCTGACGTGGGGCGCAGCCTCGACCGCGGCGGTCCTGGTGAGGCTGATCACTCCCGCCTTCGAGGCGTTGTAGGCACAGATATAGCGGTTCGGCCGCTTGCCCGCCTGGGATGCGATGTTCACGACCGACCCGGACCCGGCTCGCAGCATGTGCGGCAGCGCCGCCTGGATCGTGAGGAATGTACCCCGCAGGTTGACGCCGAGCACGCGGTCCCAGTCCTGCGCGCTGGTCTGCAGTAGCGGGGCGATCGTTACGATGCCCGCATTGTTGATCAGGTGATCCAGCTGGCCGAACCGCGATATCGCATCACCAATCAGCCGCTTCACGTCAGCGGGATCGCTCACGTCGGCTCGCACTGCGGTGACGGCGCCCGCTGCTGTCGTCGAGAGTTCAGCAGCGGTCGCGTACGCCCCGCTCTCGTTCAGGTCGCAGATCAGCACCGAAGCGCCCGCCTGCGCGAACGCAGCAGCGATGCCCCGCCCTAGCCCGCGTGCGCCGCCGGTGACGATCACCGACTGACCGCTGAACTTCACCGGTTATCCCCGGATCGCGCCGCTGAGCACGAAGCCGCGGCGGAACAGGCGCGACAACGCAAGGTAGAGGATGAGGACAGGAATCGAGTACATGATCGAGTAGGCAGCGATTTCCCCCCACCGGATGACATTGCCGCCGAAGAAGCCGTACATTGCCACCGGAGACGGCTGTTGCGAGGCATTCGCGATCAGTACCAGGGGGACCAGGAAGTTACCCCATGCGTTGATGAAACCAAAGATGGCGGCTGCGCCGATCCCGGGCAGCGCCAGCGGGACGACTACGCGCCACAGGATTTGAAGCGTGCCGGCACGCTCCAGCCGGGCCGACTCCTCCAGATCGATCGGCACCGCATCGATAAAGTTCTTAATGATCCACAGCTCGAACGGAAGCGAGGTGACCCCGAGAAAGATCGCCGCAGGCACCAGAGCGAGGTAATTGCGGGGGGCGAAGATCTGGTAGATGGGCACGATCAGGATGGACAGCGGCACGCCCGCCAGCATCAGGATGCCAAGCAGCAGCGGGCCCTTGAACGGTATGTGCTGCCGCGAGAAGACATATCCGGCCAGGGTCGCCGGGATCGTCGCGAACACCGTGGCGATGAGGGAGATGATGACGCTGTTCCGCAGAGCCTGCAGGTTGGCTGAGTTGGCCGCACCGGTGTAGTTGCCGAAGGTGAAGTGCGGCCACTCGATGGTCTGGCTTGCATGCGAGTCGAACGAGCCGAGAATGAGCCAGAGCAACGGCGCGATGAACAGGACGCCGAAAGCCACCAGCGTCAGGTTGCTGATCAACCGCCCCGAGGTCACCCTGGGCTCGCGGACGGGTCTGGCGTCCGGCGGAAGCTCAGGCACAGGAGCCGAGCGCGTTTCCACTTCCACTGCCACCGTAGCGGCCTCCTTGGGCTCGGATCGTGGCAATCGGCTGGTCAACTTCGCTCGCGAGACAGGCGCACGTAGACGAAGCTGAGAATGGTAGCGAGGATGACCATCGCGTCCCCGATCAGCGCGCCGTATGCGAGGTTGTTGTACTGGAACGCCTGCAGGTAGGAGTAGACCGGCAGGATCATCGTGGATGTCCCCGGCCCGCCCGCGGTCATCACGTAGACAACAGTGAAGTTCGCCAGCGCGAGCAGGGTCATCAGCAGGATCGTGGTGATCAGGGTCGGGCGCAGCAGCGGCAGGGTGATCTTAAAGAACCGCTGCGCTGCACTGGCGTTCTCCATCTCGGCCGACTCGAGGATCTCGGTGGGGATATTCCTGAGCGCAGCAGCGAACAAGATCATCGCCAGCCCGGTGAGATTCCACGCGTTGGCGGCGCTTACAACCAGCAGCGGCGCCGACTGCAGGAAGTCCGCATTCGGCATGCCGAACAAGCCCGTGTAAGTACCGTGGGCTGTAGAGGCCGCGTACCAGGCCAGCGCGACCACAATAGGGGGGAGAACGAAGCAGACGATCACGAGGCCGCCCACCACGACCCGGGTGACGCCCAGCGCGTTCTGCATCGCCACGGCGAGGATCAGGCCAACCAGTGTGGCTCCCACCACCGCCGAGCCGATCACGAAGAACGCGGTTAGGTACAAGGATTGGTGGAAGACCGGGTCATCGACCAGCCGATGCAGATTCGCCGATCCGGTGAAATTGAAGTGCTTGGACGTCGGGCCCAGCAACTGGTCATTGGTGAAACCAAGATAGAAGGAGTAGATGACCGGACCGACGAACAGGAGAGCCAGCAGTCCCAGCGCAGGAAGCAGTAGCGGGATGCTGGACCAGTTGAACCGCTTCTTATCCAGCCGGGCGCCGGCCGGGGGGTCGGGCATCGCGGCCATGCCGACTGGCGTCGCCGCTGGCGTGAACTCACTGATGCTCATCGCAGATGCCCTAGCCCCGACTCGGCTCCTAGTGGACGTACTAACCGATTGTCTCGACCTTGTCAGCGCCGAGCTGAGTGGTTACGTAATTCTTCATCACGTTGACCGCCGCATCAATTGATATGTTCGGATTCTGGATGATGGCGCCGGTCGCGTTGTTGAATCCGGTGCCCCATACCGTGAAAGGTGACGTATTCGGTTCTTCCTGCGAGGCCGGAAGAAGTGCTGCGAAGAATTTCTGGTAGGGCGGTGCATAGTTGACGAAGGCGGCCGCGCTGTTCGCGACGTTGCTTGGTGGCACCCAGCCGCCCCAGTTGCTGGCGTCAATCATGTTGGTTTGCTGCTGCGCGGTCTGGATGAAGTCCCAGGCCAGCTGGGGATGGGCGCTCTGGGCTCCGATGGAGAGCTCCCATCCGCCCAGCACGCTCGCGTAGCCCGCGCCCTGCCCGTTGATGGTCGGGAGCTTGGTTACGCCCATGATCTTCGGCGCCTGGAGCCAGCACGGCCCGCAGGTGGACTTGACCCAGGACTCGGCGTAGAAGTTCGCGCCAACCGCGATCGCGGTGTTGTCCTTGGCCAGCAGGCCGGGCAGGCCGTCGACTGCGTTCGGGTTCAGAAGTTCCGACACCGAAGCCGAGAGGTGCTTCTGGGCGAGCGTCTTGTAGAACTGCAGTGTCTCGCGCAGGCCGGGGCTGTCTACCACCCACTTGCCGGTCTTGGCGTCATAGATGGTCGAGTTCGTCGATCCAGCCAGCAGGTTGCCGCCGTTGTACTGGATGGCGATGGTGCCGCCGGCAGATCCGCCTGCTAGCCACAGCGGGGTGACCGACGGCAGCTTGGCGTGAATGGTCGCTGCTGCCGCGAGGACGTCGGCCCAGGTCTTAGGATGCCAGGGCACCGGAAGCCCGGCCTTGCGGAACATGGGCATGTTGTACCAGAGGGCGTTCGTGTTCTCGCCGTGGTTCACGCCATAGTATTTTCCGTTGATGAGCGTCTCGTTCTGCACCGACTTTGGGATCTGGTTCCAGTACGATGCCGTCGAGAGGTACTTGTTGACCGGCAGCAGGAATCCGGAACTCACCCATTCGCCCATCTGGCCCGCGGGAAGTTCAGCCACATCTGGGGCGGTCGAAGGCGTGCGGAACAGCAGGCTCATCTTGTTGACGATATCCGGATAGCCCCCTGGAATGGGTACGAACTGTACGGTCACATTGGGATGAGCCTTCTCGAACTCATGCGCAACGGTGCCCCACCACTTGATCGCAAGCTGAGGAGTCAGGAATACGAACTGGGAGCCGTAGGCAACCTTCAGGACAGTCTTTCCGTTTGAGGTCGTTGAGCTGGGGCTTGCGGTGCACGCTGCGATCAGCGTCATCGCACTGGCGATAGCCGTCAGTGCGACTAGCCGTCTGCCGCCTCGGTATTTTCGTGACACGAGTACCTCTCTTCTACCGAGTTTCACGAATGGGCTTTCAGCACCACTCGGGTGGCCTGATTCCTGGGACAACTCCTACTCGTTCACGAGGTCGCTGCCTGCGGAAGCGCGGTCGAGGACGACTGGGTTGCCGACCTGTCTAGGATGCTTTCGCCCGTCTGGGCAGAAAATAGATGGAAGTCGCGGGCGTCAAGGGCCAGCTCGATCTGTTCCCCCACGGCGATCGGCACGGATCGATGCAGGCGGCTCATCAGCCGGACCCCGGCTGGCGTGACCAGTTCCACGAAAATCTCTGTCCCCGTGTGCTCCACGGCGTCCGCTATGCCGGAGATGACGTGCGTGCAGCGCCGGGGTGCCTCCTGCTTCCAATGCAGGTCGTGTGGCCTGATGCCGACCGTCATCGCTCCTGGGTCACTGTCCTGGAGCTTGTGAGTCGCCTCGATCGTAAAAGTGCTACCCAGAGATTCGAGCACGAGTCTCGCACGTTCGACGCTAGCCAGATTGCCGTCAAAAAGATTCATCTTCGGCGAGCCGATAAAACTGGCTACAAAGACATTTGAGGGAGCATCGTAGAGCCGCTCCGGGGGGCCAATCTGGAGTAGCACGCCCTGGTTGAACACGGCGACACGATGACCCATGGTGAGCGCCTCCACCTGATCATGAGTCACGTACACGGTGGTGACTTCCAGCCGGTTGTGGAGCCGGACGAGCTCTGTCCTCATCTGCACGCGGAGCGCCGCATCGAGATTGGACAGCGGTTCATCAAGCAGGAAAAGCTTCGGCTGCCTGATCAGAGCGCGTCCCAGTGCAACTCGCTGCCGCTGACCACCGGACAGCTGGTTCGGCCGGCGGTTAAGCAGGTTCTCAATGCCAAGGATCTCCGCTACGTCCTCCACGCGCTTACGAAGATCGGCCTTGGGCTCGTGGCGTACCTTCGGACCGAACGCGAGGTTGCGGTAGACCGACATGTGCGGATAGAGAGCGTAGCTCTGGAACACCATGGCGACATCGCGCTTGCCCGGGGGCCAGAGAGTGGCGTCCTTGTCCTCGATGAGGATCCGGCCGTAGGACGGAGTTTCCAACCCGCCGATCATCCGCAAGCTGGTCGTCTTGCCGCAACCTGACGGGCCCACCAGCACTAGGAACTCACCATCGTGAGCTTCAAGACTGAGGTCGCGAACGGCCGCGGTGGCACCGAAAAACTTCCACACAGACTCGAGTTGGACCTTAGCCACAGGAGTACCCTCGCTCGATCAGCCCCCACGCCTCGCTAGCGCGGGATGGTCCCGAAGACCGGCTGATCCCGCCGGTCTGTGCACTGGCGCCGAACATTTGCTTACAATGTCCACAAGGTAGTACGGCGCTAGCGGACGGTCAAGACCATCAGCAGGTCAACGACACCTCGGGAAAGTCGTGATCTTCGGTTCGTCAGCCTGCTCGCGCTACCGGCCTGCACATGACTGGCAGCCAGAGCCTGTGGACACTACCAGCCCTAACCGGCGCTCGCGGCGGCTTCTAGCGCGCTGATGCCATCCCTGCGACGCGATCCAGTCACCAGGCCGACGCACCTGACCCGACCCCGGCGAGTGTTTCGCGACGATCTTAGTAGAAGAGCCTGCTTCTGACCCTCTTCGCCCATGGTCAGAAGCTCGGCTTATCGATCCGAATATACTCCGTGATCTGTTCGCTGCATTCTCTATCTGTGCGGTATCGTGCTTATTGACCAGATCGTCTCACCGGACCGATGAAATGAACTTCTGGCTCCACGATTGCTTAGAGCAGCACAGAGAAAACGTTCTTCCTCGTCTTCATGCGGGGGCGGCTCGTGCAGGCGCCTCCAGCTTCCTCGTGCCGGCATCGCTAGGCTTAATCGACCAGCTTCTCTTGACCACCAGATTCACCCGCCCAGCGGAACATGCGTGGCCAGGAAGCCTGGTGCGGACGTTCTCCGGCGAGTGATTTCATCCAGGCCAAGGTCGTCGCAGGCGGAGCTGTCTGACGAACGGGGCAGGGCACGCTTTGTGTCTGGTGTCAGACCGGTCGAAGAGGCACTACCGGCGCGGCAGCGCCGTCCTCGCGCAGCAGGATAGTCACCTTATTGAGCAAGGTGTCAATACGGGATATCCTCTCCCCTATGACTATATCCATCGCTGCTAGGCACTCATCGAGGGCGCGCACTTCCGCTCGGAGGAGCGCCATGTCCTCGCTGATGCTCATGTACTGCTCCATTCCTTTCCCTGGTCCCCAACGTTTAAGATGCCGACCCTCGCGGCGGCCACGATGGTTACCATCGTTCCATGGTCGCTCGGATACCTGTAGGAAAGGTGAATATTCGCTGACCACAATCTCGATGTTCGCTGATGACAGATCGGCTTCCCCAAGGTGGCGCGCACCAGCAGAGGGGCTCCAGCGGCGGCCGGGCGGCGCGTAGTCAAAGGTGACCCGGGCCGGGATGCCAAGGCGGCGATCGCTCACCTGTTCGATGCTGGCACCCCGAGGGCGTGCTGTGATGTCTCGAGACATAGGAATGACCTGGATCCACTGCCGATCCGCAGGTCAGGACGAGGTCATCCGGCTAGGCAAACCTGAATGGGCGAGATCGAATCGATGCGGATGCGCTCGTTGGTGCCGTCCAGTCCCCCGTATTCCGTGACCCAGCGACAGAATGCCCCCGTTTGCCTGCACCTCACCGGTGCCCGGGCCAAAAAGAAACTCCGAAATCCCTGCCACATAATCGCCCTGAGCGCGAAATGCCAGCTGCCGGGGTCCGGAGCAACACCCCCAACGATACTCCTCCCGAGCATCCGGCGATAGACCCGGTAAAAGGGGTGCACCGCTTCAAAACTAATCGCATGTCGTCTGACCTGGGAATTCATAAGGTTAGTTACACTGCCCAGTAGTACTCGTTGATCAGGCCGCCGAGCACCTTGCGGCGCTGAACCGACAGGTCTGGCGGAACGTCGGCCTGGTCGTCTCGGTCGGGCGGTCGCTGCTGGCGGGACTGATGCGGCCGGTGCCCGTTGTAATGGTCGACGTACTCGCCGAGGACTGACCGCAGGTGCCGTTCATCGTAGATGAGCATCCGGTCGGTGCACTCGGCTCGTGCGGTGCGTACCCATCTTTCGGCGTAACAGTTCGCCCTCGGGGTCCGCGGCGGAATTTTGACCGTCTTCACGCCCTCGCCAGCGAGGATGGCGTCGAAGACGCCTGTGAACTTTGCGTCGCGATCCCGGATCAGAAAGCGGAAGGAGCTGATCCGGTCGCCGAGGTCCATGAGCAGGCTTCGCGCCTGCTGGGCGGTCCAGGAGCCATCCGGGCGGGCGGTTACGCCGAGGATGTGCACCCGCCGGGTCCTCACCTCCATGACGAACAGCACGTAGAGACGTCTGAGGAAGATCGTGTCCACGTGAAAGAAATCGCAGGCCAGCAGCCCGCGTGCCTGAATGCGCAGGAACGCCCGCCATGAGGTGTCCAGGTCCCGCGGGGTCGGCCTGAACCGGCGGGCGCGCAGGATCCGCCGGACCGTCGCCTCGCTGATGCGGTAACCGAGCCGGCATAGCTCGCCGTGCACCCTGCGGTATCCCCACGCGGGGTTCTCCCGCGCCAGCCGCAGCACTAGGTCGCGGATCTCCGTGTTGGTTCTCGGCCGACCTGGCCGGCTCGGGTACGTCCACTTGCGCGTGATCAGCCGACGGTGCCAGGCCAGCAGCGTGCCCGGCCTGACCAGCCGGCGGGCGCGCAGCACGGCCGGCAGCAGCCGGGCCAGCGCCGCCAGGACCGCCCGGTCGGCCCAGTCCGGCTTGGGCCGGGCGACCTGGCGGCGGAGTACCGCGACCTCATGACGCAGCACCAGGATCTCCTCGTTCTTGGACGCCTCGCTGCGGCCCAGTAGCACCAGCCACCCAAAGACCCGGACCATGATCAGGTAGAGCAGGCGAACAGACACAAGCCGCGATCCTGCCGCACCCAGCCCATCCAGCCAAACCGAAGGTCACAGCACCCGTGGCGAGTTCTGACGCGGTACAAGGTGCTACCGCGATGAACCCACCGCGCGCCACCAAGGCCGCGGCCAACGGCCGCGGCAAGATCACCCGGGGTGCAGTGCTCGCCGCCGCGCTGGATATCATCGGCCGCGACGGCGCCGACGCGCTGTCCATGCGCCGCCTGGCCCGCGCCCTCGGCCGGGACCCGATGATCCTCTACCGGCACGCGCCGGACAAGGCCGCGCTGCTCGACGGCGTCGCCGAGACCGTGCTGGCCCAGCTCCGAGTGGATTCCGCCGACCCGGACTGGGCGGCCCAGCTGCGCGCCGTCGCCCGCCGGTTCCGCGCGCTGGCGCTGGCCCACCCGCCCGTGGTGCCGCTGCTGGTCACCCGGCCGCTGGCCACCCCGCTCGGCCTGCGGCCGGCCGGCACCCTGCGCCCGCTCGAGGACATCCTGGCCCTGCTCACCCGGGCCGGGTACAGCGGACCCGACGCGCTGCACATCTACCGGGCCCTGTTCGGCTTCCTGCACGGCCACGTCCTCAACGAACTGCAAGAACTCGTCGAAAACCCGGACGAGACCGACGACCTGCTGCGGCTGGGCCTGCACCGGCTGCCAATCGGCGAATTCCCGCTGCTGCGCGGCCTGGCCCCCGTCCTGGCCTCTTATGACGGCGCCGCCGAACTCGAACGCGGCCTCGACATCTTGCTCACCGGGCTCACTGCCACCCTGACCGGCCCAGGCCAAACCCGCCAGCCCGTACAGCACCTCGCCAGCTGAGCAGAGGCCCGGCACGGGGCGTACACGCCGGGCACCCCGGCCTCCCGCAGGGCGAGCCGGGCGAACCGTGCGGCCGAAACCGACCTCAAAGAAACCCGCCAAGCCCTTGATGCCAGGAAAGGAGGGGGCCTCCGCTCCCAGGCGGATGCCGGAAGTTGCCAGCGTCCGTCTCCGCCAGGCAAAGGGAGGAGTCATCGACGATGACACGGATCTCCGTGCTCGCGGGCCCGGGAGTTGATGCCGCAGCCATCGGCCCGCTGGCCGCCCTCAGCCGGACCCGGCACTGCCCGCGGGTGGCCCCTTTCCCCCTGCGCCCCGCCGGCGGGCGCTGCGTTCGGCCAGCCACGATGCCGCCAGGAACACGGGCATGCTGAGCCCTAGCAGCAGCGCGCAACCGCTGAACGCGCTGTCCACGAGCCGGCTGCCTGCGCGGGCGACACCGTAGTAGTAGAGGATCACGACCGCCACGAGCATCAGGTAACCGCCCGCGGCGGTGACAGCAAGATGGACGATCAGCCGGGGCCATCCTGGCCCCGGCCGGGGACATGCTCTGAGGTTCTGCCACCCGCCAGAAGCCGCGGCGGCGTCCCGGCCGGGCTGCAGCGCCGGCGTACAGGCGGGCCCTGGCGCGGCCGCGGGCCGGCCCGTACCAGCAGCGCCGGATCCGGATGCCGGGCGCCGAAGGATGCGCAAGCCGGCGGCGAGGGCCCCCATGACCAGCACATAGCCGGCCACCATGGGCACCAGATCCTGCCGGATCAGCAGCGATGACATCTCAGGCTGGCCGGCTGCGCCGGGAGGCCATACCGGTCATGCCCGGAGCAGGAAATGCCAGCCCAGGAGGAAGATATGCCAGCCGAACCACAGCCACAGCGCGAATAGCGCCCACCTTCCCACCGGATAGCGCATGACCGCCCGGACGGTGGCGCTGAGCGTCGGCACGCTGCCGCTGATATGGCTCTGAGCCAGCCCCTCCCACGCGAACAGGGCGCCCAGCAACACCGCCCACACCAGATAACCGATCACAGGATGCTGTGCCACATCGACCTCCACCGGTCATACGCCGGGCCCACGCTCAGCCGCCCTGCCAAGATGACGGGAAACGGGTCGCCGCGCACAAACCCGCCAGGCCCGGCGATCTTAACGTGCGCACATGGTTTCACGCCGAGTATTTTCCGCCGAGCGGCTGCGTGCCCAGACCGGCGAGGTGTCCGCTGCCAGCGGCGATCGGCCCCGAGCGCCCCTCCGTCCGGCGCGCCCGCCGCTGCGACCTCGAGCCGGGTACCTGGCGGGTCAGATCGGCCGACCGCCGGCGATCTTCATTGATCGGCGTCCTTGGCGCTGCCTTCCGCCCGTCCACAGGCAGCGCGGCGTGTCGGCACTAGCAGGCCTGTGGCCGGCGCCATGTCTCATGATGATCTTCCTCATGACGTTTCCCTGCCTGATGCCTGCTAATGCCTGATGCGCTAGTGCGGCGCGACGGCATTCACGGCTGCACCAGCCAGCCCAGCCGGCCGCATCGGCGGGCCGCCGGCACTCCCGTGCGGCCGGCTCCGCTGATCGGGACCGCTTTTCAGCGCCGCGCCGGCGCCGGCGAGGAGGGCCAGCACCTCGCGGCGGCACCACGAACGCCTTCACCGACAACGACCTCGAGGTCCGGCCCCTGCGCCCGTCTCACCGAAGGATGAATCACGATGGAGATCACCGAGCTCGAGCGTCTCTACTCCCCGACGCGGTAGCGGATGCGTGGCCTCCAGGGATGTCGATTACCCCGGACAATCTCTAGTTCAGTCTCGCGCGAAAGCAGCACCAGCGTGCCATGCGCGCCGCCGGCCTGCTCACCTCGGCACGACATGCCCGTCGGCGAAGTTCCTGCCGAACCGACCGTACGGAATTGGGTGATCTGGACGCTCTCGCTGACTTCGGCGTCATGCGGGTTGACCAGCGCATAGTCGGCGATCCGGGTCGACGGCCGCGAGTGCCGCTGTGACCTTGCGTGATCATCGGGCGGATTGACGGTGAGGTGCATCACTGTCGCTCGGGCCGGGGCTGGCCCAGCCTTCCGGGCCGTTGGGCGCCTGCCGGACGCCGGGGCCGAGCATAGGCATTTGACTTCCATCGGCGAGGACGCAGGCGCGCCGTCTGCTGTCACTGCGCCGGGTGTCATGATGGCTGCTCCTTCGCTCTAGGGAGTCGGGGGTGAACTTGCTGTCGGGAACCGGCGGGTGTCGCTTCGCTGGGGTCGGCTCTGCGCCGAGTTCCGTCGGCGCGGGGCGGATCGGCAACTGCGCTTCCTGTGGCCTGGAGGCGTTCGAACACCAGCCGCACCGCCATCGAGCCTTCCCCGATTGCGGTCGCGGCCCGCTTGACTGACCCGCTGCGGACGTCTCCGACGGCGAAGACCCCGGGCCGGCTGGTTTCCAGGAACAGCGGCATCCGGCTGGTGTCGTCGAGCTGCGCTTGCGGGATGCCGGTGCCGGTAAGCAGGAATCCGCGGTTGTCTTGAGCGAGCTGGCCTGCCAGCCACCCGGTGGCGGGCCGTGCGCCGATGAACACGAACAGGCCCCGGACTGCCAGTGCCGACGTCTGCTGGCGGCTGGTGTCAAGCAGCTGCACTCCTTCTAGCTGATCTTTCCCGAGCAGCGCGGTGACCTGCGTCCGGGGGGTGACGGTAATGCGGGGGTCCCGCTCGATCTGGTCGATCAGGTAGCGCGACATGGATGCGTCCAGCCTCTGGTCCCGGATGATGACGTGAACCTCGGCGCCGCTGCGGCTCAGGAACAGCGCAGCCTGGCCGGCCGAGTTGCCGCCGCCCACAATGGCGACCGGGCCAGCTTGGCAGGCCTGGGCCTCCATCTGGGTCGCCGCGTAGTAGACGCCAACGCCCTCGAACTCGGCCAGCCGGTCAAGGGGCAGCCGGTTGTAGCGCGCCCCGGTGGCGATGATGACCGATTTCGCGGTGATCACATCGTCATCGTCGAACCTGACATGATGCACGCCGGGGTCCGACGACAGCGACACCGCTTTGGACGCGAGCTTGATGCGCACGCCGAACTTCTGGGCCTGCAAGGCCGCGCGCGCCGCCAGCTCCTCCCCGGACAGGCCCGCGGGGAAGCCCAGCAGGTTCTCGATCCGGGATGACGTCCCCGCCTGCCCGCCCAGCGCGGTGTCCTCGGCCAGGATCGTGGCCATCCCTTCGGACGCCCCGTACACCGCGGCCGCCAGGCCGCCGGGACCCGCTCCCACCACCAGCAGATCGCACAGGCCGGGCAGATCGGTGTCGGCCAGGCCGGACATGCCCAGCGCGTCGAGCAGCTCGTGGCTGCTGGGGTTGCGCAGCAGCGGCCCGCCCGGGACGATGACGATCGGCAGGTCCCCGACGGGCACATCAAGCTCCCGGAGCATCGCCTCGGCTTCCGGTGATCCTTCCAGCTCCAGCCACCTCGAGGCCAACCGGTTGCGCGCCAGGACCTCCAGCAGCCGCCGGGTGCCGCCGTCAAACCGGGATCCGATCAGCGTCAGGCCCGAGCCCCGGCCCGTCAGGATCGAGTGCCGCAGCAAGAACGTCCGCAGGATCAGCTCGCTCAGGCCCAGCTCCTGCGCCATCAGCACCCGTACCTGCCCGACGGGAACCCGCAGCACCCGCCCGGCCGTGCTCGCCACCGCGCTCAGGAATACGCGCTGGCCGGTCAGCAGGCCGATCTCGCCCAGGAACTGCGACGGGCCATACGTAGCGATAACCGACTCGCCCGGCTGGCCGTGCCGTTCGACGATCCGGACCCGACCTGCCAGCACCACGATCAGGTCATAACTCACATCCCCGTCGGCAAACAGCACATCGCCGGCGGCAACGTCATGCTCACCGCCATACCTGCGCAGCACCTCAAGCTGCGCCGCGTCCAGGACCGGGCCGCGCCCAGCCTGGGTCTGCTGCGCAGAACCCGTGCTGCTCCCGGCGGAGCGCGGAGAAGATCCAGGTCCGTCAGGGCCCTCAGGGCCGTTCGCACGCTGCCTCATCGCGTTCCGGCCACCCCCCTCACCCGGAGAACCGCCGCCGGCCTTGGCCCGCAGGAGCCGCTGGTGCCAGCCGGATACGCGCGCCCCGGCCGCCTGGACTGCACATGCCCCCGGCTGGTCGCCACTATGCACCACGCTCGCCACATTGGCGGACCCATCCTCATCGGCCTCGGCGTCGGGATCGACTACGTTGCCCCTTTTACCGGACACTTCCCGCTGTAGCCGCAGCAGGGTGTGACCGGCTACCCGTGATGGAAGGTCAGCGCGCGGAACAAGCGATTGGTCACCACCGCGCTGACCTCGCCCGGACCCTGGCCCGCCCCGGGCGCCACCCTCAGCCGCCCGGGCCGCCCGGAGGAGGCACTGGCCATCACCAGCGAGGCAGTCATGCTCTACCTGGGGCTCACCGACACTGACCCCACCGCATACCGCGGGCCTGCCCGCCGACGCGCTGACCGCGCTCAGCGGCATCCTGCCCGACCTAGGGCGCCTCGATGAAACCCAAGCCGCCAGGCAAGAAGCAGACCTCCACAGTGGCAGCGGCTGACAGCGGCCACAGCCCCCAGCTAACCCTGGCTACTTCGCCCATGACCACGGACATCGCTGGCGGAACCCTTACGACGCCCAGAATTGGGGGATCTACGCGCCACCACCAGCGTGGCCGACTGGGCTGTGAACCGCCAGATTCGGCGTTCGGCACGATCTCTCACGGGCGGCGACGCCCGGCGACGCTCACCCGCTGTGACAGCTACTGTTCACCTGGGATGCTGCTGCTAGCGTTCCGCTCACGAGTTGCGCGGTATTGGTTGGTTTTTAATGCCCTAGGCGCCAACGAACGCCGTAGACAATCGACGCTTGCGCTCACCGCTGTCTCCTGCGCACCGCGTGACCAGACGCCCCGGTCCATGCGACCGGCTGCAGCCGCTGACGGAGCACGCCGTAGCGCGTTCGCCGAACGCTGAGTGATGGAGAAGCTCGGGAAGAACGTGCGCCGAGCCGCCGATCTGCACGGGAGTGGGCAGACCAGCAAGGACGTGCGGACCCGCGCTGAACAGGATGTTCCGTGCGGGGTTGCTGGTCCGCGGCCCCCAGCACGTATGCGATGCCTGAGTGCGGGTCACGGCCCGGTTGCCCGGCGGATGTGGAGTGTGATCCTGCGCTGGTGCCGTCACAGGTTCGGCGGGGTCAGACAGGGACTCGGCGGCGTGGTACCTGGCTAGTGCGGCGTGACCAGCGCTGCCGTTGGTCATCTCGGTGACCGGTGAGCCTTGCCGCAAGATCTTGTGCACCGGCCAATTCCGGCAGATCGAGGCTCCCGCAAGCTCCGCCGCCCTGGCCTGGGCGACGGTCAGGCGACCAGTATTGATAGTAGCGGCGCCCGGAATCCATGCCCCTGGTCGGACCGCGGGGTTGATCCGCGGTTCCAGAGAGGCGACTGCCGCGGCGTCGCACCGTTCCGCGCGAACGCCAGCGCCCGTCAATGCCTGGCAGAGTTCCTGGTGGGCGATCGGACCGGCTGGGTACGGGGCTGGCGCCTGCCGCGCCTTGACCCGTGGCCTCAGCGGCGCCGTGCCGCTGGTGATCTTGGTGGGCATGGCTGACCGTTATGCTTCAGAGGGGATGCGGCGACGCACCGATGGGGGTAAGCATGGCGAAGTACCTCGCGATCGTCACCTACACCGCCGAGGGCCTCAAGGGCTTGATGGCCAAGGGCGGCACCGCTCGCGTCGAGGCGGCGCGGAAGCTCGTAGCCAGTGTCGGCGGCTCGCTGGAAAGCTTCTATTTCGCATTGGGCGCAGATGATGCATATATCGTGTGCGACCTACCAGACAACGTGACAGCGGCGGCACTGGCGATACGGGTGGCAGCCACGGGCATGGTGGTCAACCGGTGGGTAGCGCTGCTGACGGCCGAAGAGGTCGACCGCGCCACCGCAGCTGAACTGTCCTACGACCCACCCGGCTCGTGAAATGGCGACTCGGCAGCTGACGACCAATGTATCAGCTGACCTGGGCTAACAACCGGCAGCTGGGCAACCTGGCCAGCCCGGGCCGGCCGTCCGGCGGTGGCAGCACCGAAGTCGGCAGGTACTGAATTCACGCTCGGCAATCGGCGCGGCCGGGCGCTTGACGACCCTCATCCGCTAATACCCGGCCGACACGGCAATCCGGATCGGCCTGGGCGGCCTGGCCGGACGGTACCACGTTCGGTGGCTGTGGCCGACGCGGGTTGACGAGCCGGACCCTGTGGGTGCCGGAAACCGTGTCACCTCATGCGACGTGGGCATATTCGCGGATCAGTCCGCCGGGCCGGTCCCTGCGCAGGATGCGCATGCTGGTCGTTTCTGTGGGTGGGTGGACGCGCCCGGCGGGCGGGTTCTGCTGCAGCGCCCGGTGCGGCCGGCGGGTGCTGCAGGGCCCGGCGTGCTCGTCCGGGACCAGCTGCAGGTGCCGTTCGCTGGTGATCAGCGTCCGGTCCGGGCACTCGCGGCGGGCGCTGGCAATCCATCGTTCGGCGATCGCGTTCGCCTGCGGCGCCTGGATAGGAGTCTTGATGATGCGGACGCCCATCGCGGTGAACACGGCGCCGGACGCCGCGGTGAACGTGGCATCCCGGTC
>Ga0070710_10000112_pt1 | contig 38153 bp, 20 predicted proteins | sample LARL52metaG_FD_65454 | JGI IMG/M metagenome (GOLD analysis project Ga0070710, IMG submission 65454) | Corn, switchgrass and miscanthus rhizosphere microbial communities from Kellogg Biological Station, Michigan, USA - LAR L5-2 metaG | ecosystem: Host-associated > Plants > Roots > Rhizosphere ...
CCGTGCTGCCCACCGACGACGCGGCGACCTACGCGGGCTGGTTCGCGTGTCTCGCCGAGCCAACCCGAGTGCGGCTGCTGCACGCCATCGCGACCTCTGGCCGCACGATGACCGTGGGCGAACTGACCGGACTGCTCGGCATCAGCCAGTCCACCTGCTCGCACCACGTGCGCAAGCTGGCCGAGGTCGGCTTCGTGCGGGTGCACAAGGAAGGCACCGCCACCCACGTCAGCGTGAACCCGTCGTGCTGCACCGGCCTGCCCCACGCCGCCGACGTCGTCATGGGCGTGCTCGCACCACGCCCGTGCTGCCCGGACAACCCGCCGCTCGACGTCACCGTCCGCGCGATGCGCGACGAGGACTGGGCCGCCGTGCGCCGCATCTACGCCGAGGGCATCGCCACCGGCGACGCGACATTCGAAACCGAAGTGCCCCAACGCAGAGCGCTCGACGCCAAGTGGCTGCGCGACCACCGCTGGATCGCCGAGATCGATGGCACCGTGGCAGGATGGGCAGCGGCCACACCGGTGTCCACACGGGACTGCTACGCAGGCGTGGCCGAGCACTCCGTCTACGTCGCCGCCGACTTCCGCGGCCGAGGCGTCGGCAAAGCCTTGCTGCACAAGCTGGTCACGGAAGCCGACGCCGCCGGCCTGTGGACGTTGCAGACCTCGATCTTCCCCGAGAACCGCGCGAGCCTCGCCCTGCACCACTCCGCGGGCTTCCGCACCCTCGGCGTCCGCGAACGCATCGCCCAGCACCACGGCGTGTGGCGCGACACCGTCTTCCTCGAACGCCGAGCAACCAACTAGGCCTCACCGGGTTGGTGCCGGCATGGTTCTTCCGCGCCTTCGCTCCTGCGTACCGGGTGCGGTCCTCGTCGAACTCACCCGCAGAAGCGGCGGACACCTCACCTTCCTCGACGCACCAGGCGGAGGTCTCGACGTGGCGATCCGGCTCAAGCGAGCATTGCCACAGCACGGCCAACATCAGCAGATCGCGGACGACGGCCAGAATGGCATTCGAACGGCCCCGATCCGGCGTGCAGGCAACGCAGTGATCGCCCGCAGCCGATGGGTGGAGTCCTCCAAGGAACAAGCCTTGCGTGGTTCACCCAGGTGGAGTCGGCGCGTTGCGGATACCGGAGTCGAAGGACACCTCCACTGTGGTGATGCGGTGCGCATCGACATGCACGTCGATCGGTTGCGCGATCGGCAGCGGTGTTCCGGCGAGATTCGTGGCGTGCAGGGTGTAGTCGCCCGGCGCCAGGGCGATGTGGAACCGTCCGTCCTCGCCACTGGTAGCCGTGGCGACGGCTTCGTCCGAGCCCGCTCGAGTCACTGTGAGCTTGGCGGACAGTGGCTTGTCCGGGCAGGGTGGCGCTCCACGGGCCGACGGGCAGCCGCCGTCGACCATCGTCGTTCCTTCGACACCGGAATCCTGTGGTGCCGCCGGTTGCTGTCCGCATCCGGCCGCCAGCAGCATCAGCACCGCGATCAGGACCTTCATCGGCACCACCACCGCGACATCGGGACGGGGGCGCGCCGAGGCCGGCCCCCCGTCAGCTTGTCAGGAGAAGAGCACGTTGTGCGGTTCCGAGTAGGCGCCCGCGGCACCGCAGTTCCCGCCGGTGATCGCGGTACCCGGCGGCGACCCACTGGGCCGGGTTCGCCTTGTAGGTGCGCACCGTCAGGTAGTCACCCCAGCGGGGAAGTCCGCCGTCGGTGCAGGTGTTCCCGGATCCCCACAGGTAGTAGTTCGGGGAGGTGTCGATCGCGCTGGCCGGTGAGTTGTTCACCGCCGCACCGGGGTGGTAACGCGTGGTGCCCGTGCCGCCGCCCCACGCGAACGTGCTGCCGACACGGCCCGCGTTGTTGGGCGCCAAGGACATGAACTGGATCGCGCCCCAGCCCGTCCCGTCATGCGGTATCGGGTCAGCGCGCTCGCCATCACGCGGCCGGATGACGGTGGAGTCAGCATCAACGCCATGCCTCCGCGGCGGCGCGAGGCCGCGAAGACGCACTGCCCGGCGGAACGCCTGGCAGTCGACATCCCGCTGGTGTCCGACTTGGACGTGCTGATCAACCAGGTTCAGTCGAGTACCGCACGCACCTGAGCCGCGCCGATGCGCAGTGTGCGGCGCAGCAACACCGAGTAGATGATGTCGGGCTGACCTCGACGCAGTGCGAACAGCGCACCGTTCGGCAGGGAGAGATCCACACGAGGCGAGTTCGACGAAAACCGTGTAGCGCAACATGATCCACTGTCCAAACGGGAATCCCTGGCCGAGGATCCGCGAGAGGCCGACAACGGATGGCCGCGCACTGCCCGTCTGCGCGGGAAGTGATCTTGGGTGCGATTTCACAACCATTTGGTTGGTAAAGCACTCTCGGCGACAAGGAAATTGTTACCTCGTTGAAGTGAACGATATTTCTGGATCGGCTACACAAAGTTGGTGTCTCGAAGGCCCGTCCAGAGCGATCTGCGGGTAGGTTGTCGGTCGACTCCGCTGCGTTCGATCGAAGAGGGATGGAAACCTTGAACTTTCGCGCCAAGTTCTTCACCTGGCTCGGCCCGTTCCCCGCGGTCATGGGCGTATGGTCGGCCACCGCCCAAATTCTTGACTACACGAACGGAAAATGGCTCCTGATAATCTCCGCCGCCTGCTTGATCTTGTCGCTCTTCTGCGCGCGAGAAGTGTACGTTTCGCTGCGAAGACGCAAGAAGGACGGCAACGGGAGCGCGTTCGCGGCTTCGGACTGGGCGGCCCTCGTCAGCTTCACCGTCACCGCTGTCGGATCGGCGGCGATCTGCGTCATCCTGGTACTGGCCACCACGTCCCTGCGGCCGGTCCCCGACCCGTCGCCACCGGGCAGCACCACGACGGGCAGCACCACGACTTCGGCGACCGTCAAGCCGAGGATCACGTCGCCGCCCGACGGTTTCCGGACCAACGACACGACCGTGCCCGTTCAGGTCACCGCCCCTCCTCCTGCCGAGGGTCGCAAGTGGATGCTCGCAGTGCAGTCAAGCCGCCGCCAGGACGGCAACGCCTGGTTCTACCCGCTGACGACCGACGGACCGGAGAGTTATTCGGGCAAGCCGAAAATCGGGCCGGCCGACAAGGACAAGGCAAGAGGGATCTTCACCATCCACCTCGTGGATGTCGACGCGGCGAGTGGGCAGGCGATAACTCAACAGGCGGAGACGAATGGCGCCTATTACACGGACAACGGCATGCGGTGCCCGAATGGTGTGCGTTTCTATCATCAAGTGAAGGTTGAGCGCCCATAGACGCAGCCGCCACGTGTCGCCGCAGGCCATCGCCACGAAGTCGAGGTTCGCCAGACCGCGCTCTGGATCAACCGCTGTTCGAATTGCAACTGGTGGTTCTGCCAGCTCGACCCCGGCGGCACGCCCACGCGGCCGGTGCCGTCTTGCCGAACCCGCCGACGCCGTACAGCGCCGTGGTCAGGGCGATCTCGCCAACGTCGCGCGAGAGCAGCGCGGCCAGCAGCTCGTCCGCCCACGTCGGGCCGCTCGACCATCCCGTCGAGCGGTGGTGCCATCCACGGCCGCCCGGACGGGTGTCATGGCGACGGCGAGCTGACCCAGCTGCAGGACATCGCCAAGCTTCGCGGCGCAAAGTCCAGGAAGCCGTCGCAGGTGCTTGTGTTCGGGTAGGCAGCTGAAGCGGGAGAACGCCGTCGAACCAGCGGTCTCGGCCGTCTGCGCGCTGCCGCTGTTCAGCAGGGCCGGCCAGGTTGATGTCGGAGTCCGAGGGCGGAATCGGACGTTCTCCGGCACCATTGCCGGGTCCTGGAGGAAGTGGCCGTTGAGGCTCGCGAACCCCCGCACCTCCCCCGTCGTCTTCGTCGTCGTTGCGCGGCGCTTCTTCGTAGAGAGATGCCGCCGGCCCATGGCTTGCATCAGGCGTCACGTTCTCTCGCTCAGGCCAGGGCGGCTTCGTCCCTGGTTCGCGGACGTACCACTTGAGCGGAAGGGGTCGCCGCGCGCTCATGCTCTGCCTCCCTTGCTAGGTGCGACTCCAACGGTAGCGGCGGCCAGGGGACGGTCCATCGCGACTGGCCCGCCGCTACCGGAGCACCGACTCTCAAGTAGCAGTCCACTGGACTTGCGCCTCCCCCATCAGACGCATTCAGCAAACTACCGCGCAGCACGGACCACTCGCTCCGTCGTTCGGGTGAAGTGCCGACACGAATTCCCACTGATCACGACTAGCCGCATCCGGTTTATGTTGAGGAAAAGAGAGAAATCAGCTGGTCCAGAAATTGGGGAGGGACAAACTGGTTTCAACAAATTCGACTTGTCGCCCGAGCAGTGGGCCTCGGTGGCGAGGCGGCGGCCGATCGGGAGCTGTGGCACATCTGGCAGGCCAACCGCCTGGACCTGCACGCCGAGCAGGCGCACGTGGACGCCCTGGCGCTGGGCCGCTCCTACGCCATCGTCGGAAGCAACGAGCGCGACAGCTCCACGCCGCTGGTAACGGTGGAGTCCCCGCTGGAGGTCCACGTCGACCTGGACCCGCGAGGTCCGAGCTGCGCTGAAACGGCAGTACGAGGAGGACGGCTACACCGAGGCCTGCCATGCACAACTTGGTGAAGCAGCGCTTGGGAGGGGAGTTAGTCGCCACCGGTCCAGATGAAGTCGCCGGCGCCGAGCCCGGTCCGTGCGGCGATCATGTGCGTCAGCAGGGCGTAGGAGGCGATGTTGAACGGCAGGCCGGGAAACAGGTCCGCGCTGCACTGGCCTTCGGCTCGCTGTCACCGGTGAGCACGGTGAGCCGTCCGGCGTGGTCCCAACGCACCGCGTGCTGCACCGAGTTGTCGGCGTTCGTGGAAGTTCCAGCGATCACTCCATCCGGCCCGATGGACGACGCGAAGCTGGTCGTGTCTTCCGGCAAGGTACCGAGATCAGCGATCTGCCATCGCGATCCCGTCGAGCGGCGTGGACGACTCCATCGGACAGATAGGCCCAACCGACGACGGCGCCGTCGTCGTTGATCGACGCTGCGGAGCTGTACGGTCCGCCCAGCGCGCCGAGGTCGGTTGGATTACCGTTGCAATTCCACAGGACCGCTCGGTGGATCATCAGCGAATTCGGCGGGATCGAGTCGCCGACAATCGCGCCGGTTGTGTTGATCGCTCTTGCCTCAGTGGAGCCGTCTCCGGGCAACGGCGTCAGCTCGTTCACCGTCGGCCGCCACTCTGGCTCAGCCTGTGCGACACCGGTCAGAGCCGATATCAACATCAGACCCACAGAGGGGATGATCAATTTTACACCTCGCACTTGTGCTCACGTCGTTTCCTTCGTTGTGCAGCGACCACGTGTGAGAAAGTGTTCGGGCCACTGCGCTCGTGCATCCAGGGTTCTTCGGTACCTCTGTCTCAGTGGCGAACGAACTGTCCGCGCGCAAAGAAGTCGGGTTAGCTGCAGGTTTCTGTTGGGCGAGGAATCAACATCGATCAGACGTGCAGGCAGACCGTGGAATTTGCCCCCGCGAGCCGTTGACTGGTCAGCGGAAATCGCGTGACCTCGGCGGGATCCGCGGCCGAGGTGCTGCAGCCGGTCCGCCATCAGGCTGACCACACCCTCCGCGGACACCACCACGCCCCGCACGAGCATCGCCCCGTTGCTGCGCGCCACCCGCCGACACCGCACCCACAACGCGCGCGGGCACGCGACAGGAAGTGACCGCTGTCGAACAGGTGAAACCCGAGGTCGGTCAGGTCACCTTGTACGGGCGCCCGCCTCGCGGAAGATGCCGTCACTGGCACCCCAGCACGGGTTCCACGTCCTCGTCCCCTTGTGCGAAGGCGAGAGTCTCGCCCAAGCGGCGGTGTCTGGCTCTCACCCGTCCTCATCGTCGCGGAAGAAGTCGTCCAGGAGCGTGACCAGGTCGGGGCGGCCCTCTTCGGCGAGCTGGCGGGTGAGTGCTTTCCTGCTCTCCTCGTTCGAGATCCGCCGGCGCTGCCGCCAGTGCGCGATCTCCGCCTTGTCGCGGCGCCTGCGGGCAGCCTTCATGACCCGGTCCAGAGCCTTGGGATGTCCGGCTTCCGCGGCGTTGCGGTAGCGGTCTTCGGCGGTGGCGTGGTCGCCGCGCTGCTCGGCGAGGTCGGCGTAGTTGTACAGCGCCTGGACGGAGCCTGCGTCACCCGCGCGGGCGCACCAGGTCTCGGCGGTGGTCAGGTCGTGGTGCTGGTAGGCGAGTTTGGCGAGTCGGAACATGGCGTCGGACTCGCCGCGCTCGGCGGCCTCGGTCCACCACCGGCGTGCCTCGGCGACCTCGCCGCGCTCGTAGTGCAGCATGCCGAGTTCCGTCATCGCCGGTTCGAACCCGGCCTGTGCCGAGGAACGCCACCAGCGCTCGGCGTCCTCGTTTCGGCCGAGGTCGGCGTAGGTGAGGCCGAGGTTGTGCATGGCGTGCGGGTCGCCGTTCTCCGCGGCGATCGTCCACGTCGCGATGGCGTGGTCGAGCAGCCGGAGGTCACCGGTCGCACGACTGGCGAGGAAGTGCGCGTAACCGGAAGCGAGTAGCGCGGCCGGGTTGCCGCTCCGGATCGCGTGCCGGATCACGCCGGCGGCTTCGCTGCGGCCGTCACGCAAGGCGGTCAGCGCGACCTGGAACGTCCAGGGATCCGTTTCGGCGCCGTCGAGCAACGTCCGCCACGTCGCGTCCGGGATCGCAGCGCTGCCTGGGTCGGCCTGGGCCTGGTCCACCAGGTAGTCGAACGCGGAGAACCGGTCGTCCGCCTCGGGTTGGAGGCAGGAACTGGCGCCGTGCACCGGCGTCGTCGCCCACTCGAACGCCTCGTCGAGGTCCGGCCGGCGGAGACGGTTGCGCGTGCGCGGTTCGAGGTAGGTCGGGTACAACGCCTCCAGCAACCCACGTGGCACGGGAGCGGAGTAGCCCGCACGGTGACAGTCGACCGCGGCGGAGACCAGTGCGGCACCCACCTCGTGCAGCCCGTCCCGGCCCGCGCGCCAGTGCACCAGCACCTCGGGTGCGGCGGCCAGGTGCTCGGCCAGTCCGGCGCCGGTGCGGTCGGCGAGGGCGGAGGCGATCCGCGGGTCGGCCTGGTGGCGGCGGGCCGCCCGTCGTTCGTCCTGGTCGAGGTCACGCATCAGCCGGATGGTGCGCGCCGTGGCCAGCAGGTGCTGCGCCGAGCGGGCCATCTGGCGATACCGGTCGTCGCCTCCGATCAGGCGACGTGTCTCCGATCGCAGGGTCGCCAGCAGCAGGACGTCCGTCCGGTCCCCAGGGCACAGCGCGGCCACCAGCCCGGTGTCGAGACCGTCCGGGGTGAGATACCGCTCAAGGTCGTCCAGCCACACGACGACGTGCCGCAACGGCTCACCGGACTCCACCAGCAGCCGCAGCGCGACGCCGTCCCTGGGCACCAGCGCCGAACGCCAGCCGCACGACGGCGCGTTGCGGCGGACCGCTTCCCACGCGGTCCGGGACTTGCCCGCGGCCGAGTTGCCCTCCACCACGACGAACCCGCCGCTCGCCACCGCCCGGTCCAGGTCGGCATCCACCGTTCGCGGCACATAGGGCGGTAGCAGCGGGAGGTCCGCGGCCTGAATCGGCCGGTGCACGCGGAGATCGCGGACCGGGTCGTAGCCGTCGATGGGCCGGTCCAGCAGCGCGCCCGTGCGGCGCAGCTTCTCGATGGTCACCTCCGGCGCCGTACCGCCGATGTGCATGTCGCCGAACACGGCACCGGCCTGGAGGACGTGACCGTGCACTGTTCCGGGAATCTCGTTGTGCACCACCGGTGCGGGCTGTTCCCGGTCTCCGGTCACCGCCGTGCCGTGCAACTCGTACAGCGCGTGCAGCACCGCCGTCTCCAACGCGTCCGGTGACGACACCACCGCGACGGTTACGCCGCTGTCGCGCAGCCGGCGCCGGAACTCCTCCTGCCGCGCGCCGTGCACCGGATCCGGATCGCGCAGCGCCCCGTCGGCGTCCTCCGACAGCAGGAACACCAGGCGCGGCAGGCCCGACTCGCCTGCCGCCTCGAACTCCAGCTCGGTGTAGGACAAGCCGGGCCGGTCCCGCACCGGCGACCCGTACCGGAATCCCGCCACCAGCAGGCACACGTCCGCCTCCGCGACGACTTCCCGGCACACCGCCTCCGGCGTGTCGGCACGCGCGGCGAAGTACGCCATGTCCACCACCGCGTCGCCGGCACGTGCCACCGCGGACTCGACCGCGGCCACGTAGGACCTGGCCGGGGGAAGCTGCCGCAACTCCGAGGTGTGGCTGATGAACACGCGCCTGGGCGGTCCGCCCCATCGGCCTACCGACACCTGACCATCACCCGCTCCCCATCCCGCCGAGCATCACCGAGACGCTCGCGGTCGCCGTGAACACCTCGATGTGCGCTGACGACTTCTGCCCACCGGTCACGGATGTGCTGTTGATCCAAAACCACATCGCGACGAACACCGCACTCGGTACGCCGAGGCCGACCTGTGCGGCCGCAGTTCGTCGACTGCCCGACACCAGCGGCCGCGTCGGTGGTGCGAGAGTCGCAGGTGGGTCAGGAGATGTTGCCGGGTTCTTGGTGTCGACCACGTTCGTACGTCGCCGCAAGCCCGGCCCGTGCTACATCGCGACCACGTCGCCCAGCCGAGGAAGTGCCACGCGGACTGAGACTGATCATGGTGACGTCGCCGGGAGAGACGAGAAGATCCGCAGGCCACACGAGATCGACCTGGCACGGGAATGGAGACCCGTCAGATCCGCGAGAAGCGTCGACAGTGGGAACTGCAGGCCACTGACGATGTGGACGTCGTCGCCAGCGTGATCGCGGTCAGCGCGCTCGGCGACCTGTTCGGGCTGATCCGCTTACGCGCCTCGCGCAGCTCCGCCGGTTCGGTTACCTACGCCAAAGAGCCCGCCGAGCATCACACAAGGGAACCCTTCGGGGTAACGGACCGATTCAGTTGATCAAATTTTCTGGAAAAGGCCGGAGAAGCCCGTAGAGGACATGCGTCTCGATCGACCCGAAGTCACGTCCGGTAACGCGGGGAGGCCGTCCCGAACTCGGTCATGGCGGTGGGATCGCCGAGCCGGTGCAGCGTGCGCGCCACCTCCAGCGGCAGGCCGATGCGCCGGTAGATCGCCAGCGCCTCCTCCCAGTGCCCGCGATCACCCGTGACGTCGCCGAGCCTGCGCAACGCCGACGCCGTGCCCTGCGGGTCGTGGTGCCTGCGCAGCACCTCGACGGCGTGCTGGAGCACGTCACGTGCCTCTCGGCCGTCCGCGTGGAGCGCGTAGGCCCGCACCACCTGCAGATGCGCCTCGCCGGGTTCGTCGCCCATCGCCCGCACCATCGCGAGCGCCTTCTCCACCGCGGCGAGCGCGGGGCCGGGTGATCCGCTGTCGACCAGCGCCTCCGCGTACGCGGCGAGGCCGATCGCGGTCAACCGGCTCGGCTCGGCGCGGGTGAACGGTTCGAGCCGGCGGATCGCCTCGTCGGTCTGCCCGAGGTCGGCGAGCGCGCTGCCGAGGCTCCAGCGCGCGAGTGCGATGTGGACCTCGGTGCCGGGCATGGTGGCGAACGTGGCCAGACAGTCCCGGCAGGTCTCCACGGCCTCGTGCAGCCGCCCCATCCGCAGGTTCGTCGCCGCCGACTGCCACCGCGCTTCGGCAAGAGCCTTCGGGTCGCCGAGGGCGCCGGCCACGGCCAGCGCGGCGTCCGAGAGCGCGGGCAGCTCGGCGTTGCGGTCCTGCTGTGCGTACATCGTGTAGAGCTGGCGGAGGTGCTGCAGCGCGCGAGGGTCGTCGTGGTCGAGGCAGTCGAGCGCCGCCCGTGCCACGGCCTCGCCGTCGGCGTGGTGCTGCCGCACGGTGAGGAAACCCCTGGCGCAGAACGCGAGCTCGCTCGCCTCGTCCCGCAGCTGCGCCGACGCCGCCCGCCGCACGGCCGCGACGAGCAGCGCGCGTTCCGCCTCGAACCAGTCGAACGGGCGTTGCCGCGCCACGGCCAGCGCGGCGCCCGGCGCCTCTCGCGGGACGAGCGCACCGGTCGTGGCGCCGTGCCCGATGAGGCCGTCCGCGGTGGCGGCGAGCGCCAGCAGCCCGTGCACCAGCCGGGCCACGCTCTGCCGTTGCACGGCCGGAGGATCCTCCTCCCGCAGCCGTTCCGCGGCGAACTCGTGGACCAGATCGTGCAGCCGGAACCGCGACTGGCCCGCCTCGTCGACGCCCGCGGCCTCGACGAGGTGGCACGCGTGCAGCTCGTCGAGCAACCGGTCACCCGCCTCCCACGGCCGGTCGGCGAACGCGGCGAGCACCCATGCGGGCACCGTGTTCGCGTCGAGCAACGCCAGCCTGCGCAACGCCATCGCGGCGTCGGGCCGCAGCGACCGGTAGCTGACCGCGATGCTGCCGCGCACGTCCAGGTCGCCGATGGCCAGCTCGTCCAGCACCACCCGCTGACCGAGCAGCCGGTCGCGGATCTTGGCCAGGGTGAGGTCGGGACGGGCGGTGAGGCGGGCGGCGATCACGTTCAGCGCCAAGGGCAGGTGGCCGCACAGCGCCGCGACCTCGACGGCCGCGTCCCGGTCGGGCATCCGGGCCGCCTCCAGCAGCAACGTCACGGCGTCGTCCGGGGCCAACGCGCCCACGACGTGGTGAGCGGCCTCGCGCAACGCGGTCAGCGACCGCCGTGACGTGATCAGCACCGCCGAGCCCGCATAGCCCGGCAGCAGCGGCCGGACCTGGCGTTCGTCCTGCGCGTCGTCCAGCACGATCAGCACGCGCCGGGACGCGAGCAGCGACCGGTACTCCGCGCTGCGTTCCTCCACGTCCCTCGGCAGTTCGCCGGGCGGCATCCCCAGCGCGCGCAGGAACCGTCCGAGCACGTCGTGCGCCGAGGCACGGGAGAGATCGGCGTAGAGCTGACCGCCGGGGAAGGAGTCGGCGAGGCGGTGGGCCACGTGCACGGCGAGCGCCGACTTGCCGACCCCACCCGGCCCGGTCAGCACCACGACCCGGTCGGTGCGGATCTCGGCGATGAGCTCCGACCGCCCGTACAACGTGGCGTCGGGCGGGAGCTGGCGCGGCACGGCCGGTCCGTCGAGCAGCGACGAGTCCTGCCGCAGGATGCGTTCGTACAGGTCGCGAACCGCCTGACCAGGCGCGACGCCCAGCTCGGCGTCCAGGAGGCCGCGCAGCCGCTGGTACGCCGCCAGCGCCTCCGCCTGGCGGCCCGCGTGGTAGTGGGCGCGCATGAGGTGGGCGACGAGCGTCTCCCGGTAGGGGTGCTGCTGGGCCAACGCGTCGACCTCCTCCAGCACGTCCGCGCCACCGTTCAGGTCGATCTCCACGCCGTAGCGGCGTTCGAGCGCGGCCAGCCGGCGTTCGTCCAGCGCGCGGGCGGCCGGCCGGAGGGTGTCGCTGTTCAGGCCGTCCAACGCCGGGCCGCGCCACAGCGCGAGCGCGCGTTCCAGCTCCGCCAGCGCCTCGCGGCCGCCGGCGGCGTGACCGGCGAGCGCGAGGCGTTCCTCGAATTCCGCCAAATCGAACCAGCAGGTGTCGAGGTTCACCTGGAATCCCGGTCCGACGGCCGTGATGATCCCGGCCGGAGCGCCGTGGGCGACGAGTTCGCGGCGCAGTTCTGTCGTGGTGTTGCGAATCTGGCGTGCCGCGGTGACCGGAGGGTCGACACCCCAGACCGCTTCCAGCAGGTGGTCCACGCTCACCGCGTGCGGCGCGTTCAGCAACAGCGCGGCCAGGATTTTCTGCTTTCGCGGTCCTTGCGGGGTGACGACGACCTCGTCATTGGTCCGCACTTCCAGTGGACCGAGCACCCGAAACCGCACGTACCGCACTTTAGCCCGGACGATGCGTCCGTGATGCGGATTCGGTGCACCCGGTCGGCACTCTGGCGCACGTGTGCTCAGTAGATGCTGGCGAACCCGCGGAAGGTCTTCCCGCTCATCGAGTTCGCCATGTACCTCCACTCTTCCCGGTGCTCGACGATGCTGTCCCTGGTGGTGGAGCTGACCGAGTCGTTGCCGCCGATCCAGTTGATCCTGCCGTTGGCCGGGTTCGCCGAGGTCACGACAGCGACGTGGCCGTGTGCGGAGTCACCGTCGTTGGTCCACACCAGCACGTCGCCGATCTCCGGGAAGTCCGCGACGCGGTAGGTGTGGAAGCGGTTGCCGACCTCGGTGCGCCACGCCTGCGAGCTCGCCGCGTCCCTCGGCACCTGGGTGTTCGTCACCTGGCCGCCGATCGTCCACATCGACTTCGCGAACAGGCCGCACCATTCGATCGACGAGAAGCCGGTGTAGACGTTGCGGTTCTCGTTCGACCCGTTGCGGCCGAGGTAGTTGTACCGCGGACTGTGCGTCAGGTTCGGCGTGCTGGTGTAGCGGACGCCGTCCACCTGGTAGCGCTGGCCGTTTTCCAGGCTGGAGACCGTCCAGTTCATGATGCGCTGCCTCGACGGCGCGGAGACCGCCTCCTCCGACGCGTGCGCGGCGGTCGCGCTCAATGACATCACGGCCAGCGCTGCCGTGAATCCCGTGGCCAGTCGGCGAATCGCAGAAGTGGATTTGGTGGAATGCATTTCGAAGTCCTTTCCGAGGCGTCCTGGTTGAAGGCTGGCAGTGCCGCACCCCCGGTGACCACGAGGGAAATCCCTCGGGTGGGCAGGGCGCGGGAGTGGCGGGCGCTGACCGGCCTGCTCGCCGCGGGTGACGGGTTCGTGGCGCTGTCCGGTGATCCGGGTATGGGCAAGTCGACGCTGCTCGCCGACCTGGCGGCGCACGCGGCGGTACCGGTGCTCGCGGGCCGCGTCGGGGAGTTCGAGCGCAGCATCCCGTTCGGCGTGTTCGCCGACGCGCTGGGCGAACGCTGGCGCCTCGGCCTCGACACCGACCTCTCCGCGGTCGGCCGGTTCGCGCTGCACCGCGAGATCCGGGCCGTGCTGGAACGCCTCGCACCCGTGCTGCTGATCCTCGACGACCTGCACTGGGCGGACGCCGCCTCGCTCGACCTGGCGCAGCACCTCGCGCGCCACCGCCCGGCCGGCGTGATGGTCGTGTGCGCGTTCCGGCCCAAGCAGTTCCGGCTCAGCCAGCTCAGGTTCGAGTGCACGCAGGTCGTCGAGCTCAGCCCGTTGTCACGGCAGGACGCCGCGCGGCTGCTCGGCAGACCGGTGTCGCCGGAGCTGCACGCCGCGAGCGGTGGCAACCCGTTCTACCTGGAGGCGTTGGCGAGCGGATCGGCGTCGCTGGAAGCGGCGCTGCACGCGGAGATCGACGCGCTCACACCGGAGTGCGGACACCTGCTGCGCGTCGCGGCCGTCACCGGCGACCCGTTCGACCTCCGCGTCGTCGCCGAGGTCGCCGAACTGGCCGTCGAGGAGGCGTTGACGCTGCTGGACGAGCTGGTGAGCGCCGACCTCGTGCGGTGCGACCAGCGCGCGTACCACTTCCGCCACCCGATCGTGCGCAACGTCGCGTACCACTCGGCGACGGCGGCGTTGCGGCACAACGCCCACCAGCGCGCCGCCGCGCTCCTCGAACGCCTCGGCGCCCCCGCGGAGGCACGCGCCCACCACGTCGAGCACGCCGCCGCCCACGGCGACACCCGCGCCGTGGCCGTGCTGACGTCCGCCGCGTCCGGGGTCGTGCACCGCGCGCCCGCGACCGCCGCGCACTGGTACGCGACGGCGCTGGCGCTGCTGCCGGACGCCGACCAGTGGGAGGCGCGGTGGGGTCACGCCCGCGCGCTCGGGTTGTCCGGCAGGCTCCAGGAGAGCCGGGGCGCGTTGCACGACCTGTTGTCCGCGTTGCCGGCCGACCACGCGATCCGGCCGGAGGTGGTCGCGTTCTGCGCCCACGTCGAACGGGCGCTGGGCCTGCACGCCGAAGTGCGCGCACTCGCCGCGCGCGAGCTGGAATCCACTTCGGACACAACGGCGGCGGCCGTGCTGAAGCTCGCGCTGTCCGTGTCGTTGTTGCAGGTCATGGAAAAGCCCGAGGTGATCCACGCCCTGCTCGACGACGTGCTGGCGGTGGCGCGCGCGTCCGGCGACACCGTGCTGGAGGCGGGTGCGCTCGCCGTCGTCGCGCTCAGCGGAGGAGACGTCGGCGGCCTCGTGCGGGCGGCACGGGCCGTGGACGGTGCGACCGACGCCGCGGTGGCGTCCCGGCTGGAGTCCGTGGTGTGGGTGGCGTGGAGCGAGCTGCGGCAGGGCCGCAACCGGGAGTCGTTGCGGCACTACGAACGCGCGCTCTCGGTCGCCTACTCGACCGGCCAGCACCACATGCTCGGCAACCTGTTGCTGGGCCGTGCCAACGCGTTGCGCTGGCTCGGCTGCCTGGACGACGCGTGCGAGGGCGCCGCCGAGTCGGCCGAGGTGGCGTCGTTCAGCGGCAGCCGGGACCTGCACACGTTGACCCTCGCGGTCCACTCCTGGCTGCTGACCCTGCGCGGTCACCACGCCGAGGGCCTCGCCGTGGCACGCCGGGCCGTCGAGGTGTCCCGGACGATCGAGGGCTGGCACCCGACGATCGCCCGCCTGCGCATCGGCCACGCCCTCCTGGCCGCGGGCGAGCACGACGCCGCGGTGGTGGAGATCGTGACGGCGGGTGGAGGCGCCGGCCTGCCGAAGGTGCCCCGCACGTACCGGCCCGAGTTCTACGAGCTGCTCGTGCAGGCCACCGCCGACGAGACGTGGGCGCGCCGCGCGGAGGAGATCGCGCACCTGCCGGGGTGCCGGGGTTTCGCCGAGCTGGCGTGGACCCAGGTTCTCCTGGCCCGCAACGACTTCACCGAAGCCGAACGCCGGGCGGCGAACGCGACGGCGTTGTTCGAGGAGGCCGGCCAGCGGCTCGAAGCCGGACGAGCCCGGCTGCTGCACGGAAAAGCGCTGGCGGCGCAGGGGAAGAAGGAAGCAGCCGGGGCGTCGCTGAGCCTGGCCCAAGCGGCTTTCCGCACGTGCGGGGCGCCGGTGGTCTCACCGCAACCGGCGGCGAACACGGCCGTGCTGACCCAGCGCGAGCGCGAGGTCGCCGAGCTGGTCGGCGAGGGACTGACCAACAGGCAGGTCGCGCGGCGGCTGAGCATGGCGGAGAAGACCGTGGAGGGCCACCTCTCCCGGATCTTCACCAAGCTCGACGTGCCGTCCCGGGCCGGGCTGGCCCGCCTGCTGGCCGCCCGATGACCTGTCAGGGTGACGCGAAGGTGGGACACGCGTGGCGGGGGTTCCGGCCTCGACCAGCCCGCTCAGCGCCCGCGGCAACCGACCCCGGTGCAGGACGCCGAGGCGTTGCGTGACGCGGATCGTTCACGGCTGACGTACCGCGGCCGTGCGGAGCCTTCCCGGACCGGCAAAGCTCCGCACCGCGAGGCGCATCAGGCGAGCGCCAGGAAGAGCTTCTCCAGTTGGGCCCGGTCGGCCACCGCCTGCTCGGAGTCGTCGGACACGCACTTCTCCAGCCCGCTGGCGATCAGCTTGAAACCGGCCCGGTCCAGCGCCCTCGACGCGGCCGCCAGCTGCGTGATCACCTCCTTGCAGTCCCGCCCGGACTCGATCATCTGCACGAGACCGCCGACCTGGCCCTGGATCCGCCGCAGCCGCTTGACCACGTCCGCGAGAACGTCCTCGTCGAGCTCCACCCGCCACCTCCTTCAGTACCCCCCAGGGTACCTGAACACCGCGCGGGACCAGCGGAGACGGCGAGGGTCAGCGGCGCCAGAACGCGCGCCACGACCTCGGTTCCCGAGGCTGCTCCGCACAGGAGCAGCGTTGCGCACGCGGTACGTCTCCCAGCACCTGCTCCACGTGGTTGCCGCACCCCCGGTAGGTCGGCTTGCCGCAGCGCGAGCACGTAACCCGTTGACACATCACATATCCCTTCGTCGAACCGATTGTGGTCAGCATACCCCCTGGGGTACCGGCGGAGCTTGCTCACATACCCCTGGGGGTAGTCGGGAAGGCGCGCTATGGTGGGTTCAAATACCCCCGGGGGTACTAGGAGGAGAAATGACGCAGATCATCGCCATCGACACACCGAGTCTGGGTGACCGCAGCTACCTCGTCAGCGACGGCTCCGTCGCGTTCGTCGTGGACCCCCAGCGCGACATCGACCGGGTGACCACCCTCGCCGAGCAGCTCGGCGTGCGGATCACCGACGTCTTCGAAACGCACATCCACAACGACTACGTCACCGGCGGACTCGCACTCGCCCGCCGGACCGGCGCGGCGTACCACGTCAACGCGGCCGACCCCGTGACGTTCGAGCACAGCCCCGTCCGGGACGGCGAGATCGTCACGGTGGGCAACGCGATGCGAGTGCGCGCACTGGCCACGCCAGGACACACCTTCACCCACCTCTCCTACGTGCTCGAGACCTCTGACCGCGCACCCGCGGTGTTCACCGGCGGTTCCCTGCTGTTCGGTTCCACCGGTCGCCCGGACCTGCTCGGTCCCGCCCACACCGACGAGCTCGTGCGGGCGCAGTACGCCTCCGCGCACCGGCTGGCCGATCTGCTGCCCGACGACGCCGAGGTGTTCCCGACCCACGGGTTCGGCAGCTTCTGCTCCGCCACGCAGACGGAGGGCGAGCGATCCACCATCGGCCAGGAGAAGAAGACCAACCCCGCGCTGACGAGCGATGAGAAGTCCTATGTGGACGCCCTGCTCGCCGGTCTCGACGCGTTTCCCGCCTACTACGCGCACATGGGTCCTGCCAACGCGGCGGGTCCGGACGCGGTCACCCTCGTCGAGCCGAAGACGGCCGATCCGGCGGAGCTGCGCACCCGCATCGACGCCGGCGAATGGGTGGTGGACCTGCGCTCCCGCACGGCCTTCGCCGCGGGACATGTCGTCGGCAGCCTGAACTTCGGCCTGGACGGCAGCTTCGCCACCTACCTCGGCTGGCTGATCCCCTGGGGCACACCCGTTTCCCTGCTCGGTGACACGGCCGCGCAGGTCGTCGAGGCCCAGCGGGAGCTCGTGCGCATCGGCATCGACCGCATCGAGTCGTCCGCGACCGGCACGCCAGAGGAGTGGACGGGAACGGCACCCTTGGGAGCGTTCCCGCGGGCGGGCTTCGCCGATCTCGCCGACGTGCGGCACCACCGCCCGGTCGTCGTCCTCGACGTCCGCCGCAACCTCGAGTGGACCGGCAAGCACGTCGACGGAGCCGTGCACGTGCCGCTGCACGATCTGCTGCGCCGTCTCGACGAGGTGCCACCGGGTGAGGTGTGGGTGCACTGCAAGTCCGGCTACCGCGCCTCCATCGCCGCCTCCGTGCTCGCCGCCGCGGGCCGTCGCGTGGTCGCGATCGACGACGAGTTCGACCGGGCCGAGCAGGTCGGCCTCCCGATGGCGGCCTGATGCTGCTGTCCGCGCTCTTCGGGCTGGTGATCGGCGCCGTGCTGGGCGCGCTCGGCGCCGGCGGCTCGATCCTCGCCGTTCCCGCGCTGGTCTACGGCGTCGGCCTGCCGCTCGCCACCGCCATCCCGACCTCCCTGATCGTGGTCGCGGTGTCCGCGCTGGGCGGCCTGGCCGCCCGCCGGCGCACCGGCGCGATCCGCTGGCCCGTGGCACTGGTGTTCACGGCCACGAGCATCCCCGCCGCCTTCGCCGGCACCGCACTCGGAAGCCATCTCCCCGAACGCTGGTCGCTGCTCGCCTTCAGCGTGCTGATGGCGGGTGTGGCGGCGCGAATGCTCACCGCACCCGCCAGTTCCGGCGGAGCGTGCCGCACCCTCAGCGGAAGGGTGAACTGGCGGAGCTGCCTTCCCAAAGCCCTCGCCGCCGGAACCGCGGTCGGAGTGCTCACGGGCCTGTTCGGCGTCGGCGGCGGGTTCGTCATCGTGCCCGTGCTGACCCTGTTGCTCGGCCTGACCGCCGCCGAGGCCGTCTCCACGTCACTGGTCATCATCACCGTCACCGCGCTGGCCGGCCTCGCCGCCCACGGCCTCACCGGCGCGCACCTCGATCCCGGCATCACGGCGATCTTCTCGAGCACCGCGCTGCTGGCCGCCGTGGTCACCGGGCGCCTGACCAGCCGCCTGCCCGCCGCCACCCTGCGCCGCGCGTTCGCCTGGGTCGTCCTCGCCGTCGCCGCGGGCGTGGCCGTCTCCGCCCTGTGCTGACTCAGCCGCGCTCCCCGGTGAACTGGTCGAACACCATCACGCCGGCCTGGGTTGCGCGGGACCAGCCGTCCTGTCCCTCCGGATCTTCGAGGTTGGGGTGCCGGCGATCCACCGCAGGTGGAAGCCGTCGAGCAGCGCCCGGTACGCCTCACAGGCGACCTTGGTGCAGGACTGACCCGTAGTGACCCAGTGCGTCACGGATTGGCCGCCTGTGAAGCAGGTGTGGATCTTCTCGCTCACCTGGCCGGTTCGTCCGTAGCGCTTGCCAGGGCGCGGTTGTTCAGCACGGGACAGAAGACCAGCGTCACCAGGATGAGAAAAACGCCGCTGACGACATACGAGACCTGGACGGCGAACGCACTGGCGAGGACGCCGCCGAGCGCCGCGCCGACCGGTCCCCCGACCATGACCACCAGTCTGCTCGACGAGAGCACCCTTCCCAGGAGTTCACCAGGCACGATCTGCTGGCGCAATGTGCTCACGACGACTTTCTCCGCGGTCATCAATGCACCGGTCGCCATCATCATCGTGGCCGCAACCCACGCATTGGCGACAAGTCCCAGAACCAGGATGGCCACGCCCACGCCGGCTTTGCCCACGATCATCACCGTGCCGGGGCCGAACCGCCTGCCGGCGGCCGCGGCGGCCAGTCCCCCGAGCGTCGCGCCGACCGCGGTGGCCGTCAGCAGCAGGCCGAAACCGAAGTCCGGAAGTCCGAGGACCTCCTTGGCCAGCAGCGCGAGCATCGCGAACTGAGCGGTGGCGGCGACGTTGCCGAGACAGGAAACCGCGGCCAGCGCCCGCAGGGTCCGGTTCCCGAACAACCAGCGAATGCCCTCGACGATGTCACCGCGCATGCTCGTGCGCGGAGCTCCGGACGTCTTCTCCGGTTTGGCGTCCGCCCGGATCGAGAAGATCAACAGGCCGCTGGCGGCGAACGAGAGAGCGTTGCCGGCGAACGGCAGGATGTTCCACACGCCGAACAGCGCGGAGCCGAGCGGAGGCCCCACGAAGTCCTCACCGTTGTTCTCCGCCGCGACGATCCGCCCGTTCGCCGCCGCCAGGCTCCGCGGATCCCGGGACACGAAGTCGGGGATGGCCGACTGGGCTGCGATGTCGAAGAAGACCTGGCCGACGCCCAGCAGGAACGCCGCGAGCACCAGCCACACCAGGTTCACCCGCGCGGTCAGGATCAGCACCGCGAGAGCGACCAGGACGGCGAACCGGCCCAGGTCGGCCCACACCATCACCCGCCGGCGGTCCAGCCGGTCCACCACGACACCGGCGTGCAGCGACAGCAGCACCCAGGGAATCTCGGCGGCCATCACGACGGAGCTCAACGCCATCGGGCTGCTGGTGCTCTGCAGGACCAGCAGGGGCAACGCGGCGGCGTGCATGCCGGTACCGGTGGCCGACACGAGAGTGGCGCCGAAGAGCCTGTGGAAGCGACCGCCCAGTCTCACCCGGGCGTCGTCAGATTCCTTCGTGGGCACTTCGAGAACTCCTCCTGTCAGCACGCCGCGCAGAGCGAGAAACACTCTGCCGAACACGACCGCACGCCGTCCCGGCCACCACGAGGTGACCGAGACGGCGTGCGGTCCTGCCTGGGCTCAGGCCGTCAGCTTCGCGTCCACTTCTGGCTGGACGCGCCGCTGCAGGTCTGCAGGGTCACCGGGGTGCTGTTGGCGGTGCCCCCGCCGTTCGGGGCGACGCACAGTCCTGATTGGACACCCGTGATCGTGCCGTCCGCGTTGACGGTCCACTGCTGGTTGGCGCCACCGGTGCAGTCCCAGATGACCACCCTGGTTCCCGGGGTGGTGGCCGAGCCGTCGGCGTCGAGGCACTTGTTGGCGTAGACCTGGATCTGCTTGGTGGTGTTGACCGTCCACTGCTGGTTGGCGCCGCCGTTGCAGTCCCACAGCGTCACCTGCGTGCCGTTGGTCTGGGAGACGTTCGGGACGTCCAGGCACCGGCCCGCGTTGTTGTTGCGCAGCAACGACGTCGTGCCGCCACCGGAGCCGGCGACGACGAGGTTGTCGAACTGCGCGGTCTCGCCCTGGCTGGTGCCGAGCCCGACCTGACCGGCCGACAGCGTGGAGTCGGTCACCGTCCCGACGACCGTGCCGTCGACGCTCGCGGTGATGGTGCCGCCGGCGAAGCCGAGTGACAACGCGTGCCAGCGGTTGGTGCCCAGCGCGGTGGTCGTGCCGTTGCGCAACGTGGTGACCTGGGCGCTGGTGTTGGTGCGCAGGATCGACCAGGCGCCGGTGTCGCTGACCCGGAAGTGGTAGGCGTTCAGCGCGGCCTGGTTGCCGGTGTCCTGCCCACCGGCGCGGCCGATCAGCGAGGCGTAGCCGGGCTTCTCCAGCAACGCGTCCGCCGACACCGTGTAGTTGCTCCAGGCCACGTTGCCCAGCAACGCGTACGGGTCGGTCCTCGTCTTCCACGGGATCGCCTGCTGCGTCGACGACTGGCGCACGCACGTGCCCGCACGGCCCGCGCCGCACGCGGACGCCTCGAAGGCGCCCTCCATGTCCATCAGGTACTTGGCCTCCTTGCCGGCCGCGTACCCGTCGAAGTTGTCGCTGTAGGGCAGGTTCAGCGAGCTCTGGGGCGGGCTGGTCGCGGTGCCCCTGCCCTGTCCGGTCGTGGTGGTGACCGTGTACAGGTAGCCCGGCTGGACGGTCAGGGAGAAGGCGCCGTTGGACGGCGTGGGGTCGGCGATGTGGACGAAGAAGTCGTTGGGGTTGTTGGAGTTCAGGTTGGTCGCCCACACGTGCACCTGACCGGTCGACAGCCCGCCGGTGACGTTGAAGTTCAGCGTCTGCGCCGAGCCTGCGTCCATGGTCTCGATGACCGTGCTGTAGTCGGAGTTGTTGGGCGACTTCATCGTCACGTAGCTGCCGTTGTTGCGGTTTCCGCCGAGGAAGCCGGTGGACGCGTCCAGGTACTTCCAGCCGGGGGCGGTGAACTGCGTCGTGTGCGCCAGCGCCCAGGTGTCCTTGCCGACCGCGTAGTAGCCCGACCACGGCTGGTTGGCCAGCGTCAGCCCGACGGTGGGCCACGGGATGTTCGGGGTGACGGCGGCGATCAGGTCCCAGTTGAGGTAGGCGGTCATCTTGCCGTCGATGTACACCCGGTTGATGCCGCGGGCCAGGGGCTTGGCGCCGTCGTTGTAGTCCTGGGAGCCGTTCTCGCTCGACCACAGCGTCTTGCCGGAGTTGGCGACGTTCGACGGGACGGTGCACGTGGTCTGCGCGCTCAGGTAGCCGCAGGTGTAGTGCGCGCTCAGCACGTCGACGGCGTTGCGGTAGGCCGTGTTGCTGGAGATCGGGCCGGCCGGTCCCCAGTCCCCCGGCCACGAGTCACCGGAGATGATCTTGACCGCGCTGTACCCGTTGGCGTTGAGGGCGTTGCGGATCGTGACGGTCCAGTCGGCGTTCCACTGCTTCTCGTTCTGCACCGGCGTGAGGTAGTCGATCGTCAGCCCGTGCTGGCGGGCGCACCCGAGCCAGGACAGGTAGTAGTTGACCAGGTCGTTGGAGAAGAAGGTGCCGTTGCCGATCCAGCCCGGCGCACCCCAGGCCAGGCCCACCAGCTTGATGCCGGGGTTGCGCGCCTTGGCCTGCTCCATGATCCACCACTCGTACCCGCGATCGCAGTTCAGGTCGCCGCGGAAGTGGGCGTGGCTGGGCTCCGCCCCGCTGGTGGAGTTGGTGTCACCGCCGATCTCCGCCTTGAGGATCTGCAGCGCGGCGCCGTAGCCGGGCTTGAACAGGTAGTCGAGGATCTGGCCGCGCTGCGGCTCCGGGTAGTCGATCAGCAGGCGGCTGTTGCCCCCACCGCCGCTGACCGCGCCGACGCCGTCGAACGTGCGGCCGCCCGACGAGCCGTTGATCGTGATCGACGTGGCCGCCTGGGCCGGCGCCGCCGCCACGACACCGGCAGCGGCCAGAACGGCCGCGAAGACCGCCGTGCGCACGCGCCCGAGCAGGGTTCCGGGCATGACTGTGCTCCCTCCAGATGAAGACGAGTGGCTGGACCGCGGCCCGCGCGGCGGAGCGGGCCGGTACGGAGAAGGAAAACGGGGAAAGCCGCCGTCACGGCGATGACACGAATCAGCCGGGCAAGAGGAAAAGAAAACTTTGCCTTCTCGGCGCCGAAACGTGCCGGACTGCACATGCGGACCCCATCATCGTTGACGGCGAGCACGAACAGCACAGCGCTGGCCGACGGATCTGCACACAAATCGGTACACGCTGTTCATGTGAACGCTAACACACTCCGCTAGCGAGGCCAATACGCTGTTGGGAGCGCTACCAGTTGATCAATTCGACGCATTCGACTGATCATTCGTGAGCGTGCCCAATTGAGGACCCGGGATATGCCGCGCCGCGCAGGTACCGGGTCACCATGTCCACCAGCTCGGTCTCGAACTTCTCGACCGCCGCCGTCGGCGAGGAGGCCATGACCCGGTGGGTGTTCAGCTCGACGGTGAACACGATGAGCTCGGCCGCGGTGTCCAGGTCGGCCACCCCGACGTCGGGGTGGCGGGCGAGCACGTCCCTGAGCTGGGCGATGCGCCGCTCGCCGTGCCGCGTGATCGTGTCGAGCACCTCCCCGGAGAACCGCGCCTCCTGGACCATGATCTGGAGCAGCTGGGGATCGTCGCGGTGGTGGTCGACCGCGTCGCGGACGAGTGCCCGCACCACCTGCTCCAGGGTCCCCGGCGCCAGGTCGAGCCGGTCGGCCTGGGGCCAGGCGCCGCGGTCGATGTGCCGGATCACGAGCTCCGCCAGGATCGCGTCCTTGTTCGGGAAGTACTGGTACAGCGAGCCGATCGAGACGCGGGCCCGCTCGGCGATGCGGTTGGTGGTGCCGGCGGCGTACCCGTGCTCGGCGAAAACGTGAGCAGCCGCGGTGAGGATGCGGTCGCGGGTGAGCTCCGCCCGGACCTGCCTGGGCTTGCGACGTGGCTCGACAGGACGTTTGGCCGACGGCACGGTGGCTCTCCTCAACGGGCGGCGAAAGCGAGTACCCAATAGCTGAGCAAAAGCTCATAATATTGCCATGACCTCGGAAAACGTAACCTCCCTCGATCGGCTGCGCACGATCGGCGAGGTCGAGGCGGTCATCGGCCGCCCGGCACCGATGATCATGCTGAAGCAGATCGGCGCGCTCGACGAGGGCTGCGTGACCGTGCTCGCCCACTGTCCGATCGCGGGCTTCGGCCACCGGGACGCGCAAGGCCTCTCCAGGACGACCTTCGTCGGTGGCACACCGGGATTCGCCCGTGTCCGCTCGCGGACCGGGATCTCCTTCACCCTCAACGAACCGGGCGTCGCGGTCGGACCAGCCTCGCTGCTGTTCCTCCTGCCCGGCGTCGGGGAGACGTTGCGGGTCAACGGTTCCGCCTCACCCGGCCGGGACGGCGAGGTGGTCTTCGACGTCGCGGAGGCGTACGTGCACTGCGCCCAGGCGGTGCTGCGTTCGGGGCTCTGGCAGCCGCCCTCGCCCGCCGGACCCGCCGGGGAGATCGGCGACGGCCCGCTCTCCGCACCCGGCATCGCGGACTTCCTCACCGCGGCACCGTTCCTCGCGCTGTCCACATGGGACAGTCGAGGTGGCGGTGACACCAGCCCTCGCGGAGAACGGCAGGCGGTCGCGCGGATCCTGGACGGCCGCACCCTCGTGATCGCGGACCGGAAGGGCAACAAGCGCGCGGACACGCTCCACAACCTGCTTGAGGACGACCGGCTCTCGTTCGCCGCGCTCGTCCCAGGGCGCACAGGCGTGCTGCACGTCCGCGGCCGGGGAACGATCACCGTGGACCCCGCCGTGCTGGAACCGCTGTCGCTGCGCGGAACACCGCCGCACGCCGCGCTGCTCGTCGACGTCGAGTCCGCCGAGCTGACGGCCAACGACGCGGTGGCGCGGGCGAGGCTGTGGATCCCGGACGCGCACCCCGCCGCGCCCGACCTCATGGCGGTGGCGAGCGCGCACCTGGCCGCGAACTCCCGGCGCGGATCGTCGGTCCTGTTCAAGATCGCGGGGCTGGTGCCGGCGAGGTGGCTCAGGGCGGTGATCAACCTCGCCTACCGCCTGGGGCTGAGCAAGGAGGGGTACGAGGTCGCGGGCGCCTTCCGGCGTCGTACCACCGGTACCGCCGCGAAGAGCCCGTTGCGGGAGGCGCGCGTCGTCGAGGTGCGCAGGGGGACGCCCAGTGCCGTCACCGTGGTGCTGGAGGACGACGAGCCGTTCGACTTCCGGCCGGGCCAGTTCTTCACGCTGGTCGCCGACGTCGGTGGCCGCTCGGAGCGCAGGCCCTACTCGGCCTCGTCGGTACCGGGCTCGCCCCGGCTGGAGCTGACGGTCAAGCAGGTCGGCGGCGGCCGGTTCTCCACCTACGTCCACCGCCGCCTCGCGGTCGGTGACCGGCTCCTCGTGCGCGGCCCGTCAGGTTCCTTCCACGTGGATTCCGGACGAGAGGTCGTGCTGATCGCGGCGGGCAGCGGCATGACGCCGATGATGAGCATGATCCGCACCCTGCTCGCCGAGCCTGCCGGGCCCCGGATCTCCTTGCTGTACAGCAACCACAGCGCGGAAGAGACCATCTTCGCCACCGACCTCGACCGGCTGGCGGCGGAACACCCCGTCCGGTTCTCGGTCACGCACGTGCTGACCTCCCGCGACGGCAGGCTCGACGTGACCGGCGTCCGGCGGTGGGTCACCGGCCTCGACGCGTCCCTCGGCGCGGGGTTCTACCTCTGCGGCCCGGAACCTCTCATGGCCACCGTGCGGCGGGCGTTGGAAGAGCTCGGCATCCCGGACCACCGGGTTCAACTGGAGCGCTACACCACGGGGCGGGCTGCGGCGACTTCCACCGTGCCACGCCGGATGGTCGTGGAGAACAACGGGCAACCGGTCGGGGACGTGGTGGTGGAGCCGGGTCAGACGCTGCTCGACGCCGGGCTCGCGGCCGGTCTGCCGATGCCGTACTCGTGCACCGTGGGCAGCTGCGGGGAGTGCGTCGTGCGACTCCTCGGCGGTGAGGTCGCCCAGCAGGAACCGAACTGCCTGACCGCGCGGCAGAAAGCGGCCGGCGGCATCCTCACGTGCACCAGTTCGCCACTGGCCGATGTCACGGTGGACACGACGCCGGTCAGTCCTTTGCCATCGAATTCGACTCGAACGTGATTATTGGCGCCGAATTTTCACCGGCGCCACCGCCGCCATTTGCCGTTAGCGTTCACCCGCATCAGGAGCGATAACTGCGTCCGGCGCCGGAACAAATGGGCGCGGAGATTCCGTCACTCCTCGCCGGCCGCGCCATCGACGTCATGTCGGGCTCGTTCGCGCTGCGTCAGTCGTGCCACGTCTTCTCCGGCACCCGCCTGCAGGTAGGCCTCCAGAGCACGCCGATCGCAGTCGCTCGCGGTCTCGGGCCGGCCCAAGCTCCGGCAGGTCACGGCGAGATGCTCCAGCGTCGTACCCTCGCCGGACCGGTCGCCGATCTCGCGCCGGATGACGAGCGCCTGCCGATGACACTCGAGAGCCTCCTGCCACCGCCCGGAAGCCTGGTGCGTGACGGCGATGTTGTGCAGGGCCCGTCCCTCGCGGAGGCGGTCGCCCGTCTCGCGGAGGATGTCCAGCGCGCGTTGATGGCAGTCGAGCGCCTCGTCCCACCGTTGCGCGGCCTCGTACGTGGACCCGAGGTTCGTCAGAGCGGTGCCCTCACCGTGCCGGTCATCCAGTTCGCAGAACAGCGCGAGCGCGCGCAGGTAGTGGCCGGCGGCGTCCACCGGGCGGCCCATCAGGGCACAGGTGACACCGAGGTTGTTGAGCGTCTGGCCTTCCCCGTAGCGGTCCCCCGCCGCTCGGCGCGCCGTCAACGCGCGCTGATACCAGTCGACGGCCTCGCCCCACCCCCGCCGTTCGTGGTGGATGTTGCCGAGATTGGTCAGGGCCAGCCCCTCGCCGTGCCGGTCGGCCAGCTCGGTGAAGATCACCAGCGCGCGCTGGTGGAAAGCCCGGGACTCGTCGAACCGCCGCAGTTCGAGGTGCGCCACGCCGAGGCTGTTCAGGGCCGTGGCCTCGCTGTGCCGGTCCCCCGACCGCTGCGAGGCGGCGAGTGCGCGGGTGATCGTCGCGATCCACTCGTCCCAGTACCTGCGGAGGAGGAAGAAGATCGACAGGGCGAACGCGATGTCACGGACCTGGACGTCCCACTCCGCGCCGGTGGCCGCGGTGATCACCGCGACCAGGTTCGGGCGTTCGCTCTCCAGCCACCGAAGTGCCGCGGCACGTCCGGGAAACCTGGGAGACGGCGCCGAGCTCCGGGGATTCACGTGCGTGTTCGCCGCCTGGGCGACATCCCGGTAGTGGTCGAGCAGACGGCCGATCGCCTCGTCGCGTTCCCGCTGGGTCAGCTCGGTCTCGCAGTGCTGCACCGCGTACAGCCGCACCAGGTCGTGGAACCGGTAGGTGTCGTTCACGGCGGCGAACTGCATCAGGTGAGCTCGCCGCACCTCGTCGATCCGGTGCCGGGTGTCCACTTCGGACACGCCGGCCATCGCCGCCAGCGCCTCGACGCTGACGAACGTGCCGGGGTGCAACGCCGCCAACAGGAACAGGCGCGCCTGCTCGGCCGGCAACCGCTGATACGAGGCGTCGAAGGCCACCCGCACGGCCACGGAGTCCCCGTACGCCAGTTCGCCGAGACGATCCCGCACGGACGTGAACAGGCTCACCAGATCGGCGACCGGCTGCCACGGCTTGTCGACCAGCAGTTCCGCCGCGATCCGAAGCGCCAGCGGAAGGTACCCGCACAGCCTCGCCAACGCCGCGGCCGCGGCCGGCTCGCGCTCGATCCGGTGATCAGCGGCACCCGCCGCGCGCAGCGCGCTCGCCATCGCGGCAACCGCGTCGGGCTCGGACAGGACGTCGAGCTCGACCCGGCGTGCGCCCGGCACCGGAAGCGTGTGCCGGCTCGTCACGATCATGCGATGCGCCGGATGCCCCGGTCGCAACGCCAGCACCTGCGGCAACGTCGACGCGTTGTCGGCCACCAGCAGCACCCGCCGGCCCTTGGCGGCCAACGCGGCCAGCTCCGACCGGTAGAGCACCTCACGCTCGCCCTGCGTGGACGGCACGTGTTCACCGGCCACGCCCAGAGCGCGCAGCAGCGACGCGACGGCCGCGCTGGGGTCCACGCCACCGGCCGCGGCATAACCCCGCAGGTCGATGAACAGGACGCCACCGGGAAACCAGCCCGCCGCCAGCGCCTGGTTCGCGGCCCGCACCGCCAGGGCCGTCTTGCCGACGCCGGCCAGCCCGGCCACCACCGACACGCCACCCCGGTCGGGCAGGAGTCCGGCGACCAGCCCCTCCACCTCGGCCACCCTGCCGGTGAAACTCACCTCCGGCGGCAGGCCCGCCAACGCCACCGGCACGGGCGTCGCCAGGTACACCGGTCCGATGTCGTGCGCCTGCACGACGATGCCGTCGCCGGTCTCCCCGGTGATGTCGTTGCGCACGTCAGCCACGACGTCATGGTGAGCCGACCGCAGCCGCCGCCACGCCTTCGCCGGTCGCCTACCGGACAGAAGAAACCGTTTGGCTCAACACCATCACTCGGGTGGGCGCACGCAGCAAGCCGGCGCAGTGCGTCAGGCCGGCTTGAGGGGGATGCGCACCCGCACGTCGTCGAGTCCGGCGAGCGGCCAGGCCACCACCAGGTCGAGCACGTCGCCGTGCGGGCGGTTCAGCGTGAACTCCTGGACGCCGGAGAAGGTCCGGTCGCCGCCGGAGAACGAGCCGTCACCCGACCGGATCCAGAAAGCCTCGTGCCCCTGGACGACCGCGACAGAAGCGCCGGGGCCGACGGTTCGGATCCGGGCGGGGTCGTCCAGCAGCCGCGAGGGCCCCCGGCGGGAGAACCCACGGGCGTTGATCGTCTTCGTGGACACGTCCCTGGCGATGCTGTGCAGTTCCATGGACAGCAATGAATCCACGGCCGTCAATCGCGCGAGCACGACGGCCACGCGGTGATCGCGGCGGTGCAGCACTCGGGGTGGCGCGACGTTCGTGCCTGCTTCGACGGCTGGTGGGTGGTGCCTGTCGGCGATGTGGTGGGTGAGTCCGTCCGGCACCGGGAAGACGTCCACCGGTGCCTGCCAGATCGAGGCCGTGGCCCGCTCGACGGTGGTCCGGTCGGGCAGCGGCACGGTGATGACGGTTTCCGGGAAGCCGATCTCCGGCCACGCGAGGACGAGCGACATCCGGTCGAACGCCGGTGGGAACCGGAAGACGGCCCGGTAGGTGGGACCGGACTCGCCGAGGAAGTGGTCACCGCCGCTCGACGAACAGGACGTGGCGAACTCCCAGTGCGCACGGCCGGTGTCATCGAGCCGGCCGACGCGCAGGTCGATGCCCTCGTCCCAGGCCGGCAGCAACCGGCGGGCCACGGCGGCCGGCTGACGCGAACGGCCCTCGCGGATGTCGCGCTGCCGTTCGGTGGCGTCCCGACGATCCAGCGGACGGCGGGCCAGCAGTTCGATCTCCAGAGCCGAGAGCCCGGACACCGCGCGCACGACACCCACGGTCAGCTCCGGGCGGCGCACCAGCAAGCCGCCCGAATGCGCCACAGCGCCCAGGGTTTCAGTCGGGTACACCACCTCACCATCCCACGCCGTCCACGCCTGCCGCAGGTCGTTCGGCAAGGCGGCAGAGACCAGCGGAGCGGGCACGTCCCCTTTCGCCCGGCTGGCCGGTCGCGGTCAACCGGGCGAAGGCGAGCCGCCCGCCGGTGCGGCCGCGACCGCGGTCATGTCCGTCCAATCAGGACCGACCGGCCGCAGCGGTGTCGCGTCGCGCGCGGAGAGGAACTCCGGACGGGTCTGGTCCTGCGGGCGCGGAGCGTTGCGGACCGCGTTGAACGTGATGATCATCAGCCTGCGGCTGGTCGCGGACATGTTGGGTGGCGATCCGTGCAGCAGCTGGCCGTGGAAGAACAGCACCGAGCCCGGATCGCCGAGCGGGGCGACGATTCCCTGCCTGAGCATGGTCTCGCCGAGCGCCGCCGGCTCGATCCGGTACTTCAGCGAGGCCGCGAGCGTCGACGCCCAGTCCTCCTCGGCGTCGAAGGTGACCGGGAGGAGGTCGCGGTGCGACCCCGGCACGAGGTAGAGGGGACCGTTGAACTCCGTCACGGGGTCCAGGAACACCACGGCGCTCAGGGCGTCCGGCCGCGGCATGCCGTCCTCGCGCCGCCAGAACATGAAGTCCTGGTGCCACTCCCAGATGCCGCCACCGAGCCCGTGCTTGGCGTTGATCTTGAACTGGTGGATGTAGACGTCGTCGCCGAGCAGCTCGCTCGCCGGGCCGAGCAACCGCGGATCGCGGACGAGGTCGTGGAACACCTTGTTCGTGAGGTGCGAGCCGTGCACCGCCCGGACCTTGCCGGACGCTTCCTCCAGTGTCCTCTGTGGACCTGGGCGGCCGAACTCCGTCTCGGACTCGTCGCGCAGCACTTCGAGTTCCCCCGCCGTGAACAGCCGTTCGCGCAGGAAGTACCCGTCCTCGGCGTACTGCCTGGACAGCTCGGTGGGCAGCGGCACGGACATGCCTCCTTGTCGTCGGCTCGCAGCGGGCTCGACCACCTCGGCGAACTCGGCGATGGTGGGGTGTTCGAAAAGCGCGTGCAGCGGGAGGTCCACCGCGAACGAGGAACGCACCCTGGCGAGCACCTCGGCGGCCAGCAACGAGTGTCCGCCCAGGTCGAAGAAGTCCTCGTCACCGCCGATCTCCGCGACGCCGAGGGCGTCCGACCAGATCTCGGCCAGCCGTCGCTGGGTGGAGGTGCTCAGCGGGACGCGGGAGGACCGCTCCGGCGCGTCCCAGCGGGGGCCTGGCAGCGCCCGCCGGTCGATCTTCCCGTTCGCCGTGAGCGGCAGCTTCTCCAGCACCACCACGCGGGAGGGCACCATGTAGTCGGGCACCTTGGTCGCGGCGTGGGCGCGAAGCCGCTGGTCGAGGTCCGGGACGCCGGCACCGGCGCTGCTGACGTAGCCGACCAGCCGGGCGTCACCGGCCGGTCCCTCCCGCACCAGCACGACCGCCTCGCTGACCTCGGGATGGCTCTCCAGCGCGCTCTCCACCTCGGCCAGTTCGACGCGGAAGCCGCGGATCTTGACCTGGAAGTCGGCCCGGCCGAGGAACTCCAGTTCGCCACCGGGGCGCCACCTGCCCAGGTCACCGGTGCGGTACATGCGGCGCCCGTCCCCCGGCGCGAACGGGTCGGGCACGAACCGCTCGGCCGTGACGCCGGGCTTGCCGACGTAACCGCGGGCCAGTCCCGCACCACCGATGTGGATCTCGCCGATCACCCCGTCGGGGACGATCTCGCCGTGCTCGTCGAGGAGGTACACGCAGGCGTTCGCGATCGGCCCGCCCACCGGCACCGGCGTCGGCCACCGCTCGTCGTCCGGCGGCAGGTCGTAGCAGGTGACGACGTGGGTTTCGGACGGCCCGTACTCGTTGTGCAGGGACAGGCCGGGGACGGCGGCCAGCCGCCGCACGTCCGGGGTGGCCATGAACTGCTCCGACCCGGAGATGACGGTGCGCAGCGTCGCCGGTGTCACGCCCGCTTCGCGGTAGCCGGCCGCCACCTGCTGCAGGGCGGGCGCGGGAATGAACAGGCGCTGGACCCGCCGCGACTCCAGGACCTCGTGCAGCCGCGCGAGGTCGAGCCGCTCGTCCTCGGTGATCAGGACGACCTCGCCGCCGACCATCCAGGTCGAGAACATGTCCTGCACCGAGACGTCGAAGGCCAGTGACGCGAACTGGAGCGTGCGCGGCGGGTCGTCCTGGGTCATCCGGTAGTGGGCGGCCTGCCAGGAGAGCAGGTTGACCACGGCCCGGTGGGGCATGGCGATCCCCTTCGGCCCTCCGGTCGACCCCGACGTGTACGTCACGTAGGCCACGTTCTCCGGGTCCAGGCCGCTGCCGGGCCCGGCCGGCGCCCCCGGCTGCGCGTGGATGCCGTCCAGAGTCCAGACCTCGGCCGTGGTCGCGGGCAGCCGGTGCCGCGAGCGCTGCGACGTCAGCAGCACCGGTGCGTCCACTTCGGACAGCACGGCACCGATCCGGTCCGCCGGGTTGCGCTGGTCGATGGCCACGTACGCGCCGCCGGCCTTCAGCACTCCCAGCACGGCCACGACCATCTCCAGGCCGCGTTCCAGGTGCAGCGCGACCAGGACGTCCGGCCGCACGCCCGCCGCCCGCAGGCGGTGGGCCAGGAGGTTGGCGCTCGCGTCGAGCTCGGCGTAGCTCAACGCGGTCTCGCCGAGTCGCACCGCGATCCGGTCCGGTGTGGACGCTCTCTGCGTCTCGAACAGGCCGAGCAACGTGGTGCTCGCCACGGGACGGACCGGTCCGGCACCGCGTTCGGCGATCAGCGCGGCGCGTTCTTCGGCGCCCAGCAACGGAATCCGCGATACCGGCACCTCCGCGCCCGCCCCGATCTCCGCGAGCAGCCGGTCGAAGTGCCGTGCCATCGCGGCGATCGTGGTGACCGAGAACTCCTCCTCGGCGTAGTCGAACGACAACCGCCACACGTCGCCCGTGCGGCGGGCCGCCAGCGCCAGCGGATACCTGACCGCGGCCGGTGCCGGCGCGAGCCGCTCGGCGCGCACGCCCGGCAGCGCCAGGACCGAGTCCTCCTCGGCCGCCTCGAACCACACCTCGAACAGGGAGTCACGCCGGCCCCGGCGGCTCGGCCTGGCCACCCTGACCATCTCGTCGAACCCGAATTCGCGGTGGGCCGAGGCGTCGCGCAGGGTGCCGTGCACCCGATCGGCCAGCTCCCGGAACGCCGGATCCCCGGTGACGTCGATCCGCAGCGCGAGGACGTGCTCGTGACAGCCGATGGCCTCGGCGGCGTCGCGGTCCGGCGAGCTCGTGCCGATCATGAGGTCGGACTGCCCGCTGTACCGGCGCAACAACAACGCCCAGACCGCCAGCAGCGCCGTGCTCGCCGGGTGTCCGGCCTGCCGGGCCACCGCGTCCACGACCCCGGCGGGGACGTCGACGCCCCACGTCGCCGGACCGCCGCCCTCCTGGCCCGTCCTGGGCAGGTCGAGCCCCACCGGGCACTCCGCCAGCCGGTTTTCCCAGTACCGCCGTGCTTCCTCGTGGTCGCCCGGCTCCGCGGGTGCGGCCGCGATCGGCGCGAGCGCGGGTGCCGCACCGGTCACCTCCGCCGTGTACAGCGCGGCGAGGTCGCGGATCAGCAGGTGCTCGGACCGCTGGTCGAAGGCGATCCGGTGCACCACCACGCCGAGGAAGCAGGTGTCCGCGCCGCACCGCACCAGGGTGGCGCGCAGGACCGGGCCGTCGGCGAGATCGATCGGCACCTGGGCGAAGGCCCGCAACACACCGATGGCCTCGCTCTCCGAGTCCACCACTTCGTGGGAGAGCGCGAAGTGGTCGGTGCGCTCGTCGATCACCTGCACCGGCGTTCCGGCCACCGCGGCGAACCGCGTGCGCAGGGCCTGGTGACGCGACCTGAGCCGGGAGAAGGCGGCCTCCAGCGCCACGGCGTCGAGCTCTCCGGTCAACCGCCAGGCCACCGAGAAGTGGTGGGCGGGACTGCCCGGATCCATCTGCGCGAGGAACCACAGTCCACGTTGGAACGACGAGGCCGGCTCCGCCGCCACCTCAAGTGCTCGCCCGGTCATTGCTCACCCCAGACAGCCAGGTCCGATGTGCTTCCGGCATCGTGCTGACCCCGTCCGCGCCCGGACAAGTCCGGCAAGCTCCCGACACCCGCACCGTCCACTCGCCACCGTCCGGGCCTCATCCGGCGCTCCCCTGGCCGTCGGCCAGCCGTGCGGCCACTTCCTCGTCCGACAACGTGGAGACCATCGCGAGCACCTCGCGGAGATCGGTCCTGGACGCCTGCTGCAACCGGCGTTCCCGGACCCGTTCGGCGAGGCGCTCCACCGTGGGGTCGGCCGTGAGCAGGTCCGCCAGCGGCAGCTCGACCCGCAGCGCCACCCTGATCCGGCTGACCACCCTGGTGGCGAGCAGCGAGTGGCCGCCCAGGTCGAAGAAGCTGTCGCGCACCCCGATGCGGGAGAGGCCGAGCACCTCCGCCCAGATCTCGGCCAGCCGGCCCTCCAGGGCGTCTCTCGGCTCGACGTACGGGGTTTCGGCGCTGCGTTGCACGACGACCGGCGGCAACGCGGCTCGGTCGACCTTTCCGTTGGGTGACAGCGGAATCTCGTCCAGCCAGGTGAACGCGGCGGGGATCATGTGCTTCGGCAGCTTCTCGGCGAGCGCCGCGCGGAGATCCTCGTGGCCGGGCCGCTCGGACCTCGTCACGAGATACGCCGCGAGGAACCGGTCGCCGTAGCGGTCGGGCACCGCGACGACGACGGCGTCGGCGACCCCCTCGCAGTCCCGCAGCACCACCTCCACCTCGCCCGGCTCCACCCGCTGGCCGCGCACCTTCACCTGGAAGTCGTTGCGCCCCCAGAACTCCAGCAGCCCGCCCTCGGTCCACCGCACGCGGTCGCCCGTCGCGTACAGCCTCTCGCCGTCCCCGAAAGGGCTCGGCACGAAGCGCGCCGCCGTCAGGTCGGGCCTGCCCGCGTAGCCCAGTCCCACCTGACCACCACCGACGAACAGCTCGCCCACCACGCCCTCCGGCACCGGTGACAGCGACCGGTCCAGCACGAACAGGCTGACGCCCGCGAGCGGGCGGCCGAGCGGCACTCGCGCGCCGAGCGGGTGTGCGACCTCGTGCATGGTCACGTCGACCACGGCTTCCGCCGGCCCGTAGGTGTTCAGGAGCCGCACGCCGGGGTAGGCGCGCAGGAAGTCGCCGGCCAGCGCGGTGGTCAGCTCCTCGCCACCGGACACCACCAGCCGCAGTGCCGGATGCCCGCCGGAGTGCTCGTGTTCCAGGAACGACCGCAACATCGACGGCACGAAGTTGCACATGGTCACACCGTGCCGGTCGAAAAGGCCGTGCAGGTACGCCGGATCGCGGTGCCCACCCGGCTGGGCCAGCACCATCCGCGCGCCGTGCAGCAGCGGCCACACCAGTTCCGGAACCGAGTCGTCGAAACCGATCGGGGTCTTCATCACCAGGACGTGGCCGTCGTCCAGCCCCAGCCGGCGCTGGAACGCGTTCAGCCGGTTGACCAGACCGCCGTGGGTGTTGGTGGCGCCCTTGGGTTTTCCGGTCGAGCCGGACGTGAACAGCACGTACGCCGGGTCGCGCGGACCGATCACCGTCCCGGGCGAGGAGGTCGGCTCGGCGGCCACCTCGGCGCGGACGGTCTCGTCGTCCAGGCACACCGAGCGGGTGTCCGTCGGCACCTTCGTCCGCAACGCCCGTGAGGTCAGCACGATCACCGGACGGGCCTCGGCGATCATGCCCGCCAGCCGTTCCGCCGGGCTGTCCGGATCCAGGGGCACGTACACGCCCCCCGCCTTCCAGATGCCCCACAACCCCACCACGAGATCGTGCCCGCGCTCCAGGCAGACGCCGACCGGCCGGCCGCGCCCGACGCCCTGGCGGCGAAGCCACCGGGCCAGCCGGTTCGCGCGCAGCTCCACGTCGGAGAACGACAGCCGGTCGCCACCGTCCTCGACCACCGCGATCCCGTCGCCCCAGCGGTCCACCACCGACTCGAACCAGCTCACCGCCGAGTCGAAGCCTGTCCACAGTGGACCGCCGTCACCCGCCGAGACGGAGCGGGACAACGCCGTCGCGGACATGACTGGCAGCCGTGACACGCGCTGCCCGGCGTCGGCCGTCCCGCCGCGCAGGACCTCCACGAACCCTGCTCCGAGGCCGGTCGCGGTCAGCTCTCCCAACACGTCGGTGGAGTGCTCCAGCAGGCCGGTCAGCTCGCCGCCGGCCGTCGGCGACAGCTCCAGTCCCACGTCGAACTGCGCCGTCGCCGTGTGCAGCTGGGTGACCCGGCCCGCCCCGGCCACCGGTGGCAGCTCGTCGCGGAGCACGAACAGGTTGCGCACGACCGACAGCCGGTCGGTGAAGTCCTGGTCCTGGCGAGCCGCGCGGACGATCTGGTCGAACGGCAGGTCCTGGTTCGCGTAGGCGGCCAGGCACGTCTCGCGGATGCGGCCGAGCAGCTCCCGGAACGTCGGCTCGCCGCCCAGATCGACGCGCAACGGCACGGTGTTGGCGAAGAAACCGACCACTCCGGACAGTTCGGGACGTGACCTGCCCGCGGTGACCGTGCCGAGGACCACGTCCGGCTGATCGGCCCACCGCGACAGCACCACCGCCCAGGCCGCGGCGAGCACCATGAACGGTGTCACCCGCTCGTCGGCGGCCAGCCGCCGGACCTTCGTCACCAGCTCGGCGGGAACCGTGAAGGGCTTCGCCCTTCCGGCGAACGAGCGGGCGGCACCGGCGGGCACGTCGGCGGGAAGCTCCAGCGGCACCGCCGCCGACAACCGTTCCCGCCAGTGCGCGGTCTGCGCGGCCAACGCGCCGCCGGACGCCTGTTCTCGTTGCCACGCGGCGAAGTCCACGTACCGGACCGGCAGCTCGGGCAACGCGGACGGGCCGGCCGTGATCAGCGCGGTCAGCTCCCGGGCCAGGACACCGACCGACTCCCCGTCGGCGACCGTGTGGTGCACGCACAGCGCGAGCACCCACCGCCCGCAGGAGGTGACGTGGAACAACGTCACCCGCAACAACGGGGGTGCGGCGAGGTCGAACCGCTGTTCCGCGAACCGCGCGCACGCCTCGTCGAGAGCTGTCTCATCGGGCACCTGCCGCACGGCCAGGTCGAAGCCGACGTCGCCGTGGACGACCTGCTCCAGGCTCCCGTCGGAGGTCAGGCGGAAGCCGGTGCGCAGGGCGTCGTGCCGGGCCACGAGCGACCGGAGCGCGGTGCGCAGGGCCCCGGCGTCCGGCTCGCCGTCCCAGTCGAGGAGGCCGGCGATGTGGTAGGCGGCGCCCGCTCCGAGCTGGTCGAGCAGCCACAGGCGTTCCTGCCCCAGCGACGCCGGCGTCGCCACGCCGTCGGCGAGCCGGGGAATCCGGGGCTGCTCGCGGATGCCCCGGGACGCGGAGGCCACTGCGGCCGGTGTCGCCTCGCTCAGCAGCCACTCCAGCTCGACGTCGGTGTCATGGCCGGACATGAGCGCCGCACGCAGCCGGACAGCACGCAGGGAATCGAGACCCTGGCCGACGAGCGGCCGATCCAGTCGCAGCGTCGCGCGGTCGAGCTGGAGCGTCTCGGCGACGAGCCGCGTGATCGGGTCATCGAACCCGTCCGTGCCCTCGCCCGCCGGCTCGATCCTCTCGGTGGCGAGGACCTGGAGCGTCCCGGTGAGGTACTGCTCCCGGCACGCGGTCCGGCGGACCTTCCCGCTGGAGGTCCTCGGCACCGAGCCGGGCCGCACCAGCACCACGTCGTGCAGCTCCAGCAGGTGGTCGCGGGTGACGGCCTCGCGCACCGCGCGGATCAGCTCGGCCACCTCGGCCGGCCGGTCGTGGGCGAACCCCCTGGCCACCTCGTGCACCAGGACGACCCGTTCGCTCTCACCGTCGTCGACGGCGAACGCGGCGGCCCTGCCCGCGGCCAGGCCGGGACCGGCGCCCGCCGCGGACAGCTCGATGTCGGCCGGGTAGTGGTTGGCGCCCCGGACCACGATCAGCTCCTTGAGCCGTCCGGTCACGAAGAGCTCGCCGTCGTGCCGGAACCCGAGGTCCCCGGTGCGCAGCCAGTCGCCTTCCGCACCGGCCCGCCGGGCGCGGAAGACGCGCTGCGTCTCGGCTTCGTTCGCCCAGTAGCCCGCGCCCACCGTGGGGCCGCTGACCCAGATCTCGCCGACCCCACCCGGCGGACACTCCCGGCCGGTCGACGGGTCGACCACGGCGACGAGGTCCTCGCCCTGAGCCGTGCCGCAGCCGACCAGCGTCGCCCCGGACTCGGCCGGAACGGCGTTGCCCCTGGCCAGCTCCGCGCGGTCCACCGTGAGTTCCGCCGGCCGCGACGACCGGTCGGCACCGGTGACGAACAACGTGGCTTCGGCGAGCCCGTAGCAGGGCAGGAACGCCTCCGCGCGGAAGCCCGCAGGGCCGAACCGTTCGGCGAACGCGCGCAACGTCTGGGCACGCACCGGTTCCGCACCGACCAGGGCCAGCCGCCAGCCGCTCAGGTCGAGCCCGGCCAGCTCCTCGTCGCTGACCCGGCGCACGCACTCCGCGTACGCGAAGTCCGGCGCGGCACTGGCGGTCGCGCCGAACTCGCTGATCGCGCGCAACCACCGGACCGGGCGGTGCAGGAAGGCCAGCGGGGACATCAGCAGGCCCGGGAACCCACTGTGGAGCGGTTGCAGGATCCCGCCGATCAGGCCCATGTCGTGGTAGGGCGGCAACCAGCTGACGCTGCGGGTGTGCCGGTCCGGTGCGAGCACGCCGGCGATCACCGCCGAGTTGTGCAGCAGGTTGCCGTGGCTCAGCAGAACGCCTTTCGGCGTCGCCGTGGAGCCGGAGGTGTACTGGAGGAACGCGGTGGTGTCCGGGGTCAGCGCGGGCCTCGACCAGTCCGCCTCCGTGCCGGTGGGCACCAGCCAGCGGATGGACCGGCCGGTCAGGCGCGCCCGCACCGCGGCCAGGCTCGCCTCGTCGGTGACGGCGACGGTCGCGCCGCAGTCCTGCGCCACGGCGAGCACTCGTGCGATCCCCGTGCGGTTGGTCGGCGGGTAGACCGGCACGGCGACGGCACCGGCGTACAGGCAGCCGAAGAACGCGGTGACGTAGCCGGAACCCGGCGGGTGCAGCAGCATCACCCGGTCGCCCGGTTGCACCCCGATGGCCTGCAACTGGGCCGCGACACCGCGCGCGGCGGCATCCAGCTCGCGATAGGTCAGCGCCAGCTCGGCGCCGTCGCCGTCCGCGAACACGTAGCCGACGGCGTCGGGCTGCCCGCTCGCCCGCGCGATCAGC
>Ga0070710_10000114_pt1 | contig 37985 bp, 28 predicted proteins | sample LARL52metaG_FD_65454 | JGI IMG/M metagenome (GOLD analysis project Ga0070710, IMG submission 65454) | Corn, switchgrass and miscanthus rhizosphere microbial communities from Kellogg Biological Station, Michigan, USA - LAR L5-2 metaG | ecosystem: Host-associated > Plants > Roots > Rhizosphere ...
GCCGTCGCCTGCGTCCGCGCTATCGGCCCGCGGCCAGCGCGGCCAGGTGTGCGGCCGCCGCGCCCGTCCCCCCGGCCGCGAGGTACTCCTCGCTGATCTGGCGCGCGCGCACGCGGTAGGCCGGCTCGTCGAGCACGGCCGTCACCGCGGCGGCAAACTGCGCTGGGGACGCCTGTGTGAACGAGACGGCGGTGCCAGCCCCCGCCCGCGTCACCTGCTCGGCCACGGGCAGTTCGCCGAGACGTATCGGCGCGACGACCAGCGGCACGCCGTGGACGAGCGCCTCGTTGACGGTGCTCTGCCCGGCCTGGCAGACCACCGCGTCGAGGCGCGGCATGAGATCGAGCATCGGGACTCGCGGGGCGACCAGCAGGTGCGGCGGCGGATCGGGTACCGCATCGGCCACGGTGTTGAGCACCGCCTGCACCCGGCCCGCCATCGGCTCCAGCGCCGCCGCCGCCCGCGCGAAGAAGCCGTACGCCAGGTCCGCGGCCAAGGTGCCCGCGGTGACCAGCACATGCCGTTGGCTGGGATCCCACCAGTCCCAGCGGAAGCCCGGGTCGGTGCGCCGCGCGCCGAGCACGGCCCCGACCAGCAGGCAGTGTTCCGGGATGGGTGCCGGGCCGGTGAGCGCTCGCGTGGTCGTGGCGATCACCAGATGCGGCGAGAAGCGCAGGTCCAGGCCGTCGTCAGCGGGCAGGCCGGCCATTTTCCATGCCCGCGCCAGCCTCGAACGGACCCACTCCTGCAGGCCGGGGTCCTCATCGGGCGGGGTGAGCTCGAGCGCGCCGGCACACAGGGTCGCCCACAGTACGCCGTGCTTGACCGCCGCCAGGGCGCCGGCCAGCGCGTACTGGTCGGCGATGACAACGTCGGGTTCGCACTCCGCCAACGCGCGGTCCACCGGGGCCTGAATGAACCGGTTGAGCGGGATCACGTACTCGTCCCACAACTCCCGCACCGCGGCCGTGCCTCGCTCGCGCAGCGCGCGGTAACGGCGCTTGCCGGTCGGGTAGATCGTCATGCCCGGCCCGACGATCGGGCGCAGATCGCTTTCGGGCCCGCACCAGGCCACGTCATGCCCTTGCGCGGCGAGCGCCTCGCCGATCGCCACCGCGGGCCAGAGGCGGGCTACGACCGGGACGACGACGAAGAGGAACCTGGCCACGCCGTCATCGTGGCACACGTTGACATTGACGGCGCATCCTGATGCTGTGACAGCATGACCGCGCTGGAGGCCGTGTCGGTGTACTTGCCGCCGGAGCGGATACCCGTCGAGAGCCTGGCCGGCCCGCTCGGCCTGACCGAGATGCAGGTCAAGCTGTTCCGGCGGTTTCACGGGCTGAGGGAAGTCGGGCGCGATCCGGACCCGTCGCTCCAGCGCCTGCTGATGAAGGCCGCCGCCGGGCTGGATGCGCTGCGCGGCCAGGAGCACCGCGTCCGGTACGTCCTGTACGCGCGGACGATGCCCGTGGTCGCGCCGTACCCGGCCAACCCCCTGCACGAGGTCTGCCGCGCGCTCGGGCTCGGCCACGCGCTCGCGTTCACCGTCACCCACCAGTCGTGCGCCAGCGGCTTACTGGCGATCGACATGGCCGGCCGGCTGCTCGCCGCCGACGCAGCGGACGGGCAGGACGGCCAGGCGGGGCCGCTCGCGCTCGTCCTGTCCGGCGAGAAAGCGTTCACCCGCGAGGCGCAGCTTTTCGCGGATACGACCATCTTCGGCGAGGGCGCTTCCGCGTGCCTGGTCAGCGCGTTCGGCGACCGTGACCGGATGCTCGCGTACGCGTCCAATGTGCGGGGTGAGTTCGACAGCGCCACCGGTGCCAACGACGCGCGCTTGCAGCGCGAGTACCGGCCTTCGCTGGCCGCGGTGATGCGGCAGGCCCTGGACGAGGCTTGTGTGGCCCTCGACGACATTCGCGTCATCCTGCCGCACAACGTGAACATGGTGACCTGGCAGCGGATGTGCCTGCTGCTCAAGTTCCCGCTCGACCGCGTGGTGCTGGACAACATCCCTGCCAGCGGCCACGTTTTCTGCGCGGACGTGTTCGCCAACTACAAGACGGCGTGCGAGCGGGGCCTGCTGCGGCCAGGCGACCGCTACCTGGCCGCCGCGGTCGGCGCGGGTGGCGGGGCGACGTTCGCGGCGATGGTGTTCGAGCACTGACCGGCAAGCCGAGGAGGCCCGACATGACTGCTCACGAGACAGGCCTGGACCCTGCGTTCCGGAAGCAGGTGGTCGACGCGATGACCACGGTGCTGGACCGGTTGCTTGACCGCGCCGAGCCGGTCACCGAGGACATGCGCCTGATGGAGGAACTCGGGCTTAGCTCCACGCTTGGGCTCGAGCTGATGCTCGAACTGGAAGACCAGCTGATGATCCTCATCGATGTCGAGCTGCTGGACGGGGATCAGATGAAGACGGTCGGGGACCTGGCGACGTTCGTCGCCGGCCATTCCCGGCCAGGCTAACCGCTGTGTTCGCCGCCCGCCCGCCGACGAGTCCAGGCTCTGTTGGCCTCGACCCCGCCGCCCCGCGCTCTGCTAGCTCCGACCCCGCCGCCCCACCCTATCGCCGTGACCTGCATCTGGTACGCGCCGTCCGCCGCACCTTCGCCGGCCCCGCCGAGTTCCTCGCCGATCCGGATAACCGTGCCCGGGTGGGCGAGTACCTGGCGGACATGGCCAGGCCTTACGCGCGCCAGGTGCCGGCCGCGCTTATCGGCGACCCGCCATCACTGGCGCCCGGCCATTCGTACGGCGAAATGGGAGAGGCGCTGATCGGGGCGGCCGTGCCCGAAGACGAGCCTGTTGACCTGCTGATACTGGCGTTCTCCATCCACGACGTGCGGCCCGGCCGGCAAACCGCCGCCTACCTCAGTCACGTCACCCCGGGGGCGCCGATGGCGTTCGCCATCTGTGACCAGGGCTCGGCGGCGGCCTTCAGCGGCCTGCGGGTTGCCCGCGAGTACGCCGCGTCGGCCGGAATCCGGCGGGCGCTGCTGATCGTCGCCGAGCAGGCGGCCCTGCCCTACGACTGCCCGGTGACGCTGCCATCGCAGCACCGCGGCGTCGCCATGCTTTACGGTGACCGCGCGGAGCAGGCGGCCCGGGTCGCCTGCGTGCGCCAGCATCCGGGTGCCCCGGCCAGCCAGGTGGCCCGCCTCGCCGATGCCGACCTCGCCGAGCTGGCGGCCGGTCAGCGCGAGGTGGCGCTGGTGCTCGGTGACGCACTTGCCGCGCTGTGGGCCTCGCCCGCGGCTGGGCGGGTGCGGGTGGTCCCGCCCGGTCAGCCCTCCACCGGGGTCTGGTGGGGGCTCATCGACGCACTCGCCAGCGGCGCGGACCGCCCGGCGCGTGTGGTCGCCGCCGACTACGATCCCGGCCTGCGGTATCTGTGCCTGACCGCCATCGACACCGGGCCGCGCACGAGCTAGCTGAGCGTCCCGGATCTTCCGGGCACGGCCAGAATGCCCGCCCTGACCTGCCTGGCCCTGGCCCGCCGCCAGGCCCGCGTCCAGTACCAGTCGATCACCCGGGCCGTCACGCTCCGCGTGCTCGCCCCGTTGTACTCGGGGAAGGTGAGCGCGGCGATGGCTTCGCCGAACGCGCTCGGGTCGAGGATGTGCGCGGCCCACGAGGCCCCGGCGAACGGGTCGGCGCGCAGCTCGTCATAGGACAAGAACGCGACCCGGTCGAGCGGAAGCTTCGAGGCGCTGCGCGCCAGCCGCACCGCTGTCCTGCGCATCCTGCGCCTCTCGCCGTGGACCACGCGCTGCCGTGCCTGGGGATCCAGGATCGCCCCGAGGAACTCGGCTCTGCGATGAGGGTCGCCGATCAGCGCACGGGGGTACCGGCTGGACGTGGCCATCCGGTCCCACGCCCGGCGCTGGCTGTCCTCGATGGCGCTGAGATCGCGCCGGACCAGCAGGACCCGCGAGCCGGCGACATGGTCGAGCAGCAGCCGCTCCCGGCCGGTGTCGCGGGGGTTCTTGAGCACGACCGTCGCGTTCCCCGTGCCCGCGAGCTCGTCGATCAGCGAGTGCAGCACGCCAGCCTGCGCCGCCCGCGCGCCGAAGGTCATCTCACCCGTCACCGAGTTCAGCAGCCAGCCGTACTCCTCGGGGGTCGACTCGCTGATTTCCAGCCGGTCCACCCCGCGGTCGCTGACCGTCCCCTGCCTGCTGGCGGCCGCCAGGAACCGCTGCATGCTGGGCATGTGCCGGGCCAGGTCGCCGACGGTCAGGGTCCTGGCCCGTGCGGCCAGTGTCACGGCAGAGGTGACCAGCGTCGTCCCGCTGCGGTTGAATCCCGTGACGAACAGCACGCGTGCCATGATGACCTCCCGCAGGCGCGGCCGGCAGTGGGGCCGGTGACGGTACCCGCGCCCGCCGCGCCAGCCGGCACCGGCATCAGGCGCTCGCCCGGATGGCCGCGGCGGCGCGCGCCATTCGGCGCGAGAGTGCGGGCCCGAGCCGCGCGATCGGCCCGGGCAGCAGCATCTCCCGATGATCGCAGTCCAGTTCCACCGCCTCGATCGGGCCATCGACAAACCGCCGCCAGTCAGCCAGCTTCTCGGCCAGCGTCGGCGGATTGCGGGTGGCCGAGAAAAACAGCATGGGGCAGTGCACCCGGCCCGGCTGGTGGGCACGCGCCACCGCGGCGTTGTTGCCGATTACCCGCTGCAGCGCGCGCAGGCGCTGCTCCGGCCACCCGTCAAGTCCCAGACCCGGGCGGCGGCGCACCGCCTCGAGCATCCGGGCTTCGGGATGGGGGTCGGCGGGGGTCAGCACCGGCATATACCCGAACTGCGTGAGCACCAGGTTGAGGATCGCCCACGGCTCGGTCTCGATCACCTCGAGGTCGGCCAGAGTGGCGTCGAGAATGACGAGCAACCCGGTCTGTTCGCCGCGGCGCTCGAGTTCCTCGGCGATAGCGAAGGCGACGTTCCCGCCCAGTGACATACCGAGCAGGTGGTAAGGGCCGGACGGCTGGGTCATCCGGATCTGGTCGGCGTAGTCCCGTGCCATCTCTTCGATGCTGGCCGGCAGTGGCTCGGGCCGCCGCAGGCCACGGGCCTGCAGGCCGTAGAGCGGGTACCCGGCCTCGACGTGCGGGAGCAGGGCCAGATAGCACCAGCTCAGGCCCACTAACGGATGCGCGCAGAAAAGGGGAGGGCCGTCACCACCGACGCGCATCGGCATGACCAGCTCCAGGGTGCCGCCCGCGGCCCTGGCCATCGCCCGGCGCAGCCGCAGGTTCTGCAGGTCGACAGCGGCGAACAGCCCCCCGGCTGCGCGTGCCGGTGCCGTGGCTGGACGAGGCACGTCGTCGTGCATCCGCGCCTCCGGCCGATCGTGGGGATGACCCGATGCTAGCCCAGGCCGGCCGGCTCGCCTAGATGCGCCACCGCCCACCGGGACCACCTGGAACCCATTGGAAACCACTCATCTGGCGTGCCGATCCGTCCATGCGGGCGGGCGCGGGAAGACCCTGGCCGGCGCGGCCGGGTCGAACGCCGCCTCGACGGCAACCTCCTCGACGCCGCGCAGCAGCACCTCGACCTGCTCGTTGGTGAGGGACCACCGATCCCACATCATGTGCAGCGACACGACGCCGGGTGGCCGGGGCTCGACGAGGATGTTGACCTGCTCGTGCATGTGCTCCCGGGGACCGAGCCAGGTCAGTGAGGTCTCCGCCAGCCGCTGCCTGACCTGCTCCGGGGTCACCTCCGCCAAGGAGGCCTTCTCATCAGCGCGCATGATCATCGCGCGCTGGTCGTTGACCCGGCAGGTGACCCTCGCCGGATGACCGCGCTCGGCATCCAGCCGCGCCATGACCTCGCCGAGCTCGTCCGGGTCATAGTAGCCGCGCATGCCGGCGGTCAGAGAGGCGCTTCGGGTCCGCGCGACCACCTCATCGACCGAGGCGCCCGCGGTGTCGATGGTCAGGACCGAGTTCTCCGCGATCGGGGCGATCACGTCGGCCAGGCCCGGCCTGAACCGGTTGTTCACCATGACCTTGATTGTCAGGGGATGCACCCCGGTGGCGCGGCCGATGGCCGTCGCGATAACGGCGAGCGTCACCCTTGTGACGTCGGTCCCGGTGCGCTTGGCGATGGCCAGGATGGCCAGGTGCGCCGCGGGTGAACTGAACCGGCCCTGCCAGTACCGCTGCCCCGCCCGGTCCCGCGGGTGAGTGGGCTCGCCGAACGTCTGCGCCGGGGTCCGCCTGAGCTGGGATTCCCAGTACCGCATCGCACGGCCGCTGAGCTGCCGAAGTTGCGGCGCCTGCTCGCTCCGGGCGACGTCGAGAATGTCCGGGTGCCGGGGCTCGCTGGCGGCGCGCCCCGCCCCGGCCGCAAGCATGTCGTCGAGGAGCAGCAGGTGTGCCCCGCCGTCGGCAACCAGGTGGGACAGCACCCAGACCAGGTGCAGGCAGGCATCGCGATGCCGGAGCACCGCCATCCGCAGCGGCCAGTCGCGATAGAAGTCGAACCGCGCGAGCGGCCAGGTATCCCAGAGGTGGTCGATGTATCGTTCGATGCCGGCCCGATCGGTGTCGCCGGGGAGCGTCAGGATGTCCAGGCCGATCTGCCCCGACGCGGCTACCTGCTGGCACAGCCTCCCCGCGCCGTCGGCCCCGAGCCGCATTCGCAACGCGGCATGTCGGCTCATGAGGCCGCTCAGGAGCGCCGCCGCATCCTCAACGGTGCTGCGCTCGGGCAGCTTCATCCTTCCGGGCATGCTGAACTGGTTGCCGCTGGCCTGCATGTCCTCGTAGATCGCCTTCTGGCCCCAGGTCAGCGGCTCGGCGCCGGCCTGTGCCCCGGTGAACTGGACAACCACGCGGTCCCGGCTGGCCGGCTCGAACATAGCTGATTCTGGCCAGCGCCGGCCAGCGGGTGTCAAGCCCGGCCCCGGCCCGCGGATGGCACCGCACGGGGTGCCTTGGTGCGAGGGGCGAACGGCTGTACGCCTAGTGTTGCCTGCGGCCGACGCAGGCCTCACCTGCCTATCTGCCGTTCCCGGCGCTATTACGGGCTCTTGTCAAACCGGCTCAGGTGAGTATGGTCGAGGTTGTTGGCAACGTCATCATTTCGTGACTTTCCAACAGGTCTGCCGCGAATACCAGCAAATGCCACCGGTCGTCGGGAACCGGTCAGTTAGCTTGCCCAAGCCCGGGCGAGAGGGGAGGGCGCATGCCGGGAGGCGCTTACCCGCAGGTGGCAGGCACACACCCGCAGTTAGAACCGGAGTGGGTTGACGAGGTGCTGCTGGCGGGCGCCGCGGACGACGTGTGCCTGCACTTAAGCGAACCCGTCAGCCGGGCCGAGCTGCGCCGGCTCGTGGCGGAGCGGCATCGCGCCCTGGCGGACGCCGGGCTGAAGCGTGGCGGCTCGGTCGCGCTGTGCCTCGCGCCGTCGCTCGCATTCATCGCCAACCTGCTCGCCTCGTGGCAGATCGGCGCGCAGGCGTCCCTGCTGGACCACCGGCTCACCGCCTACGAGGTGGACGTCGCACTCCAGCGGCTACTGCCGCAGGTCGTCGTGACGCCCGAGCGCTCCACCGGCGGCCCGCTGCGGGGCTTCGCCGAGATCACCGAGGGCGTGCGCACCTACCCCGGCAGGCCTGCCGCCACCACCCATGCCGTCATCCAGCTCAGCTCCGGGTCGACCGGCCCGTCCAAGATCATCGCACGCGACGCCGCGAACCTCGTCGAAGAGGTGCGGCGCTACACGATGATCGACGGCGTCCCCGGCAGCGGCGAGCGGTTCGTGTGCCTGGCATCCATGGTGCACGTACTCGGCCTCGTCGGCGGCCTGCTCTACGGCCTGCATGCGGGCGTGAACCTGACGATCCCGGCCCGGATGACGGCGGACGGCATCCTGTCCACCGTCGCCGCTGGCTCGCAGCCGACCACGCTGCTTGGTGTCCCGTTCCACATCGAGTTGCTGGCGTCGGTGCGGGAGCCACCGAAGCTGCCACACCTCACCGGCATGACCACGGGCGGCGAACTCGTCCGCGCGGACGTCTACGACGCCTTCACCGGCCGCTACGGCGTGCGCCTCGGCAACATGTACGGGATGACCGAGGTCGGGGTCATCGCGACCGATCTGTTCGGCGAGCACCGGCCCGCGGTGCTGCCCGCCCCCGGCCTCGCGGTCAGGGAAGAGGGCGGGGAACTGCACGTCTCCTTGCCGGCCTCGCCCTACCTCGGCGAGCAGGACCCGGCCCGCTGGTCGGACGGCTGGCTGCACACCAGGGACGCCGGCACGGTCGACGGCCAGACCGGGCTCGTGCGGGTACTCGGCCGCCGGGACTCCCAGGTCTCGGTCGGCGGCCTCAAGGTGGACCTGACCGAGGTCGAGCACATGCTCGCCGCGCTGCCCGAGGTCACCTCGGCGGTCGTGGTGCACGACCACGCGATCGAGGCATACGTGGTGCTGGCGGACGGAGCCGAGACGTCGGCCGTGGAGCGCGAGATCACGACCCGGCTCGCCCCGTACAAGCGCCCACGCCGGCTGCACATCGTCGACCAACTACCGCGCACGGCCACCGGGAAGCTTGTCCGCAACCAGGCCGTGCTCCGTGACATCGGGCCCGGGCAAGTCAGCGATGGCGCTGGCCCGCGAAAACCCGGCTGACGCTGACCGTTAGGCCCGCGAGTCAGCCATCCCGCCCCGGAAGGAAGCCGCGACCATGATCGATGAGATCCGCCAGTTCGTGCTCGATTCCCTGACGGACATGAACTACAGCATCGACGGTATCGACGACGACACGACGCTCGGCCCGGCCGGCGCCGATCTGGAGTCGCTCGCCCTCGCCGAACTCGCCGTCCGGGTGGAAGACCGGTTCGGCGTGAAATTCGACGACGACGAGGGCGAGGCGCTCGCCGGCATGACGGTCGGCGAGTTCTGCCGGACGGTCGAGCCGCGGATCCAGCCCGCTTCATCGGCGCACTGACGCATGGCCGGCGTACTGCAGCGATCAGACGTTGTCGCGATGCTCGCCACCTACGGGGACCGCCAGCCGGAGCAGGTACCTGAAGCGATCGACTCGCTGGAGCTTGCCTGGCTGATCCATCAGATCGAGCAGCGGTACGGCCCGCTTGACGTCGACGACGACATGCTCGCCCGCATGTCAACGGTAACCAGCGTGGTCGGCCTGCTGCGGGATCTGAGGGTCGGGTCCCCGCATGACTGATGCGCCCGCCGTAGCCCCGGCGCCGGCCGCCCGCAGGGGGACCGGCGAGGTGGTGCTGACCGGCGCGGCGGCGGCGTCCGCGTACGGCCGGGGAACCGAGGCGCTGGCGTCCGGGTTGCTCTCCGGCCAGCCGGCCTTCGCGCCGGTACAGCGGTTCGATGTCGGCGCCCGCCGGGTTCGCTTCGCCGCGACCATGCCGGGCTTACCCGAGCTGCTCACCGAGGTAACCCGCGCGGCCGGGGAGGCCTGCGACGACGCCGGGCTGTCGTCCGCCGACCGGGCCCGCACCCCCTTGTTCCTTGCCATCCACGGTGACCCGGCGATCGCCCGGGCGCCCGGGGCCGACAGGCCCGGGCACGGGCCCGGGGCGTTCACCGCCGCGGTCGCGGGCCGCAGCGGTCTCGCCGGCCAGGACATCCGCTGCTACACGTCCGCGTGCGTGGCCGCGAGCACCGCGATCGGCGACGCGGCCGCGGTCATCGCTCGCGGGCACGCCGACCGCGTCGTCGTGGCCGGCGGGTACCTCGTGGAGTGCGACCAGTTCGCGCTGTTCGACGCCGGCCGCGTGCTCGCCGACGACGGTCAGGTGCGCCCGTTCAGCGCCGGGCGGCGCGGGCTGCTCCTCGGCGATGGCGTCGGCGCCGTCGTCGTCGAATCGCTCCAGGCCGCGCGGGCACGGCGGGCGCCGCCGCTGGCGCGGCTGGCGGGCTGGGGCCGCACCGGCGACGCGTACCACCCGGTCCAGCCGCATCCCGAAGGGCATGGCATGGCGCGCGCGGTCACCGCCGCGCTGCAGCGGGCGGGTATCGCGGCGGAGGACCTCGGCTATATCAACGCCCACGGTTCTGGCACCGGCCAGAGCGACCCGGCCGAGACGAACGCGCTGCGGCTCGCGCTCGGCGACGCCGCCGCAAGCGTGCCGGTCAGCTCCACCAAGTCGCTGCACGGCCAGAGCCTGGAGGCGTCCGGTGTGCTCGAGCTGATCGTCACGCTACTGGCGGCGCGCAAGGGCATGCTCCCCGTCAACGCCGGGTTCCTCGGCGCCGACGACCGGTGCCGCCTCAACCTGGTGCTGGACGAGCCGCTGGCCGCCACCCCGGAGTTTGCGATGAGCCTCAACGCCGCCTTCGGCGGTGCGAACACCGCGCTCGTGATCGGCCTGCCATGACGCCCGCATCGGTCGCATCGCCCAGCCTCGCCGCGCTGCACGCGGCGGCGGCCGCGGCCGGCCTGGCCGTCTGCGCATCCGCGTCCTGGCCGGAAACGGACGCCGACGGCGAGGTCCCCGCGCTCGCCGGGTTCATCGAGTCCAGCTTCAGCCCGTTGCTGGCCGAGGTCGCGGCGCGGGCCCTGCGCAGCCGCGCCCCGCCGCAGGGCGCCGGCAACGTCACCGCGATCGTGATGGTGACGGCCCTGGGCGATGTCACCAGCGCGGTCCGCGTTGCCGCCGCCGTGGACGCTGGCACACGGGTTCCCCCGCTGCAGTTCTTCCAGTCCGTGCCGAACGCCGTCGCCGGCTACCTGGCCGTGCGGTGGCACCTGACCGGGCCGGTCGTCTGCGTCAGCGGGATACACGCAGGTCTGGACGTGGCGGCGCTGCTGATCGAGGACGCCGACGCGGACGACGCACTGGTGGTGTGCGTCGACCTGGCGGTGACCAACGGCGACCGCGACCGTGCCGCCGCCATCCTCGTGACCGGCCCGGCCAGCCGGGAACGACACCGAACCGCATGAACCTGATGGGAGAGGAAACGATGAAGATCCTCGACATCGACCACATCGAGCTCTACGTGGGCGATGCGATTGCGGCGGCGCAGCCGCTGTGCACCGCCTACGGCTTCCGCGTCTACGGCCACGGCGGCCCGGATACCGGGCTGCCGGGCCAGCGCAGCATCCTGCTCGGCCAGGGTGGCATCCGGATCCTGCTGACCTCGGGGCTAAGGGAAGACCATCCCGCCAGCCAGTTCGTCGCCAGGCACGGCGCCGGCGTGGCCGTGACGGCCTTCCGCACCGACAACGCCGCCCTCGCCTACACCGACGTGGTCGCAGCCGGCGGCTCGGGCATCCACCAGCCCCGCACCTGGGAGAACGGAGAAACCTCCGTGGTCACCGCGGAGGTCGCGGGCTTCGGCGACGTCGTCTACCGCCTGGTCGAGCGCGGCGGCTCGGAGGCCGGGTTCCAGCCCGGCGCGATCGAGATGGAACAGGGCGCCGGGGCCGGCGAGGATGACGATCTGCTGCGCATCATCGACCACGTGGCGGTGTGCGTGCCCCCCGGCGAACTCGACCCCACCATTGCCTTCCACGAGCAGGTGTTCGGCTTCACGGTCACGTTCGAGGAGTACATCGAGATCGGCGAGCAGGGCGTGATGTCCAAGGTGGTGCAGAGCCCGTCCGGCGGCGTCACGTTCACGATCCTCCAGCCGGATCTCACCCGCCAGGCCGGCCAGATCGACGACTTCCTGGCCTGGCACGACGGCGCCGGGGTGCAGCATGCCGCGTTCCTGACCAAGGACATCGTGCGCGCGGTCCGTACCATCACCGGACGGGGCGTGGAGTTCGCGCAGACGCCGTCGAGCTACTACGACATGCTGGCCGCGCGCCTGGGCACGCCCGACATCTCGGTCGACGCGCTGCGGCCACTCGGCATCCTGGTCGACCGCGACCACTGGGGGCAGATGTACCAGATCTTTGCGAAGTCGACACACATCAGGCGCACGTTCTTCCTCGAGCTGATCGACCGGCACGGCGCGCGCACGTTCGGCACGAACAACATCCCGGCGCTGTACGCGGCCAAGGAGCGCGAACTCGCTGAGGTCCGCGCCACCGCAGACTCGGTCCGCGCCTGACCTGCCCCGGACCGCCCTCCGGGCGTGACTCAACGACGACCGGCCCGCCGAGGAAGGAATGAACGTGAGCCTTTCGGTCACCCCGCAATTCACGCTGACGGAGGAGGAGCGCTCGCTGCTGCCGTCGGAGTCTGACGTCGAGTTCTATGCCGAGCACGGCTGGTACCTCACCAAGAAGCTGTTCACCGACGACGAGGTCGATGAACTGGTCGCGGCAAGCGAGCGGTACTACGCGGGTGAGCGCAGCCGTACCCTGCCGGTGCGGCCGCCGAAGCTGGCGTACTGGGACCCGTCCAACGGTGATGTGCAGCGTCATAACGACTACGTCCACTACGAGCACGACGACCTCGCGCGGCTGCTGCGCAAGCCGCTGGTCGGCGCCGTCGCGGCCGCCCTGGCCCGCGCCGACGAGATCCGCGTGTTCCAGACGACGCTGATCTACAAGCCGCCGATCGCCGCGGAGCCGACCAACGTCGTGCCGTGGCACTTCGACAAGCATTACTGGTCGACGGCGACCTCGGACAGGATGCTGACCGCCTTCATCCCGTTCCACGACTGCGGCGAGGAGATGGGCACGATCACGATGGTCGACGGCAGCCACCGGTGGTGGGAGGTCGGCCGCGACGACTCGATGACCAGGCACTTCGCGGAGCGGGACAACAGTGACCTGGAGCGGATGCTGGCCGAGAACGCGGCATACAACAACGCCGAGGTCGTCAAGGTCCCGATGATCATTCCCAAGGGCCACATGAGCTTCCATCACTGCCGGACCTACCACGGCAGCCTGACCAACCGCAGCGCGCGCCCCCGCCGGGCCGTCTCGTTCCACCTGCAGGACGGCCAGAACGCCTACCGCGAGTACAAGCTGAGCACCGGCGAGGTCCTCGCCTACAACCACGACGCGCTGGTCCGGCGCCTGCCCGATGGCCGCCCCGACTACAGCGATCCCGATTTCTGCCCCGTTGTGTGGCGCAACCCGACCCGTCCGGCCAACGGACACCACCCGCAGGAGGTCTGACATGTCCCGCTATGACTGGGGCCAGCGGCATCCCGGAATCGACCGTCTTGAGGAGCAGATCGGCGAGGCTAGGCGCACGGTCATCGAGCACCCGGTGTACGCCTCGCTGGACAGCGGCCAGGCCATTCGCACGTTCCAGGAGCATCACGTGTTCGCCGTCTGGGACTTCATGTCGCTGCTGAAGTCGCTGCAGCGCAACCTCACCTGCGTGGATGTGCCGTGGGTGCCCACCGGGCCGACCGGCAGCCGCCGCCTGATCAACGACATCGTGCTCGTCGAGGAGAGCGATGAGCGCGGCGGCGGCTTCATCAGCCATTTCGAGCTGTACCTGGAGGGCATGACCGAGGCCGGCGCCGACACGTCGATCATCGAGGCCTTCATCGGCAGGCTCCGCGCCGGGCAGCCGGTGCTTGCCGCGATCGACGAGGCGGACGTGCCCGGGCCGGCCGCCGAGTTCGTCCGGCTTACCTGGGGCTTTATCGAAAGCGCACCCGTCCACGCGCAGGCCGCGGCGTTCGCGTTCGGCCGCGAGGACCTGATCCCCGATATGTTCCAGCAGGTCGTCGGGGTCAACGAGCGCCTCGGCTCGCTGGGCACGTTCGTCGACTACCTGGCTCGTCATATCCAGGTCGACAGCGAGGAGCACACGCCCATGGCGATGCAGATGCTCGCCGACCTGTGCGGTGAGGACGACGCCAAGTGGGCCACGTGCGCCGAAACGGTCAATCTCGCCCTCGCGGCCCGCGCCCGCCTGTGGGACGGCATCCTGGCAGCGATCGGCGACCAGGTGGCGGCGGCGTAGCGACGGTCATGGCTGACTCCGCCGACCTGTACCGGACCGTGCGGCTGATCCGCCGGTTCGAGGAGCGCGCGATCGAACTGGTGCGCAGCGGCGTGATCCCCGGCGGCATCCACCCCTACCTCGGTGAGGAGGCGATCGCGGCGGGCGTCTGCGCGGCGCTGCGGCCGGACGACCTGATCACCAGCACCCACCGCGGCCACGGGCACGTGCTGGCCAAGGGCGCCGACCCGTGCCGCATGCTGGCCGAACTGGCCGGCCGCGAGACCGGCCTCAACGCCGGGCGCGGCGGGTCGATGCACGCCGCGGACGTCAGCGTGGGCATCTACGGCGCCAACGCCATCGTCGGTGCCTCGGCGGCGATCGCGTGCGGGGCGGCCTGGTCGCACCGGCGCGCCGGGCGCGATCGCGTCGCCGTCACGTTCTTCGGCGACGGCGCGGTCAACCAGGGCGTGCTGCTCGAAGCGCTGAACCTCGCGGCGCTGCGCCGGCTGCCGGTCGTCTTCGTCTGCGAGAACAACCGGTTCGCCACGTCGATGCGGGTGCAGGACACGACGTCAGGCACGATCACGGGTCGTGCCGAGGCGTTCGGCATCCCGGCGCAGGCCGTCGACGGCATGGATCCCGAGGCGGTGTTCGAGGCGGCGTCCCGCGCCGTCGCGCGCGCCAGAGCAGGGGACGGCCCGGCGTTCCTCGAGTGCCTGACCTACCGGTTCGGCCCCCACCACACCTGGGAGTACAGCGTCCGGCCGCGCTACCGCACGGACGAGGAGGTCGCCGCGGGCAGCGTCCGCGACCCCGTGGTGATCCAGGCGGCGCGCGTGGACGACGCGGTGCGCGCGCGGATCGACGGGGAGATCGAGGATCTGCTTGACCGGGCGCGGCTGTTCGCGGAGGCGAGCCCGGAGCCAGACCCGTCCGGGGCGCTTGACTACCTCTACTCCGGCACGCTGCGCGGGCGAGGGGGAACGGCCTGATGCCCATCTTGTCGTACGTGCGGGCGCTCAACCGGGCGCTGTCCGCCGAGATGGAACGCGATCCGGCCGTGTGCGTGTTCGGTGAGGACATCGGCATCGCGGTCAGCAACGTCACCACCGGGCTGCTGAAGCGGTTCGGGCCGGAGCGGGTCATCGACATGCCGATCTCGGAGCAGGCGTTCACCAGCTTCGCGACCGGGGCGGCGATAGCCGGGTCCCGGCCCGTCGTCGAGTTCCAGATCCCGGCGCTGCTTTTCCTGGTGTTCGAGCAGATCGCGAACCAGGCGCACAAGTTCTCGCTGATGACCGGCGGCCAGGTCAAGGTCCCAGTGACCTACCTGCTGCCGAGTTCGGGCTCGCGCGTCGGCTGGGCTGGGCAGCACTCAGATCACCCCTACAGCCTGTTCGCGCACGTCGGTGTGAAGACCGTGGTGCCCGCCACCGTGACCGATGCCTATGGCCTGCTGGTGAGCGCGATCCGCGATGACGACCCGGTGATCGTCTTCGGGCCGGCGGGCGCCGTGGCGCGGCGCGAGAACGTTGACTTCGACGCGCTCGCCCCGGTGCCGCTCGGCGTCGGGCGGGTCCACCGGCCGGGCAGCGACGTGACGGTGGTGGCGGTGGGGCATCTCGTGCACGACGCTCTTGCCGTCGCCGATGAACTCGCCGGTACGATCTCGGTCGAGGTGTTCGACCCGCGCACGCTCTACCCGTTCGACTGGGCTGGCCTGGAGGCGTCGCTGGAGCACACCGGCAGGCTCGTCGTTGTTGACGACTCCAACCGGACCTGCGGCATCGGGGGCGAGATCCTGGCCACCGCCGCCGAGGAGATGCACCTGATCGCCCCGCCGAAACGGGTCACCCGGCCCGACGGCGCCGTACTCCCGTTCGCCCGCGAACTGGACCTCGCGCTGCAGCCGGCCCGCGGCCAGTTGCGCGCGGCGATCGAGACCGTGGCGAAGAGCCAGTGACGCCCGCGGCCCTGTTCATGAGGCCATCGCCGGTACCGCGCCCGGGCCGATGGTGGCCGTCAGGGCGAACGGGGCGGCGCCGGCCAGCGCGACCGCCCCGCGGAAGCCGGCCGGCGCCGGGAGGTCGGACACTCGGTACGCGGCCTGCGGCTCGGCGCAGCTGACGACGTCGCGGCCGTGCACCGCGATCGCGAAGTTGGGCCAGAGGCGACCGCCGGCAGCTTTCACGACGGCCTCCTTGCGGGCCCATAGCTGCGCGAACCGGTCCGCCCGTGCGCCCGCGTCCCGGCCCGCCGCGACGTACGCGGCCTCATCGGAGGGAAAGAACCGTGCGGCCAGCGCGGCCGGGTCCAGCCCGGGCACCAGGTGCTGTATGTCGACACCCACCGGGCGGCCGGTGCTGACGGCCGCCGCGATCATGTACCCCGAGTGCGAGAGGCTGGTGTGCAGCCCGGACCACGGGGGCGCCAGCTCGGGCTTGCCGTGCCGGCCGGAGATCCAGGTGAGCGCGCCGGGCCGGGTGTTCAGTTCCTGGCCGGCCAGGAACCTGAGCGCACCGTGCGCGGCGGTGAACCGTTGCCGGTCACGCGGGTTCAGGAATGCCGCGGCGCGGCCGCGCTCGCTGGCGTCGAGCACGTCCGCGAACCTGGCCGCGGTCTCCGGTGGCGCGTCGACCGGGACGATCCAGACGCGGACCAGATCGGTCACGACCGGACGTCGGCTATCAGGGCGGCAAGGCGGCGGACACCCTCATCGATCTGGCCGGTCGCCAGCGCGCTGCACGACAGCCGGATCGCGTGGCTGCCGCCGCCGTTCAGATAGAAGAAGCTCATCGGCGTCCAGAGCACTCCGTAGTCCCGCGCCGAGAGTTCGAGCAGCTTCTCGTCAGCGCGCACCGGTACGTCGAGTACGGCGAAGAAGCCGCCGCTCGGCGAGTTCCAGGTGATCGCCGGGTCGCTGAAGTGATGCTCGAGCGCGGCCAGCAGCGCGCGCAGGTTGCGCCGGTAGAACGCGATCTTCTCCCGGTTCGCGGCGCGCAGGCTGTAGCCGCACGACACCAGAAAGCCGCCGATGACGGCCTGCGCGATCGGCGAGGTGTTGACGGTGACCATGCTCTTGATCGTGGACAGCTCGTCGGCCAGCAGGCTGCGATGGCCGGCCGCGCTGACGACGGTCTGGTCCGCGACCAGGAAGCCCACCCGGGCGCCGGGGAACACCGACTTGGCGAACGAGCCGAGGTAGATGACCCGCTGGCCGGTGTCCAGCGACTTGAGCGTCGGGCTGTGCCTGTCGTCGAGCCCGAACAGGCCGTAGGGGTCGTCCTCCAGGATCAGCAGGTCCTCGCCGGCCGCCACGTCGATGAGCCCGCGCCGCACGTCGGTGCTCAGCGAGACGCCGGACGGGTTGGCGAAGTTCGATACCACGTACAGCGCCCGCGGGCGGCGGCCGCCGGCGCGCACCTCGCGGGCGACGTGCGCGACCGTTTCCGGGCGCAGGCCCTGCGCGGTCTCGGGCACCGGCACCACGGTGATGCCGAGAACCCGCGCGGCGCCGCTGAATCCGAGGTAACAGGGCTCGGCGGCGAGGACGACGTCGCCGGGGCTCGCGCACAGGCCGCGCAGCGCAACGATCATCGCTTCCTGGCAGCCGGACGTCACCATGATCGACTCGCCGGGAACGCGGATGTCCTCGTCGGTCTCGAGCATCCGCGCGATCATCGGCCCGAGCTGGCCGTTCGTCCGGCCGTACTGCAGGATGGCCTGCCGGACGCGCGGCTCGTCCATTCCCTGGGCGCGCAGGTGCGCGATATAGACGGCCAGGTACCGCTCGGCGTCCTCGACGGCATAGAACTCATCGGATGGTCGGCCCGCGGCGAGCGAGATCGCGGCCGGGAAACGGCTGGCAACCTCGTTGAGGAAGTTCATCGACGCTGCCACAGGATCGGTGACCGACGTGTGCAACGCCTCGCGCGCTAACTCGACCATGTGCTCCGGGCACCCTGCCTCGGTGACGTGACCGCATCGCGGCCAGGCTGCGGGACACCATTACCCAAGACCGGTATTCCCGTAATGGTTAGCCTATAGCCGTGCCTCTCGACCCGCAGCTACAGGCAATGCGCGACCAGCGCGAGCGGGACAACGTTCCGCCGCTGTATGCCATGTCGCTCGCCGACGCCCGCGCGGCGGATCTAGCCTCGATCCGGGCGAGCGGGGGAGAGCCGGAGCACGTACACGAGGTCACCAACCTGACGATCCCCGGGCCGGGCGGCGAACTGCCGCTCCGGCTGTACCGGCCCACCAGCGAGCGGCCCCTGCCCGCGCTCCTCTACTTCTTCGGCGGCGGCTGGGTACTCGGCACCATCGACACCGCCGATGGCGTCAGCCGCAGCCTGGCCAACTCCTCCGGCGCGCTGGTCGCCGTGGTTGGTTACCGGCTGGCACCCGAGCACCCGTTCCCGGCGGCGATCGACGACTCCTACGCGGCGGTGCGCTGGGTCGCCGAGCACGCGGCGGAGATCGGCGCGGACCCCGCCCGCATCGCGGTCGGTGGCGACAGCGCCGGCGGGAACCTGGCCGCGGCGGTGGCGCTGCGCGCCCGCGCCGGCGGCCCGGCGCTGGCCGGCCAGCTTCTCGTTTATCCCAACACCGACCAGAAAGCCGACGACGAGTCGATGCGTGCCGCGGACGATCCCTTTCTGTTCAACCGGCGCTCGGTCGCCTGGTACCGCCGGCATTACCTGGCGGACCCCGCCGACGCGGCCGATCCGCTGGCCTCGCCGCTGCGCGCCGAGAGCCTCGCCGGGCTGCCGCCGGCCCTCGTCATCACCGCCGAGTACGACCCGCTGCGCGACCAGGGCGAGGCCTATGCCCGGCGGCTCGCCGACGCCGGCGTACCGGTTGAACTCAGCCGCTACCCGGGCATGGCGCACGGGTTCTTCACGATGGCCGGCACGGTTGACGCCAGCCGGGCCGCGATCGGGCAGGCCGCGTCACGGTTGCGGGCATGGTTCAGCCCTGAAATTAAGCGATAATTCCTATTGAGAAACTTCAATATAATCGATCGAGGCTGATGGCATCGTCATGACGGGGGCAGTGGACCGCTAACCTGGCCCTGACGGCCACAGTTTCGTCAAGCGCATAAGTGAACGCAACGGAGGAGCACCCCATGACGCTGGCCATCGGCGATACCGCCCCTGACTTCCAGGCACAGACCACGGAGGGGCCGATCTCGTTCCACGAGTGGATCGGCGACTCGTGGGCGGTCCTGTTCTCCCATCCCAAGGACTTCACGCCCGTGTGCACCACCGAACTCGGGTACATGGCCAAGATCAAGCCGGAGTTCGACCGCCGTAACACCAAGATCATCGGCCTGTCCGTTGACGGCATCAGCGACCACGAGCGGTGGGCGGCCGACATCGAGGAGACCCAGGGGACCGCGCCCAACTACCCGATCATCGACGGCTCCGACTACACCGTCGCGAAGCTGTACGAGATGCTGCCGGCCAGCACGTCCGGCGACGCGAAGTCGCGCACGCCCGCCGACAACCAGACGGTGCGAAACGTGTTCGTGATCGGCCCGGACAAGAAGCTCAAGCTTATCCTCGTCTACCCGATGACCACCGGGCGCAACTTCGACGAGGTGCTGCGGGTGATCGACTCGCTCCAGCTCACCGCCAAGCACAAGGTGTCCACGCCGGTGAACTGGCAGCAGGGCGAGGACGTCATCATCGCCGGCTCGGTGAACAACGAGCAGGCCAAGGAGCTTTTCGGCACCTGGAAGGAGCCGAAGCCCTACATCCGCATCGTCCCCCAGCCGCGCTGACGGACTGGGAGTCTCACCTTCGGCCGCTGCGGGCCGGGCACCGGGGCGGTTCGCGCAGTGCTGCCCCCGGGACCCGGCCGCGGGCGCGGCACCGGTAGAGCCGGCGTTCGGCGGGCTGCCGGGCCCGGTCGGGATTGGGAGGCATCGTGCAGCACATCGTGGCCCTGTCGCGCAGCGCCGTGGTGGTGCGCCACTGGTTCGAGATCGATCTGGACGACGCTTCCATGGAGCATGGCGTGCGGATTGAGCTGCGGGAACTGGCTGCGCAACCGCACCGTGGCAGCGAATCGGCGGCGCAGTTGATCACGGCGGACCGCCCGTTGTGGCGGGCCGACCTGTTTGACCGCCTGACCGATGTCCCGGGGAGCTTCGGTGTCGCGCACTACCATCCGGAGTTTTCCGGCAACGAGCCCAGCTCTCGCAACTGGGATCCGGAACTCACCGCCGACCCCTGGCGCTGGCTGCACGATCAGCTGGCCGGCCCGGGCAAGGGGCCGGGCCGGGATGCCTGGCGGCACTTGGAGCCCGCGGACGCCGGGGAGCTGAGCGGGCTGGCGGACGCCATCGTGACCCTGGCCAGGGAGCTGGGGCCAGATCGCTGCCACTCGGCGGCGGAGTGCTTTGCGCTGACCAGGGACGCGCGGGAATCGGTACGGCTCATGATCGAATACCTTCGCCGGCCGGACCTGCTCGACGCGGACTGGGTCTCGCCGTGGACGGCCGCCCGATAGCCGCGCCGCAGCCGGGGCTTGCCTGCGCCCGGTCCTAGCCGGCCCGAGCCGGCCGGGGTGGGCTGGTGGCCCAGCGGATGGCATGGACCAGAGCGTGCCCTGCCGGGCGGACGACGGCGGCCTCGGTCACCGGCAGGCGGGGCAGGCGGAGCGGCCGGCGTGCCCATTCAGGTAGCAGCGACACCGCTGCCGCCGCCAGCACGGCGTAGGGCGGCCGTGCGACGGCCGGAAGCGGCGGGGTGAGCAGCAGGAACCGGGCAGCCTCGCGGGCCTGGGCGGTGCGGGCGAGTTCGGCGCGGTAACCGGCGATGCGGGCGGTGAGGTCGGCTTCGGTGACCGGCGGGTCGGGCACGCCCAGCTCGGCTCCGATCCGGGCGAGGTCGGCGACGTAGCCGTCGCGCCCGGCCTGGTCCAGCGGCTGAGCGCCGAAGCGGGTATGCGCGCGCAGGAAGCTGTCGGCCTCGGCGATATGAACCCAGGTCAGCAGGTGTGGATCGGACGCCGCATACGGGCGGCCGTCGGGCGCGGTCCCGGTGATCTTCTGGTGGATCGCCCGGACTCTCGCGATCGCATCGCGGGCGTCGCTGGCCCGGCCGAAGGTGGTGACGGCCAGGAAATAGCTGGTCCGCTGCAGCCGCCCCCACGGGTCGCCGCGGTACCCCGAATGCCCGGCCACCGCGGCCATGGCCAGCGGGTGCAAGGACTGCAGCAGCAGAGCCGTGATCCCGCCGATGAACATCGAGGAATCCCCGTGTACCCGGCGGATCGGGCGGTCCCCGGCGAACCACCGTTCGCCCGGGGCGTTGATCCGCCGGTGGCGCTCCGGGCCCTGCGGCCCCGCCACCCGCTGGAAGATCGCCCCACCCAGGCGGTCCCGGACCAGATCAGCGGGACTGGAGGCTTTCACACTCCCATTGTCCATGGCTGCCCGCCGCCGCCTGACGCGTTCCGCGGACCTCACTGGTTCGGCTGGCCCTGGTTGACGAGGAAGTCGAACCGCAGGCCGCTGCTGCCCTCCCCGCGCCCGGTCTGCCGGCGGACCCGCAGCCACGTGACGACCCGCCCGTCGGTCCACCGGGTGCGCTGGTAGCTCTGGAGCACGCGCGTTCCCGCGCGGGGCACCTCCTCCTCGGCGAGGAAATACGTCCGGGCAGGATGGTCGTCGAGGCCCTGCCGGAGCAGCACGGTGCGCGGTTGCACCTTGACCGGCGGGTTCGGGTCGCCCTCGAGGATGCGCGGCAGCGCGGCCCGCTGCAGCTGGATCGCGCGGTTGCTGCCCTCGACGTGCACACCGATGAACGGGATCCAGTTCTCCGGGACGGTGCTCATCACCTCGTAACGGACCGGCGCGACCGGATCTGGCGGCGGCGACGGTGGCGGCAGTTGCGCGGCCAGGAACGCCCTGAGCAGGCCACCGGCCTCGACGCCGGGCGCCGTCTCGCCGCTGGCCAGCGGGACCGACGTCTCCACGCCCCACACCATGTCGGCGACCTCGTCGCGAATCAGCCACACGTCTTCGGCCGGCGGGCTCGAGTCGAGCTTGGCCACAGTGGGCAGCAGCAGCAACGTGAGGTCGGCCGGGGTGCCCGGCGCACCGGCCCGGTCGACCGTGAACATGCTCCAGCGCTGCCAGTCGTCCTCGGCCCCGGAGCCCGCGGCCTCGATCCAGAACCGCTCCCCGAACGTGTTCGTGACCGCCAGCCCGCGCACGTTCGCCAGCGAGCCGGACGTCAGCGTGAACGGGATCACGAACCAGTCGTTGGCGTAGATCAGCGCAAACTCGAGAAACATGAGCTTGGCCAGGTCAGTGGTGCTCGCATCGACGTCGCCGTAGTTGGTCTTGCGTTCCTCGAACGCCCACCACCTGGTGTTCGGCATGCCAGTGAAGGTCACCGGTACGGGCAGCGTCGTCCGGACGTCGTGGGTGGCCGGATCGGGCGGTGGGGCCGGCGGTACCTCCCCGGGCGGATCGATCGGCTCGGTGCTGACGTCGACGCTGTACCAGTCCAGCCGGCCCTGGTAATACTCCTCGGCCGCGTAGACCTTCGCGCCGTCCGGCTCGGGCGCGGAGACGGCGAAGCGGTATTCGAGGTGAGGTGGCGTCCACGCGTCGTTGCCGCCCGCGTCCGGTTGCATGATCAAGCGGGCGAACCATGCCAGGAACGCGTCCGCGGCATCGTTGATGGCGTCGTGATCCGAACCGGCGATGTTGGCCACCCCGTCCCAGGCGTGGTTGCCGGGATTGGCGACGAGGTGCTCGTAGAGCAGTCCGCCGTCCATGAGCCGGCCGGCCGCCGCCGCGAACAGCGCGAAGACCGGCGGCTCGGAGCACACCTGGGCGTCGGCCGCGTTGGTGGGATCGGGCGCGACGACCGGGTAGGCATCGGTGAAGGCCTGGGGGTACACACCGGGCGGGCCGATCGGGGCGACCAGCCGCTGCCACTGGCGTCCCATCGCCAGCCGAAGGTCAAGCGAGGCGACCTGCCCGCCAATACGCAGCGGCACCGGCCGCCGCTCCACCTGCGCCTCGAACGGCGTGGCCTGGTCGAACGGCCCGGCCGGGCCGGTGTCGCCGGGCCGGTAGCGGGTGAGCGTCGAACTGTCGATGCGGACCTTGGCGAACACCGGGGAGCCCGCGTCGCTGCCCCGGAACTCGCCGAGCTGCCATTGCCGGCCGAGCATCCACAGTGCGTCGCGGACCTCGGCCTGCAGGGCTCGCTGGAAGTCCTGTGTCCGGGGCCGGCCCTCCAGCCGGTTCCACATCGTCACCGACGGGAACAGGCGCTCGGCCAGGGCCGCCCGCATGTCGCCGACCCGTAGGGCGCTAGGCATTGTCGATCACCTCCCGGGCCATCAGGACGCCGTTCGCCGCCGCCAGCGCCGTGGTGATCGAGATGCCGTGCAGCGTCACCGCCATGACCGTGGCCGGCAGCAACCGCGCGTACGGCGTGGGGTCGATGCCGGCCGGCTCCACCGCCCGGATCTTGGCCAGGTCCAGCGTCTCGTTCAGCGCCGCGGTCAGGTCCTCCCAGTGCCAGACGCCATCGGCGGTCGCCGGGGTCACGACGAGGATGGCCTGCGGTGGCTCGTTATCGGGCCGGTCGAACTGGAACGTCAGCCCGGTGTCCTTGGTCGTGGCCGGGATGACCTCGGTCCACTCGTCGATCAGCAGGCCGCACTGATGTGCCGTGGCGTCGAAGGCCTGGGTGTAGCAGGCGGTGTAGAGCAACCGGTCACTGCCGATCGTGAAGTCCGCCGGGAACTGCATCGCCAGCCACGGATCTCCCGCCGTGTAGGGCACCTGAGCCGGGGTGAGCGCCGGCTCGGCGCGTCCGAAGGCGGGCGCCAGCAGGCCGAGCGACTCCCACGCGTGCATCGCCGGGCGCACCCTGGCCGTCCCGGTCGCCCACTCCGGCACCGGGTCGGGGACGCCGGCGGTCGCGGTGAGGTACTGGACGAGCGCGCCGCCGGTGCCCGCGGCGACGGCATCGGTCCACGTCGGCACCTGGTCGGCCGGCAGCGCGAAGTCCGGGAGGAACAGGAAGCCGGCGCCGAAGAGCGCCCGGGCCGCGGCGGTGAGCGCCATGACGCGGTCGGCGTCGGTGGTCGCCGCGGTGTACGCCGTGAGCTGGGCGGTGACGGCCGCCGCGGTAGCCGTGCCGGTGACCGAGACCGCCGCGACCGCCCGCGCCAGATCCGCGCAGACGGTGACCGCGCGGTCGCCGAAGGCGGTGAAATCGAGCGGCTGCGGGTCGACGACGTCGACCGGCAGGATCGTTCCCGCCGCGGTGAGGGCGGCGCCGAACGTCGGGTGATCGGTGGTGAGCACCGCCGCAGCGGCCGTGCGCTTGGCCGCCAGAGCGGCCCGCTTGGCCGGCAGGGCGGCCCGCATCGCGGCCGAAGTCGCCGGCAGCGGGTCCAGGTGCGCGACGACCTGCGCCTCGGCGGCCTGCAGGGCCTGGAACCGTACGTTGTCGGTCGTGCCGCCGGGCAACGCGTCGTAGTCGATGATGGCGGCGTCGAACGCGGCCAGCCGGCCGTCGCAGCGCGTCACGAAGGCGCGGACGCTCGCGTACAGGTCGCGCATCGCCTGCTGACGCCAGTCGAGGCAGAATCCCCATCCGGCTTGCGGAATGCCGAGCAGAGCGGCGCGCTGGAGCAGTTCGACGGCCACGTCCAGCGCCGTGTCCGTGCCGTTGACGAGCGCGTTGCGGTTCGCGACCGGGTCGGTGAGCAGCCCCTGGAGGGGCGTCAGGTAGGCGGTCAGGTCGGTCAGCAGCGTATCCAGTTCGGCCTTCGGCCCGTCGATGCGCGAGCGGTCGGCGAACTGGGCACTGTTCTGGTCGGGCCGGGCCGCGGCGGACAGCGCCAGGTCGGTCGCCCGCAGCGGGCGGGCCGCGGTGAGCAGCGCGCGGACCGCCCGGACCAGGGCGCCGGCCTCGAACATGCTGAACGCGCCGGTCGGCGCCTGCCGGTACTGGATGTGCAGCTCGGCATCTGCACGCGGATGTACCGCGGTCAGGACGTGGCGCAGGATGCGGTCGTCGAGTTCGGACATCGCCTGAACGTCGTCCGGGCGGAGCAGGTCCACGATGTCGAGCACGCCGAGGTCCAGGCTGGCCAGCGTGACCGGAGCGGAGCGGGCGGTGGTGCCGTCCAGTGGATCGGTCCACGTCACCGTGGCGCCGACCTTGGCCGGGTCGGGCAGCACGTCGCCAAGCCAGCGTTCGAGGGCCGGCCCGGCCACCGCGCGGGGGCCGGCGCCCGCGGGTGCGGTCAGCCCCGGCCGCAGGTGCACGGCCACGCGATGGGTCAGCCCGACGCCCGGGGCCGGCGTCTGGACGACCTCGGGGTCCGGCGGGAAGGAACCGACGCCGTACGCGTCCAGGGTGGCCGCCGCCCGGTCGAAGTTGCCCTGCACGGCCTGATGCACGCCCTCGGCCAGCGCCACGTCGGCGATGGCGTCGTTGACGTCCAGCATCGCCTGCACCTGTGCGTTGATCGCCGCCGACTCGGGGCCGGTGGCGCCCGGAAGGTCCGTCAGGCCGAACGGGTAGGTGCTGACGCCCGCGGACTCGATGCGGGCGATCAGCTTGCGCCCGTCCAGCACGTTGCTGGCCTCGATGGCCTCGATCGGCACGTCCGGCGGGGTCTGCGTCGACGCGAGCGAGTCGGCCACCAGGGGGAATGCCTTGCGCAACGGGAAGATGAACTTGTCCACCTCGGCCAGCCCGGAGCTGTCGTGCAGCCCGCGCTCGAAGCGGTAGCCCAGCAGTGCCCCGATGCTCTGCCCGTTGCGCATCCCCTCGAGAGTGGCCAGCGCCAGCCGGACCCGGTCCGACGACAGGTTGACCGCGAGCGTGTCCGGGTTGGTCGTGCTCGCGTTAGCGAGATAGCCGCTGCGCAGGACGGCGGCGCTGCGCGCGTGCGGCAGCGACGGCGCGTGGATGTAGCCACCGCTGGCCGGGTCGTGCCGCAGGGTTCCGCCGCCGGTGAAGTCGCCCGCGACGTCCTCGGGCGGCTGGGCCGGCTCCAGCACCGAGCCGGACGGGCGCAGGTCCTCCACCCATGCGTACGCACCCAGGTAGCAGCCCGTCCCGCCACCGTCGCCCTTCCCGTCGCCGTTCCCCTGTTCGTTCGCCGCTGCCGCCCGCATCCGGTCCAGCTGCAGCGCCGGCAGGCCGAGCAGCCAGGAGTCCAGCCGGTAGCTGGCCGTGTCGACGTGCTCGGCGAAGAGCCGCTCCAGTTCCGCGGTGGGGGTGGGGGCCAGTTGCCGCAGCGCGGCGATCTGGTCGGCCAGGTCAGCGGACTCGCCCAGCCCGGTGAGATGGCTCGTGATGTAGTCACCGACGAGCTGGGTCGGGCTGGTGGTGATGCGCGGCTCGGCCTTGTAGAGCGCCGCGTACCGGCTCTCGCTTGCGCTGGCCGACTCATCGACGTGGATGAACGGCGCCTCCGGCTTCATGGCCGCCAGTTGCTCCTGCGTCAGGAAGCCGGCCGAGCGGTGCAGGTAGTAGCTGGAGTCGTAGTACCCGAGCAGCACGGCGTGCCGCAGGTAGAGATAGAGCAGTGCCTGGGGCGAGACGTCACCGGTGAAGCCGCGTTCGGCGACGACGTCGTCCAGCGACGTGCTCGCGGTGTCGGCCAGCCACTGCAGGTAGTTGCGCTTGTCGTCGGTGTAGGCGCGGACGGGGTCGGTCTCCGACGAGGGCCGGTCGTCGACGACCGTCTGTACCAGGCCGGACTCGGTGAAGAACGCGTGCTGCAGCAGGTCCGGGTCGGGGTACGGGTCGCCCAGGCGGCTCAGCAGCGCCGTACCCGACGCCTGCAGGGCCAGTTCGACCAGGGCGTTCCAGAACTGCGGGCCCAGGCCCCACAGATTGACCACGTTGTACAGCTCGGTCAGGCTCTGCGAGTACCGCCAGTAGTACTCCGCCGAGTCCGGGTGCAGGCCGAGGATGTCCAGCAGGATCTGGTGCGCGTCCCCGCTGCCGCCGACCCGGGAGACGCCCTGCGCGAAGCCGTTCCAGTCGGCCTGTACCAGCCGCAGCACGCGCAGCAGGCCGGCCAGGAACCGCTGCCCGCCCACCTCGCGGGGCTGGTCGAGCCAGCCGATGCGGGAAAGGGCCGTGGTCGGCAGCACGCCGTAGGCCTGTCCGCCGATCCGGACCGCTGGCAGGGCGCCGCGGCCGCGGACGTAGCTGGTGAAGTAGGCCCGCAGATCGGCCACCGTCTGGTCGTCGAAGGCCGGTGCGAGCAGCTTGTCGAGCCAGTAGCCGAGGGTGGCGGGCCACAGCGCGCGCTGCATCGCCCTGGCCCGGGCCTGGTCCATGCCGCCAGCGGCGTGCACGGCCTGCAGGACGCTCGGGTCGATGCCCAGGGCCGTCGCCAGCCACTGCCCGTCGGCGGCCTGGTTCGGGTCGGGGTTGGCCGAGAACAGTGGGACGGCCTGGCGGTCGGCGAAGCTCTGGTCGGCGTCGTCGAGCCGGGTGTAGCCGGAGGTCGCCCCGGCCACGTTGTGCGCCGCGGTGCCCTGGGGGATCAGGGACAGCCCGGCGCGGCCGATGTGGTGATGGGTGAGCAGCTCACCCAGGGTCGCCGCGGCGGTCGTGACGTCAGCGGCGAGGCTGACGCCGAGGACGAGCAACCGGTCGAAGCCGAGTTCGGCGTCGGCCGCCGAGATGTCGATGGCGATGCCCATGCCGGCGGCAACGGCCGCGTCGAAGTCGACCAGCCAGCTCAGCTCGCCCGGGACGGCCAGGTCGGGGCCCACGGGATGGATCGCGTCGTCCGGGTTCGCGGACGGGTCGGGTCCGACGTAGAGCGGCAGCGTGATCGGCGCGCCCAGGGCCTCGAGCACCTGCTCACCGCCCCGGTAGCCGAGCACGGCGAAGCGGTCGGGGAAGGCCGCGACGTGGGGTGCCTCGGTCCACGACGACGGCTTGGCCGGCGGGTCGGGCGGGAAGACCAGGAACACGGTCGCGACCGCGACGCCGCTCGTGGTGGCCGGTGGGGCAGGGGCGTCGGCCAGGTTGCCCGGCACGTAGCCGGCGATCAGCTCAGCCGCGCGCGCCGCGCCGACGGCCGCCGTGAGCGCGGCGCTGGCCGCGTCGAGCTGGGCGGGAGTGGTCGCCACCCAGACCGCCGTCCAGTACTGCGCGACGGCGCTCGCCTCGGCCCCCGGCAGCGGCGTCTGGGTCGCGATCACCAGGAACTCGTCGGTCGCGGCGGCCCTGGTGGGCCGGTCCGCCGGGTTGCTCGGCTGGTAGGTATCGGCCAGGTAGCCCGCCCGGCCGGAGCCGTGCGCCGCGACCAGATCGGCCCAGGCCGCCCGCTCCATGCCCTCGTCGCCGGCCGCGCGCCAGACCCCCTGCCAGTACCGCTTGACGTTGCTCAGCTCCGTGGCCGTGAGGTCCGCCTCGAAGGTGTCGATCGAGCAGTCATCGGGATAGACGCGCACCCACAGCTGCGGGGTGGCCCCCGCCACGGCGCCGTCACCGCCGGGCTGGTCGCCGCCCTGGTCCGGCCGGGCGGCGCCGAACCGCGTCTCGAGGCGCACCGGGAACAGCACGAACGGTGCGGTGTCGGCCAGTTGCCGCGCGGCTTCCCGCGGATCGTTGACGGCGCCGAAGCCGGCGACCGCCTCGGCCAGTGCCGCGTTCGCGTGCGCCGATGCGGCGGCGAGCCTGGGGTCACGCCGGCCGGCGTTGCGGGCCGCCGACACTGCCGACCGCGCGGCTGCCGCGGTGGCCTGCGCCTCGGCGAGCTGCGCCCGCGCCTCGTCGAAGGCGTTCACCGGAGCATCTCGTCGGCGTGCACGGCCACCATGACCGGCGGGCGGAACAGCTCGTAGGCCCACCGGGCGGAGCTGGCCGCGGCGGTCAGCGCCTTCTCGTCATCGGTGTACTGCGGCAGCTTCCCCTCCGGGTCGCCCGCGGGCGGGTGGGCCAGCGTGACCGACCCCAGCGCCGACGCGGGCAGGAACGCGCCGTCGTGGATCCCCGGCACGGCGTCGGGCCAGCTGAGCTCGTCGATCACCTCAGGGTTCGCAATCGGGTCGATCTCCAGGCCGAACCTCGGCTCGCCGGGCCGCTCCTTGATCACGAAGAACCAGCCGGGGTCGGTGTCGGGCGGATGCCCGGTTCCGCCCTTGGCCTCGGGGACGGTGAGGTCGAAGCCGAAGAAGTAGATGTCCGGGTCGGCCTTGGCCTCGTACAGCGGCATCCGTACCTTGCTCGGCGGAGGGGCCGTCTCCTCGCCAGGCAGCAGCGGTACCAGCGTGCGCGGCTTGGTCAGGTCCGGCGTGCGGCCGTCCGGCTCATACTCCCAGTCGGCCCGGTTGGCGTAGATCACCGCGGTCGGGTACTTCTTCAGCAGTTCGCCGCGGATCACGAGCACGGCTTGCGCCGGCTCGGTTCCGCCGGGATCCCGATTGTTGTGCGTACCCAATCCAGACGTGAGCGCCCACTGGTGCAGTTCGGGGATGTCGTAGAGCTGCTCGCGCAGCGCGTCCTGGCTCAGCCCGGCGGTGTTGATCACGCTGCGGACGTCCCAGAACTGCCGGAAGTACGAGCCGCGCTGGTCGGTCGGGAACTCGCGCCACAGCAGCTCCCGGGCGAACTCATGGTTGAGGCCGACCATGTACGCCTCGATGAAGCGCTGGTTCGTCTCGACCAGGGTGATGCTGTTCGGGGGGATCAGGTTGATGTTGGGCAGGAAAAGCTCGGCCGAGATCGCCTTGAGCGGCGCGTACATGGGCAGGTCGATGCGCGGGTAGGCCATCACCTCGCCGAAGTCCTCGGTGAGCTGGCCGGCGACCCACGGCGCGAGCGTGATGGTGCTGAACCCCCGCTGGACTACTGTGGACCGCGGGTTCACTCCGGCGACGGCCGTGGTGGTCAGCGCGCTGAGGTCAATGCTGGCCAGCTTCGGCGCGGCCCCGGCCGGGCGGCTGGCGTCGACGAGCGCGTACGACGCGCGCAGCGCATCCTTGAACCGCACCGCGGTGGGGCTGTCGCTGGCGCCGGCCGGCGTCGCCGTACCCGCGCCCGCGGCGGTGAGGACGAAGCCGGGGTTGTGGGGCAGGCCGGTGACTGCCCCGGGATGCTGGTGGTCCTCGTCGATCCCGGCCGCGGGGGGCTCGGGCTCACGTTCCGCCGCCCACAGGCGCAGGGCCAGCGCGACGAGCGCGGCGAGCGCGACCAGCCCGAGAACGGCCCCGGCCGGGCCGAGCAGGCTCAACACGATCAGCGCCAGGATGCCCACCGCGATGAGCAGCCACGGCAGCCAGCCGAAGCGGGCAAGCAGCCGGCGCCACCATGCGCCGGGCGCGCCCGGTACGGCCGGTGCGGCGCCGGCGACCTGTCCGACCGTGACGACGCCCGGCGGAACCACCTTCGGCGGCGCGGCGCTCACCTCGCCGGCGTTGATCCGCGCGAGCAGGTTGCCCGGCTGGACCGCCGCCGTGAACGGCAAGGACCGCATCAGGCGCGCGCCCGGACGGGTCGCCCGGCGCAGCGGTGCGGAGGTCAGCACCGGCGGGACCAGGCTCGCCCGCCGCTGCGCGGCGATCGTCGTCGGGCTGCCGAGGATGCGGCTGTGTACCGGCGCCGTGAGCGCGAACGCACGTTCCGGCTGCGCGTCCGCCAGCGGCTGCACCTGCCGGGTGAACCAGCGCGTGCCGACTTCGGTGGCCAGGTGCAGGAAGCGGATGCGGCTGTTCGCGGCGAGAACGTCGCCGATCTGCTGCCAGGCGTCATCGACGTAGGCCTCCTGGTTGGCCTGCACCACGTCCGAGCCGAAGCCGGCCGCAACGCGGAACCTCGGGTCCAGGTTGAGCCGGTGCACCCAGTTCTGCTGATTCGGCGCTGGCGTTCCGTCCCGGTTGGTGAGCAGCCGCTGGGTCAGCGCGTGCCACTGCCCGTACAGCGGTGCCGTGATCAGCGGGTCCGGGTCGTCCTCGACGCCCGTCCCGAGGCCGGACGCGGAGTTGGCGTCGGCGGCGCTCTGGACGGCATAGTCGTCCGGCAGGTCGATGAACGCGGCCAGCGCTTGCTCGAACGGGTGCGGGAACGGCTGATCCCAGTTCTCGAACTCCTGCCGCTCGGCCAGTTGCGCGGGGTCAAGGTCCAGGTCGGGTACCTGCAGCGCCCCACCGAGACGCAGCACGCCGCCGAGGTTCGTGATGCCGGGCAGGTTGGCGCCGGGGGCGAGGACGTCTATGTCGCGGGTACCGACCCGCGGGTCGACGACCTGCGGGGTCAGCAGCCGCACGAGGTACTCGAAGTCGCCGTGCGTCCCGGTGCGGAAGTACCAGCGCAGGTAGAAGGGGTACTGGGTGCCGGCCTGGCGGCCGGCGTAGCCGGCCCACGCCGACGCGGTGGCGAACGGGGCCACGGCCGGGTCCAGGCCGAGCCCGGCCAGCCGGCCCGTCTCGAACGTTGGCACGACGAACGCGTGGTATGCGGTGTCGTCGGCCAGCCGGCGCGGACAGAGCAACCGGGAGTAGCCGAGGTCCGGGTTCTGGCCCAGCAGGGTCTGGACGCGGCCGAGTACGCCGGGCACATTGGCGGAGACGACCTCGTCCGGCGCGCCTGCGACGCTCTGGTTGAGGTGGACATGGGCCCACGCCCACAGATCGTCGGCCGGTGGCAGCACGCTGGCGTCCGGGACGGTGATGTAGGGGAGCGGCCGCCCGGAGATGTCCTGCGCCTCCTCGAACTCCTGCTCGGTGAGCACGACCAGCGTGATCCACGGGCGCAGCCGCAGATGGTCGCCGGACGGCGCGGCCGGCGTGTAGCGCCAGGGGAAGTCCTCGTCGTAGAAGTCGACCGCCGGCAGGTAGTTCGACTCGAAGTTCGTGATCCAGTTGCGCGGCTCGGTCCGGACCACGACCCGGCCGTCGACCCCGATCAGATCGCCCGGGCCGTACAGCGCGACGTTCTGGCCGAAGGGCGCGCTCGGTGCCGGGCCCGTGCCGACGGGGTTGCCGGTCAGCTCCAGGTCGACGCGGATGCCAGCCCGGGTGTGCACGGAGGTGTCGCCGTCGGCGGCCGTCAGGGTGTTGGCGATCCCGCGGCGCAACCATGGCAGGAACGAGTACGTCGGCAACGGGGTGCTCACGCGCTCACCACCTCGAAGCTCGGCAGCACGTGCAGTTGCCCCGAGAGCCCGGGATCGGCGGCGACCGCCTGGCTCAGGTGATCCAGGGCTGCGGCGCGGCTGGTGAACGTGCCGGACGTGGCGTCCAGGACGGTGTTGTCGGACTGGAGCGCGACGGTATAGGTCTCGGCGGCGACGCCCACCGACGCGTCGTACGGGCGGCGCAGCGTCGTCTGCGCATGGGAGAGGTCGTTGTGGGTCACCGCGGCGCCGTCCAGCCAGTGGGTGAACAGGCCGCCGGGGTAGGCGAAGAACCGGACCCGTTTCGGCGGCTGGAGGCGCGTGTCGACGATGGTGAGGTCGTAGCGGACCGTCCGGGTCAGCGCCGTGCCGGTGTCGAGCGCCCGCCCGGACGGCGCGAGCTCAATGCCACTGTCCTGCGGCGAGAAGGCCGGCTCGGACAGCTTCGTCGCGTCGTCGGTGTCCTGGAACTGCGCCGGGGCGAACGGCTCCTGCAGATCGCGCACCTTGATCAGCCCGGTGGACGTGATCGCCAGCGCCCAGCGGTTGCCGTCGCTGGGTTTCTGGCTGCCGACGTGGTCGAGCGTCAGGTCGAGCGGCACGAGCCGCTGGCTGACCTGGAGCGTGCCGACGGGGTGCAGGACCAGGTCGGTGTCGCCGGGATCGAGCTGGCGCAGCGAGACCAGGAGACCGGCGCTGCTCGGCGGCACCGCCTTCCAGTTGGTCCGCTTGCCGAACTCGCCGGACAGGATCGGCAGGACGGCGACCGGTGGCAGCGACGTGTCCCGGTCGTCGCCCCACGTCACGTCGACGTCGACGCCGATGGAGAAGAACAGGAGCGAGATCGAGGCGGTGCCGTGCGCGTGCCACGGCGTCGGGCCCTCGAGGGTGAGGTCGATGCCGAGCCCCCAGACACCGACACCGAAGACGTTCACCGAGAACGACGTCGAGATCTCGACGGAGAAGTGGAACGGCGAGAACTGGATGAGCGCGTCGAAGCTGCTGTGCCCCTGGACCGACAAGGCCGAAAAGCCGAAGAACATGTCGCTGGTGGAGCCGAACTGCACGGTGTTGGTGGTCACGGCGAAGTACCCGGTCGCCCGGATTCGCGCGTAGGACTCGTTGATCAGGTCGACTTCGATGCGCTGTGGGGTGGGGAAGGGCAACGGCGGCGGGCTGAACCTGGGGTGGAAGCCGCCGACGGTGACGACGAAGTCGGCATCGTCGCCCCAGGCGACCAGCAGCCCCATCTCGCCCTGGATCGTGATGAACAGCAGGTGCGAGTCGTAGAGCGAGGCAAAGAAGTACAGCCGCGACTTGCTGAACTCCAGCGCCCCGGCGAAGTTGACCTGCAGCTCCAGGATGGCGACGTCGTCTGCTGGCAGGGCCAGGCGCAGCACCCCCAGGATGGCGATGTCCCCCGGCGGGATGACGATGATCACGCCGAGCGAGACGCTGACCAGCGTCGGCTCACCCCAGCCGAGCTTGGCCATCGGGCCGATCAGGAAGGTTCCCTGCTGCGGCGGGAAGATCGCGCGCAGGTCGCTGATGATCTTCGGAGCGTTCGCGACCACATCGCGGGGGAACATGATGGAGTCGATGGCACCCGATCGCACCGCGTCCATCAGCGGCTGGAAGAGCATGGTCCGGTTGAGCCCGAGCAGCCCTCCGACGGCGTTGAGGGTGAAGCCGAAGCCGAGCTGGAAGCCCGGCCCGAAGTCGGCGGTCAGGATGATCAGCAGCGAGAAACCGGGGCTGCCGTCCGGGTTCTTGGTGTTCAGCAGGCCGATCGCGGTGACGCCGATGAACCCGGCGATCTGGAACTGGAGCACGCCGCTGTACTCGCCGCGCGCGGTGTCGATCGACAGGAACCCGCCGCCGGTGATCACCGCGAGGTCGAGGGACAGGCCAACGCCCGTGGGCGGTTTGAAGGCGACATCGACCTGGCCGGGGCCGATGTTGCCGCCGCCGGGCGGGAAGCTCAGGGTCACGATCGCGCCCAGCCGGTCCACGCTGGCCGCCAGCGGCCCGAGCTGGCCGGAGATCGCGGCCGACAACTCGACCGGGAAGTTGCCGTTGTCGATGCCGGCCACGATGTACAGCGACTCGATGTCGACCGGGCCAAGGGTCACGTGGGTGGGCAGCTGGATCTGCAGCGAGCCGCTGCCCTCGAAGCGCACCCCGTCCTCCGGCGAGAACGTGAACTGGATCGCGAAGTCGGACTCGACGTGCACGCCGGACAGCAGCGTGCTGATGAACCCGTCGCCCTGCGACGTGTCGATGACGACCTTCCCGCCGGTGATGGCGCCCTGCGCGGTCGGGCCGCCGGTTGCCGTGCCGCTCCCGCCGTCCCAGGTGAGCTGGAGACCGCCGCCGAGGGTGATCGAGGACAGCTGCGCGCGCGAACCGCCGGTGTCGCCGAGCAGGATCATCGGGTCGGGGGGCTGCGCGGTCAGCGCCAGGGCGGTGCTGGCCGAGATCTGACCACCGCTGGGCGGGGCAAGGTCGATCGCGAACGGCGGCCGGATGGACCCACTCGCCCGGGCCACGATCGCGACATGGTTGGTGATCGTGACCACCCAGGTGGGTGGCGACAACGGGAACGTGCTCGTCTGGTCGAGTTGCGCCGGCAGCGCGAGGTCGACCTCGAGCCCGGGTGGCCCGCTGCTGGTCGGGCGCAGGTCCAGCGCCCAGGCCTCCAGGGTGATGGGGTCGGCACCGGACGCCGGCCGGAGCAGCACCGGCAGGCCGAGCAGGCCGAGCGCGCTGTCCAGGACCGTGAGCAGCGTGGTGGCGTCGAAGCCTGGCTGGCCCCATCCGTAGAGCGCCTGCAGGTGCGCGACCGGGTTGGTGATCGCGGGGAAGAGCTGGTCGAGGTGCAGCTCGATCTTCTCGAAGTCGGGCTTGGCCGGGTCGCTGGCGTCACCAGCGACAAAGGTGCGCTCGACCACGCCGAACACCTGCAGGATCGCGCCGGCGACGGGAACCGCGTCGATGGCATTGAAGATCAGCAGGTCCAGCAGCCGATCCGGCAGGTCCGCCACCAGCGCGTTCACCTGGGCGGCCGTGATGCCAGGCAGCCCGGGAACCGCTGCCTGCAGCGCGCCGGGCAGGTGGGTGAAGGCGTCGACGAGCTGGCCCACGGTGCCGGCCAGGGCGATCGCGGCGGCCACGATGTCCGCGCCGTTTCCGGCTTCGAGCGCGGTCTCCAGCGTGTGCACCTGGTCGCCGAGCCGCGTGCCCGCGGTGACGATCGCCCCGCGGGCCGCGGTCACGCCGGTGTCGGTGAGCAGCTCCGGCGGGAACTGAACACCAAACTCCGCGAACGTGTCCAGCACCTGGTCGTCGCCCAGGAGGCTGGCCGCCGCCCCGATGGCGCGCCCGATCTCCAGGGCGAGGGTTTCGAACGTTCCCGGTTGGTCGGCCATGGCTCAGTCCGTCCCGAACGCCGCGATGATCCCCGGGTAGCTCAGCCCACCGAGGTCAGGGAGGACACGGTCCAGCCTGGCCAGGTCGGCCGACAGGCCGGGGCTGGCGAAGCGGTCCAGGGTCGCGCGCATCCGGGTCAGCACGGTGCGCACCGGCTCGCCGTGCAGGGTCGCGGGCAGGGCCAGGTCTGGCTCGGCGGGCATCCGCGCGAGCACCTGCACCAGCCCGGACAGCCCGGTCCGGTGCCAGGCGAGCGCGACCCGCCGGTTGCTGTTGATCAGCCCCAGCAGCTCGCGCTGATGGGTGAGCCAGGTGGTGATCACAAGCCGGCCGGTGGCTGAACGGTCCAGGTCCCGCTGCAGGAAAGCCGGTGTTGCGACGGGCGGCATCCACCCAGTCGCCACGGGCGTGGTGACTGCGGCCGGCGCCGGGCGCGGAGCCGGACGTGGTGCCGGGCCGAGCTGGGCGGCCAGCTCAGGTGGAGTCGCCACCATCGCCGCACCGGGAACGGTGTTCACCAGGCCGACCTGTGTTGCCCTCGCCACTTCCAGCGTCACGCTCCGGTTCAGCGTCTCGCTCAGGGCCGCGTCCAGCCGTTCGAGGACATGGTCGATCGCGAGGGCATAGCCGTGACCGGCGTCGTCGCGCTTGTAGACCAGCCCGACGACCTCCTTGTTGTCGCTGACCAGAGCCGACCCGGAGTCACCTTCGTAGACGAAGAAGACGGTGCGAGCGCCGGCTTCGGGGTTGGGGTTGGGGTCGATCACTATCTCGTTGTCCGACTGCCCGGCCGAGGTGTTGACGGCGCTCACGACACCCCCCGTGAGCAACGTGCGACAGCCACGTTTGCGTACCTGGTAGGTATGCGATGCCGCCTCGGCCGGGGTGATCTCGTGCTTTTCGGTGACGATGCCGATGTCGGCGATCTCGGCCAGCCACTGCGTGCCCGGGTCGAGCTTGATCACGGCCTCGTCCTTGCCGTCGTCGCGGTCATGCGCGCTGTCGGCGTACTTGCCGAAGAGGTCGTTGCAGCACCCGGTCACGCTCGACCGGCCCCTCGGCTGGCCCACTGCCGAGATGTCACGGTCCGGCATGGGGACGTCCGGAGGAGCCACTACGTGGTAGTTCGTGAGCGCATAGGCAGTGCCCGGCTCGGCCGGGTCGACCAGAAAGCAACCCAGGGTGCCCACGTGGGTGCTGTCCTCGCGGCGGATGGCCCGTCCGCCGGTCATCGGCCGGGACCGGGTGTCGTCCTCGTTCTCGTCGACTTCGTAAACGCCGGTCGGAGCGGCCAGCAGGTGGCGCGCGCCGCTCTGGATCACGTCGGTGGGCAGGCCGTCGATCTCGCGCGGGATGACTTCGGCGGCGGCCACCTGATTGGCCGGGCGCTTGACGGTGACGAACACCTTCAGCGCCAGCTCCCCGGTGGCCCGGCGGCCGGTCTCCTTGCTCCCCAGGCCGACTGCGGTGACGCCCGGCAGGGCCAAGAGCTGTGGGGCGACCCGCGTCTTGATCGCCAGTGCCTCGTCGTCGGTGACCATCAGCCGGCCGCCAGTGCCGAGCAGATCCGCGCGTACGTCAGGCCACCCAGTTCCGGCAGCGCGGCGCGGGTGCGGGTCAGGTCAGCCCGGAGCTGAGGGCTGGCGAAGCGGTCGAGTACGGCGCAGACAGCGTCCAGGCAGTGACCGACGGGCTGGCCGTTGATCGTCTCCGGGACGGTCAGGTCGGGCTGGCTGAGCATCCGGGTGAGCAGCTGGAACAGCCCGGACGCGCCGCTGCGGTGCCACGTGATCATTACCCGCCGGTTCGAGTTGATCAGCTCAAGCAGCTCGTGCTGGTGCCGGAGCCAGAATGCGACCAGACCACGACCGCGGGCAGATCCTTCGAGGTCGCCCTCGAGCCGGCGCAGAGCGGCGCTGGGCGGCTCGCCGCCCAGCGGCAGGCCGACGGCGACGAGGCGTTCGCGCGCCTCAGCGCTGGCCCGGGCGCCGATCAGGGCCGGCGCCAGCTCCTGCGGCAACGCGGCCATCGCCGCGCCCGGCACGGTGTTGACGATCCCGGCCGTGGCGGCCGTGGCCACCCTCACTGGCACCGACTGGTCGGCGAAGGGCTGCTTGATGTCAGCGAGCGGCAGGGCCCAGCCGGCGATCGCACCAGCGGGGTACGGCGGGGACGGCCCGGCGAAGAACACCCCGACGACCTGGTTGGCGTCGTTGACCACGACCGCGCCGGAGTCGCCGGGCTGGCCGAAGAAGTACGGGTCGGTGGGGTCGACGGCTGTGTTCGCGTTCGGCACGATGACCATCACGTTCGTGAAGTGGATGCCGTCGACCGTCATGGGTGTGCCGATCGAAAGGATCCGGCCGCCGTTCAGCCGGGACTTGGCACCGTGCATGAGTACCGCGGGGTGGGTGCCCGCCTCGGTCGAGTCAACGGGGTGCTCGCCGGTCAGCGGCCCGATGTCGAGGACGTCGGCCTTCCACTTGGTACCCGGCTTGAGCTCGATCAGTGCCGCGTCGGTGGTGGTGTTGCGGGCCCCGGCGGCCAGGGTGCCGATG
>Ga0070710_10000115_pt1 | contig 37911 bp, 31 predicted proteins | sample LARL52metaG_FD_65454 | JGI IMG/M metagenome (GOLD analysis project Ga0070710, IMG submission 65454) | Corn, switchgrass and miscanthus rhizosphere microbial communities from Kellogg Biological Station, Michigan, USA - LAR L5-2 metaG | ecosystem: Host-associated > Plants > Roots > Rhizosphere ...
GGAGGAGGACAGGCGCAGGCCAGAGGAGTGGTTCGCGGCGGACACCCCGATCCCCAACACCAGTGGCTGTAAGTGATCACTCTTTCAGAGGTGCCGCGCGAAGGTGACGGCGATCACAATTGCCGTCACGGACCGTTCAACCCCTTGGGGCCCGTGACGACGACGCCGCCGCGTTCTTCGGGGGCGCTGGCGGCGCCGACGTCGATCAGCGAAGAATGAAGCCATGAGCAGCAAGCCCCCGCAGCACGACGTCGACGAGTCCGCGCTCGAAGTCAGCACCCCCAAGACATGGGCGGCGGGTGTCCCCGGCGTGCTCGTGTCGCTCGACCGCGCGGTCGAGCAGATGGGCGTCAGCCGGACGGTCAAGACGTTGCGCCTGCTCAACCAGCGCGAAGGGTTCGACTGCCCCGGTTGCGCGTGGCCGGAGCCGCAGGGCCACCGCAAGATGGCCGAGTTCTGCGAGAACGGCGCCAAGGCGGTCGCCGAGGAAGCCACCAAGCGGCGGATCGGTCGCGAGTTCTTCGCCGAGCACTCCGTCGAGAGCCTGCGGACGAAGACCGACTACTGGCTCGGCCAGCAGGGCAGGCTCACCGAGCCGATGGTGCTCAAGCCCGGTGCCACGCACTACGCGCCGATCAGCTGGGACGCCGCGTTCACGCTGGTCGCCGAGGAGCTCAACGCCCTGTCGTCACCCGATGAGGCGATCTTCTACACCTCCGGCCGCACCAGCAACGAGGCCGCGTTCCTCTACCAGCTGCTGGTCCGCTCGTTCGGCACCAACAACCTGCCGGACTGCTCGAACATGTGCCACGAGTCGTCCGGTGCCGCGCTGAACGAGACCATCGGCATCGGCAAGGGCTCGGTGTCGATCAAGGACTTCGAGCTCGCCGACCTGATCGTGGTCATCGGCCAGAACCCCGGCACGAACCACCCGCGCATGCTCAGCGCGCTGGAGGACGCGAAGAAGAACGGCGCGAAGATCATCGCCGTCAACCCGTTGCCGGAAGCCGGCCTGATGCGGTTCAAGAACCCGCAGAACGTCGCGGGCGTCGTCGGCCGCGGCACCGCGCTGTGCGACGAGTTCGTGCAGATCCGCGTCGGCGGCGACCAGGCGCTGTTCCAGGCGATCGGCCACCTGCTGCTGCAGTGGGACAAGGTCGACCGGGAGTTCGTCGACTCGAAGACCCACGGCTTCGACGCCTACGCCGAACACCTCGCCGAGCTCGACTGGGACGCCGTGCTCACCGCGACCGGCCTGACCCGCGAGCAGATCACCCGCGTGGCCGGCATGTTCGTCGACTCGCGGCGCACGATCGCCTGCTGGGCCATGGGCCTGACGCAGCACAAGCACAGCGTGCCGACGATCCGCGAGGTCACGAACGTCATGTTCCTGCGCGGCATGATCGGCAAGCCGGGCGCGGGCCTCTGCCCCGTGCGCGGCCACTCGAACGTGCAGGGCGACCGCACGATGGGCATCTACGAGAAGATGCCGGAGAAGTTCCTGCTGGCGCTGGAGAACGAGTTCGGCATCCCGGTGCCGCGCAAGCACGGCTACGACACGGTCGACGCCATCAACGCCATGCGCCACGGCCGCGGCAAGGTGTTCATCGCGATGGGCGGCAACTTCGTCAGCGCCACCCCGGACACCCCGGTGACCGAGAAGGCGCTGGAGCAGTGCTCGTTGACCGTGCACGTCTCCACGAAGCTCAACCGCTCGCACGTCGTCCACGGCACGACCGCTTTGATCCTGCCCGCACTGGGACGCACCGAGAGCGACGTGCAGCACTCGGGCGAGCAGTTCGTCACGGTCGAGGACTCGATGTCGGTCGTGCACCGCTCGCGCGGCCGGCTCAAGCCCGCGTCGGACCAGCTGCTGTCCGAGATCTCGATCGTGTGCAGGCTGGCGCGCAAGGTGCTCGGCGCCGCGCACCCAGTGGCGTGGGAGGAGTTCGAGAAGGACTACGACGTCATCCGCGAGCACATCGCACGGGTCGTGCCGGGCTGCACCGACTACAACACGCGCGTGCGCCAGCCCGACGGTTTCGTGCTGCCGCACCCGCCGCGCGACGCGCAGGAGTTCGCGACGACGACCGGCAAGGCGAACTTCACCACGTCGCCGATGACGGTGATCGAGGTGCCGGAAGGCCGGCTGCTGATGCAGACCCTGCGCAGCCACGACCAGTACAACACCACGATCTACGGCCTGGACGACCGCTACCGCGGCGTGAAGGACGGGCGGCGCGTGGTGTTCGTGAACCCCGACGACATCGCACGGCTCGGGTTCGCCGACGGGCAGATGGTGCACATCGTGTCGGAGTGGAAGGACGACCCGACGGGCGTTGTGGAACGCCGCGCCGAGTCGTTCCGGATCGTGTCCTACCCGACCGCGCACGGGTGCGTGGCCACGTACTTCCCCGAGGCGAACCCCTTGGTGCCGTTGGACTCCAAGGCGGACATCTCGGGTACGCCGACCTCCAAGTCGGTGATCGTGCGCCTGGAAGCGGCTATTTGACAATCACTGTGTAGTTGCTGCCGCCACCGTTGGGTCCCAACTCGACCTCCCCTGCCGGAAAATCTTTGGTGTACAGACGGAAGGTCTTCGGGGAACCTTCGGTGTTGACCAGCTGCAACCCGCTGTCCACCGAAAGCGCGCCCAGCTGGAGCTCGTCCGGCGCCGTGCCGATCGTCAACCGCGCGGCGGCGGACCTGGTGATCGAGCCCGCCGTTCCGGTCATGGTGATGTCCGCCGTGCCGGCCGGGGTGTCCGGCAGCGTCACCACGGTCATCACCGAGGTGTCACCGGGGTTGACCGTGCCTGGGTTGAACTGGAGCACGGCACCGGGCGGGACGTTCGAGGCGTCCAGCGCGATCGGGCCGGGCGAGCCGGTGGCGCTCGTGCGGATCGCGAACGACGCGGTCTGGCCGGGCTGGATCGTCCGCGCGGCCGGGTCGACGGCGAGGCCGAAGTCGTCGCCGACCCCGCACCTCTCGGTCGACGAGGTGTTCTGGATGCGCGGCGAACCGGAGTTGCGCACGCAGAAACCGTTGGTGTTGCGGAAGAGGAAGTCGGTCGGGCTGTTCGTGCCGCGCTCGAAGCCGAACGAGTCGAACGTGATGTCGCTGGAGTTGTCGGTGATCACGGCGGGCCTGCCGTCGTTGTTCGTGAACGACACCCCGCTGCCGTTCAGGAATTTGATGCGGTCGGCGTAGCGGATGTACCAGCCGTACGCGGGCCGCGTGCCGATGCTGTTCGGGTTGTAGTTGGTGCGGTCGTTGCTCGGCGGGTTGGTCGACGTGGTGCCGCTGCCGCCGGGCACGTTGATCTTCACGTTGCGGAACGTCACGTCGGTGACGCGGCCGTCCTGGTCACCGTGGATCGTGGGGCTGAACCCGCCAGAGGCGCCGTTGATCGTGATGTTGTCGTAGGTGATGTTCTTGACCATGCCGACGCCGGGACTGTTCCCGCACCGTTTTCGCGCCCCGACCTTGATCATGATCGGCGACTTCACGCCGGTGACGGTGATGTCCTTGTAGTGCACGTCGGAGATGACCGCGCCGTCCATCGACACGAGCCCGAGCCCGGACTTGTCGGCGCCCTTGATGTCGATGCGCTGGAAGTCGTAGCCGGTGAAGTCACCGCACGTCTCCGAGCCGAACATCAACGCGTTGCAGCACCCCGCGCTGAGCTTGGTGTCGTAGACCTTCACGTTGCCGTTGGCCAGCTTCTGCCCGAGCGCGTAGTCGCTCTTGAACACCAGCGCGTCGTCGTTGCCCGCGAAGCTGCCGTTGGTGATCGTCACGTTGGTGGTGCTGATGATGTTCCACCCGTCACGGTCACTCGCGGTGTCGACCGTCAGGTGGTCGGACACGACGTTCTTGCAGCCGTTGATCAGCATCGCGAAGTGCCCGCCGCGCCGCAGCTTGATGCCGCTCACCGTGAGGTTCTCGCAGCGCGTCAACGAGATGATCTTGTCGGCCTGACCGCTGCCCGGATTGCCGGTGATCAGCGCGCCACCGCCGTCGATGGTGCCGGCGCCGACGAACCCGATGTTGGTCAGCCGGTCGCCCCAGATCATCGCGTTGTGGAAGTGGCTGTGCCCGTAGTCCTGGTACTTGTCGTTGGGGTTGGGTTCGGGCTTGTCGTAGCCGCTGCCGCTCGCGCCCGTGATCGTGGCGCCCGCGTCGAGCCGCAGCGTCACGTTGCTCTTCATGTGGATCGAGTTCGGCGAGCGGTAGGTGCCGGACGGGAACCGCACGGTTCCTCCGCCGGCCGCGTTCGCCGCCGTGATCGCCTTGTCGATGGCCGCCGTGTCGTTGGCACTGCCGTTGCCGACGGCGCCGTAGTCCTTGACGTTGAACTCCGCCGCCTGAGCGGGTTCTGCGAGCACCGCGATGCCCAACAGCGCTGCGGTCACCGCCATGCCGAGTCTGCGCAACACGCTTGTCCTCCCCGGTTGAAACGCGGGTGAAAACCTTTACAGCGGCGGCAGGTGCACACGCTACGCCGGTCGCACGCGACCGAACAGCCTCCAGCGGCGACGACCTGAGGCGAGCAACCCTCCGCCGACCCGACCCCCGGGCTTCTCAGGTGCGCGAACGAGCCTTCGCGCGGCCGCGTCGGCCTCCAGCTCGGCCTGCTTCATCTTCGCGATAGCAAACGCCTGGTCGTGCGACAACATGGTGAATCCCCCAATGGTTTGGTTGTCAGTCGGGTGAAACGGTCGTGCTCAGGAAGAAGCGAACCGGCCGCGCACCGTCGGGGCGAAGCTCGGGGTTGTCCGAGCGCTCGTCATAGCGCTCAAGCAGGGCGCTCAACTCGCCCTGGAACTCGACCAGCTCCTCGATGGTCAAGAACCTGGTGCCGCTCTTGATGCCGACACCGCCCTCCACCCTCCACTCCCCGGGCAGGAGATCATGCTGACGGAGACGCTCGCGGGTGCGTTCGAACTCCTGATCCAGGAGTGCCATCACGGCAGCTTCCGCCGCCAGCGCAGACTCCTGGTCGAGACCTTCACTCGAGATCGTCTGATGACGACTGATGAGCCGCCACGGCTTCTGCCTGCCCGGCCCCTCCACCTCGGCGACGAACCCGTACTTGGCCAGCATGTTCAGGTGATAGGAGCAGCTCGCCACGCTCTCCCCGAGCTTCTCGGAGCACTGGGTGGCAGTGCGCGGCCCCTCCTCGGTGAGCAGCTGGATCAGCTTCCAGCGGAACGGGTGCGAGAGTGCGCGCAGCGCCTTCGGGTCAGTGATGCGAGCGTCGGCCATGCCACCACCGTACGCGTATCAACAAACCTTTAGCAAGCTTCCTTGATATATAAATCCTGATATAAACCACGCATGACACGGGGGAAGTGGTGGCTGCTGGGGGCGTTCGGGGCACTGGTAGCGGTGACGTGGATCAACCCGAAGTGGCCCGCCGAACAGGCTTTGCACAGCTCGTTGACGGTCGTGGCGCTCATCGCGCTGTGGCTACTCAGGAAGCGGTTGGACACCACACAGTGGGCGTGGGCGCTGCTCTTCCTCGCCCTGCACACGATCGCGGCGCGGTGGCTCTACTCGTACGTGCCGTACGACGACTGGACGGACGCGCTGTTCGGCGTGCGGCTGTCGGAGGTGTTCTCCTGGCAGCGCAACAACTTCGACCGGCTCGTGCACTTCTCGTACGGCGTCTGCCTGACGGCGGTCCTGCGGCAGAGGTGGTGGCGCTCGCTGGAGACCGTGCTGGCGACCAGCGCGGCCTACGAGCTGCTGGAGTGGGCGGTCGCCATGACGCTCGCCCCGGACGTCGCCGAGGCCTACAACGGCCAGCAGGGCGACATGTGGGACGCCCAGGCCGACATGGCGATCGCCGCGTTGGGTGCGCTCGTCGCAGCGCTGGTCACCAGTCTGGTGAGTTACGCGCGACGGCGGTCACCAGCGGCAGCGACTCGATGACCGGCACGCGCAGCAGTTCCGCGGGCACGTCGGGGTCGCGGACCGGTTCGATGAGCTCGCGCAGCAGCGCGCCGACCACGTCGTCGGCGGTCTGGTCGACCTCGTGGATGAGGTCGCGCAGCTGATCGGCGGCGTCGTTGAGGATCCGGGGCCGCTGCGGCTCCTCCAGCATCAGCGCCGCCAACCGCAGCACGCGCCGGCACACGCGCAGACGAAGGCTGCGACTGGCCGACTCACGCCCGCCCGCGAGACCCAGCCGGCCGCGGGTGCGCTCGATCCACGGCTCGACGGTCTCCCTGCGCCAGATCGGGCCGGACGCGAGCTCCGCGTCCGGCTCCGGGATGCCGTGCGAGCGGCGCTTGCGCCACACCGCCACCAGCTGCCTGCTCAGGCCCATGGCGTCGGCGATCTCCGCGATTCCGTAGAAGTCCCCCACAGGCACCACTGTAACCAGAAATGACGGCAACTGTCATCAAAAATATCGCCGTCTTGCGAAAAGTTCAGCTGCGTTCCAGGACGGCCCGCGCCGCGTTGTGGCCGCCGATGCCGCTGACCCCTCCACCGCGCCGGGAGCCCGCGCCGCAGACGAACACGTTGTCCACGTCGGTCTCGACGCCCCACCGGCCGACCTCGTCGTCGGTCTCGGCGAACGGCCAGTCGAGCTCTCCGTGGAAGATGTTGCCACCCGGCAGTCCGAGTTCCTCCTCCAGGTCCAGTGGTGTGCGCGCTTCGATGCACGGCTCGCCGCTCGCGTCGCGTGCCAGGCAGTCCTGGATCGGCTCGGCCAAGTGGGCGTTGAGCTGGTCTAGGTAGCGGCCGACGAGCTCGTCGCGCAGCTCATCGTTGCGCCCCTCGAACAACGACGCGGGCAGGTGCAGCCCGAACAACGTCAACGTCTCGTGGCCCGCCAGCGACGGCCCGAGGATCGACGGGTCGGTCAGCGAGTGGCAGTACAGCTCGCCGGGCAGCACCGACGGCACCTGACCGGCCGCGCTCTCCAGGTACGCGGCCTCCAGCTGGTCGTAGGACTCGTCGAGGTGGAACGTGCCGGCGAACGCGAGCCGAGGGTCCACTCCGGACTTCAGCTCCGGCAGCCGGCGCAGCAGCATGTTGATCTTCAGCTGGCAACCGGGCGTGTCCTGGACCTCCCTGCCCTGCAACCGTCCCAGCACCGATGGCGCCACAGTGGACAGCACGAACCTGCCCTCGACGACGGTGCCGTCGAAGGTCACCGAAGCGGTCCTGCCGTCCGACTCGATCGACGTCACCTCGGCAGCGGTGACGATCTCGGCACCGGCCTCGCGGGCGGCCCGTTCCAGCTCGGCGGTCACCGCGCCCATGCCACCGACCGGAACCCTCCACTCGCCGCTGCCGTTGCCGATCACGTGGTAGAGGAAGCACTTGTTGGCGCGCAACGAATGCAGCGACGAGTGCGTGCCGATCAACGCGTCGGTGGCGACGACACCGCGCACCAGGTCGTTGTCGAACAGCTCCCGCAACGTCGCGCCGATCGGCCGTTCGAAGACCTGGTCCCACAACCGGCCGCGCGCCACCGCGTCGACGTGCACGCGCAGATGTTCGCGCGACACCAGCGGTTCCAGCAGCGTCGGCGCCAGCGCACGGGCCATCAGCTCCAGGTCCGCGTACCAGCGCTGCCACCGCTCCCAGTCACCCAGCGACCCGCAGACGGCCTCGAACGACGCCACCGTCGCCTCGCCGGGTGACCGTTCGACCAGCAGCCCGGAGCCGCCGTCCGGCGTGTAGGAAGATGCCGCGCGGGACCGCAGCACCAGGTTCAGCCCGAGGTCGGACACGATCCGGTCGGGCAGCAGCGACACCAGGTAGGAGAACCGCGAGAGCCTCGCGTCGACGCCTTCCCACGGTGAGGCGCTCACGGCCGCACCGCCGACGTGCGGCAGCTTCTCCAGCACCTTGACCGACCTGCCGGCCCGTGCGAGGTACGCGGCCGCCACCAGACCGTTGTGGCCGCCTCCCACGATCACGACGTCGTCCATGCCCCGAGATCCCTCCCACGTAGCCTGGTCGGTGGGGAACATAGCGGTCCGAAGGAGATGTGCACATGGGCCGAGTGACGGTGCGCCGCGCGGTCGAGCGGGTGTCGCCGAACGGTCGGCGCCGCCGGGTGGACGCCCTGGCCGCCGAGGAACCGCTGGAGCTGAGGGTCGACGGGAAGGCGCTGGCCGTCACGATGCGCACGCCCGGCCAGGACGTCGAGCTCGCGCACGGCTTCCTGCTCAGCGAGGGCGTGATCGGCTCGGCGGAGGACGTCTCGGTCGCGCGGTTCTGCGAGGGCACCGGGCCGGACGGGATGAACACCTACAACGTGCTGGACGTCGCGCTGGCCGACGGGGTGCCGCCGCCGGACACCGGGGTGGAGCGGAACTTCTACACCACGTCGTCGTGCGGGGTGTGCGGGAAGGCCGCGCTGGACGCGGTGAAGCTCAAGACCCGCTACTCCCCCGCCGCCGACCAGGTGCAGGTCACCGCGGAGGCGCTGACGGGCTTCCCGGACGCCTTGCGGGAACGGCAGAAGGTGTTCGAGAGCACCGGCGGGCTGCACGCGGCCGGGTTGTTCCGCGACGGTGAGCTGCTGGTCGTGCGGGAGGACGTCGGCCGGCACAACGCCGTCGACAAGGTGCTGGGCTGGGCGGTGCTGCAGCACCTGGTGCCGTTGACCGGTGTGGTGCTGATGGTGTCCGGACGGGCGTCGTTCGAGCTGGTGCAGAAGGCCGCGATGGCCGGGGTTCCGGTGCTCGCCGCGGTGTCGGCGCCGTCGTCGCTCGCCGTGGAGCTGGCCGAGGAGCAGGGCATGACGCTCGTCGGCTTCCTGCGCGGCGACTCGATGAACGTCTACACCGGAGGGGAGCGCGTGCTTGAGACCGCTTGACGGCGTCGTGGTGGTGAGCCTGGAGCAGGCCGTCGCCGTGCCGTACGCGACGCGGCTGCTGGCCGATCTCGGGGCACGTGTCATCAAGGTCGAACGGCCCGGCGCCGGCGACTTCGCCCGGCACTACGACTCGGCGTGCGGCGAGGTGTCGTCGTACTTCGCGTGGACGAACGTCGGCAAGGAGTCGGTGTCCCTGGACATCTTCCACCCCGATGGCCGTGAGGTGCTGGAACGGCTGGTGGCGCGCGCTGACGTGCTGCTGTGCAACCTGTCGCCGCGCGTGTGGTCGCGCCTGGCGCTGGAGTTGCCTCCGACGCTGATCGTCGGTGAGCTGTCCGGTTACGGCTGGGACGGCCCGTACGCGGACCGCAAGGCGTTCGACGCGCTGGTGCAGTCCGAGGCTGGGCTGGTGTCACTGACCGGCGAGGGTGACGTGATGGCCCGCGCGGGCATCTCGGTGGCGGACATCGCGGCGGGCGTGCAGCTGCACGCGGCGGTGCTGGCGGCGTTGCTGCAGCGGTCGCGCACGGGCGAGGGAGCACGGTTGCGGCTGTCGCTGTTCGAGGCGATGACCGAGTGGATGCACCAGCCGGTGCTGTACGCCGCCGGAACGGGCGCCGCCGCCCCGCGTTCGGGCGCGCACCACCCGAGCATCGCGCCGTACGGGCCGGTGGCGTGCGCGGACGGCGCGGTGCACGTGGCCGTGCAGAACGACGGCCAGTGGCAGCGCCTGTGCGGGCTGATCGGGCTGGAGCCCGAAGAGAGGTTCGCCACAGTGACGTCCCGCGTCGAGCACCGAGCGGAGCTGCAAAAGATCCTCGAACGGGCGTTTTGCGACCTCACCGCGGCCGAGTTGCTGACCGCTCTGGACACCGCCGACGTGCCTGCCGCGCTGACCAGGCCGATCACCGACCTGCCCACCCACCCGCAGCTCGACACGTGGGTTGACGTGCGGGTTCCCGGCGGTACGGCCAGGATGCTGCCGCCGCCCGTGACCGGTTTCGAGTGGTCACCGGGTGCGGTGCCGGCCCTCGGCGCGCACAATGATCAGGTGCTGAGCTGGCTGGGCTATTCGGGTGAGGAACTGTCTGCCTTACGCGTGCGTTCCGTCCTCTGAGAAGGAAACGAGGAACGGTGCCCAGGCGATGAGGTGAGCATGGGGGACCAGAAGTTCGGCCGCCGCGGCCTCATCGCGGCCATCGGCGTGATCATCGCGACAGTCGCAGGCGCTGCGACGTACGTGTCGTCGTCCCCCGCGGCCCCTCAGCAGCAGATCGCGACCGCGGACCGCATCAACCGCGTGCCGGGCGCCAAGCCGACCATCCGCGTCGAGCACGTGTACTCGGCCGCCCGCCACCGCGACGTCACCCTCGCCTTCTACCTCCCGACCGGCACCAGCCCGCGCGGCCTGCCGATGTCGATCCTGCTGCACGGCCTGCACGGCGACGCCCGCCACGCCGCCATCGGCGACCTGGCCGACGTCCTGACCTCGGCCGTCGCGAAGGGCTCCGTGCCCGCGTTCGGCTTCGTCGCCGTCGACGGCGGCGACAACTACTGGCACGAGAACGTCCCCGGCGACGACCCGATGACCATGCTGCTCGACGAGCTCCCCGGCTGGCTGAAGGAACGCGGCTACGGCGAGCCCTTCGCCGTGACGGGCGTGTCCATGGGCGGCTTCGGCGCGTTGCTCTACGCCCGCCGCCGTGCCGAACGCGGCGACCCGATCGCGGCCACCGCGGCCATCTCCCCCGGCCTGATCACCACGTGGCCGGAGATGGCCAAGCGCAAGGCGTTCAAGAACGAGGGCGAGTGGTCGTCACTCGACCCGTTGCGGCACCTGAAGGCGACCGGCCCGACCGCGCTGGGCGTGTGGATCGGCGACCGCGACCGGTTCCTCGACGGCACCCGGCAGTTCATGCGCGAGGTGCGGCCCGAGGTCGGCACGGTGAAGTCCGGCGGGCACGACGACGGGCTCTACCGCAAGGTGACGCCCGACGTCGTGCAGTTCCTCGCCAAGTACGCCAAGCCCGCGGTCTAGACCCGCATCGCCGCCCGGCTCCAGTGCGCCCAGCCGACGCGGCCGTGCTCGTCGCGGCCTCCCAGCGGCAGCGCACTGCTGCGGTCGACGGCGACCAGCACGTCGTCCGTGAGGTGCTCGAACTCGCGTTCCTCCGTCGGGACCAGCGGCGCGGTGAGCGGGTCGCGCCCCTCCCGCCGCACCTTCACCCTGCCGTTCTCCGCCGGGGTGATGTGCACGTCGAGTGCGGTGCAGCGGTAGGTCCCGACGACCTTCGCGTGATCCACCGGCTTCGGCCGCGCCGGTGTCTCTGGCAGCTTCCGCCTGCGCACACCCGCCAGCTCCCCGAGCACGTGGTCCAGGATTTCCCCGAACAACGGTCCTGCCTCGTAGCCCCCGTTCGTCAGCACCACCACCGCGACCCCTGCCGCCGGAACGACCCGCAACACCGACACGTACCCGATGGTCATGCCGGTGTGGCCGATCACGTCACCGCCCTCGAAGTTGGACACCTCCCAGCCCAGACCCCACCACCACTCGCCGGTGCCGAAGTCGGGATGCGTGACCTGCTTCTCCCGCATCGCGTCGAATTCAGTCGTGCCCAGGTGCAGCCGCACGAGCTCCAGCAGCTCACGGGCGGGCATCGCGGGCACCGATCCCGCCGCCACCTCCGACTCGAACAGGTGTTGTGTCACCGGCTCACCTTTCAGGTGCCCGTCCGCCATCTCGTACCGGTCGTACTCGGCGCGTGACACCGCGACGTTGCGCAGCCCGAGCGGCTCGACCAGCCGCTCGCGCAGAACTGCACGGAAAGGCTTGCCGCGCAACACTTCGACGATTCGGCCGAGCACCGCGTACCCGCTGTTGCAGTACGAGTAGAGCTCGCCCGGCGGGCTCACCTGACCGGCGGCCGCGAGCTTCTCGACGAACCGCGCCAGCATGTCGTCGCCCGAGCCCGTGTCGAACCTCAGGTCGCCCTCGAAACCCGCGGTGTGGCAGAGCAACTGGCGTGGTGTGATGATCTTCGCCGCCTGCTCGTCCGCGAGCCGGAAGTCGGGCAGCACGTCCCGCACCGGCCGGTCGAGCTCCAGCAGGCCCTCGTTCACCAGCTGCATGACGAGCGTCGCCGTCCACACCTTGGTGATCGACCCGATCTGGAACAACGAGTCACGCGTCACCGGCTCGTTCGTGACCTTGTTGCGCACGCCCGCCGCCGCGTCGACGATGTCGCCGTTGTGCAGCACGGCCACCTGCGCGCCGACGACTCCGTGCTCGTCGAGCAGCTCCGGCAGCCTGCGTTCGATCCACTCGCTGATCATGGTTCCCCTCAGAGGTTTCAGACCCGGACCGCGGCCTGGCCGTGGTGCAGCCAGCGGACCCGCCCGTGCTCGTCCTGTCCACAGAGGACGAGCACCGCGTGCCGCCCGCCCACCGGTTCCACCGAGATCAGGGCGTCCGCGCGGAGGCCCGTGTACTCGCGTTCTTCTTGTGCCATCAGGGCTTCCGCCACGCGGTTGCGCGGCTCGTGACGCACGCGGACCCGGCCGGGCGCACCCGGTGTCACGTGCACGTCGAGGTGGCCCGAGCGGTACGTGCCCACGACCTTGCCGACGTCCACGGGCAGAGGCGTGGCCGGTGGCGTGGGGAACGGCGGCAGGGTGACGCCGACCAGCTCGTCGAGCAGGTGGTCGTAGATCTCCTGGACGAGCGGGACCGCACGGCCGCCGCTGGTCAGGACGGCCACCGCCACGCCCGCCTCGGGGATGGCACGCAGGACGGACCGGTAGCCCATGATGAGGCCGGTGTGACCGATGCCCCGCACGCCGCCCGCGTAGTCGAGCAGCATCCAGCCGAGACCCTGGTGACCGCCGAAACCGAAGTCCGGCGGCGTGGCCTGGGGCTCCCGCATGGCGGCGTAAGTCGTCGTCTCCAGGTGCATGCGCACGAACGCGAGCAGGTCGCGGGCGCTCATCGCCAGGACGCGGCCTGCCGGGGCGTCCCACTCGCGGAACCGTTCGTCGACGGGCCGCGAGCGGAGGTGACCGGAGGCGACCTCGTGCCCGGCGTACTCGGCGTAGTGCGTCGCGACGTGCGTCAGCCCCAACGGCTCGACCAGGTGTTCGCGCAGTGCGGCGTGGAACGGCTTGGCGCGCAGCACTTCCACGATCCGGCCCAGCACGACGTAGCCAGCGTTGCAGTACGAGTGGAGCTCGCCGGGCGGGCTGATCTGGGCGGCCTGCGCCAGCTGGGCAACGTAAGTGGCGATTGTGTCGGGATCGTCGGCGTCCGCCTCGACGAACCTGTCGCCCTCGAAGCCCCCGGTGTGGGTCAGCAGCTGACGTGGCGTGACGACCCTCGCCGCCTGCTCGTCCGCGAGCCGGAACTCCGGCAGCACGTCCCGCACCGGCCGGTCGAGGTCGAGCAGGCCCTCGTGGACCAGCTGCACGACCAGCGTGGCGGTCCAGATCTTCGCGACCGAGCCGATCTGGAACAGCGAATCCGAGCTCACCGCGACACCGGTCTCGACGTTCAGCACGCCCGCGGACGCGTCCCAGACCTCGCCTTCGGCCAGCACGGCCACCTGCGCGCCCACGACGCCGTGTTCCGCCACGAGTTCGGGCAGCCTGCGGCACAGCCACTCGGCCGTGGTGTTCACGTTCCCCCCAGAAGTGACGTTCTAGCGCGGCGAGAGCGGCACCGTCTTCGACCTCACCCACTTCAGCACCGACGGCCACTCCCCGTAGCCCGCGTCGGTGTTGACGTGCGCCGCGCCCGGCAGCACGTCGACCTCGATCCGCAACGCCTCGGCCAGCTGCTTGGACTCCTGCATCGAGCAGTACGGGTCGCCCTCGCCCACGACGAGGCGGGTGTCGGTGGCGGCGCGGCGCAGGCCGGCGGGGTCGAGCGGGGCCGGGAAGAACGACTTGATGGCCGGCTCGGGGTGGTTCAGGGCGGGCGGAGCCACGAGCAGCACGCGGTCCACGTGCCCGATGTGCTCGCGGGCGGCGTGGTGCAGCCACAGGTAGCAGCCGAGCGAGTGGGCGAGGACGACCCGTTCGCGGTCCTTCGGCGCCGCTTCGAGGTGGGTGTCGAGCTCACGCAGCCACGTGGCCAGGTCCGGCTGGTCCGGGTCGCTGAAGTGCGGCATGTCCGCGAGCCCGCCGTGCTCGGAGACCGTGCGGGCGAGCCACGACTGCCAGTGGTCGGGACCGGAGCCGGTCCAGCCGTGGAGGATGAGCACGTGGGGCAGCGACATGCCTCCACCTTAGAACGCCGAAAGGGCGCCCGGCCGGAACCGGACGCCCTTTCGGAACGATCAACTACGCGGACTTCTCCCTGCGCTCCCGGCGCGAGGGCTGCCGGGCCACGATCGTCGGGTTCACGTTCTCCTTCACCGTCTGCTCGGTGATCACGACCTTGGCGACGTCCGTGCGGCTCGGGATGTCGTACATCACCGGGAGCAGGACCTCTTCCATGATCGCGCGCAGGCCCCTGGCACCCGTTCCGCGCAGGATCGCCTGGTCGGCGACCGCTTCGAGCGCGGTCTTGGTGAACTCCAGCTCCACGCCGTCCATCTCGAAGAGCTTCTGGTACTGCTTGACCAGCGCGTTCTTCGGCTCGGTGAGGATCTGCACCAGGGACGGCTTGTCGAGGTTCGTGACGGAGGCGACCATCGGCAGACGCCCGATGAACTCGGGGATCAGGCCGAACTTGATCAGGTCCTCCGGCATGGAGTCGGCGAAGTAGTCCGCCGCGTCCACCTCGGCCTTGCTGCGCACCTCGGCACCGAAACCCAGGCCGCGCTTGCCCACGCGGTCCTGAATGATCTTCTCCAGGCCCGCGAAGGCACCGGCCACGATGAACAGCACGTTCGTCGTGTCGATCTGGATGAACTCCTGGTGCGGGTGCTTGCGGCCGCCCTGCGGGGGCACCGACGCCGTCGTGCCCTCCAGGATCTTGAGCAGCGCCTGCTGGACGCCCTCACCGGACACGTCGCGCGTGATCGACGGGTTTTCACTCTTTCGAGCGATCTTGTCGACCTCGTCGATGTAGATGATGCCCGTCTCGGCGCGCTTCACGTCGTAGTCGGCGGCCTGGATGAGCTTCAGGAGGATGTTCTCGACGTCCTCACCGACGTACCCGGCCTCCGTCAGCGCGGTCGCGTCGGCGATGGCGAACGGCACGTTCAGCATCTTCGCGAGCGTCTGCGCGAGGTAGGTCTTGCCGCAGCCCGTGGGGCCGAGCATCAGGATGTTCGACTTCGCGAGCTCGACGCCGTCGTCCCGACCCTCGCGCCCGCGGTCGCCCGCCTGGATGCGCTTGTAGTGGTTGTAGACGGCGACCGAGAGGGTCCGCTTCGCCTCGGACTGGCCGATGACGTACTGGTCGAGGAACTCGTGGATCTCGGCGGGCTTCGGCAGCTCGTCGAGCTTCACGTCGCCGGCTTCCGCCAGCTCCTCCTCGATGATCTCGTTGCAGAGATCGATGCACTCATCGCAGATGTAGACGCCGGGGCCGGCGATGAGTTTCTTCACCTGCTTCTGGCTCTTTCCGCAGAAAGAGCACTTCAGCAAGTCGCCGCCGTCACCGATACGCGCCATGACCGCTGACCTATGTCCCCTCCGGCGCACACCTGCTGTAGTGCGCCTGCTGACTTGCTGTGGCAGTCCCACTGGCTGTGGGTGCTGAGCCCGTTCTCCTGACGGTACCTGGCCTACCCCGTTTCAGGGGAGGACCAGCGTCCCCCGACGCGCCGATCAGGCCAGTTAACCGGTCACATCGGCGTGTCGGGTGGGCGGCTGATGCCCACGGCATGGGGTTTCCCAAGCCGTGGGCACGTCCCGTCAAGACTTGGCAGAGAGCTTGCGGTAGGGCAGGACGGAGTCGACGATGCCGTACTCCTTGGCCTCGTCGGCCGTGAGGATCCGGTCGCGCTCGATGCTCTCGCGGACCTCCTCCGCCGTCCGGTTCGTGTGCCGCGCGAGGGTGGACTCCATCAGGCGGCGCACGCGCTGGATCTCGTTCGACTGGATCTCCAGGTCGGAAACCTGACCGTACGCACCCTCCATCGAAGGCTGGTGGATCAGGATTCGCGCGTTCGGCAGCGCGTGGCGCTTGCCGGGCGTGCCGGCGGCCAGCAGCACCGCGGCGGCCGAGGCGGCCTGGCCGAGGCAGTACGTCTGGATGTCCGGGCGCACGAACTGCATGGTGTCGTAGATGGCCATCAGCGAGGTGAACGAGCCACCAGGCGAGTTGATGTACATCAGGATGTCGCGGTCCGGGTCCTCGGACTCGAGCACCAGCAGCTGCGCCATGACGTCGTTGGCCGAGGCGTCGTCAACCTGCACGCCGAGGAAGATGATGCGCTCCTCGAACAGCTTGTTGTACGGGTTCGACTCCTTCATGCCGTAGCTGGTGCGCTCGACGAACGAGGGCAGCACGTACCGCGACTGAGGCATGTGGAACTGGCTCACTTCGAGATCTCCTCAGCTTCTAGTTGCCCGAACGCACCGACTGGGGGCGGGTGACGACCTTGTCGACAAAGCCGTACTCCAGCGCCTCCTGCGCGGTGAACCAGCGGTCGCGGTCCGAGTCCTGGATGATCCGCTCGACCGGCTGGCCGGTGTGCTCGGCGATGAGCTCCGCCATCTCGCGCTTGGTGCGCGTCAGCATGTCCGCCTGGATCGCGATGTCCGCGGCCGTACCGCCGACACCGGCCGACGGCTGGTGCATGAGGATGCGCGCGTGTGGGAGCGCGTGGCGCTTGCCCGGGGCACCCGCCGAGAGCAGGAACTGCCCCATCGAGGCCGCGAGACCCATGGCGTACGTGGCCACGTCCGGCTCGATGAGCTGCATCGTGTCGTAGATGGCCATACCCGCCGTGACGGAGCCACCCGGCGAGTTGATGTAGAGGGTGATGTCCTTCTCGGGGTCCTCAGCGGCCAGCAGCAGCAGCTGAGCGGTGATCTGGTTGGCGATGCCCTCTTCGACCTGCGATCCCAGGACGATGATCCGCTCGCGGAGCAGCCGCTCGTACACCGAGTCGTTGAGGTTCATCCCGGCGGTGGCCGACCGCATCTCGGGGGTCGGGAAGGAGTGCTGCGTCACGTCTGCCTGCCTAACTCCAGGTGGAACGAATCTGGATGCGAAAACTCTCTGCGACCGACCTTAACGAAGGCGGGCGGCGTCAGATGCCCGACACCGCCCGCGTTCGCTGACAGCTTTACTTCTCGCCGTCCTCATCGGACTTGGTCTCGCCGAAGAGCTCGTCGAGGTCCAGCTTCTGACCGGCCGTGTCGCTCACCGAGGCCTGGCGCACGACGCTCGCGAGCGCCTTGCCGCGGCGGACGTCGGCGAAGATCGCGCCGAGCTGACCCGACTGCTGGGCGCGCTTGACGTACTCGTCGGGGCTGATGCCGAAGCGCTGGGCCTGGTAGATGATCCGCTCGGTCAGCTCGCCGTCGGACACCGTGACCTGCTCGGCGTCGGCGATCGAGTCGAGCACCAGCTGCGTCTTGACGGCCTGCTCGGCGGCCGTGCGCAGCTCGGTGTCGAACTCCTCCTCCGACTGGCCCTGCTCGGTCAGCCACTCGGCGAACTTGGCCTCGTCGTGGTCGAACGCGTGCACGGCGTCGTGCTTGCGGGCGTCGATCTCGCCCTGGACGATGCCCTCGGGCAGCGGGACCTCGGTGGTCTCCAGCAGCGCCTCGAGGACCTTGTCGCGCGCCTGGACGCCCTGCTGCATCTTCTTGACGCGACCCAGGCGGGTGCGCAGGTCGTCCTTGAGCTCGTCGAGCGTGTCGAACTCGCTCGCGAGCTGCGCGAACTCGTCGTCCAGCTCGGGGAGCTGACGCTCCTTGACGGTGTTCAGCACGACGGTGACCTCGGCCTCACGGCCCTGGTGCTCGCCGGCGACCAGCGTGGTGTTGAACGTCCTGGTCTCGCCCTCGGACGCGCCGACGAGAGCCTCGTCGATGCCCTCGACGAGCTGACCGGAGCCGATCTCGTAGGACAGGCCGCTGGTGCGCGCCTCCTCGACCTCCTCGCCGTCGACCGTGGCGGACAGGTCGACGATGACGAAGTCACCGGTCTGCGCCGGGCGGCTGACGCCGGTCAGGGTGCCGAAGCGGGCGCGGAGCTCGTCGAGCTGCGTGGTCACGTCCTCGTCGGTGACCTCCTGCTCGTCGACCGTGACCTCCAGCTCGCCGAACGCGGGCACGGTGATCTCGGGACGAACGTCGACCTCGGCGGTGAACTCGAGCGTCTCGCCGTCCTCGATCTTGGTCACCTCGAAGTCGGGGCGGCCGAGCGTGCGCACCTCACCGGCGGAGACCGCCTCCAGGTACTTCGCGGGGATGGCCTCCTGGATGACCTCGTCCAGGACGGGTGCGCGGCCGATGCGGCTCTCCAGCACCTTGGCCGGGGCCTTGCCCGGACGGAAACCGGGGATGCGAACCTGCTTCGCGAGCTTCCGGTACGCCTGGTCGAAGTTCGACTTGAGCTCGTCGAACGGCACCTCGACGTTGATCCGGACCCTCGTCGGGCTCAGGTGCTCGACGGTGCTCTTCAACGTGGACTCCTCGTAACGAACAAGAACGTGCAGACAGCCGGTACCGCCTCAGCAGGCGCCCGGATTCCCAGCGAGTCTAGGCGAGAGCCGCGCTGTGACCGCCGCCACCCCGCCATCCACGACCGACGAGGACTGTCGGACCTCGCTACTATCGTCTGGGCGAGACGTCCGATTCACATCGTCCTGGGGCTTTTATCCGACTCTTCTTCATCGACCCCAGGGGACAGATGTCGCGCATCAGCGCACTCCTGCTCACGGCCGCCGTGCTCACGGTGACCACCGCCGCACCCGCCTCGGCCGCCGATCCGGCCTGGCACAGGAGGCCGTCACCGTCGAGAACGGCGAATGACCGACGACCCGTCGCGACCGGTCGCGACCACGTCGGGCTTCGTCCCGTTCGTGGACGACAACGCGAACGGCGTGCCGTTCCTCGTGGTGAAGCTCGGCGAGCGCTGGACGGACCGCAGGTTCTCCATGGGCGCCGGCCTCGGCCGCGTCTTCGTGCGCAAGTCCGACGGCGAGCTGTACGAGGTGAACATCAACGACACGGCGTACGTCGGCAACGCCGCTCCCGCCCACACCGCGGGCGCCGCCCCGAACTACAACATCGACGTGAAGGTCAACCACCTGACGAAGCCTTCGCAGGTCAGCGGCTTCGACTCGTTCGCGAAGTACCAGAACCGCCCCTCCACCGCGATGAATGGCGTGGAGATCGTCCTGGACGTCCGCAAGCTCGACGGATCGGACGGCCGCGTCTACCGCGTCCTCGCCGGAGCGACCGCCGCCTCCTGCTGAGCCCCAGCCACACCGGAACGCCGTCGCCCTCCCCGGGACGACGGCGTTTTTGTTCGCGTCGCGAAAGGCTTCACGCAAAAGAGTCGTCCAACTACGGCCCGTCAAACCGGTCTTCACGATTTCACTCTTTCGGCCGCAACCACGATTCCCGACCGATCAAGATGACTCCGTTAGCACTAATCGTCCGCGCGCGAGCGACAGGTAGCGTTGCTACGCCCGCACCATGCGTAACAGGACCACGGGAACGAACGAGAAAAAGTCGTCGCACCGTTTTACTCCGAGGATCCGCCTGATGGAGACACGCCAGCTTCTCGCGTTCACAACCGTGGTACAGACCGGCAGCTTCACCAAGGCCGCAGCCACGCTCAATTGCTCGCAGCCGACCATCACCACCCGCATCAAGGCCCTGGAGGAGGCCCTCGGGGTCGTCCTTTTCCGCCGCCTCCCGCGCGGTATCCAGATGACGTCCGCGGGCGTAGAACTGCTCCCGTTCGCACGAAACATCATCAACCTCACCGAAAAGGCCCGAAAAGCCATAACGATGAACGGGGAGCCGCACGGCAAACTCGTCATCGGCTCCGCACAGAGTTTGACCGACTACCGTCTGCTACCGCTCATCGAATACATGTGCTGGCGCTACCCGTCCGTCCAACTGTCGCTGCACTCGCGCAACACCCTGAACAACCTGAACTCGGTCCGCGACGGCGGCCTCGACTGCGCCTTCTTCATCGGCGCCATCGAACCCCGCGAGGGCCTCGAAACCACCGTCCTCTGCCCCGAACCCCTCGTCATGGTCGCGGGCCCGAACCACATGCTCACCCAACGCCAGTCCCTCACCGAGGACGACCTGACGAGCAGCACCCTGATCCGGGCCGAGAACGGCGCCTCCTACCACGAACTCTTCGAAAACTCCCTCGGCTACGACGACACCCGCGCCCCGGTCCTGGAACTCGACTCCGTGGACGCCGCCAAACGCGCAGTCGCCGCAGGCCTCGGCATCGCCCTCATGCCGGAGGTCACCGTCGCCAACGAACTCGCCGACGGCAGGTTGGTCCGCTTGCCCTGGTCCCCGACGTTCCGCGTCTACACGCAGTTCGGCTGGCGCCAGGACAACTCGACGAACCCGGCGGTAACGGCCCTCGTCTCCGCCGCGGCCCAGGTGGTGAGCGACCAGGTCGCCTCCCTGACCTGACGGGTGACGGGCCGGGTGGCGGACACCTGATCCGCGATGGCGTAACCGAGCCGTTTTTCCATGCGGACCCGGTGGCGGCGGGGTGGTCCCGTCACGAGTCGTGCCGCAGCTCCTGGCGCGACCCGGTGACGGGACCACCCCGCACCGCAGCCGAACACGCAACCGCAAGCCGCCCAACGCAACGCGCCCACCTACGCAACCGGCCCGGTACTCCCCCGAACCACCAACTCGGGCAACACGTCCTCGACATCCACCGGCGCGGCCCCCTCCAGCACCGCCAGCAAGGCCCGAGCCGCCCGTGCCCCGAACGCGAACGTGTCCCGGGACAACGCGGTCAACCGCCCGTGCTGGCACAGCACCGAGTCGTCCCAAGCCACGATCGACAGCTCCGAAGGCACCGATACCCCCAACGAGGCAGCCACCTCGGCCCCAGCCACCGCCATGACGTCGTTGTCGTAGACGATCGCGGTGGGCACCGCATCCGAACCCAGCAACTCCCGAGTGGCGGCGGCCCCGGACTCGGCCGTGTAGTCCCCGGCCACGATCACACCGTCCACAACGGACGAACCGAACGCGGCATCCCGGCGCACGGTGTGCAGCAACGACGACAAGCCGGTCACGCGGGCAATCCGCCGATGCCCCAACGACTTCAGGTACTCCACCACGGAAGTCATGGCCGCGTAGTCGTCGGCCCACACCGAGGCCAACGACCCGTGATGCCCAGCGCCGCCCACGACCACCGCCGGCAGCCCGAGCGAGGACATCAGCTCGACCCGAGGATCCGACACCAGCAGGTCCACGAGGAACACGCCGTCGACCCGGTGCTCGGCCCACCACCGCCGGTAGAGCTCGATCTCCTCCGCCCGCGACCCCACGACCTGCAGCAGCAGCGCGGACGACATCTCCGACTGCATCCCGGCGATCAGCTGGAAGAAGAACGCCTCGTCCCCCAGCGCCCGCGGCGGCCGCACCAGCACCAGTCCCACCGCGTCGGCCGAGGCGGACGACAGCGCGCGGGCCGTGACCGAAGGCCGGTAGCCGAGGGTCGACGCCACCTCCAGCACCCGGGCCCTGGTGGTCTCGGAGACCCCGGACCGGCCGTTCAGGGCGAGTGACACCGCCCCCTTCGACACCCCGGCCGCGGCCGCGATGTCCTTGATGGTCGGCCTCTTCACTCAAGCGCCCTTCCGCAACCGTGACCCGCAACCACGACCCGCAACCACGTCCTGTCCGGAACAGGACAACAAGACGTCCGGAGGCTAGCCGGAGATAAACCGGTTTAGCTAGGGTCCGCGACCAAGGAGGTGGGTGTCAATGAAGAGGCGCACGTTCCTCGCGGGCCTGGTGGCCCTCCCCGTCGCGGGGTCCGCGGCGGGCTGCGGTCTGTCGGGCAGCACCACGAGCAACTCGTCCGCGGGCGGGCAGGTCACCGGCGAGATCACGTTCCAGACGTGGTCGCTCAAGCCCAAGTACACCGACTACGTCAACGGTGTCGTCGACGCGTTCCAGAAGCAGCACCAGGGCACCTCGGTGAAGTGGGTCGACCAGCCCGCGGACGGGTACCTGGCCAAGGTCATGGCCGACGCGAGCGCGGGCAGCCTGCCCGACGTCGTCAACGTGCCGCCCGACCTCAGCTTCCCGCTCGCCAGGGCCGGTCAGCTGGTCGACCTCGACCAGGTGCTCAAGGAGGCGAAGCCGGAGTACCTCGACAACGCCTGGCAGGCGTTCGAGATCCCCGGCAAGGGCGGTTGCTACGGCTTCCCCTGGTACCTCAACACCGGCCCGATCTTCTACAACAAGGCGCTCTTCCAGCAGGCGGGCCTCGATCCGGACAAGCCGCCGACGAACTTCCAGGAGCTCGAAGAACAGGCCCTCAAGCTCGCCGGGAAGAAGATCGCGATGCTCGGCCAGACCCCGAGCATCGCCGACTTCGGGCTCTACGGCGTGAAGGTCTTCGACAGCGACAAGTTCACCTTCAACGAACCGAAGGGCGTCGAGCTCGTCGAGAGCTACAAGCGGATGTACGACGCGGGCGCGCTCATCCCCGAGGCGCTCACGCAGAACTACACCGGCGCCGGCACGAAGTTCATGGCGCAGCAGACCGCGCTCAACCCCGGCAGCGCCTACGACCTCGGCAAGTTCAAGACCGACGCGCCGAGCCTCTACGCGAACATCGGCATCACCAGGCCCATCACGAACACGGGCAACGCCAACATGTTCCTGCACGGCGTGAGCGTGCCGAAGAGCAGCAGGAACCAGGCGACGGCGCTCGCGTTCGGCCGGTTCGTCACCAACGCCGAGAACCAGGTGAAGTTCGCCAAGCTCGCCTCGATCTTCCCCAGCACCTCCAAGGGAGGCGACGACCCATACTTCACCACCGAGGACGGCACGGACGAGGCGCGCGTGCGGGTCGCGGCGGCCAAGCAGCTCAAGACCGCGGTGAACTACACGCCGGTGCAGTTCAGCGACCAGATGCGCGAAGCCCTGCTGCAGCAGCTGGCCGACGCCATGCTCGGCAAGAAGTCGCCGAAGCAGGCCCTCGACGACGCTGTCGCCGAGTGCAACCGGCTGCTCAAGTGACCCCCGGAAAATGACGCACAGGCCCTACACGCCGTGGCTGTTCCTGTTGCCGGGACTGGCCGTCTGCCTGATGTTCACGATCTTCCCGTTCCTGAACATGATCGTGCTCTCGTTCACCGACGCGAGCACGCTCGGCGGCGGCCGGTTCACCGGTGCGGACAACTTCGTGCGGATGGCCGGGGACCCGAAGTTCTGGGTGGCCGCGCGCAACAGCCTGCTCTACATGGTGTGCGTCGTGCCGCCACTGGTGCTGTTGCCGCTGCTGATCGCGATGCTGGCGCAGAAGGCGGTGCCGGGCATCGGGATCTTCCGCACGGCGTTCTTCACGCCCGTGATCGCGTCGGCGGTCGTGGTCGGGCTCATCTGGACGTGGCTGCTGGACAGCCGCGGCCTGGTGAACAACGTCGTGGAAGCGTTGGGCGGCACCAGGGTTCCGTTCCTGACCGACTCCACCCTGCTGCTGTTCAGCTCCATGCTCGTGACGGTCTGGCGCGGCCTCGGCTACTACATGGTGATCTACCTGGCCGCGCTCGCGAACGTGCCGAAGGACCTGCACGAGGCCGCGATGGTCGACGGCGCGGGACCGGTGCGCCGCTTCTGGTCCGTCACCGTGCCCGCGCTCCGGCCGACGATGGTGCTCATCGCGGCGCTGAGCGCGGTCAACGGGTTCCGCGTGTTCTCCGAGATCTACCTGCTGTCGGGCGGCACCGGCGGACCGGGCGGGGCGAGCACCACGATGGTGATGCTCATCCAGTCGGTCGGCCGCGGCCTCACCGGTGAGGTCGGGTACGCCTCGGCGCTGAGCCTCGTGCTGTTCGTGATCCTGCTGGGACTGCTGCTGATCACCCTCAAGCTCAACCGCAGGGAGGACCAGCTGTGAAGCCCGCCCATCTCAAACCGGCACTGCGCTACCTCGGGCTGCTCAGCGTTCTCGCGATCAGCATCGGGCCGTTCCTGTGGCAGTTCGCCACCAGCATCAAGGGCCCGAACGAGGACGTCTTCGTCCCCGACTTCATCCCGGACGACCCCACGTTCGGCAACTACGCGGCCGTCGCCGACGTGGTGCCGGTCTGGACGTTCGCGCTCAACTCGCTCAGCGTGGCGAGCGTCAACGTCGTCACGAACTGCCTGGGCGCGGCCATGGCCGGCTATGCGCTGGCACGCCTGAAGTTCAGGGGTCGGAAACTGGCCGCGGTGGTCTTCGCCGGCAGCATCCTGGTGCCGTTCGAGGCCATTCTCATCTCGCTGTTCCTGGTGACGCGCGGACTCGGGCTCACCGACACGCTCACCGGCGTCGTGCTGCCCGGCTCGATCGCCGCGCTCAACGTCCTGTTGCTGCGCAACGCCTTCCTCGCACTCCCCGCCGAGGTCGAGAAGGCCGCGATCATCGACGGCGCCAACGCGTGGCAGCGGTTCACCCGCCTCGCCCTGCCGTCGGTGAAGGGCACGCTGGTCGTGGTGGCGCTGTTCTCGTTCATGTTCAGCTGGGACGACTTCCTCTGGCCGCTCGTGGTGCTGAGCGACCAGGAGAAGTACACGCTGACCATCGGCCTGGCCTACCTCCAGGGCACGTTCGTGCAGAACCAGCGGCTGGTGGCGGCGGGCACGATCATCGCCGTCCTCCCGCTGATCCTGCTGTTCCTGTTGCTGCAGAAGCACTTCTTCCGCGGCGTCGGAGAAGGCGCGATCAAGGGATGACCAAGAGGATTGGACACGGCAAGTGCGTTTCGGCGTGAACTACACCCCGTCGACCGGCTGGTTCCACCACTGGCTCGACTTCTCCATCGACGACGTCAAAGCCGACTTCGAGTCCATCGCCGGGCTGGGCCTCGACCACGTGCGGGTCTTCCCGCTGTGGCCGGTGTTCCAGCCCAACCGCGGCCTCGTCCGCCCGAAGGCCGTCGAGCAGCTCGCCCAGCTGCTCGACGCGGCCCGCGAAACCGGCCTGGACGTGCAGGTCGACGTGCTGCAGGGCCACCTGTCGAGCTTCGACTTCTACCCGTCGTGGGTGCAGACCTGGCACCGGCGCAACATCTTCACCGACCCCGACGTGATCAGCGGCCAGCAGCTCTACCTCCGCACGCTCGCCGAAGCGCTGCGGGACAAGCCGAACTTCCTCGGCTTCACCCTGGGCAACGAGGTCAACCTGCTCACCGAGTCGAACCCGTGCACACCCCAGCAGGCCGGTGAGTGGCTCGACACCCTCCTCGCCGAGTGCGCCGAGGCCGCGCCGAACCACCCGCACGTGCACTCGGAGTACGACGCCGTCTGGTACGAGAGCGAGCACGAGTTCCTGCCCGAGCACGCCGCCAACAAGGGCGCGATGACGACCGTGCACTCGTGGGTCTTCAACGGCACGGCACAGCGCTACGGACCGCTCTCCCCCGAGAGCGTCCACCACGCCGAGTACCTGGTCGAACTGGCCAAGGCGCACGCAAAGGACCCGAACCGGCCGGTGTGGCTGCAGGAGGTCGGCGCCGCCCAGCCGGAGATCAGCGCCGAGCAGGCCGCCGCGTTCGCCGAGCAAACGCTTGCGAACGTGCTGACCTGCTCGAACCTGTGGGGCGTCACGTGGTGGTGCTCGCACGACGTCGACCGTGCGCTGGTGGACTTCCCCGAACGTGAGTACGAGTTGGGCCTGTTGACGACGAAAGGCGAGGTCAAGCCGCTCGGGGAGGCGATCGCCAGGATCGTGCGGGAAGCAGCACCCGCACCGGCCGAGCGCATCCCGATCAAGCTGCACGGCGACCGGCCCTCGTGGGGACCGGGCGGAGCTTTCTTCGAAGAGTGGATGACCCTCGCACGCGACGGCGTGCGGGCCTCGATTGCGCGGGGATGACCCGAAGGGGATTGAACACTGTGCACGACGAACGCGCGCTGCTGGAAGAACGACTCAACCGCACGCTGAAGGAACGCATCCGCCCCGCGATCTACGGCGAGACCGCGCCGCTGGACCTGGCCGTGTGGCACGTGCCGGACGAGCCGGTCCCGGTCGCCGAAGCGCTCAAGGCCACCTACGAACCGGCGAGCGTCGGCGACGCCTGGGGCGCGCCGTGGAGCACCAGCTGGTTCCGCCTCTCCGGCAAGGTCCCCGGGGCGTGGCAGGGCAAGCAGGTCGAGGTCGTGCTGGATCTCGGCTTCACCCACCCCGGCCCCGGCTTCCAGTCCGAAGGCCTCGCCTACAACGCGCAGGGCGTGCCGATCAAGGGCATCGAACCGCGCAACACCCACCTGCCCGTCGACGGGAACGACGTCCTCTACTACCTGGAAGCCGCGGGCAACCCGACGATCCTCGACTTCCACCCGTTCCTGCCGACTCCGCTGGGCGACAAGGAAACGGCGGGTACCGAGCCGCTGTACCGGATCCTCAAGGCCGAGCTCGCGGTGTTCCAGCCGCAGGTGTGGCACCTGATGCTCGACATCGAGGTGCTCCAGGGCCTGATGAAGGAGCTGCAGGACCACGACCCGCGCCGGCACAAGATCCTGCACGCGCTCGACCGGGCGATGGACGCGCTCGACCTCAACGACGTCGCCGCCGACCTGGCCCGCGAACAGCTCGCCGGGGTGCTCTCGTTGCCCGCCGCGGCCTCCGCGCACAAGGTCTCCGCGATCGGCCACGCGCACATCGACTCCGCCTGGCTGTGGCCGCTGCGCGAAACCGTCCGCAAGTGCGCGCGCACGTTCTCCAACGTCACCAAGCTCATGGACGAATACCCGGACTTCTACTTCGCGTGCTCGCAGGCGCAGCAGTACGCGTGGATGAAGGACCACCACCCGCACGTCTGGGGCCGGATCCGCGAGAAGGTCCGAAGTGGACAGTTTGTGCCGGTCGGCGGCATGTGGGTCGAGTCGGACACGAACATGCCCGGCGGCGAAGCGATGGCCCGCCAGCTCGTGCACGGCAAGCGCTTCTTCCTGGACCACTTCGGCGTGGAGACCGAGGAGGTCTGGCTGCCGGACTCGTTCGGCTACAGCGCCGCACTCCCCCAGCTGATCAAGCTGAGCGGCTCGCGCTGGTTCCTCACCCAGAAGCTGTCGTGGAACCAGATCAACCGGTTCCCGCACCACACGTTCTGGTGGGAGGGCATCGACGGCACCCGGATCTTCACGCACTTCCCGCCGGTCGACACCTACAACTCGTCGCTGAGCGGCGAGGAGCTGGCGCGGGCGTCCCGCCAGTTCGCCGAGCACGCCAGGGCCTCCCGGTCGCTGGTCCCGTTCGGCTACGGTGACGGCGGTGGCGGCCCCACCCGCGAGATGATGGAGACCGCGCACCGCGTCGCGAACCTCGAAGGCTCACCGACGGTGCAGGTCGAGCCGCCGCGCGACTTCTTCCAGGCCGCACAGGACGAGTACCCGGACGCGCCGGTGTGGGCGGGTGAGCTGTACCTGGAGAAGCACCGCGCCACCTACACCACCCAGGCCAGGACCAAGCAGGGCAACCGCCGCAGCGAACACCTGCTGCGCGAGGCCGAGCACTGGGCCACCGCGGCGACGCTCCAGGGCCACGACTACCCCCACGACGAGCTCGACCGGTTGTGGAAGACCGTGCTGCTGCACCAGTTCCACGACATCCTGCCGGGCAGTTCGATCGCCTGGGTGCACCGCGAGGCCGAAGCGACCTACGCGAAGGTCGCCGCCGAGCTGAAGGTCATCACCGCGAAGGCCGTCGACGCGATCAAGGGCGACGGCGAGGAAGAGCTGACCTTCGACGTCCTCGGCGGCGACGCGCCGGAACCGTTCGTGGCACCGGAGAACGGCGTGCTCGACAACGGCCGGCTCCGCGTCACGGTCGACGAGGACGGCATCGTGCTGTCCGTGCTGGACCTGGAGAACGACCGCGAGGTCCTGCCCCCGCACGGGTTCGCCGGCCTGCCGCAGCTGCACCGCGACAACCCGAACCAGTGGGACGCCTGGGACATCGACCCCTTCTACCGCAACTGGAAGGCCGACCTGCTCCCGTCCGAGCGCGTCGACGCGCGGGACGGTGTCGTCGTGCGGGCGAAGTTCGGCAACTCACAACTCACCCAGACCATCCGGCTGCGCCAGGGCGCCAAGCAGGTCGACTTCGACACCGAGGTCGACTGGCAGGAACGCGAGAAGCTGCTCAAGATCGCCTTCCCGCTCGACCTGCGCGCCGAGGTCTCCACGGCCGAGACCCAGTTCGGCCACCTGCACCGCCCCGTGCACACCAACACCTCTTGGGAGGCCGCGAAGTTCGAGATCTGCGCGCACCGCTTCCTGCACGTCGGCGAACCCGCCTACGGCGTCGCGGTGGTCAACGACTCCACCTACGGCCACGAGGTCACCCGCACGACCCGCGAGGACGGCGGCACCACCACGACCGTGCGCCTTTCGCTGCTGCGCGCACCGAGGTTCCCCGACCCCGAGACCGACCAGGGCGAGCACCGCTTCCGCTACGCCCTCGTGGTCGGCGCGGGCATCCCGGAGGCCATCGACGCCGGCTACCGCATCAACCTGCCGCCGCAGACCGTCCGCGGCTCCACCGCGCCACAACCGCTGGTGCGCACCGACAACCCGGCGGTGCGGGTCGAGGCCGTGAAACTCGCCGATGACCGGTCAGGCGACGTCGTCGTCCGGCTCTACGAGGCCCACGGCGGCCGTGCCCGCACGTCGGTCCGCACGTCCTTCTCCTACCAGGGCATCCAGGAGGCGGACCTGCTGGAACGACCCCTGGCCGACGCCTCGGCGGAGCTCGTGCTGCGCCCGTTCCAGGTGATCACCCTGCGGTTCACGCGCTAGGCCGATCGGCGCAAATCGGGGCGGGGCGGGCAACCGGCACCCCGCCCCGGTGCGTTAGGAGGCAGGTGCCCTCGCAGTGGGAGGCGAGGGCGGAGGAGGGGGACGTTTCGCATGCCTGCCTTGAGATCACCCATCAGATCATCGCGTGGCCTGGTCGCGCTGGCCGCCGCACTGCTGCTGGGGATGTTCGCACCCGGCATCGCGCACGCGGCACCACCGGCCAACGACGACTTCGACGCGGCGACGGCGATCACCGCGCTGCCGTTCACCGCCGAGCAGAACACCACCGAGGCGACCAAGGCCGCCGACGACCCGTACTGGTGCCAGTCCTACGACGTGCGGGGCACCGTCTGGTACCGCTACACCGCCACCAGGAACGTCATCCTGCGCGCCACGTCGGCAGGCAGCGACCGGGACATGATCCTCGCCGCCCACACCGGGCTGCGCGGTGAGCTGCGCGGCGTGGACGGCGCCTGCAGCACCGGCACGCGGTACCCGATGACGTTCCGCGTCACGGCCGGCACCACCTACTACTTCATGATCAGCGGCTACGACTCGCCCGGCGGCGCGCTGAAGTTCTCGCTCGACGAGGTCGCGCCCGCGGCCAACGACAACTTCGCGGCCGCGCAGCCCGTCGCGGCCCTGCCGTTCACCGCGACTCCGGACCTCTCCGTCGCTTCCTTCGAGGCCGACGAGCCCGAGTCGAGCTGCGTGTACGACGAGCAGACGCCGTCCGTCTGGTACTCCTACACGGCCACCGGCGACGCGATGTCCCTGGTGCCCAGCGCAACCGGTGAGAGCGCCGCAGTCACCGTCTACGCCGGCAGCGACATCACCACCCTGAGGCAGGTCGCCTGCGGCCGCGACAACACCTGGCCGCCCGCGGTGTTCCGGACGACTCCCGGCACGACCTACCACCTGCGCATCACCGCCACCCCGCGCAACTACCAGCAGGTGTCGTTCAGCATCACCGAGGCGCCGGCGTTCACCCCGTACATGATCGTCAGCCCGAACCAGCCGACCGTCTTCGGCGAGGCCGTGTTCCAGACGGGCTCGTACGGCAGCATCGACGGCGAGATCACCGCTTCGTGGGACTTCGGCGACGGCACGACCGCCCCCGCCACGAAGGACGCCGTGCGGCACCAGTACAAGACGGACGGCACCTATCAGGTGACCATGCGCGCCACCAGCGCCGACGGCCGAACCGCCACCAAGACCGGTTCAGTCACCGTCGAGACCCACGACGTCGGCATCACCAAGTTCTCCGTGCCGACCTCGGCACGAGCGGGCCAGAGCAAGCCCATCACCGTTCAGTTGGCGAACACGCGGTACCCGGAGAAGGCCACCGTGACGCTGTACCGCAGCGACGGCTCGTCGTGGACCCAGGTCGGCACCTCCGCCCTCGAAGTGCCCGCACACCCCACGCACAAGGTGCAGGTCCCCTTCTCCCACACCTTCACCCCGCAGGACGCGGTGGTCGGCAAGGTGTCCTTCCGCGCGGTGGTCTCGCTGCAATACCCGAGGCAGGACGCCCGCCCCGCGGACAACGAGGTCATCTCGATCGCCACGACCGTGCGACCCGCCGCCACCAGCGCCGTCGCGAACTGAACCGGGGGACGACGATGAGAATCATGATCGCCGCGGTTGCCGCGGCCCTGATCGCCACATTCGCACCAGGCCTCGCCCACGCCGCCGAACCACCCGCGAACGACGACTTCGACAACGCCACCACGATCACTTCGTTGCCGTACCGCGGCACACTCACGACCGCGGGTGCCACGAAGGCACCCGACGACCCGACCGCGTGCTACTACTACGGCACGGATTCCGTGTGGCTGAAGTACACCGCACCCGAGGACGCCATCCTGCGCACGAACGTCACCGGCCAGCCCTACCTGGCCGTGTACACGGGCGCACGCGGCTCGCTCGCGATGGTGCCGGGCACCTGCACGTCCACGCAGGGCAACAACGCCACCTTCCACGTCAAGGCCGGCAAGACCTACTACTTCGCGCTCGCCGAGTACTACGCCGGCTACGGCAAGGACTTCACGCTCGACGTGATGACCGTGCCCGCCGAACCGAACGACAACCGGGCCGCCGCGACGACCACGGGGTTCCCCGCAACGCTGGAGGGCGACCTGCGCCGGGCGTCGTCCGAGCCCGACGAACCGCGATCGAGCTGCGCACCCGGCGCGGACCGGTCGGTCTGGTACCGCTACACGCCCGACCGCACGCGTTCCGTCTACCTGAAACGACTGGAGTACCACTCCTCGGCGCTGAGCGTCTTCCGCGCGAGCGACCTGTCCGAAGTGGACTGCGCGGTCACCGGTTCGTCCAGCGGCTCGGTGTTCACCGCGACGGCGGGCGAGTCCTACCTGATCCGCGTCGCCGGGGAGCCCGAGACCGCCGACTACTACAAGCTGAGCCTCGTGAACGCGCCCGCGATCACCCCGTCGTCGTCGAACTACCCCGCGGAGCCGTCGGTGTTCGACGACATCGCGTTCTCCCCGTACGCGGGCGACCAGCTCGGCAGGGACCTCGTCAGCGGCGAGATCCAGTTCGGTGACGGCACCTCCGCGCCGATCACCGGCAGGGACGCGATCCACCATTGGTACGCCGAGGACGGCGACTACCGGATCAGGGTCTCCGGGTCCACGAAGGACGGCCGCACCGGATCGAGCGAGCGGGTGCTGAAGGTCCGGACGCACGACGTGACGCTGTCGGGCTTCTCGGTCCCCTCCACCGCACGAGCCGGCGACACCAAGCGGCTGAAGGTCTCGGTGGGCAACACCCGTTACGACGAGGACGTCACCGTCACATTGCAGGTGCAGTCCGACAACGGCTACTACGAGGAGGTCGGCACGCTCACCCAGCACGTCGCGGCCTCGCCGACCGGCAAGGTCGAGTTCCCGTTCGCCCACACCTTCACCGCGGCCGAGGCGGCACGGGGCAAGGCGACGTTCCAGGTCGTCGCCAACCTGCGGTACCGGTACGACGGCGACGACAACCCGAAGGACAACGAGCTGGTCGCCGTCACGACGGTGCGGCCGGGCACCGGAGTAAGGGGTCTCGCGGTCCAGCCTTAGGTGATCTTCCGATGCCCGGGGTCACCCCTCAGCAGCACTCTCATCCTCGTCGGAAAACGAACTGAGGAGTGAGTCAGATGGAGTGGACGCCCGAGGCGATCAAGGCGGAGATGGACTACCGGCAGGCTGCCCTGCGGGAGGACGCCCGCCGCGTCCAGGAGTTCTACCGCAACGGCGGCAAGCCGCGGTCGTGGTGGCACCGCATGACGCATCGGCACGAGCCTGAGGTCCCCAACGGACAACAGGCTGCGTGATGCCGGGGGTAGTCGTAGGGGTGGTTCCTCTCGTCCAGGAACCACCCCTACGACCGTTAGGCCCTTACGAGACTTCCCTTACCAGCCCTTGCCGGGCCTTACCGTCCGGCTCAGGCCTTGGCCGTCCACGCCTTGATCTTGTCGGCGTTGGCCTCGACCCACTTCTTGGCCGCTTCCTCGGGCTTCATCTTGTCCTCGGCGATGTACTTCGCCACGGTGTTCTGGTCCTGGTTGGTCCACTTGAAGTTCTTGACCAGGTTGAACGCCGGTCCGTTGGCGTCGGCGAACTTCTTGGACACGATCTTGTCCAGGTCGTAGTCCGGGTAGTCGCAGGCGACCTTCTCGGCGTCGGCGTCACAGCCCGCCTTGTACTCGGGCAGCTTCACCTTCTCCAGCTTGACCTCGTTGAGCAGCCACTGCGGCGAGTAGAAGTACCCGATGACCCACTTCTTGTCCTTCTCCGCCTGGCGGAAGGCCTGGATCAACGCGGTCTCGCTGCCGCCGTAGACGACCTTGTAGTTGAGGTTCAGGTTCTTCACCAGAGCCTCGTCGTTGGTCACGAACGACGGGTCGCCGTCGAGCAGCTGGCCCTTGTCCCCGGACTCGGACGTCTTGAACTGGTCCGCGTACTTGTTGAGGTTGTTCCAGTCCAGGATGTCGGGGTGTTCCTTGGCGAGCCACGGCGGCACGTACCAGCCGATCTGCCCCTTCACGCCCGTCGAGCCCGCGCTGACCGCGGTCTTCTGCTCGTCGATGTACTTCTTGCGCAGGTCGTCGTGGCCCCAGTTCTCGACGACGGCGTCGACCTCACCGGTGCCGAAGCCCTGCCAGGCCACCTCTTCCTTGAGCTCCTTCTTGGTGACCTTGCACTTGAGCTCCTTCTCGGCCACGTACGCGAGCACCGCCGCGTTCGCCTCGTAACCGACCCACGGGTTGACCGCGAGGTTGAACGTGCCGCAGTCGCCGGCCGCACCCGCTGAGGAGTCGCCGACCTTGGCGCCACCGCAACCGGCCAGCGCAAGCGCTCCCACGAGCACTGCTCCCAGCACGCTGTGCCTTGCCACTTCCACAACCTCCTAGTTGGTCCACCGCTTGGCGGCCGCCTGGGTGAGGCGGTCGAGCATCACGCCCAGCACGACGATCGCCACGCCGGCCGCGAGGCCCTTGCCGTACAAATTGCTCTGCGAGAAGCCGGCCACCACGTCGTAGCCGAGCGCACCGGCCCCCACGAGGCCGCCGACGACGACCATCGAGAGCACGTAGATCAGCCCCTGGTTGGCCGCGAGCGTCAACGCGCCGCGCGCCATCGGCAGCTGCACCTTCACGATCGTCTGCCACGAGCTCGACCCCAGCGCCGTGGACGCCTCCACCGTCGCGGGCGAGACGGCCCGCACACCGTCCGCGATGATCTTGATGGCGACCGGCGCCGCGAACACCACGGCCGCGATGATCGCCGTGAACCGGCTGGCGGCGAAGAGAGCCAGGAACGGCACCAGGTACACGAACGCCGGCATGACCTGCCCCGCGTCCAGGACCGGCCGGATGATCCGGTCCGCGCGCCTGCTGCGCCCCATCCACACGCCGACCACGACACCGAGGACCATCACCATGATCGTGGCGACCAGAGTGGACGCCAGCGTGATCATCGAGTCCTGCCACAGACCGGTCGCGACCAGCACACCGACGCACACGGCGGACACGAACGCCGACCGCAGGCCGCCGATCAGGAACGACAGCACGACGATCACCAGCGCCACCAGGAACCACGGCGACTGGGCCAGCAGCGCCTGCAGCGGGTTGATCAGCGCGAACGTGACGAAATCCTTGAAACCACCGGTGATCAGCGTCAGCGAGTCCTGCGCCCACTCCGTCACGGCGGTCGCGCCCTTGCGGATCGAGCTGCCGAACTCCACGTCCGCCGGGAACTCCGCCGCCCACAGGTAGGTGTAGGAGAAGTAGACGGTGACGGCCGTGATGCCGAGACCGCCGAACAACGCCCAGCGCGGCAACGTGCGGCGTTCGGTCGCGGCGGTGGTCACGCGGTCCAGCACGATCGCCAGCACCACGATCGCCAGACCCGCGTTGAACGCCGTGCCGACGTCGAGCGTCTGCAACGCCTTCACGACCGTCTTGCCCAGACCCGGCGCGTCGATCAGCGCGGCGATCGTCACCATCGACAGCGCAGCCATGATCGTCTGGTTGACGCCCAGCACGATGGTCTTGCGCGCGGACGGCAGCAGCACCTTGACCAGCGTCTGCCACCGCGTCGCGCCGAGGGACTCCGACGCCTCGACGGTGTTGTGCGGCACCGAGCGGATCGCGTGCGCGGTGATCCGGATCGCCGGCGGCGCGGCGTAGACGAGCGTCGCGATCGTGGCCGACGCCGGACCGATCAGGAAGAACAACGTCAGCGGTGCCAGGTAGACGAACGTCGGCATGGTCTGCATGAAGTCGAGCACCGGCTGCATGACCCGGTTGGCCCGATCGGACAGTCCCGCCCAGATGCCCAGCGGAATGCCGAACAGCAACGAGATCACGACCGCGGCCAGCGTCAGCGAGAGCGTGTCCATGCTCTCCTGCCACAGACCCTGCAGCCCCAGGAACACGAAGCCCGCGACGGCCAGCAACGCGACCCGCCAACCGGCGACCACGAAACTGACGAAACCCGCGATCCCGACCACGCCGAGCCAGCCGATCACCGGCACCGGCCGGCCGAACGACGGCTGCGCGACCAACGCCTGCACGAACCGCACGAACTCGTCGATGACGAGCCGGATCTCGTTGAAGAAGTACAGGAACACCGGGTTCGAGTTCCTGGACGCGCCGACCGCGTCGTTGACGCTGTTGATCCACCGGTGCAGCGGGGTCAGCTCGGACGCGTCCAGCGGCAACGTCCCGAAGTTGCGCAGCAGCAACCACAGCACGAGCCAGGCGAGCACGATCCCGCCGACCACGAGCGCCTGCTTGTACCGATGCCACAGTCGAGGCAGCTGCCGCGGGGCGGCGACGGCAACCATCTCACGCCTCCCCGGCGACGACCCCGAGGATCTCCTCGTCCGCCACCACGCCGAGCAGTTCGCCGTCCCGCACGACCTTCACCGGCTTGTCGGCGCCGAGCACGCTGCGCACGGCCTCGCGCACCACGGTCTCCGGCGAGAGCTCGGGACCGTCCAGCTCGTCGTCCGGCCGCGGCGGGCGCATGATCCACTTCAATGTCAGCACGTGCGACCGCGGCACGTCCTTCACGAAGTCGCGCACGTAGTCGTCCGCGGGCGCGCCGACCAGCTCGTCACCGGTGCCGACCTGCACGACCTGACCGTCACGCATGATCAGGATCCGGTCGCCCAGCTTGAGCGCCTCGCTCAGGTCGTGGGTGATGAAGACCATCGTCTTGCCCACCTCGCGGTGCAGCCTGATGACCTCCGACTGCATGTCGCGGCGGATCAACGGGTCGAGCGCCGAGAAAGGTTCATCGAAGAACAAGACATCTGGATCATTGGCGAGCGCACGTGCAAGACCGACGCGCTGTTGCATACCGCCGGACAGCTGATCCGGATAGGACTTCTCGTAGCCCGTTAGACCTACAAGATCGATCACTTCCTGCGACCGCTCTCCACGTTTCGCCCGCGGTACCCCGCGGATTTCCAACCCGTAACCGACGTTGTCCGCAACGGTCCGGTGCGGCAGCAGACCGAAGTGCTGGAACACCATGGAGAACTTGTTCCTGCGCAGGTCGCGCAGACGTTTGACGTCCGCCGCGAGAATGTTCTCGCCTTCGAACATGATCGTGCCCGCGGTCGGTTCCACCAACCTCGTCAGACAACGGACCAGTGTGGACTTCCCGGAGCCGGACAGGCCCATGACCACGAACATCTCACCTGGAGCGACCTCGAAGTCCACTCCGCGCACAGCGGCGACCGAACCCGTGCGGTCCATCAGTTCCGACCGTGACAACGATTTCAGCTCGCTCGATGCCACCACTTGAGACGCGTTGGGACCGAACACCTTCCACAGGTCCCTGACCGAAATCACGGGATCCACGCCAAACCACTCCGAACCTGTTGCGGAACTCTTGCGGGCTGTTGCGGACTGCGCACAACGTTTCTCGATGCGCGACAGCATCGACCCTCGCACGGATACGGTCAAGGGCCGATACAAATCCGCTCCTTTGTGGACAACCAATCATCCCATGACTTGACTGCCGTAGATCGAACCGGAAAAGCTGAAACTGAGCGGTCCTCTGCACCGCTGTCCCCTCGACGAGGAGCTGTTCGTGCAAGCCCCCAGAATCGCTCTGGCAATGACGCTCGTGTTGACAATTGCCGGTTGCGGCAGCGGATCGACGTCGTCACCGGCACCGCGCTCCGGCTCATCAGGGCCGACCGAACCCTGTGGCTCCGTCACCATCGCGGTCAACCCGTGGGTCGGCTACGAGGCCAACGCGGCCGTCGTCGCCTACCTGGCCGAGAAGCGGCTCGGTTGCAAGGTGACGAAGAAGGAAGTCGACGAGCAGACCGCCTGGCAGGGCCTCGACTCCGGCGAGATCGACGTGATCCTGGAGAACTGGGGCCACGAGGACCTCAAGCAGAAGTACATCGACGAGAAGCGCACCGCCGTGCGGATCGGCCCTTCCGGCAACAAGGGCGTGATCGGCTGGTACGTGCCGCCGTGGATGAAGAAGACCTACCCGGACATCACGAACTGGCAGAACCTCAACAAGTACGCGGACATGTTCAAGACCGCGCAGTCCGACGGCAAGGGCCAGGTGCTCGACGGCGACCCCTCGTACGTGACCAACGACGAGGCACTGGTGAAGAACCTGGGCCTCAACTACAAGGTCGTCTACGCGGGCAGCGAGCAGGCGCTGATCAAGGCGTTCCGCCAGGCCGAGGAGAAGAAGACCCCACTGATCGGCTACTTCTTCGAACCGCAGTGGCTGCACCTCGACATCGAACTGGTCAAGGTCGACCTGCCCGAGTACAAGGCCGGCTGCGACGCGGACGCGGCCAAGGTCGCCTGCGACTACCCGCGCTACGAGCTCGACAAGATCGCCGCCAAGAAGTTCATGGACAAGGGCGGCCCCGCGGCCAGGCTCCTGCAGAACTTCCAGTGGAGCAACGACGAGCAGGACACGGTCGCGTCGTTCATCGCGAAGTACAAGATGTCGCCCGACGAGGCGGCGAAGCGGTGGGTCGAGGCCAACCCCGACCGCGTCGAGGACTGGCTCACCAAGGCCAAGCCCTGAGTTCCAGGGCCATGGTGCCGCGGCACTAACTGCCGCCGGCTCTTGACCACCACTTCTCGTCGGGGCCGGAGATGTCCTCGACGCTGAGCCTGCGAACGGACCCGGCTCGCTTGAGCCGGGCCTCCAGCTGGTCGCAACGCTGGGCGAGCCTGCGGTAGATCTCCACAACTGCCGTCTCGGGCTCGCCCCGCTGTCTTTCCACGGTTCGCCAGTTCCCGAGGAACTCGAGCGTCAGATCCGCGACGGCCTGACCGGCCTGGGCCGTCAGCTCGTCGACGGGCGTCGCGAACCGGCCGGCGTGAAACGCCAGGTTCCGCGTGACGTAGAGCCATTCCAGCACCGCCGCGGCGGTGTCCTCCTGCTCCCGCAACCAGCACGCGAGCGCACGGGAGTCGGCGAGCCTGGCCCGCCAGAGCTCGACCAGGTCCCGCACCAGCCCGCCCTCGTTCTCGGCCAGCGCCGTGACGGCGTCCTGCGCGGCCTTGAGCTGCCCTTTCGGGCGGTTGTGCGGGACCAGCACCGCCAACCAGGCATCCACGGACTTCAGGTGGTGCTTCACCCCGG
>Ga0070710_10000116_pt1 | contig 37907 bp, 30 predicted proteins | sample LARL52metaG_FD_65454 | JGI IMG/M metagenome (GOLD analysis project Ga0070710, IMG submission 65454) | Corn, switchgrass and miscanthus rhizosphere microbial communities from Kellogg Biological Station, Michigan, USA - LAR L5-2 metaG | ecosystem: Host-associated > Plants > Roots > Rhizosphere ...
GCCCGCGCGAGGGCATACGCGGAGAACGTCGCCGCGGCGATGATGGAGCCGGCCGGGATGGTGAAACGCAGCACCCGGCCGACGAACCCGGGCAGGTAGCGGCGGCGGTTCGGCGCGAGTGCGAGGAAGAAGGAGGGCACGCCGATGGCCAGGGTGTCGATGATGGTCAGATGGCGGGGCAGGAACGGGTAGGGCAGCAGGGCCGCACCCGCGGCGACGGCCAGCAGCGTCGCCCACACCGTCTTGGTGATGAACAGGTTGGCGACGCGCTCGATGTTCGCCGTCACCCGCCTGCCTTCGGCCACGACACCGGGCAGCGTGCCGAATCGGTTGTCCAGCAGCACCAGTTCGGCGACGGATTTCGTGGCGGGCGCGCCCGAGCCCATGGCGACGCCGATGTCGGCGAGTTTGAGCGCCAGCACGTCGTTGACCCCGTCGCCGGTCATGGCCACCGTGTGCCCGCGCGCCTGCAGCGCCTTGACCATGGATTGTTTCTGGTCCGGCGTCACCCGGCCGAAGACGACGCGTTCCTCGAGCGCGGCGCCGAGCGGGCCGGGGTCTTCGGGCAGGTCGCGCGCGTCGACGGGGTTGTCGGCCTGGGGCACGCCCGCGCGCGCCGCGACGGCGCTCACAGTGCGCGGGCTGTCCCCGGAGATCACCTTGAGCGCCACGCCCTGGGCGGCGAAGTAGGCGATGGCCTCAGGTGCATCGGATCTCAGGCGCTCGGTGAGCGCGACGAAGGCCACCGCGCGCAACCCCCGCGGTAGCGTCTCGCCGTCCAGGGAGCCGGGGGCGCGCGCCAGCGCAAGAACCCGCCGCCCGCTGGCGGCCAGGTCCGCGGCTTGCCGCAGCAGCCGGTCCTGGCTGTCGGCCAGGACCATTTCCGGCGCGCCCAGCACCCAGGCGCCGTGACCCGCGAAGCTAGCCGCGCTCCACTTCCGCGCCGAGGAGAAAGGCACGGTCTCCTGGCGCGCCCACCCCCGCGGCGGTGGGAAGGCCTGCCCGATCGCGCCGAGCGTGGCGTTGCGGGCCTCGTCGTCGGCGAGCGCGCCGAGCGCCTCCTCGGCCGACGCCCGATCATCGACCCGGACGAGGCTGTCGAAGGCGATCGTCCCGTCGGTGATCGTGCCAGTCTTGTCCAGACACACCACGTCCACCCGGGCCAGGCCCTCGACGGCGGGAAGCTGCTGCACCAGGACCTGGCGCCGGGCGAGCGTGACCGCGGCCACGCCGAAGGCGACGCTGGTCAGCAGCACCAGGCCCTGCGGCACCATGCCGACCAGCGCGGCGACGGTGGAGGTGGCGCCCTCGCGCACGCTTTCGTGGGTGTGCAGCTGGCTGATGACCAGCAGCGCCGCCACCGGCGGGATCGCCCACGTGACGTAGCGCAGGATCTGATTGATGCCTGCGACCAGCTCCGAGCGCACCACCGTGAACTGCCGCGCCTGCGCCGCCAGCTTCCTGGCGTACGCCTCGGCGCCCACCCCGGTCGCCTGATAATCACCCGACCCGGCGACCACGAAACTGCCCGACAGCAGGCGATCACCGGCCTGCTTGTCCACCGGCTCGGATTCACCGGTCAGCAGCGACTCGTCGGCCTGCAAGCTCGCGCTGTCTCGCACGATCCCGTCCGCGACCAGCTGGTCCCCGGTCCGCAGGTCGACCAGGTCGTCGGCGACCAGGTCGCCGGTGGCGATGTCGCTCTGCGCGCCGTCGCGCACCACCCGGACCCTGGGCGCGCTGAGCACGGCGAGCCGGTCAAGCGTCCGCTTGGCGCGCAGTTCCTGCACGATCCCGATCAGCGCGTTGGCGACAAGCACGATGCCGAACAGCGCGTCCTGCGGCTGGCCGACGACCAGGATCACCGCCAGCAGCACACCCAGGAGCAGGTTGAACCTGGTCAGGACGTTCGCGCGCAGGATCTCGGCCACCGAGCGGCTGGTGGTCTCCGCGCCCGCGTTCGTCAGCCCGCGCGAGCGCCGCTCGGCCACCTGAGCGCTGCTCAAGCCGGCCGACGGTGTCCGAGCTTTCGGCGCCGGCGACGTGGAGGCGACCGCATCAGCCATGCCTGATCACTCCATCGCAGAGGCGGCAGTCGACCGAACGGTCACCGCGCCTGGCCGTGACCTCGTCGATCGGCGCCAAGTCCGGCGCGCACCGGCAAGGGCCGTATACCCGTCGAAACAGCGGTGACGCGACTTGCGCCCACGATGCGCCATTCACCAGTCTCCGCCCTCTGTGTTTACACAGGCGACGATATTTACAGACGATATTTACAGAGGCGACTATCGGCTGCGAGGCTTTGGCAGCACGGATTGAGGCGTTCTGGGGCAGCACATGACTTCGGGAGCGACGGATACATCGAGAACGGGGCGGCCGGCAGCGGCCGGCGAGCGCGCCTGGCACACGCTCGGCGCCGATGAGGTCCTCCGCTCCGAAGGGGTGGACGGGCAGCGTGGCCTCAGCTCGGCCGAGGCGGCCGCGCGGGCCAAGCGATTCGGCCCGAACGAGTTCGCCGCCGGGCACGCCGAGCCCCGCTGGCATGCATTCCTCCGCCAGTACCGCGACCCGATGCAGATCGTGCTGCTCGCGGCCGGCATCGGCAGTCTCTACCCGCTCAAGCAGCTGGGCACGGGCATCCTGCTGATCTTGCTGACGCTGTTCAACGCGGTCGAGGGACTGCATCAGGAAGGGAAGGCCGCCGCGGCCGTCGTCGCGCTGCAGAAGATGGTGATCATCAAGGCCCGGGTCAGGCGAGACGGCCAGCTGGCGGAGATCCCCGCCGAGCAGCTCGTTCCCGGCGACATCGTCACGGTCGAGGCGGGCGATATCGTGCCCGCGGACGGACGGCTGCTGAAGGCGGCCACGCTGGAAGTCGACGAGTCCGCACTGACCGGGGAGAGCCTGCCCGTCGCCAAGGGCACCGAGCCCGTGGCGGGCGCCGGCACGCCGCTCGGCGACCGGGCCGACATGGTGTACATGAACACGAACGTCACCCGCGGGACGGGCGAGTTCGTCATCACCGCCACCGGGATGGCCACCGAGGTCGGCAACATCTCCGGGATGCTGCAGGAAGAGCAGACGGTCAAGACCCCGCTCACCCGCCAGATGGACCGGCTGACCGGGCAGATCCTCGTGATCGCCGGCATCGCACTGATCGCGTCGATGGCGATCAACCTGGCCCGGGGCCAGACGTTCATCGCGGTCTTCAACGCGGCCGTCGCGTTCGTCATCGCCGCGATCCCGGTCGGGCTGCCCACGGTGGTCACGACGATCCTGGCCTGGGGTACGGGGCAGCTCGCCAAGGCCGGCGCGATCATGAAGCGGCTCGCATCGAGCGAGACGCTGGGCTCCACCTCGGCGATCAACTCAGACAAGACCGGCACGCTGACGCTAAACCAGATGACCGCGGTCCAGATGGTGGCCGTGGGCCGCCGGTACGCGGTCGAGGGGAAGGGGTATTCGACCTCCGGGCGGATCAACCGGGTTGGCGGGCAGGCGGACGTTCCGCTGGATGAGTTCCTGGTGCCGATGGTGCTGGCCTCGGACGCGGTGGTCAGGGACGGCGAACTGATCGGGGACCCGACCGAGGGCGCGCTGGTCGTGCTGGCGGCCAAGGGCGGCATCGACGCGATCTCGACCAGGGCACAGTATCCGCGGATCGCCGAGCTTCCGTTCGACGCGGCCTACAAGCTGATGGCCACGTTCCACAAGATGACCGACGCGTCCGGCAAAGAGGTGATCCGGTGCTTCGTCAAGGGCGCACCGGACCAGCTCCTGCCGAGGGCCGCCACGGTTGCCGACGCCGGCCCGGCGCCGGCTGACGACGAATTCCGGCAGCGGTACCTGGCCGAGAACCAGCGGCTGGGAGAGCAGGGCCTGCGGGTGATCGCTCTCGCGCGCAAGGACTTCGACCCGGCGGCCTTCGACCCCGGCGCCGACCTGCTCCCGCTGGTCACCGGGCTGGAGCTGCTCGCCCTGGTCGGCATCGTCGACCCGCCCCGGCCCACCGCCGGGGCATCGATCGCGACGGCGAAGAAGGCCGGCATCCGGATCCGGATGATCACCGGCGACTACGCGGTCACCGCGGCTGCGGTCGCCGGCCAGCTCGGCATAGACGGCACCGCGGTGACCGGCGCCGAGTTCGGCGCGATGACCGACGAGGAGGCACTGGCCAAGGTCGACGACATCGGCGTGATCGCCCGCGTCACGCCCGAGCACAAGGTCCGCCTGGTCGACGTGCTCAGGAAGAAAGGGCAGATCGTCGCCATGACCGGGGACGGCGTCAACGACGCGCCCGCGGTGAAGAAGGCCGACATCGGGATCGCGATGGGCACCGGCACCGAGGTGACCAAGGAAGCCGCGGTGATGATCCTGACCGACGACAACTTCTCCACGATCGTCAAGGCCGTCGAACTGGGCCGCGGGCTGTACGACAACCTCGCCCGGTACGTCCGGTTCCAGATCGGCGGCCTGTTCGGCTACATCACCACGTTCCTGTCCGCCAGCATCTTCAACGTCGCCGAGGGCATACCGCTGCTTCCGCTGCAGACGTTGTGGGTGAGCTTCACGATGCTGTCCATCCAGTCGGTCGGGCTCGGCTACAGCAAACCCGCCGCCGGGCTGATGGACCGTCCGCCGCTGCCGCCCGGCCGGCCGATCCTGACCCGCGGGCTCATCGTCTGGCTCGCCTTCGTCGGCCTGCTGATGGCGATCGGCACCCTCAGCGTGATCAGCTGGGCGGAGCAGGTGCACGGGCTCGCCATCGCCCGGACCATGGGCATGGTCACGTTCGCGCTGTTCCTTCTGTTCTTCTCGATCGAGTCCAAGGACGAGCGGGACTCGGCGTTCTCCCTCGACACCTTCTCCGACAAGGTGTTCGTCATCACGACCAGCGGCTCCTTTGTCCTGCTGATCCTGTCCACCGTCCTGAGCATCTTCCAGACCGTGCTCAGGACCGTCAGGCTCGATGTACGGCAGTGGCTGATCTGCACCGTTGTGGCCCTGGCGATCGTGGTGGCCGCCGAGATCCGCAAGGCGGTGCTGCGGCGGACCGCCGCCGAGCCCGCACCGGTCGCACGCGGTGCTGCCGCGTCGGGCGAGGGCAGCGACGAGAGTTCTCCCGGACTGCACCAAATCTCCCGGTAGCGGATGCTCGTGACGGGGGCTAGCGTCGGATTCATCGATCGGACAATCCGACGGGGAGATGTCATGGCCGAGAAAAAGCACCTGGTCGTCTACGCCGCAGCGTACGACACCACCGATGCCGCACTGGCCGACCTGGACGCCATCGAGCAGCTGCACAAGGACGAGATCATCGGCCAGTACGACGCTGCCGTGATCGATCAGGAGAACGGCAAGCCGCACGTGGTCAAGCGGATGGATCGCCCGCACATCCGAGTCATCCCGGAGTGGTTCGGGGGCGGGACCCTGCCCCGCAAGGAACTGCATGAGGCGGCCGGGCAGCTGACCGCCAGCCAGGCCGGGCTCATCGCGGTCGGCGAGCCGACCATCGAGCAGGCGCTCGACAAGGCGCTGACCGGTGCCGCCAGCGTCGTCAAGGGCACCGTGGACGCCACGACCGACGAGATCACCAGCGAGTTGCAGGAAGCTCTCAAAGGCTGACCGGGCCGGGCACGCGAAGGGGCGTCCTGATAGCGATGCGATTCACCAAACTCGGGCATTCGTGCGTCAGGCTGGAGAAAGACGGCGCTGTCCTGGTCATCGACCCCGGCGGGTGGAGTGACGCGGCCGCGGCCCTGGCCGGAGCGGCGGCGGTCATGGTCACCCACGAGCACGCGGACCACCTCGACGCCGACGCGGTGCGCGCCGCGCTGCGGGCCAGCCCGGAACTGACGCTGTGGGCCAATCCGCAGATCGCCGTGCAGTTCGCTGAGTTCGGCGACCGGGTGCACGAAACCCGTGCCGGCGATGTGCTGTGCCCCGCCGGTTTCGAGGTGCACGTCTACGGCCACGACCACGCGCTGATCCACACCGACATCCCGTTGGTGGTGAACAACGGTTTCCTGGTCGAGGGCGAACTGTTCCATCCGGGCGACTCATTCACAGTCCCGCAGCAGCCGGTCCGCACGTTGCTGGTTCCGATCGCCGGCCCCTGGCTGAAGGCCGGGGATATGATCGACTACTTCCGCGCGGTCGCCCCGGCCCGGGCCTACGCGATTCACGACGCTATCTTGAACGACAACGGCCTGGGCCTGATGACCTGGCTGCTGTCGGTGGCCGCTGCCCCGAGTGGTGTGCCCGTGACCAGGCTGGAACCTGGCACCAGCCTGGATCTGTGATCCTGGCGGGGGCTCGCGCGCGTCAGCCTCTCGTCCAGGGCGGGAGCCTCACCCGAGCATCAACGCGCAGAGCCGGTTCTACCCTCACTCCCCGGGCGTCAATGTCTGCCGCGCCCGCCTGTGTGCGCGGGGAGAGCAGGTCAAGCGCCGCGCCACGAACAGCACGGACAGGAGCAGCCAGAGGAAACCCCACCTGCCATGGGTCACGTTGACCACTACGGCGGCAGCGATCGCGATGGCTGCCAGCGCAGCCAGAGGCGACGCGAAGCGCCCCCGCGACCGCGACGGCCGGGCACTCGGGGACGTGGCGACCGGGGCCCGGGGTGCGGGCCGGGCAGCGGGAAGATCGGCCACCAGATCCCTGAGCTCACCCCAGGTCCGCGCGGCCAGGGCCTGCCCCGTTCGCTGGTCGAGCTCCTCCGCCGTCAGCCTGCCCGCCTGGAAGTGCTCGCTCAGGTCGGACACGACCGCATCGCGGTCCGAATCAGAGGCCCTCATTTCGGCAGGAAGATGATTCCCCGTCCTGGTGCTCACCGGCCTCCCGCCTTTCTGTCTCGTGCCGTCGTAAGCGGGTTTCGCATGTATCCAATGTCGTAGACCGGGGTGATCGGCACCACTGCCGGATGCCACCGGCTGGAGGTGACATCTGTCATGGTCGTCCCCGGTCCATGTCGATCCACATGGATTCCGGACCGCGCGCTCAGCACGCCTTCAAAGTTCCGGCCGATGGTGAACAAGAGCCAGTGACACATCGTGGGAGGTCCATCATGATCCCTGCCCGAGTGAGGCCCGGCCGGCCTGTGATTCTCGCCGCGGTGGCAGTGGCCGCGCTCATCGGCGGCGCCGGAGTCGCGCTCGCGGCGACGGCGTCGCCGTCGTCCGCCCCGCGGACGGCAGCCAAGGCGGGGACGGCCGTTTCCGCACCGGCACGGTCGCCTTCGCGCTGCCAGATCAAGCTGCCGCCGCGCGGATTCCCGCTGCGCGGACGCGCCTTCGCCATCCCCGGGCCGCTCATGCCGTTGAACTTCGGGCCGTTTGGCGCGATCCACGGACAGTTCGTGGCGTCCAAGCCGGGCGGCGGCTACCAGACGATCGATACTCAGCGCGGCACCGTCACGGCCGTGAGCAGCAGTTCCATCACGGTCAAGAGCAGTGACGGCTACATCAAGACCTACAACGTGACAAGCTCCACCCACGTGGTCGCGCGCCGGGCCGGCATCAGCACGGTCAAGACCGGCCAGACGGTATCGGTGCTCGCCACGATCAGCGGCTCGTCGGCCACCGCCGCCCAGATCGTGGACTTCACCTCGCTGCCCAAGATGCCCGGGATCCTCAGGCCAGGCCCCGGTCAGGTGCACCGAATCGGGCCGTGCGCAATCCGGGGCATCCACCCGTAAACTGGCCAGCGACCTCAGCCGGCCGGGCGCTTCCGGCCCGCGCCTGAGCGGACAATCCGAGCGAGGGGCCCGCAGGCGGTGTTCGACCCCGGTACGCACGGCAGCGGCCCCGGGGAGATCTCCCCGGACGGGTCGTCAGTCGAGCTCTACGACAGGCTGCCGGAGGATCACACGGCCGCCGCCATGATTCATCAGGCGATCCCCCTCGGGAGCACGGTCCTCGAACTTGGCGCGGGAACCGGGCGGGTGACCCACCCGCTGTTGGCACTCGGCCACCCCGTGCTGGCCGTGGACGTTTCGGCGGGAATGCTCGCGCGCATCCACGGCGCGCAGACCATCTGCGCCAGAATCGAAGATCTCCGGCTGGATTCGGAGTTCGACGCGGTGCTGCTCATGTCCTACCTGATCAACTACGGGCAGCGCGAGGAATTCCTGCGGACCTGCCGCCGCCACGTGACCCATACCGGCCTGGTGATCCTGCAACGCGAAACACCGGAATTCCACGACGCCGCCGGACCCCGGACATGGTCGCATGACGGTGTCGACTTCCGCATGTACAACGTCTCCCGCCCCGAGCCGGACGTCGTGACCGCCACGATCGAATACCGCATCGACGACGCCACCTGGACTCACTCTTTCTCCTCCAGGCGCATCGCAGATGAGGACCTTCCCGGCCTGCTCGGCGCCGCCGGACTTCGATTCGACCGATTTCTCGACGAGGAACGCGGCTGGATCGCGGCGCGGCGAGCATAGCCGGGTCGCTCCTGCAGAGCCGGAAATGCGCGGCGGCCCTAGCCGGTCAAGGCGCTGGGGAACCGGGTCTCGAAGTCCAAGATTCCCGCCCACTCCGGAGCGATGGCGATGCGGGCCATGGGCTTCCCGTGCAGCGAGGCCGCCCAGGCCCCGCCCTGCTCGGGGCCGAAATACCGTGCGGCGGCCATCGCGTACTCAGGGAAGACGTCATCGAGCATTTCGATATCCGCCCGTCCCCGGACCATCAGAACCTTGTGCGGCCACGCGTTGTCATCGATGCTCAGCGCCACCCGCGGGTCGGCGGCCAGCGCCTTGAGCTTGGGCGCCTTGGGCGGCGACCCGAGGACGAATTGATCACCGGTCCAGTGAAACCAGATCGGCACCACTCTCGGGCTGCCGTCGGTCCACGTGTACGCCAGCCTGGCCGGATTGACCGAGCTCAGCAGTGCGCTGGCAACCGGATCGCCCAGCAGCTCCAAGCTGCCCTGTGGCGGCATCTCAACCCCCTTTCGCACCTGCGAGCGGGAAGGTGCCTGGACACCCGGTGACGATGCTACGCCGCACGGCGAGCCCCCGGGAGTGCCGGTCAGCGGCGGCGGGCGGTCCGGTTATTCGATAACGGTGGCATCAGGTCCACAGGTAGCGTCGCGGTCATGAAGCTGGGCCTGTTCGCGATCAACTACGGCACCTGCGCGGACCCCGAGGTGGCGGTGCGGGTGGCCCGGCACGCGGAGGCCGCCGGGTTTGAGTCGGTGTGGACCGGCGAGCACGTGGCGCTGCCCGATCCGGCGCCGCCGAGCTTCTCGATGCCGCCTACGCTGCCTCTTCTCGACACGATCGCGGGGCTGACGCTGGTAGCCGCGCACACCAGCACCATCAAGGTGGCCAGCGGGGTCATCGTGCTGCCGCTCCGCAACCCGGTGATCCTCGCCAAGGAGCTCGCCAGCGTGGACGTGATATCCAACGGGCGGCTTATCGCGGGATTCGCGGCCGGCTACGTCGCCGCCGAGTTCGCCGCGGCCGGGGTGCCGATGACCGCCCGCGGGGCACGGATGGAGGACTACATCGGTGCACTGCGCGCGCTGTGGTCGATGGACCGCCCGGCCTATGAGAGCCGGTTCGTGTCGTTCAGCGGGATCGATGCCCGCCCGCGGCCCTTCCAGCGCCCGGCGCCGCCTATCGTGATCGGCGGCGAGGCGCGTGTTGCGCTGCGCCGCGCGGTGATGATGGCAGAGGGCTGGTACGGGTTCTATCTCGACCTGCCGCAGACGCGGCGCCTGGTCCGCGCGTTGCGGCAGGTCGCCGGAGAATGCGAACGGCCGGCCGGTCTTGGTCGGCTGGAGCTCACCGTTACTCCAGCCGGGCCGCTGGATAAGGCCGCCGTCGATCAATACGCCGAGGCCGGCGTTGACCGTCTGGTGCTGCTTCCGCAACCCGATGCCGGCCCGGCGCAACGGCACGCTCCGGTTCCGGTGGACTGCATCCTGCGCAACATCGACACGGTGGCGCAGCAGATCCTCGGCTCCTGATCTCCGGCGCCCGAGGGAGCCGAACCGCGGGTGCGAGACCTCGACGTCCCCGCCGCCGACCGGGACGTCACTTGACGTACGCGCGCCGATGACCCCGCCAGGCTCTGTTTGCCCCACGTTGAGCAGGGCAGTTCTCATAAGAGCAGCCGGATGAGGTGATCACCGTGTGGTGGCAGTACATCGTCATCGTGGCCCTGCTGGCAGCGGGCATCTACGGCTTCGTGGTACTCGCCCGTTATATGACGCGGCAGATGAGCCGCAAAACCGACCGCAGGGCCGAGGACATGTACGACGAGTTCAGTTCGTCTCGCAAGGAAAAGGATCGATGGCCGATTTAAGCGCGATCGTCGCTCCCCGTCGGCCCGGCATCGCTCATTACTCCGGGGAGGGGGCCACGAGGTGCACGTCGATCACCTCGAGCCGCAGGTCGGCGAGCCGCTGCATGAGCCCGGACAGGGCGGCCTGATCGGGTAGCTCTGTGCGAAGGGTGGTCGTGCCCCGGCCCAGCGTGACCTCACAGTCATCGAATTCGGCGCGCAGGGTGCTGCCCGCCTGCCCCGAGAAGGTGATCTCATACGTCTGTGCGTGCACCGGTTGCCCCCTCGTCGGTCGCCTCCCGTTTACCCACTGCCAGCGTCCCTCAGGGGCGAGGACGCGGCATCACCCTCTCGGGGGTGATGCGGTCCGGCGGCGCCAGGTGACTGCGGCCCGTGGTTTGGCATGACCGCACGCTGGGCATTCCGGTGCCGCCGCATACCCCGGCGTTTGCCTGTGGTTGACCACCGTGTCATGCCCCTTCTTGACCCGGCCCTTACAATCGGGGCAATCCGGCTGTGGCGATTGCCATGGACGGGTGTGGTGGGAGATATGGGGTTCGGCCCAGCGGGGAGACAGGCCGTGGCGGATGAGGGGCATGGCGGGCGCACCGAGGTGCGCAGCGCGCGGTTCGCGCGGGCCAAGTTCCGGCCGACGTCACTGCCCGGCACGCACGTGACCAGGCCGGCGCTGCACGACCGGCTGACGGCCGGGGCCGACCAGCGGCTGACCGTCGTCGTCGGGTCGGCGGGCGCGGGCAAGAGCGTGCTGCTGTCGAGCTGGGCCGCGGCCCGGCCCGCGGGCCTGACATCCTGGCTGTCCTGCGATCTGGCCGATGCGAACCCGGTCCGGTTCTGGGCCGGGTTCATCGAGGCACCCCGGGCGGCGGTGTCCGGCTTCGGCGCCGACGCGGCCGACCTGCTGGCCATGGACGGCGTCATGTCGGCTGACGGGACCGCGTCGATCGCCAACGACGCGGCCGGGCTGCCCCCCGGGTCGGCGGTCGTGGTGGACGACTTCCACTACGCGTCCGCCGCGGTCTGCACGGACATGGCCGACTTGATCGAGCGCTGGCCGGCCGGGACCGCCCAGCTGGTGCTGGCCAGCCGCGCCGACCCGCCGCTGCGGCTGCACCGGCTGCGGCTGGCCGGAGAACTGTGCGAGCTGCGCGACCGGGATCTGTATTTCACGCTGGCCGACAGCGGTGACCTGATGACCCAGTTCGGTGTCGACGTAGCCCCGGCCGACCTGGCGGTGCTGCACCGGCACAGCGAGGGGTGGGCCGCGGCGCTGCAGATGGCGGCGCTGTCGCTGCGCAGCAGCGCGGACCCGGCGCGGGCGCTCGAGTTCCGCGGGCACGCGATCGCCGAATATTTCGTCTCGGAGGTTCTCGACCAGCAGCCACCCGAAGTGGCCCGGTTCATGCTTGACGTTTCCATCCTCAGCGAGCTGACCGTGGACGCGTGCGCGGCGGTCACCGGGCAGCCGGACGCGGCGGCGCTGCTGCGCGGCATCGACGCGGCCAACATGTTCCTGACTCCGCTCGACGATGAGCGGACCAGCTTCCGGTATCACCACCTGGTGCGCCAGCTGCTGCGGGCCGAGCTGCGCGCCCGCGACCGGGCCCGGGAGCAGAAGCTGCAGCTGCGGGCGGGTGAATGGCTCGAGTCCACCGGGGACACCCGGAGGGCGGCCCGTCACTTCCTCGCCGCCCAGCAGCCGGGGCGGGCCCTGGCCCTGCTGCAGGACCGCGTCGTGTCCGACTTCCTGCGTGACCCCGTCCTGCCTGCCCCGCTGAACCTGAGCGTGATCAATCCGTCGCTGCTGGCCGATGTCCCCGACCAGTTGCTGGGTCTGGCCGCCGACCTGATGCTCGGCGGCGATCCGGCTGCGGGCGGCGAGTACCTGGATCTGCTGGAGCGCGCCCGGCCGTCGATCGCGCCCGGCTCGGGGATGGCGGCCCGGCTGGCCGTGATGCGCGCGTTCCGCTGCGGAGTGGCGGGCCGGCTGCGCGAGTCGGTGGCGGAGGCCGTCGCCGCCCGGGCCATCCAGCAGCGGGTCCGGCTCGCCGACGAATGGGACGTCGTGGTCCCGCTGATCCTGCTGCGCATCTATGGCTGCCTGCAGGAGTTCGAGGCGGTGCGGCGCGAGGCAGCCGCGGCTCTGGCCACGCCGGACCTGCCCGAGCCGGCCAAGCTGGTGCTGGTGCCCGGGGCGCAGGCGCTGGCCTGGTATCAGGAAGGCCGCCTGACCGAGGCCGCGGAGCCTGCCGCGGCCGCCGAGCGGGAGGCGCGGCGGCTGGGATTCGAGCACCATTTCTTCGCCGTCGATCACTTGCGCGCGCTGGCCGGCCTCGCTCTCGAGCGGCGGGAGCTTGACGCCGCGGAGCGGTTCGTAGAACACGCGCTGTCGATAGCGGAACGGCGGCGGCCGCTGTTTGAGTTTCTCGGGCTGCTCGACCGGGCCGAGATCTGGGCCGCCAGCGGCCAGGCCCGCGAGGCACTGGCCAGCATCCAGGCCGCCCGGCAGGTGCTACCCGAAGCGGACCGGGAACTGCTGGCGCGAGCCGCCGAGCGCGAGGCGCTGATCCGCCTTTCGCTCGGCGACCTGCACACCCCGGCCGACCTGGCGCGCCGGCTGCCCGCGGATCGGCGCAGCCTGCTGCTGGCCAGGATCGCGCTCGCCGGAGGCGATCACCAGGCCGCGCAGCAACACCTGCAGCCCCAGCCGGCTATTGAACCGACGCCGCGGCAAGCGCTGGAACTTCAGCTACTGCTGGCCGCCGCCGCGATCGAGCGCGGCGACCCGATGGCGGCCAGCCTGCTGGGCGCTGCCCTGGGGGCCGCCCGGCAGGGCGGCTTCCTCAACACGACCGTCACCACCGCTCCCCAGGTGGCCAGCTACCTGATCGAGCACGCCCTCCAGATGCGGGCCGATCCGTTCATCGAGAAGCTGATCGTCGCGGCATTGGAGGCCCGCGCCACCGGCCCGGACACCGGCCAGTCCCGTGGCGCACTGGCGGAGCCGCTGACCGAGGCGCAGCTGCGCATCCTCAGGCTGCTGCCGACCAGCACCTACCTGCAGATGGCCGAGGTGCTGTACATATCGCGCAACACGGTCAAGACGCATCTGCGGTCGATCTACCAGAAGCTCGGCGTGACCTCGCGCTCGGAGGCCATCGAGCGGGCCATCGACCTGCACCTGCTGTGACATCACCCCCGGAAGGTGACGACGGCCCGGGCGGCCGGGACCAGCATCAAAGCAGCCGTACGCACGAGCGCGGGCAGCGAACGGCGGCGCGTCACCGTCACTGTGGAGAACACGGGGGTTGGTCCAAGTGATTTCGACCGTCGTGAAGTTCGTCGTACTGGGCAGGCGGGTCACCCATGTCCAGGCCGGGCAGCGGGCAAGCGGCAGAGCAGGTGACCAGGTTGAGAAAGGACTGACCGACGATGGCCAACCAGAGAGCCAAGCGAATCGCAGAACTCATCGAGCCGCTACGGGTCAAGCCCGGATCGAAGGTCAACCTGGCCAGGGACTTCGACCCCGGCTACAAGGCGGGTTACGTGAAGAAGAAGGATGGCGCCTCGCTGCTTCAGACCGGCATCGAGATGCTGTGCGACTACCAGGCGCGGCTGGCCGCCCAGGACAGCTGCGGGGTGCTGATGTGCCTGCAGGCGCTGGATGCCGGGGGAAAAGACGGGACGATCAGCCACGTGATGAGTGGGGTGAACCCGCAGGGCGTGCACGTGAGCAGCTTCAAGGTGCCGTCCTCCGAGGAACTCGACCACGACTACCTGTGGCGGTACGCCCGCCGCCTGCCCGCCCGCGGCGATATCGGGATCTTCAACCGGTCGCACTACGAAGAGGTCCTGGTGGTGCGGGTGCACCCGGAGAATCTCGACCGCCAGAGGTTGCCGAAACAAGCCAGGGGCAAGGACGTCTGGGACCGCCGCTACCGGGAGATCAACGACTGGGAGCGATACCTGACCGATAACGGGTTCAAGGTCGTGAAGCTTTTCCTGAACCTGTCCAAGGAAGAGCAGCGGATCCGGTTCCTCAAGCGGATCGACCTGCCGGAGAAGAACTGGAAGTTCTCCTCGGCCGATGCCGCCGAACGCGAGCGCTGGGACGACTACCAGCACGCGTTCTCGCAGATGCTGTCCGCCACCAGCACGAAGTGGGCGCCCTGGTATGTCATACCGGCGGACCACAAGTGGTTCGCCCGGATCTGCGCGGGCGCGGTACTCGTGCACGCCCTGATCGAGATCGACCCGCAGTACCCCGAGGTCAGCAAGGGCAAGCGGGAAGAACTGCTGACGATCAGGGACGAACTCGAAGCGGAGGCACCCAAGGGCGCCGTCGCGGACCCGTTCGCCGCCAAGGAGGCCCAGAAGGCGGCCGGTGCGAAGCTCCGGCACAAAGAAGCCAAGCCCGAGGTCAGCGGGGCCGCCGGGAACGGGCAGCCGCCGGACGGGGCCAGGCGCCGCCCAGGCCGGCCAGGCACCGGGTCCGGAGGTTAGCGATGGCGGTAGAAGCCGGCGCCATCGGACAGTCGACCGCGGCCGGCCAGACCTGGTACTCGCGGTCCCCGGACGAGGTCGGCGCCGCCCTGGGCGTCGATCCGGCGTCCGGCCTGCCGGGCTCGCGGGCGGCCGAACTGCTGGCCGCGGGCGGCCCGAACGCGCTGCCGGAGGAGAAGCCGAAACCCGGCTGGCTCCGGTTCCTCGAGGAGTACCGCAGCTACATGCAGATCATCCTGGTCGCCGCCGCGATCGTGTCGCTGGCGATCAAGGAGTGGAGCACCGCGGTGCTGCTGCTGCTGCTGACCGTGCTCAACGCGGTGGTGGGCCTGCGGCAGGAGGGCAAGGCCGAGAGCGCGATGAACGCGCTCAAGTCGATGATGAAGGCGACCGCCCGGGTGCGGCGGGACGGGTCCGAGTCTGAGATCCCGGCCGAGCAGGTGGTCGTGGGCGATATCGTCCTCATCGCCGCCGGGGACGAGGTGCCCGCGGATGGTCGCATCATCACCGCCAGCGCCCTGCAGATCGACGAATCGGCGCTGACCGGGGAGAGCGTGCCCGCGGCCAAGGACGCCGAGACGTTGCCGGTTGGCGAGCTGGGCCCGGGTGACCAGACCAACATGGCCTTCATGAACACCCCGGTCACGCACGGCAGCGGCACGATGGTCGTCACCGCGACCGGCTCCGGCACCGAGCTGGGGAAGATCTCCGGAATGCTCTCGGCCACGGCCCGTGAGGAATCACCGCTGACCAGGGAGATGAACCGGCTCACGCTGTGGATCGCGGCGGCGGCCGGGCTCACGATGATCGTGATGTTCGCGCTGGGCCGGGCCCGCGGCCAGGCCTGGGATCACCTGTTCACCGCCGCGGTGTCGCTGGCCATCGCCGCCATCCCCGAGGCGTTGCCCACGGTGACGCAGACCATCCTGTCCGTCGGCGGCCTGGACCTGGCCAAGCGCAACGCGATCGTGCGGGACCTGCCCTCGGTCGAGACGCTGGGGTTCACCTCGGCGATCAACTCCGACAAGACCGGCACGCTGACCATGAACCAGATGACCGCGGTCGAGGTGGTGAGCATGACCGACCGCTATACGATCTCGGGCATCGGCTACGGCCTGGAGGGCCAGGTCCATCACGCCGCGGGCTCGGCGGCCAGCGTCGAGGACGCGATCCTGCCCTATCTCGTCGCCAGCGACGCCAAGCTCTCCGGCGGCAAGGTCGTCGGGGATCCCACCGAGGGGGCCCTGCTGGTGCTGGGCTACAAGGCCGGGATGGACATCGACGAGACCCGCGAGCGGCTGCCCCGGCTGGCCACGCTGCCGTTCGACCCGACGTACAAGCTGATGGCCACGTTCCACACGGCCGCCGACGCCACCGGGCGGCCGGTCGTGCGGTGCTTTGTCAAGGGCGCGGCGCCTGCGGTTATGTCCCGGGCGGCCACCGCCCTGTCCGGCGGCGGCAGCATTCCCTGGGACAGCGAGCTCAACGAGCAGCACGTGGCGCACATGGAGCGGATGGAGGGCGAGGGCCGGCGGGTGATGGCCGCCGCGACCCGCGATCTCGATCCGGCCGGCTTCGACCCCGACGGCGACCTGCTCGGCTACGTCACCGGCCTGCAGATGACCAGCCTGGTCGGGATGGTCGACCCGGCGCGGGACGAGTCCAAGGACGCGGTGGCCAGCGCCCAGTCAGCGCACATCCGGGTCCGCATGGTGACCGGGGACGACGTCATCACCGGTGCGGCCATCGCCAAGCAGGTCGGCATCGGCGGCGAGGCCATCCTGGGCGCCGACTTCGCCGCCCTGTCCGAGGCCGAGCGGCTGGCCCGCATCGACGATATCGGCGTGCTCGGCCGGGTCGCCCCCGAGCACAAGGTCCTGCTGGCCGACACGCTCAAGAAGAAGGGCGACGTCGTGGCGATGACCGGCGACGGCGTCAACGACGCACCGGCGATCAAGGCGGCCGACATCGGGATCGCCATGGGCAGCGGCACCGAGGTGGCCAAGAACGCCGGCCGGATGATCCTGTCCGACGACAACTTCGCCACGATCGTGTTCGCGGTCGAGCAGGGCCGCAAGATCTACGACAACCTCACCAAGTACATCCGGTTCGTGCTGGTGCTGCTGGTGGTCTTCGTCCTGACGTTCCTGGGTGCCACGCTGTTCAACATCGCCGCCGGCGAGCCGTTCACGCCCGCGCAGGTGCTGTGGGTCCACTTCATCGTCAACGCCCCGTTCGGCTTCGCGCTCGGCTTCGACAAGGAAAGCCCCGGGCTCATGGCCCGTTCGCCGCGCCCGCGCGGCGAGTCGGTGCTGACCAGGTCGGTGCTGGTCACCGTCGGCCTGTCCGGGCTGGCCATCACCATCGGCCTGCTGGGCCTGATCGCAATTGGTCAGCACCTGTTCGGCAGCGTCGCCATCGGGCAGTCGATCGCGTTCACTTCCTTCGCGCTGTGCCTGATCGTTGCGGCACTGGAATGCCGCAACGAGACCGGCACGGTGCTGACCACGGCCAGCTTCGACAGCAAGCAGATGAACTGGGTCATGCTCGGCGAGTTCGTCCTCGCCGTGCTCACCACCCAGATGGACGCCCTCCGCCGCCTGCTCGGAACCGTAGACATCAACCTGCGCCAATTCGCCTGGGCGCTCATCCCCGCCCTCGCGCTGCTGCTGCTCTGGGAGCTCGGCAAGCTGCTGGCCCGGCGATCGGCCTCCCGGGTTACCAATACCGACCCGCGTCGCACCGGCGGCGGGGGAACTACAACGACATAGGAAAGGAAATCCTCATGGCTGAATTGGTTGCCATCGGGGACCCGGAACATTGAGAAGGGACAGCGAATGACCACATCTCACGGGGAGGCAGGCGAGCCAGGGGCCATGGGCCCGCTCAGCTATCTGGTCGTCGAGTTTCCCGGCAGCAAGATGACCGGCGAAGGATTCTCGGCGCTGGTGGATCTCGTCGACCGCGGCCTGATCCGGATCCTCGACCTGAGGTTCGTCACCCGCGACATGGACGGATCGATCCGGGCGCTGGAGCTGGCCGATATCGATCGCGACGGCCGGTTCGATCTGGCGGTGTTCGATGGCGTGTCATCGGGGCTCCTCGACGAGAGCGACTTCGCGGATGCGCAGGCGGTGATCGAGCCAGGTTCCTCGGCCGGCATCCTGATCTTCGAGAACCGCTGGGCGACGCCTTTCACGCAGGCGCTGCGCGCCGGGGACGCACAGCTGGTGGCGGCCGGCTATATCCCGCAGGACGCCATCGCCGCCGCCCTCGACGCCACCGAACGCTGACTCACCGAGGAAGGACAGGATTCATGCCCGGACTCCTGCGCGGCATCGCCCGCACCGCGGTCATCGCGGGGACGGCGACGGCCGTTTCGAACCGCGTCTCACGCCGGCAGCTCAATCGCTGGTCCCGGCAAGAGGACCAGCAGTATGCGCAGCAGCAGTATCAGCAGCCGCCGCCGCAGCAGCAGTACTATCAGCCGCCCCCGCCGCCACCGCCCGCGCCACCGCGCGACACCGTCACCCAGCTGAAGGAACTGGCCGAGCTCAAATCCCAGGGCATCCTCACCGATGCCGAGTTCCAGGCCCAGAAGGCGAAAATCCTGGCCTGAGTCACCGACCTCGGGCTGGGCCGAAAGGACGTGCCCTCGGGCTTGCTGTACAGGGCTACGGCGCCGCTAATCGCCCTGGCCAGGTGCCTGCCCGCGATTTAGCATGGTCTTACCGTCTGTGACGCCGCGGCTGCCGTGGTGAACCTTCCCGGACTGCGAGTGCACGGGACGGCGGGGTGGTTCTGGTGGTTGTGATACGCCGCAGGCGGCCGTGGACGCGGGCTTTGTCCCGGCCGGGGTCCCGTTCGCGGGTTGTGTCGCGCCCGAGATCGCCGTCCCGGGGCAGCCTGGGCTCGCACCCCCGGCGACATCGGATCTCGCTGCGGGCGCTCGGCGTGATCGTCGCGGTGGCGCTATGCCTGGGGATCGTTGGTGCGGCTGTCTTCGTCACCGTGCAGTTGCTGCAGCCGACCCCGGCGCTGACGTTCACGGCCGCTCCGCCACCGCTGCGGGCGCTTCCCGGCACCCCGTCCCGCCCGGCCTGGCCGGGCCGGGCGCAAGCAATGATCGGAACGCCGGGGACCGGCATCCTCGCCACGCACGGCGGCACCAGGCCGCGCCCGATAGCGAGCCTGGCCAAGATCATGACCGCCTACGTCGTCCTCCGCGATCACCCGCTGCGGCCGGGCCAGGCAGGACCGCGGCTGGCCGTGACGCATGCCGACGTGGCCGCCTACCGCCAGGACCAGAAACAAGGCCAGTCGGTGGTCAAGGTGGTGGCCGGAGAACATCTCACCGAACGGGATGCCCTGATGGCGCTGCTGATCCCGTCCGGCAACAACATCGCCGACCTGCTGGCCACCTGGGATGCCGGCTCACGGTCGGCCTTTGTGGCCAGGATGAACGGCCGGGGGCGTTCGCTCGGCATGCACCGCACCCACTACGCGGACCCGAGCGGCGTCGACCCGGCCACGGTCAGCACGGCCGCAGACCAGTTCCAGCTGGCGGTGCGCGTGCTCCAGCTGCCGGTCTTCCGCCAGGTCGTTGCGCTGCCCCAGGCCCAGCTGCCGGCGGCGGGCGTGGTGTACAACGTCAACTCCGGCCTGGGCCACCTGGGCATCGACGGCATCAAAACCGGCTCTACCCCCCAGGCCGGAGGGTGCCTGGTGTTCTCCGCCGAACGAAGGGTCGCCGGCCGGGCGACCCCGGTGATCGGCGCGGTGCTGGGCGTGGCGGCCACCGGCGCCCAGCCCAGCGAGCTCGCCGGGGTGGTCACGGCGTCCGAGAAGCTGCTGCGCAGCGTCGGCGGCGACTTGGAGCGGGTGCACGTCGTCAGGCCGGGCGCGGTGTTCGGCCGGGTGCGCACGGCCTGGGGCGCCAGCACCGCCGCGGTGGCCGCCACGGGGGTGACGGCCATCGGCTGGCCCGGCATGCCCGCCCGGGTCACGGTCACCGCCCTCCCCCTGCACCCGGGCATCCGGCCGGGGCAGCACATCGCGCGGGCCACGGTTACGGTGGGCGGTTCGGTCAGCCACGTCTGGCTCAACGCCAGCCGGGCCGTGCCGGCGCCCTCGCTGAGCTGGCGGCTTGCCCGGGTGTGAACCAGGAGCCGGCCAGCCTGCCTGGACCAGGCCGCGGGGCTAACCGTTCTGGCCCGGCCGATCTTCGGGCAGCTGGCGATAACCTTCATCCGAAAGTTCCTTCACCATGGGCCAGGCGAGCCCCGAGGGGTGACATGACCAATCCGGCGACCACGGATGCAGACGTTCTGGTGATCTTCGGCATCACCGGGGATCTGGCGAAGAAGCAGACCTTCCGGGCCCTGTACCGGATGGAGCGCCGCAAGGAGCTTCACTGCCCGATCGTCGGCGTGGCCCTCGACGATTGGTCGGCCGCGACGCTCCGGGACCACGCACGCCGTGCCATCGAGGACTCCGGGGAGAAAATCAGCGAGCGCGTGTTCGGGCGGCTGGCCAAGCGCCTGTCGATGGTCTCGGGCGACTACCAGGACCCGAAGACCTATGACCGCATCGCCGAGGCCGTCAAGGGGCGAAACCTGCCCGTCTTCTATCTCGAGATCCCGCCTGCGCTGTTCGGCCGGGCGGTGGAGGGCCTGGCCGGAGTCGGCCTCACCGAGCAGGCCCGGGTCGCGATAGAAAAGCCCTTCGGTCACGACCTGGCGTCGGCCCGGGCCCTGAACGCCGAGCTTCACCGCTTCCTGAAGGAACGGCAGATCTACCGCATCGATCACTTCCTCGGCAAGGAACCGACGATGGACATCCTGTTCCTCCGGTTCACCAACTCCATTTTCGAGCCGCTCTGGAGTCGCGACCACATCGAGAGCGTCCAGATCACCATGGCGGAGGATTTCGGGGTGGACGACCGGGGGGCTTTCTACGACCCGGTAGGAGCGCTCCGTGACGTCGTACAGAACCACCTGCTGCAGGTCCTCGGGCTGATCGCGTCCGAGCCGCCGAGCGTCGTCGACGCCGATGGGATACGCGACAAGCGGCTGGAGGTGTTCCGGGCCATGCCGCCGGCCGACCCGGGCTGCTACATCCGCGGACAGTACGACGGGTACCTGTCGGTGCCCGGGGTGAGCCCTGGATCGCAAACCGAAACCTTCGCCGCGTTGCGGCTCCAGATCGACAACTGGCGCTGGTCGGGCGTGCCGTTCTTCATCCGGGCTGGCAAGGAGCTCCCTGTGCGAGTCACCGAGGTGAGGATCATCTTCAAACCCCCGCCCCGGCTGGTGTTCTCACCGCGCACACCTCACCCCGACGAGTTCGTCGTGCGGATCGATCCCTCCCCGGGAACCGACCTGCTGGTCCAGGTGAAGGAGCCCGGTCCCGAGACGTCGCTACGGACGGTCGATCTTTCACTGACCTTCGCCGACGAGCTCCCGGATCCGCCGGAGCCGTACGAGCGGCTGCTCGGCGACCTCCTGCGGGGAGACGCCAGGCTCTTCGTCCGCGAGGACAGCGAGGAGCAGACATGGCGCATCGTGCAGCCCCTGCTGGACGCGCCACCGCCGGTGCAGCCCTACGCGCGGGGATCGTGGGGACCGGCCGGCGCCGGCAAATTGCTCGCCGGGCACCCGAGTTGGCGCAGCCCCTGGCTCCCCTCGCCCACGGCACGCTGAACCCGGCCCGAATGTCGCAGGCCATGGCGGCTCCAAGCCCGCCCTGCAGTCATGCGGCCGTGCCTCGGCCGGTCAGTCGACCGGCTGCCAGAGGCGGAACGTCGCGCCCTGGTCGTCGACGCAGTCGGCGAGCAGCCCGAACGGCATGCGCCTGGGCTCCCCCGCCTGGCCCCCGGCCACCCGGACCCGCTCGACCGCGGCCGGGATGTCATCGACGCGGTACGACAGCTGCACTCCGGGGTCCGCACCCTGCGACGACATGATGCTCAGCGGCGGCCTGGTCTCCTCGGTGCGCCACGCGCCGGGGTGACCCGAGGAGAACGGCACCCGCAGCACGGCCTCGTAAAACTCCCGGGCCCGGCGCGCATCCCGCGCCACCATCGTCACGTTCGCGACGTCGCCCTGGCGCAGCCTGGTGGCGCGCGCCGGCGGCCTGAGCAGCATCCAGCGGTGCCCGAACGGATCAATGATCACCGAGCCGCGCCCGTAGGGCTGGTCGGCTGGCTCCCGTTCCACCGAGGCGCCGCTGCGCCGGGCCCGCTCGGTAGTCCCGTCGACGTCGTCGACCTCCAGGTGGAGGGTGTGGCTGAACGTCGCGGGGGAATCGGGCGCGCGCACGGGCACGTCGGGCCAGAGGTCGGAGGCTTCGGCGAACATCAGCACCGCGTCGCCGAGGCCAACCTCGGCGTGACCGATCGTGCCGTCCGCGTTGACATGGAGCTCGCCGCGGCGCTGCGCCCCGAACACCTCGATGTACCAGTCCATGGCGCGCCGGGCGTCGGACACGACGATGTAGGGGGTTAGCCTCGGAGGCCAGGCGGGATCGCGCTCGACCTGGGCCGCTCCGGCCTGCTGGGACATGGTTCCTCCTGGGGGGGCGAAGACCTCGCGGCTCAGCCGCGTGCGCAGCCGTCCGGCGAAGTCGGGGTCTGGGTCGACAGGCGTGACGGGCTCGCGCAGAGCCTCGAACAGATCCTTCATCGCGAGCCCTCCTCTCCCTCGTAGATCCGGCGGAACGCGGCGCGGGCCCGCACCAGCAGCGCCTCGGTGGCGTGCACGGTGCGGTCCAGGTGCCGAGCCACCTCCGGCACCGGCAGCCCGTCGAGGTAGCGCAGCGTGAGCGCGGCCCGGTGGTGCGCGCCGAGCCGGTCGAGCACCTCGCGGGCGCGGATCCGGTCGACGACCGTCTCCCACGGGTCATCGGCGCGCTCCGGCTCGCCGTCCAGCAGGCGCAGCCCGCGCTGCTCCCGCTCGGCCCGCCGCCAGTGGTCGGCGAGCTTGTGCCGGGCCACCCCGATCAGCCAGGGGATCGACGGATCGGGCGCGCCCGGCTTGCGGACCGCGTGCACGGCGGCCAGGAACGACTCGGCCGTGAGCTCCTCGGCCAGGCCGGTGTCGCCGCAGCGGGCCAGCAGATAGCCGTAGACGTGTGGCAACGCATCGTCATACAGCTCCAGCAGCCCGAACGCGGGGTCGGGTCGCACCTGCGAGTGCGTCACACCTTCATCGTCGTCCGGGCGGCCGGCGCTCCGACGGGCAGTGCCTAAATTCTCCCCGGACGGTCAGCAGGGTCACTGCGCACAGCCATCCCTTCAGCGTCGGGCAGCGGCGTGAAACCCTTGGTCATCGGGCACTGAGGCCGCGGCAGCCTGGCCGGCGACGGGACGAGGTGAGGTATGGTCGCTGATCTCGTCCTCATCGCGCTGGGAATCGCCTTGCAGCCGTTCCGGCTGTCCGCATTCACCGTGATCCTCAGCGCGAAAGGCGGCACCAGGAAGGGCCTGGGCTTCATCTTCGGCTGGCTGGCGTCCCTGGTCCTGGTGATCGCCGTGGTAGTGCTGATCACCGGCGGCAAGCCGGTCCGCCACCGCACCGCCCCATCGACCGCGGTGCTGAGCATCAGGCTTGCGCTGGGTGTCGCGCTGATCGTGATCGCCGTGGTGCAGTGGCGACGCAGGAACCGCGCCCGCCGCCCGCCCACCTGGCTGGCCAGGCTCGACACGATGTCGCCGTGGACAGCGGCGGGGATAGCAGCCCTCATGCAGCCGCGGACGCTGGTAGCCGCGGCCGCGGCGACCGCGGCCCAGGCCAGGCTCTCCGGCGTGGGCGACTATCTCGCGCTGGCATCGTTCTGCCTGCTGGCGACGTCGAGCTTCATCGTCCTGGAGCTGTACGCCGTGTTCGCGCCCAGCGCGAGCACCCGGCTGGCAGCGGTGCGGGGCTGGCTGGACACGCACGGGAACGAGGTGATCATCATCGTGTGCCTGGTGCTGGGAGTCTGGCTGACGGGCCAGGGCATCAGCCTGCTCGTTACACAGGGGGGCACGTGACCGACAGGCGACCGGCATGACGCCGTGATCACTGGTTAGACCTTGGCCGGTGCGGGCTGGGATTTCTGGGATGTGCTGGCCACCGCTGTGGCTAGCTCGTCTCGGCGGACCAGGAGGAAGGTGACCGGCACCGCGGCCAGGCCGATTATGCCGCAGGCCCAGAATGCCCACTGGAAGCCGCTGGTGAGCGCCGCGGCGGGAATGGCGCCCTGACGGAGCAGCGTGCTGGCGTGGGTGGCGGCGATCGTGGATGCGATCGCGACGCCTATCGCCCCGCCAAGCTGCTGGGAGGTGTTGAGGAGCCCCGAGGCCACGCCGGCCTCGTGCTTCGCGATCCCGGCCAGGGCGGCGATGGAGACCGGGATGAAGGCAAATGCGGTTCCGATTCCCACGACACTGAACGGTCCGGCCAGGGTCGACCAGAAGTTCCCGTGCACGGACACCTGGGTGGCCCACAGCACGCCGCCGCCGATCATGGCCATGCCGGCCGCCATCACGAGCTTGGCCGAGACGCGGGTGACCAGCGCCTGCGACAGGCCGGCGAAAGCGACCGAGGTCAGCGACGCCGCGAGCCAGGCCAGGCCGGCCTTCAGCGCGGAGTAGCCGAGCACCTGCTGCATGTACAGGGTGCCGATAAAGATGAACGCGAAGAAACTGCCGCCGAGCAGCACGCTGACCGCGTTGGCGCCTGCCAGCGTGGTGCTCCGGAACATCCGCAGCGGCATCAGCGGCGCCTCTACGCGCGTCTCGACGAGCAGGAAGGCAGCGAGCAGGGCGGCCGACACCGCGAGCAGCGACACGGTCCTGGCCGTGGCCCAGCCGGCCTGCGGGGCGGTGGAGACCGCGTAGACGAGCAGCGACAGGCCGCCGGTTACGGTGATAGCGCCGAACGGGTCGTAGCGCCGGCGCTGTGTGGCGAGCCGGCTTTCCGGCACGATGCGCGGGGCGAGCAGCAGCGCCGCGGCTCCGATCGGGACGTTGAGGAAGAAGATGTACTGCCAGCCGGCGTAACGGGTGAGCAGGCCGCCGGCGATCACCCCGACGGTCGCGCCGCTGGCCCCGATCGCGCCCCACACGCCCAGTGCCTTGTTCCGCTCGGCGCCTTCGGGGAACATGTTCATCACGATCGACAGCGCCGCCGGGAGCACGACCGCCGCGCCGAGCCCTTGCAGGCAGCGCATCGGGATCAGGACCGAGTCCTGCGTTGCCAGCCCGCAGCCCAGCGACGCCGCGGTGAACAGGACCAGGCCGGCCATCAGGATGCGGCGGCGCCCCAGCAGGTCCGCGGCGCGACCGCCAAGCAGCAGGAAGCCGCCAAAGGTGAGCGCGTAGCCGGTGACGACCCACTGCAGGCTCGACTCGGGCATGTGCAGCTTGCGCCCGATGGTGGGCAGCGCGACGTTGACGATCGCGAGGTCCGCGACCGTCATGAAGAACGAGACCGCCAGCACGGCGAACGCGCGCCAGCGACGGACCTGACTCATATCTGGATCTCCCGGGTTGCGGTAGCCGATCTGGCCGGCGACCTGGTGCTTTGGCATGCGGGCTCCCTGGCGTAGGTGAGGCGGGCCTGACCCGCGTTCACCTATGCAGATACGGGACACGTGAAAAACTGAGCGGGGACCCCGCCCCCGTCGCGGCTTGCCGTCAGCTGCTGGCCGCGGACGCGGCGATGAGCTGAGGCGGTCTGCGCCGTCTAAGGAGTTATGGAAGCCACCAACCTTGCTGATCTGTACAACTCACCGCTGCTCGACTGGTCCGGGATCGAGGCCCGGCTCCGGGCGGGCCTGAGTCAGGCCCCGGGCACTGGCGGCCCCGGCCGGCATACCTGCTGGCTGGCCACGATCAACCCGGACGGGAGCCCGCACGTCACCGGCATCGGCGCGCTGTGGGCCGACGGCTGCTTCTGGTTCGAGACCGGCAAGGACACGCGCAAGGGAAAGAACCTCGCTCGTGACCCCCGCTGCACGCTCAGCGTGGCGGCCCAGGAGTTTGACCTGGTCGCGGAAGGCGAGGCCACCGTGGTCACCGATCCGGCCCTCGTGGCCGACCTGGCGGCGCGCTGGGCGGCAGCGGGCTGGCCAGCCCGGGTTGACGACACGGGAATGGCGCTCACCGCGGACTTCAGCGCGCCGTCGGCCGGGCCGCCGCCATGGCACGTGTACCGTCTCACGCCGCGCACGGCGACGGCACTGGGCACCGTCGATCCGGGAGGCGCGACGCGATGGCGGTTCTAGGCGCAGGCACGGCCGAGCCGACCCGCCCCGCCGGTTAACGGCCGTCGTCGCGGTAGGGCACCTCCTGCCGCTGTTCGAGCACGTCGTCTTCGGGCTCGTCGTCAGGAATCTCGCTGGGCACCGAGGGCTGCTCGCGGTCTTCGGCGTCGTGGTCCGCGTACTCGTCGTCGGCGTACTCATCCTCGGGGTTGCGGTCGCTGCTGGAAACCATGGCTGCGAGTCTTGCCCGCCTGTGCCCGCGATGCAACCAAGTGGTCACCGCGAGACGCTTCCGCCTTCTGGCGAGTCGCTGGTTACGGAGGCTGCCGGCTGGCGCGGGGGCGGGCGCGGACGTGCATGCGCTCGCCCTGGGGCCCGAACAGGACGAGCAGCTCGGCGGGTTGCGGTCCGGCGCCGCCGAACCAGTGCGGGGCGCGGGTGTCGAACTCGGCGGCCTCGCCGGCTTTCATGACGAAATCGTGCTCAGCCAGCCGCAGCCGCACGCGGCCAGACAGCACGTACATCCATTCGTAGCCGTCGTGGCTCTTCTGTTCGGCCTCGGGTTCGCCAGGCGGGAGGAGCATCTTGTAGGCCCGCGGCCCGCCCGGCCGCGCGGTCAGCGGGATGAGGGTGCGGCCGTGACGGCGCACCGGCCTGGCGCGGACGCGCGGGTCGGCTGGCGGTGGCACGCCGACGAGCTCGTCGAGCGGCACCTGATAGGCGCGGGCCAGAGCCAGCAGCAGTTCCAGGGTGGGCTTGCGGCCGCCGGATTCCAGCCGCGACAGGGTGCTCACCGAGATGCCGGTAGCCGCCGACACGCCGGCGAGCGTGGCGCTGCGCTGCTGCCGCAGCGCCCGCAACCGCGGGCCGACCGCGCCGAGAACAGGGTCGCGAGTCATGCATCTATTGCCGTTCCGGCAAACATATTTGTCAACTGACCGTACTGCGGCTCATCGTGGACGGATGAACGAGAGCTATGACGTCGTGGTGGTGGGCGGGGGCGCGGCCGGGCTGGCCGGCGCGGTCGCGCTGGCGCGGTCCCGCCGTTCGGTGCTGGTGGTGGACGCAGGCGACCCGCGTAACGCCCCGGCCTCCGGCGTGCACAATTTCCTCACCCGCGATGGCTCGCCGCCGGCGGAGATCTACGCGGCCGGCCGGCAGGAGGTGACCAGGTACGGCGGAACGGTGCAGACCGGCCGGGTCAGCGCGCTCAGCCGGCACGGTGAGCGCTTCGCGGTCCAGATCGAAGACCAGGCGGTCAGCGCTAGGCGGCTGCTGGTGGCGACCGGGCTGCGCGATGAGCTCCCCGACGTGCCGGGCCTGGCCGCCCGGTGGGGCATCGACGTCCTGCACTGCCCGTACTGCCACGGATGGGAAGTCAGGGACCAGAGCATCGGCATCGTGGCCACCGGCCCGGGGGCCGTCCACCAGGCGCTGCTGTTCCGCCAGCTCAGCTCGCGGGTGACCGTACTGGCGCACACCGGGCCTGAGCTGACCGCCGAACAGCGGGACCAGTTCACCGCGCTCGGCATCGCCATCGTCGAGCACACGGTCACCGCGGTCGAGGCCGATGACAGCGGCCTGACCGGGGTCCGGCTCGACAACGGCACCCGGCTGTCCTTGGACACCCTCGTCGTCGCACCGTATATGGCCGCCCGGGCCGAACTGCTCGCACCACTCGGCCTCACCCCCACCGAGGTGCGCCTGGGCGGGCAGGTGATCGGAACCCAGATCGAGGCCGACCCGTCCGGCGCGACCAGCGTGCCCGGAGTATGGGTGGCCGGCAACCTGGCCAACATCCAGGCCCAGGTCATCACCTCCGCCGCGGCCGGTCTTACCGCGGGCGCGGCGATCAACGCCGACCTCGCCGTGCAGGACGCCCAGCGCGCCGCCCGCGCGCACGGCTAGCGCGAAAGGTGCTGGGGCTCGGTTGAGCTGGCACAGAAAGCTCTGGCCCGGCCGACGTCGGCCGGGCCAGAGCAGTTCGCCCTGCGGTGATCAGTGGCTGCTGAAGCTCGTGGTCGTGGTCAGCACCATGCCGGAGAGCCGGGCGGTGTGCTTCCCGGGCGACAGCCCGAGCATGGATGGAACGATCATGTAGGTGACATCGCCGAGGGTGTTGGCGGTCAGGGTGGCGATCTTCTTGCCGTCGATGGTGAACGTCACCGGATGGCCGGGCAGGAAGCCGGTACCCAGCAGATACGACCTGCCGCCCTTGGGGATGTCGGTCACCGAGAGCCGCGTGCTGTGCTCCAGCATGCCTAGCTGGGCCTGTGCCTGCTTCCTGACGGCCTGATCCTCATGGCTGGCGCGCGTCGCGGCGGTCAGGGCAGGCACGAAGCTGGCCGCGTTGACCGTGCCCCAGCCGGTGGCCACGTCGAAGCCCTTGCCCGCGGTGAACCCGGGCACGGTGACCTTCCCGTTCACGATCACCGAGTTGTTGCCCTTGACGACGTCCGCGATGCCGGCCTTGGCGCCCTGCGGCCCGAGCACCTTGTAGAGCACCGGGTTGATGGGGCCGATGTTGCCGTGGTTCACCTGGGTGGCCAGGGCGAGAACCCCGTTGAACAGCGGCGCGGCCTGCGACGTCCCGGACGAGGCGTCCATGGTGATGTCCGGCACCGACCGCATCGGGCTGCGCGTGATGTTCGCGACGCCATTCTGATACGAGGGGCGCTTGAACACCGAGGAGTACCCGGCGCCCTCGGAGAAGATGCCACCCACGTGCCAGACCGGATCGGGCCCAATCTTCTGCCCGTGGCTGTTCAGGTTCGGCACGCTGCCGCCGACCGCGGTGACCCAGGGCGAGTCGTCCCAGGCCGCCGTGTCCGGGGTCGCCGAGGTGGTGCCGCACTGGTTGTTGGCGATAGCCAGGTTCTGCACCACGCCGCAGTCACCGGTGGCGACGAGCACCGGGATGCCCGCGGCCGCCGCGGTAAGCTCACCCGCGTCCTGTGAGGTGATCTCGACCGGGCCGGAGGGGTAGGTGGTCTCACCGGTCCCGTCACTGATCGAGATCACGTTGGCGCTGTGGTGGGCGCTGATGTACTCCAGCGCGTGCATCATCTCCGGCGGGGCCACGTTGCTCGCCGCGTCGTCGGTCTCCTGGGTGTCCGCTGGCGTTGCCGAGATGACGATCTTGGCGTACGGCGCCATCAGGTGGACCGCCGCCACGTCCAGGGGCAGCTCACCATCGGCCCATGCCTGGCAGGATCCGTAGCTGCCGAGCTTCACCATGCGGGGCGGGCACTTCTTGGGCAGCGCGCCCGATGGGAAGATCGTCTGAATCTGCGGGTTTGGCAGCCCGAGGGGCTTGTCGAACTGAGCCATGATGCTGGCGATATGCGGCTGGTCCCAGCCCTCGATGACGGCGACGGTGGTCCCGGCCCCGTCGATGCCCTTGAGCCACAGCGATCCGACGTTGTAGTCGAAGACATCTTGTGGGCCGGGCTCGTTCCCGCTCAGCGTCGAGTAGTTCTTGTGCATTTTCGCCAGGGCCGCCTTGAGCACCTTGATCTGCTGCTTCTTCGACGGGAGCCCAGTGGCCGGCGCCGCGGCGGCTCCGGACCGGGCCAACGTGCCGGCCAGTGCAGTGCCGGTGACGCGGGCCCGCGGGGGTGCGCCGGCCGTGGTGCCGTGGCCGACGGTCGTGGCCTGGCCGGGCTGGCCGGGGGCCACCAGGAACGCCACGGTCAAGCCCGCGGTCAGCACAGGAAGGGCTCGCATTAATAGCGGGTTGCGCATGTCCACTCCTTCAGCTCGGGGGCACCCGGGGTCTGCCGGGCCGCCCGCCGTGGGGTGAGGTCGCCCCGAGAGGCTATAGCCGCGAACCGGGAGGATCAACGCTGCTCGTGCCGGATCCGTAGCTTTTTACCAACTGCCGACCTAGTCGGCACCTGACATTCACGCCAGCATTCGATCTCGGCCGCGCGCCGGCTCGGGCCAGCGCGACGCCGCCGGGCTTCTAGCTCCGGGCAGGGCCAGAACGGCACCGGTGACTGGCGATCACTGAGAGCGCGCTGACAACGGGCAGTGGACAGGCGCTGGCCCGCGCTGGTTCGGTCCTGCGGCAAGTAGCCCGGGTCGGGAAGACCCGCACCGGGCTATAGGGAAGGGACGTCGAGCTTTTCGGGATGGGCCCGGAGGTAATGCTCGGTCAGGACTTCGCTGATCTTGCCCGGCCGGTATGCGAAAGTGCGGTCGCAGATCTGGCAGCGGGTAACCGGCAGCTGGGTGACGGTCACAGGAAAACGGCGGGAACTTGAGTTACTCATCACCTCTATGATGCCAGGTCTGCAGGGATGACCTGGCCCTACGCCATGCCGGTGCCGGACATCTGGCACAAGCCGATTGGCGCTGTCTTTTCGCGCCGCCCGGCGGCTGTTCCCGGATCTCGCTTCAGCGCTGTTCCAGCGGCGTTTCAGTGGCTCCCGTCAGAGTCTGGCTACGCGTGCGAGAGGGAGATCTACCGTGCACAGGGGCAGCAGCATGAGCCGACGCGAGTCCGGCGTCCGGCACGCTATGAAGATCATCGAACTGGCCGCGGTAGTGGCCGTGGCGGCCGGCGCGCTGGCCGCCGGCGCGTCCGGGGCAGGAGCAGCGGCGGCCGCCGGCGCGACGATGGCCGCCGGTCCGGCCGCCCGTACCGCGCACCCGGCAGCGCAAGCGGCCGCGGGCGCCAAGCATGGCGGCTGGGGCAACGCGCGCGAGGTGCCCGGGACCGCCGCACTCAATACAGCCGGCGGCGCCGGCGTGCAGCAGGTCTCTTGCGGATCGGCGGGGAACTGCGTCGCCGCCGGTCTCTACCTCGTCGCCCCGGAGCACCCGCACCCGTTCGTCTCCGAGCAGAAAAACGGTATCTGGGGCAAGGCGCACGCGATACCCGGCATCGCGGCTCTCAGCGGGGGACGCGGCGCGGCGGCTGATTTCGCATCGTGCCCCTCGACTGGCAACTGCACCGTCGCCGGCTCCTACACCGACGCCTCCGGCAACTTGCAATGGTTCGCCGCAGACGAGCAGAACGGCGCGTGGCAACACGCCCTCGCGATACCCGGCCTAGCCAAACTGGCTACGGCCTTCGGCACGACCGTGAACTCCTTGTCGTGCGCGTCGGCGGGCAACTGCGCCGTCGCCGGGTTCTACCGCACGTCCGACGGCGGCGAACACGCGTTCGTCGCGGACGAGAAAAACGCCACCTGGCAGCGGGCCATGGAGGTACCGGGCATCCGCGCACTCAACCCCGACGGCGATGCTCAGGCCGAATCCGTGTCGTGTGCCACGGCCGGCAACTGCACCGTGGCCGGGCTTTACCACGACCAGGCCACCAACAACCCGCATGCGTTCGTGGCCGATGAGAGCGGCGGAACGTGGGGCCAGGCCCACGTCATACCCGGCGAGGACACCCTGGGCCCCACCGAGGCCACGGCGGTGTCCTGCTCGTCGGCTGGCAACTGCGGGGTCACAGGCAACTACACCGACACCGTCGGCAACCAGCAGGTATTCGTCGCCGACGAGACCAGTGGAACCTGGGGTCAGGCTCAGCCGCTGCCCGGCCTCGAAGCCCTCAGCGCGAGCGGGCACGCCGAGGCCGCGGCGATTTCGTGCCGGGCCCCGGGCAACTGCGCGACCGGCGGGACGTTCAGCGGGGTGTCCGACGGCGGGGCGATCACCGAGTCGTACGTCGCCGACGAACGCCAGGGTGGCTGGGATCTTGCGGTGCAGGTGTTCGGCGGCCGCACTGCGTTCAACGGGAGCAACCTCACCACACTCGGCTCCGTATCCTGCGGGTCGGCAGGCAACTGCGCCGCGGCCGGGTCGTTCGCGGACCCCTTTCACGGCTTCTCGGTCTACGTCGTCAACGAGGTGAACGGTAGCTGGGGGAACGCCATTCGGCTGCCGGGCATCGTGGCCCTGGACCAGGGCCTGAAAAGCGACGTCTTCTCAATCTCCTGCCCCTCGCCCGGCAACTGCGCGGCCGGCGGAGCCTACACCGACGCCAACGGCCACGTGCAGGCGTTCGTCGCGAACCAGTCCGTGGCGGCGGGCGCCAGCTGAACGTAGGTCGAGAGACCAATTTCGACCCAGGGGGTGTCTTCTGGCTTAGGTTAGGCTAACCTAAGCCGGACCTGGACGGCTCACCGTCCGCCCCTAGTGCCCGTGGAGTCCGGAACCCATGAGTGAACCTCAGACTCTACTCCTCGGCTTTATCGCTGGCGTGACCATCCTCCTCGGACTGCCCCTGGGCAGACTGCGCGCGCCCCGGCCCGGCCTGCGCCAGTTTCTCAACGCCCTGGCGATCGGAATTCTGCTGTTTCTCTTCTGGGACGTGCTGGCGAACGCGTTCGAGCCCGTGGATACCGCCCTCGGGAGCCTGCACGACCGGACCGCGGGGATCGGACCGGTCCTCGGCTACGGCGCCTTGTTCCTCCTCGGCATCGGCGTCGGCCTGTTGAGCCTGGTCTACTACGAGCGGTGGCTGACTGGGCGGAGGCAGCCCGAGCGCTTCGGTCCGGGAGCGATGGCCCCGGGCGAGCTGACTGCAGCCAGGGCGGGCGTCGCGCAATGGTCCGCTGCCCGCCGGCTGTCCCTGCTGATCGCGGTCGGCATCGGCCTGCACAACTTCGGCGAGGGCCTGGCCATCGGCGCCAGCGCCGCCGACGGCGCCATCTCGCTGGCCACAATCTTGGTCATCGGCTTTGCCCTGCACAACGCCACCGAGGGTTTCGGCATCGTTGCGCCCCTGGCTGCTGAGGGCAGCCGGCCCTCCTGGGGCTTCCTTCTGCTCATGGCCCTGATCGGCGGCGGTCCCACCCTGGTCGGCACCGCGGTCGGGCGGCAGTTCACGAGCACGGCTATGAGCGTGATCTTCCTCACCCTCGCCGCCGGCTCCATCCTCTACGTCGTCATCCAGCTGCTCGGCGTGGCGCACAAGAGCGGACGGAAAGTGCTGCTCTACTGGGGAGTCCTGCTCGGGCTGTCCGCGGGATTCCTCACCGACATGGTGGTCACGGCTGGCGGCGCGTGACGACCACCCTGACCGTCGGCAGCCACGTCAGCTGGCGCGATCAGAGGCCGCCGGGTGCACTTCACAACGCAGGTTCCGCGACTCGCTCCGGCCGCGCAGCGGCAAGCTCAAAGGTTCGGATCCAGCCTGGCGATGATGAAGCTTGGCCGGACGGCGGCGTCCGCCTGTCGTCACTTGTACAATGAGCGCCGCCTGGCCGTCAGATGACCGTCGGGCGAGCGACAAGCGGTATCGGGGCGGCCCGCCGGGATTGCCCGGCATCGCCCGCGGGCGATGCCGGGCAGGCTGGCAGCGCCGCATCCAGTCAACGCGGATCGGGAGCGGGCCGGTGGGCGACGTTAGCCGCCCTGGCGGGACGGGGCCGGAACAGGTGAACGACACCAGCCGCCCCGGCGACGCCGGATCGGTACGGGCGGGCGAATCCGGCCGCCCCCACGACGCCGGGCCGGGACAGGCGGGCGAATCCGGCCGCCCCCGCGAGTCCGGGCCGGAGCAGGTGACGGGCGGCGCGGGCTGCCACGGCGCTCGTGCGCCGCTGTTTGGCCGGGTCGGCCAGGTCCTCCTCCTGCTGTTCCCACAGGCGCCGGCCGCCCGGCGATCCCGCTCGGCGACGATCGCGATCGCGCTCGCGAGCCTGGCTGCGGTGGCGGGCGGCGCCTGGCTTCTGCTCGCCCGGCAGCAGGGCCGCCCCGCGCAGGGCTCGCTGGTCGCCGAGGATCACAAGATCTTCCTGCCCCAGGCGCTGGCCCATCCCTGGGGCAGTTTGTTCCGGGCCTACGACGGCTACGAGGAACTGGTCCCGCGGCTGATCGGCCAGGTGGTGGCCAAGCTGCCGTTCCGTGATGCGGCGGTCGGCTTCGCCATCAGCGGGGCGGTCATCGCGTCCTGCTGCGCGGTGTTCATCTTCTACGCCTGCGCCGGCCACGTGCGGACGCTAGCGCTGCGGGTCCTGCTCGCCGCCAGCGTGATCCTGCTGCCGACCGGGCTGGCTTCCATCGCCAACACCGGGGTGAACTCACCCTGGTACCTGCTGTTCGCGGCGTTCTGGGCGCTAGTGTGGCGGCCGCGCTCACTGGCGGGCGCCGTGGTCGCGGCAGTGGTCTGCTTCGCGGCGGCGTCCTCGAACGCGCTGGCCGCCCTGTACCTGCCGCTCGTCGCGGCCCGGGTGATCGCGCTGCCGCGGGTTCGCGAGCAGGCTGCCGCCATCGGCCTGATAGCCGGCGGCGCCCTGCAGTTGCCCGCGGTCCTCACCCTATCCCGGCACACCCAGAGCACGAGCCTGGATCAGGCCCTGGCCTTCTACGGCCACCTGGTGATCCTGCCCGCTGTGGCCGGGCACCACCTGGGCGACCTGCTGTGGGCCCGGGTCGGGCTGACCGCCGCCACACTGATCGCGGCGGCTGTGGTGGCGACCGTGACGGTGTGGGCCTGCCTGCGGGCCGGTCCCAGGGCCCGGGTGTTCGTGCTGGCCGCGCTGTTGCTCGGGCTTATCCTCACCCTGGTCCCGGTCTTCGTGCACGGCAACGTGGCCAACATCGCGCTGTCGCGGACCGCCTTGTACGCACGCGGTTCCCGGTACGCCCAGGCCCCGATCATGCTCATCGATTCCGCGCTGATCGTGGCGGTGGACTCCTACCTGCGCCGCGGCGGCATTCGGTTCGAGCGCGTCGCCCACGCCACGGCCGCGGCGCTGCTGGTCGCCGTGCTCGCCATCTTGTGGGTGAACGATTTCCGGTACGCCAACACGCGCGCGACCTCGCCGTCCTGGTCTGCGACCGTGGCCCGGGTCGAGCGCAGCTGCCAGCAGGCTCCGCGGAGCCGCGTCTACGTGCTGAACGAAACCCTGCCCTGCGCACGGCTGGTCGGCGTGACCGGGCCCGGGCCGGCCAAGTTACCCACGGCGGATCGGAGATCCGGGCTGCCAGCGACATGGCGCTGAGTCCGCGGTAATCCGGCCGAACCGGGCAACGGACGAGTATCGTGCTACGAATGTCAATACCAGGCACTGGCATTGGCGGTGCCCATGTTTGTTGACCTGATCCGCGCCTTCTGTGCCGCGGTCGTCGCGGTACTACTGCCGGGGTATTTCTGGGTCGTATTCCTGCGGCCCACCCGCGGCCTGGCCGAGCGGCTCGCCTATTCCAGCGCGCTGTCCATGGCGACGGTGCCGTTGGTGGCGGTGCTGCTGGCGCGTATCACCCACTCCGGCATCTCGCTGTGGATTGCCATCGCGTCGGTGGTGATCGTTCTCGGCTCGGGGATCCTGGCTGTCGTCGTCAGGGGCGCAGCGGCCGGATCGGCCGAGGCGATCTTCCCGAAGCCGCAAGTCATCAGGGACACGCGGGCTCTCGCGCTGATTGCCGTGGCCTGCCTGGCCGCCCTCGTCTGGGGGGTGCGTGGTTCCACCCGCCCCGGCTGGCTGATACTGCCGATCCTCGCGTTGCTGGTTCTCGCCGCGGTCCTGGCCGCGACGACAGCCACCCCCGCCGCCACGCCGGCCCCGGCCACGGTGAACGCCGCTACGCCGGCGCCGACCGCCGCTCCGGCGACTCCGGCGGCTGCTACGGCGGCCCTGGCTGCCGGTATGCCGGCCCCGGCTTCAGCTAAGCCGACCCTGGCGGCCGCCGCGGCCGTCGGCCGCGGCCGGGACGCGCGGCTGCCACGCCTGCTGCACCCGGCAGTGCTGGGCATCGTGCTCGCGCTGACCGCGATCCGTGCTTATGCGCCGGTGATCCGGTTCTACTGGCCGTCGGTGCCGGGGCTCGACCATTTCTCCCACGCGGTGATGACCGAGCAGATGCTCGCCCACGGCTCGTACCCGACTTACCTGATCTACCCGCCGGGCTTCTCATCGCTCAGCGCGGTCATCTCCCGGCTGTCCGGCGTGGCCCCGCTGCCGCTGTTCGCCGTCCTCGCGCCGGCGCTGCTGCTGCTTACCGCCATGGCCGCGTACGCCCTGGCCACCAGGCTTTGGGGCCCCTGGTACGGGCTCGCGGCGGCCGCGTTGTCGGGCCTGGTGCTCACCGGCGCCTACGGTGGATTCGCCGACGGCCGGTACCCCGACCTGGTCAGCGCCTACTTCCTGATCCCCATGGGCATTGCCGCACTGCTCGGGCTCTACCAGTCGCCGGAGCTGCGCTCCGCCGCGCTGGCGGCCGTCCTCGGGGCATCCCCCGTTTTTTACCACTCCGTGGCCACCTTGTATGAGGCGGTCATCCTGGTCCTGGCCGCGGCGGTATCCCTGTCGTACCTGCTTTACCTGCGGCGCCGCGCGGACGCGCGGATGGTCCTGCTCGCGCTCGCGGCGACGCTGGTCCTGTCCACCTGCTACGCCTGGCTCACCTACGGTTTCGGCTGGCCGATCATCCGTCACGCCGCCTCGTCGGCCGCCGTGTCCATGGTGCTGGGCAGCCAGGCGGCCCCGTCCGCGGGGCACCTGCTTTCGGAACTGTCCCCGCCAATTGTGCTCCTCGGCGTGCTCGGCGCGGCCTTGCTCGCCACAAGCCTGCGGCGCGAGCACCGGCCGGCCCAGATCCTGGCCGGGGTGATGATCCTGCTGTGGTGCCTGGTGATGTACGTCGGCAGCCGGACGGCCGCGGACGGTTTCCCGCAGCGATTCGAGCGCGATCTGGGTGCGGCCCTCTCGGTCGTCGGCGGGCTCGGTCTGGGGGTGATTCTCAGCTCGGTGTGGCTGGCCTGGCAACGGGCCAAGCTCACCCCGGCCGCGACGGCCTCGCTGGCCGCCGGCGTCCTGATTATTCTGGCCGCCGGTGTACAGATCATCCGGGCCACGGGCGACGAGGCGCGCCCGGGGCCGCTGCTGAGCCCGCCCGTCGAAGCGGCCGGGGACTGGCTCGCCCTGCACAACTCGGGCGGGACGATCGTGTCCACGGTGCTGAACAAGGGGATCACCGAGCGCGCCACCCTGGCCATCGGGGGCTATCCCGGACTTATGTACTACGGCCGGCGAATGGGGTCCCGCGCGCGCTCGCTGCCCACTGCGGGCCGCAAGCCCCTGATCGAATCCGCGGAAGTTCTCGAGCATCCCGGCAGTTGCGCGGCGGCCGAGGTCATCGCGCGCGAAAACGTGCGGTATGTCGTGCTCTACCGGAAGGCCAGCCAGGAATTCGATCTCGAGGCCTTCCGCGCCAGCGGGCGCCGGTACCACGAGGTGTTCGAGAACCAGTCCGTGATCATCTATGCGGCAACCGCCGAGCCGTGCCCGGCCAGCGTAACCTCGGGGAGCACCTCCGGTTAACGCGGCAGGCGGGCCGCACCTAACCGGCAGGGTGGACCCGATGGTCCAGCACCGCGCGCAGGGCGGCCATGCCCCGCTCGGTATGCTGCCTGGCCGCGCGCCCGCTGATCCCCATTACCTCGCCGACGCGCGTCTCGGACAGACCTGCGTAGTAGCGCATGACCACCGCCTCGCGCTGCCGGGCGGGCAGCGCGTGCAGCGCCGAGATGACGACCGGCCTGCCCGGCGCGACTGGGGGCCGCAGCCCGGCTGGCCCTTCCGTCCCCGGCCCGGATGCCTTCGGTTCGGCCGCGGCACCGCGCCGGCCCGCCGAGCGGGAACGATGCAGCACGGACTGCCGCAAGTAGCACAGCGCCCCATCGCCGTCCCGTAGCCTCGGCCGCGAAGCGTACAGGGCGACGAACGAGTCCTGTACGATCTCCTCCCCGGTCACGGGGTCACCGACGAGCAGCGATGCGAGCCGCACCAGAGCTGCGTAGTGCTGGCCGTACAGGGCGGCGACGGTGCGGTCCGCGTCACGGTCGGCCCGCAGTCCCGGGACGCTGACGTGCCTTCCCCG
>Ga0070710_10000117_pt1 | contig 37541 bp, 45 predicted proteins | sample LARL52metaG_FD_65454 | JGI IMG/M metagenome (GOLD analysis project Ga0070710, IMG submission 65454) | Corn, switchgrass and miscanthus rhizosphere microbial communities from Kellogg Biological Station, Michigan, USA - LAR L5-2 metaG | ecosystem: Host-associated > Plants > Roots > Rhizosphere ...
CAGCGCGACGAGGGCTCAGCCGATTTCGTTCACCGCAGACCCGAGGTTGGCGCCTCGCAGGCCGCAGAGGCCCGATCTTGGCATCGCCCAAACCCGAACACAAACAACGGACGTCCGTCGTTGTTCAGCTTCGTCCACAAGCGTCCAGAAACAACCAGATCTCGTCCGCACCAACTTGGAGGAACTCCAAGGAGAATGCATCAGCGCAGGTAATAGCCGTCCAGAAACGTCCAGCAGGTCGAGAACCGCGCACTATTCCGGATATAGTTTTTCCTACCGAGCCTCCCCAGGCGCGCTGAGGGCTCAGCCGAGCACGGGGACGGGCGGCCTCCTGTTGGCGCAGGAGGCCGCCGCAAAGTTGACGTCGGACGAAGCAGCATCGTCACATCAGCGCGGCTATGCGCCGAGCCACGTCCTCGGAGCGCTCCAGCGGCAGCATGTGCCCCGCCTTCGGGTAGATCACGAACTCCGCCGACGGCAGCGCGTCCGCCAGCACCCGTGAGTGCCGCATCGGCGTGAGCACGTCCCAAGACCCGGCCATGACCACGGTGGGGATGTCCGACAGCACCGCGAGCGCCTCCCGCCGCCGGTGCAACGTCAGCTCCTCCCGCAGCCCCACGAACGCGGCACCGGTCGTGTTGCCCGCCATCGCCGCGGCCGCCCGCACGTCGCTCCACTTCGGACGGCGGCCGAACGTGACGCGCAGGCCAGGCGTGATCAAGCGGCCGAACCCGACCTTCGGCCGCTTGACCAGCCATCGCCCGGCGAGCCGCTCCACACCGCTCAAACCGGGCAGGTCCCCGCACGACGTGGCCACGAGGGCCACCCCCGTCACGCGCGAGAACAACTCGGGGCGCTGCTCGGCCAGCGCCATGATCGTCATGCCGCCCAGCGAGTGGCCGGCCAGCACGATCCGTCCGGTGGGGGCGCACTCGTCCAGCACGGCCGCCAGGTCGTCGGCCAGCTCGGAGATCGTGCCCACGCCGGTCGACCTGCCGTGGCCGCGCACGTCGTAGCGGACCACGCGCCCCGGCAACGCCGCGGCGACCCGGTCCCAGGTGGTCAGGTCCATCGTCCATCCGTGCAGCAGAACGGCGGTCACGTCGGAGGGGGACGCGGGCTCCGACGTGACGACGTTCAGCCGACCAAGAACGAGCGGCGCCACGAGCGCATCCCCGGCTTTCCGATCAGGCCGGCCTCGTCCAGGAACGACATGATCCGTTCCCCCGACCAGCGGATGGTCTCCTGGAACCGCGGGTTGGCCAGCGCCTGACGACGGGCCTCGCGCACGTCCAGCCCGACGGCGGCGTACACGGCCGGGTTGATCAGCGTACGGGTGATCATCATCGACACGTACCCGATGAGCCACTTCTGGTACGGCAGCTCGAAGCCCTTCAGACCGGCCATTCCGCGGACCAGTTCCTCGCGCGCGAACCGCACGTGCCGCGCCTCCTCCAGGACGTGGATGCGGTTCACCATTCGCACGATCGGCTGAATCGACGGGTCGTTCATCGCCTCGCGCTGCAACCGGTCGAGGATCTCCTCGGCGACCAGGATCGAGCCGTACATCGCGGGGCCGTAGCCGATGGCCGGCAGCAGCTTGCCCAGCCGGTGCGTCGAGCGGACGGGCCCGTAAGGCGGGCAGCCGATGCGTTCGACCAGGCGCGCGAACATCGTCGAGTGACGGCACTCGTCGGCCACCTCGGTGAGCGCGTACTGGGCGTGCCGGGACGTCGGGTCGGTGTTGTAGACGACCTTCACCAGCATCTGCATGAGCAGCAGCTCGAACCACAGGCCGACGGACGCGATCGACGCCAGCTCGTGCTTCGACAGCTCGATGCGCTGCTCAGCGGAGAGCGAGTCGTACAAGGGCGTGCCGTAGAGCGAAATGCGCTGTTCAGGGATGTAGAAGAGACCATCGGCCAGAGGTGCGGACCAGTCGATGTCCACCTCGGGGTCGTAGAACTTCTCCGCGGACGACTTCAGCAGCCTCTCCGCGGTCTTCTCCCGATCGGCGACCCTCATCGGTTGCCCTCCCCGGTAAGTGTTACTTGAGGTAACGGTTACTTCTGGTAGCGTGCGTCACATGGGACGCACTGTCAAGGGCCCGGACGCGCGCCGTGAACGCTGGAAGGGGCACCGCGAGCAGCGCAGGGCGGAGTTCGTGGAGGCCACGATCGCCGCCGTGGCCAAGAAGGGGCCGGACGTCGGCATGGAGGACGTCGCCGCGGAGGCGGGCGTCAGCAAGCCGGTGCTCTACCGGCACTTCACCGACAAGTCCGACCTGTACCTGGCAGTGGGCCAGAAGGCCACCGAGATGCTGATGGAACGGATGGGTCCCGCGCTCGCCGCCGACGGCCCGATCCGCGCCCGCATCGAACGGATCGTCGACGCCTACCTGTCGGTGATCGAGGAGAACCCGCACCTCTACCGGTTCGTGGTGAAGGGGTCCTTCGTGGACCGCCCGGTCGAGAAGGACGTAGTCGCCGAGGACAAGAACCTCATCGCGACCGCGCTGGCCCGCATCCTCGGCGACTACCTGCGGGCGTTCGAGATGGACTCCGGCGGCGCCGAACCGTGGGCGCACGCGCTCGTCGGCATGGTGCAGAACGCGGGCGACTGGTGGCTCGACCGCCAGACCATGTCCCGCGCGAACCTCAGCGACTACCTCGCCACGATCATCTGGCACGCCGTCGACGGGCTGCTGCGCTCGGCGGGCGTCCAGGCGGACCCGGCGAAGCCCCTCACCCCACTCCGATTGGTGGACTGATGAGCGACGAGGACGGTTACTCCGGCGAGGCCACCCTGACGTTCGGGGAGACCGAGGTCGCGGTCGAGGTCGAGCTGCGCGGCTACTTCCAGCCGATCGACGGCCGTTACCACTGGTACGGGCGCGTGAAGCAGAACGACGAGGTCACGAGCCGGATCGAAGGGGGTGCGCGGACCGCGCTGCTGCGCACCCCCACCGGCCAGGCCGAGGGCACGCTGACCGACCCCGACCCCTGGGGCCGCTACCGGGTCGGCGGCACGTCCACTCCGCCGTACAAGATCCAGGAACCCGCCTAGCAAACGATGAAGGGAACCTTCCTCCACCTGACGTGGAGGAAGGTTCCCTTCATCGTTCAAAGCTCAGGCGCCGAACCCGACCTTGCGCGAGTCCTGCGGGCCGATCTCCACGTACGCGACGCGGCCAGCGGGCACGACGAACCGCGCACCCTTGGCGTCCACCAGCGACAGCACGCTGGACTTGCCGGACACCGCGTCCGCCACCAGAGCCTCAACGTCCGACGGGTTGAGCTCACTGGTCACGACGAGTTCCCGCGGGCTGTCCGCGACGCCGATCCTGACCTCCACGCTGACCTCCGTGCTCAAGAGAAAAATCTACGGCCGAGCCTACCTAGCCCAGACCCAGCTGCGTCATGCGCCGCGCGTGCGACTGCTGCAGCCGCCGGAACAGCTGACCGATCCCGGCGAGGTCGCCGGAGCCCCGCACGATCAGCTCCGAGAGCCCGTCCCGCTCCGCCACCACGTACTGGGCCTGCGTCAACGCCTCGCCGAGCAGCCGGCGGCCCCACAGCGCGAGCCGGTCGCGCACGCGCGGATCCGACTCGACGGCGGCCAGGACTTCGCGCTCAGCGAACGCCGAGTGACCCGTGTCGGCGAGCACGGCGAGCACCAGCTCGCGCGTCGGCTCGTCCAGCCACTCGGCCACCTCGCGGTAGAAGTCGGCGGCCAGGCCGTCGCCCACGTACGCCTTCACCAGCGACTCGAGCCACGACTTGGGGCTCGTCGACTCGTGGAACGCGTCGAAGCCCTTCACGAACGGCGCCATCGCGTCCTCGACGGTGATGCCCTCGGCCGCGAGGTGCTTCTGCAACAGCGTGAAGTGACCGATCTCCGCGGCGGCCATCTGCGCCAACGCCGCGCGTCCCGCCAAGGTCGGCGCCGAGCGCGAGTCCTCCGTCATCCGGTCGAAGGCCGAGAGCTCGCCATATGCGAGCGCTCCGAGAAGATCGACAACACCCTCCGCAACACCCATGGAAACGAACTCTAGTGGTCAATCGGGTCTGTCCAGGTAGAATGGCCACGGACGCCCGGCGTGACGAGTGTGACGAACCGCCGAGTCCCATGAACTTGGGCAGGCGCACGAATGGTGCGCGTACACCTTTCCCGCAGCTGATCCCCAAGCGCGGTCGAGAGGCCCGGCCAGGGCTCGTACGCGCTTGGTACGAGAGAGGCTGATCACCCTGACCGCTGAAGTAGAAGCACATCTGGACCCGATCCTGCTGGAGCACAGCGAGGCCGGAGTTCCCGAAGAAGACCCGTCGCACCCGCTGCTGGCAGACGCTCCGGTGGCCACCGACGCCCCCACGTTCGCCGAGCTGGGAGTGCGTGACGAGATCGTCAAGGCCCTCGGCGAGGCCGGCATCGTCCGCACGTTCGCCATCCAGGAGCTGACGCTCCCCATCGCCTTGTCCGGCGACGACCTGATCGGCCAGGCGCGCACCGGTACCGGCAAGACCCTCGGGTTCGGCGTGCCGCTGCTGCACCGCCTCGACACGCCCGGCGACGGCACCCCGCAGGCCCTTGTGGTCGTCCCCACCCGTGAGCTGTGTCTCCAGGTGACCCACGACCTCACCGACGCGTCGAAGCACCTCGGGGTGAAGGTCGCCGCCATCTACGGCGGCATCCCCTACGAGCGGCAGATCGCGCAGCTGCGCAAGGGCGTCGACGTGGTCATCGGCACGCCCGGCCGCCTGCTCGACCTGGCCGAACAGCGCCACCTGGTGCTCGGCAAGGTTCGCGCGCTGGTGCTGGACGAGGCCGACGAGATGCTCGACCTGGGCTTCCTGCCCGACATCGAACGCATCCTGAACATGGTCCCGGACGAGCGGCAGACGATGCTGTTCAGCGCGACCATGCCGGGCCCGATCATCACGCTGGCCCGCACGTTCCTGAACCAGCCGACGCACATCCGCGCCGAGGAGAACGACGCCGGCCAGACGCACGAGCGCACCAAGCAGTTCGTCTACCGGGCGCACTCGCTCGACAAGACGGAGATGCTGGCCCGCGTGCTGCAGGCCCGTGACCGCGGCCTGTCGATGATCTTCGCGCGCACCAAGCGGACCGCGCAGAAGGTGGCCGACGACCTGACCGAACGCGGGTTCGCCGCGGCCGCCGTGCACGGTGACCTGGGCCAGGGCGCGCGGGAGAAGGCGCTGCGGGCGTTCCGCAGCGGCAAGGTCGACGTGCTGGTCGCCACGGACGTCGCGGCGCGCGGCATCGACATCGACGACGTGACGCACGTCATCAACTACCAGTGCCCCGAGGACGAGAAGACCTACGTGCACCGCATCGGCCGCACGGGCCGTGCCGGGCGCGAGGGCGTCGCCGTCACGTTCGTCGACTGGGACGAGACGGCGCGCTGGAAGTCCGTCAACGAGCTGCTCAACCTGGGCATCGACGAGCCGGTCGAGACCTACTCCACCTCGGACCACCTGTTCTCCGACCTGGGCATCCCGTCCGGTTCCACGGGCAGGCTGCCGCTGAGCCACCGCACCCGCGCCGGTCTGGACGCCGAGGAGGAGGAGAAGCTCGACAACGGCAAGCGCAAGCGCCGTCGTCGTGGTGCCTCCGGCCGCGGTTCCGCCGAGCAGGCCGCGCCCGAGGCGAGCGAGGAGACCAGGCCGAAGCGCACCCGGTCGCGCACGCGCAGCCGCGGTGGTGTGCCGGTGGAGGGCCAGGAGGCGGAGACGGCTGCTCCGGAAGCGGCCGACAAGCCCGCCTCCGACAAGCCCCGCAGGCGCCGTCGTCGCCGAAGCTCTGCCGAACAGGCCGCTCCTTCGGCAGACTGATCGCCATGTCGTCCCCCGGTTCCGACGTCACCGACATCGAGGACGTCCTCGACGAGCCCGCGCACGAGCCGCCGCCCGTCGAGGAACGTCCGCGCGCCCGGTCGTGGCGCACCCGCGCCGACTTCGTCACGGTCGCGCTGATCACCGTGGTCTCGGTCACCGCGACCGTGCTGACCTGGGTGTTCAGCGATGCCCGCGCCACGACGTCGATCACCGGGCCGTCCTCGTGGGAACCTCTGCCCGAGGTCGTCGCGCTGCCTCCGACGCTCGCCGAGGTGTGGCGGGCCCGCAGCGGCGCGACGCAGTCCCCCGTGGTCGTGCAGACGCCGGCGAAGGACACCGGCGAGGAGAAGCCGTCGACCGTCGTCACCGGTGACGGTGGCGAGGTCAACGGCCGCGACCCGCTGACCGGTGACGTGCGGTGGACGTACAAGCGCGACCTGCCGCTGTGCGTGGCGAGCACCGCGTGGGGTCGCGCGATGGCTCTGTACTCCAAGGGCACCAACTGCTCGGAGCTCACCTCGCTCGACGGCGTCACCGGTGAGCGGCGGGCGCAGCGCAACGGCGACGCCGAACCGGGCACGGCGCTGCTCAACGAGGGTTCGCACCTCATCGCCACCGGGTCGAAGTACCTGGAGGTCTACCGGCGCGACGACCTGGTGAAGTCGCTGGAGTACGGCAGCCTGCGCGCGATCGTGAACCCGAACAAGCAGCCGCGCGTCGGCTGCACGTACGGCTCGGTCGCGGTCACGTCCGGCAGGTTCGCGATGACCGAGCGCTGCCCGGACGACAGCTCCGACCGGGTCACCGTGCTCAAGCCGAACCCGGACAAGTCCGACGAGCCGAAGGTGTTCGCGAGCGTGCTGACCGGCACCAGGAACACGCAGGTGATCGCCGTGACGGACAAGCTCGTCGCGGTCGCGATGCCCGACCCCGCCCGCATCGTCGTGTTCGACGCCGAGACCGGCAACCAGATCACCGAGTCGCCGGTCGACGTGCCGGCCGGTGACTTCAGCGAGCCGCCGAACCACGTGGCCCGCAGTTTCGCCACCAAGACCAACGTCTTCTGGTTCACCGGGTCGAAGACCATCGCCCTTTCGCAGGACACGCTCACTCCACTGTGGACGGCGGAGGGCACGCTCGGTGCCGGCACGACGCTCGCGGGCCGCGCGCTCATCCCGGTGAAGGACGGGCTGCGGGTCTACGAGCAGGCCACGGGTGCCGTCGTGGGCACGATCCGGGTGAGGCGCGACGGCTACGACGGCCCTGTGCAACTCGCCACAGCCGGTCCCGTCGTGCTGGAGCAGCGTGGCGAAACCCTGGTCGCGCTGCGATAGTTCCCTCGTGTACTCGCAGATCAGCCCGCACCGGGCACAACGCGTCGACCTCCCCGGCCGCTACGGCGTGATCGCGGCGCTGCGCGCGCCCGCGGTGGGCGACGACGCGTTGCGCACGACGGCGCTGCTCGTGCCCGGCTACACGGGTTCCAAAGAGGACTTCGCGCCGATGATCGACCCGATCTCGGACGCGGGCTTCGAGGTCCTCGCGATCGACCTGCCCGGCCAGCAGGACTCGCCGGGCCCGGACGACGAGGCGCTGTACCGGCCTGGTCCGCTGGGGTCGGTGCTCGCCGAGCTGATCGGGAAGATCGCCGCGGACGGCCGGAAGGTGCTGCTGCTGGGCCACTCCTACGGTGGGCTGGTGGCACGGGCGGCGGTGTTCGCGGGCGCCCCGATCGCGGGGCTGACGCTGATGTCGTCCGGTCCGTCCGAGCTGCCCGCCGGTGAACGCCGCACGGTGCTGGAGGTCGGCGAGCACGTGCTGGCCGAGCAGGGCGTCGAGGGCACCCAGAAGCTGAACGAGCTGCGGTCCTCGCAGAACCCCGCGTGGGCCGCGCTGCCGCAGGAGCTGAAGGACTTCTACCGCAACCGGTTCCTCAGGTCGCCGGCGGCCGCGTTGCTCGGCATGGGCAACGGCCTGCGTTACGAACCGGACCAGGTGGCGAAGCTGGCCCGCGCACTGCGGTCGACGGGCACGCCGGCACTGGTGGTGTGCGGTGACGCGGACGACGCGTGGAGCCCAGCCGCCCAGCGCGACATGGCTGAGCGGCTGGACGCCGACTTCGCGGTGCTGCCCGGCGTGATGCACTCGCCGAACACCGAGGCACCTCACGAGCTCATCGCCACGCTGCTGCCGACGTGGCGGGCGTGGCTGACCTCGTGATCGGCGAACTACCTCACGGGTTGATCTGGATCTCGCGCTCGTCCTTGGCGTTGGCATTCGGGTAGCCGCGCAGGTCGGCCTTCGCGAACGCGGTGGACCAGAACTGGAAGGCGCGCTCGTTCGCCGTCACGTTCAGCGTGACGGTCTCGAACCCGCCGGTGCAGTCCAGGTTCTCCTTGTAGCCAGAACCGGAAGCCACGCCGCCAAGCACGGACTGGGTGAGGCTCAGGCTCAGGTATGGAGACTGGGTGCCCACCGGGCACGAGTACGTCACCTTGACCTCGACCACGGCACCCCAGGTCTTCCACTTCGCGGGCGACTCGACCCGGACCGCGCCCTGCGACGGCGACTGCGCGCTCACCTCCGCCATGACCGGCGCGATGGACGCGAGGAGCGCGCCACCTGCGACGGCGACGACCGCCAGCGTTCTGCCCCCGGAGAACTTCCTCATCCTTCAACCCCCTCAACCATTCCGTCCCTTGTGGACGGAAACCCCAGACCGGCGCACAGGCCGGCGATGATCAGCACGGCGGGCAGGTGCCAGAGGAAGTCGAACCCGCTGTGCACCAGCACGACGACGACCGCCGCCGTCGCCCCGGCCCACAACGAGGTCCCGCGCCCTCGCCACAGGGCGATCAGCACGGCAGCCACCACTCCCAGCACCAGCAACAGCCCGACGGCCCCCAGTTCCACGAGCACCTGGAGGTACTCGTTGTGCACGTAACGCATGACACGGGTGCCTTGGTTGCCCGCGTCGAAGAAAAAAGAAGCTCTTCCCGGCCCGGTGCCGAACACCGGCGAGCGGGACACCAGTTCCAGCGCCGCTCCGGTGGCCCCGCTGCGGTCGGGTGAGCTGAACGAGACCCGCGTGGCCAGCCGGTCCGCGAACCCGTGGACCGCCACCGCGCCACCGACGGCCAGCAGCACCACCACCGGCACCGCGAACCGTTGCAGCCTCGGCAAACCCACCGCCACCAGACCGCCTGCGACCAGTCCGGCGACCGCGACCAACGGCCGCGGCTCGTCCTCCACCCGAACCGACGGCAGCAGGGCGCCGACCGCGATCACGGCCCCGAGCAGCGGCGGCACGGCGGCCACCGCGGTCCTCTGCCAGCCCCAGCCCACGCACAGCACCAGCAGCCCGGCGGCCAGCGCGATCACGCCGGCACGGCTCATCGTGGCGCCGATCCCCGTGCACAGCAGGAAACCCGTCGCCGCCGTCAGCGGCGTCGGCTTCAGGACCAGCGACAACACCGCGGCGGCGGCCATCACGGCGGCAGCGGCGTTCGGGTAGGTCAGCGTGGACGCGGCGCGCAGAAGTCCTTCCGCGACAGTGGTCCAGGACGGGATCCGGAACACCACGGCCACCCAGCCGCTCAACGCGACCAGCGCCCCCACGCCGACGACGACCGTGGCGAGCAGCTCCCGTTGGGCGCGATCAGCCTGTGCCGCAACGAGAACCGCTCCGGCGAACACCCCGGTCGCCGCCACGGTGGACAGCGACGAGAGCACGTCGCCTTCGAGCAGCCCCCGCACCGCGGCCCACAGCGCGAACGCTCCTGCCAGTGCCGCGAGGAGGTTCGGCCTCGGCCGGGCGACGACGAGAGCCACCCCGACCAGCAGCCCGGACATGACCCTGCCCGGCAGGTAGTACCCGCCCTGTGCGACGACGGCCGCCGCGAACGCGGCGACCACGAACGAGCTCGACATCGGCAGCGCCACCGATTCCCGGCGCGCGCCAACCACTTCCCCCACGACCATAGAGGCTCCCCCAGCCTTCGAACCCGCCTCCCCAAGGCGGATCGAGTGCACTGTAAGGGTCTTCGAGGCCGCAGCGGAAGTGCGAAACTCAGATCAGCTCAGCAACACCGCGGCGAACGCTCCGAGCAACATGAACGGCCCGAACGGCAGCGTGCTCTTGAGCGTGACCTTCCGCAGGAGCAACAGGACCAGCGACACGACAGCCGACAGGACGAACGCGAGTGCGGCGCCGAGCAGCAGCACCGGCCAGCCGAGCCACGCCAGCGCCATGCCGACCACGCCGGACAGCTTCACGTCGCCGTAGCCCATCCCGGCGGGGTTCAGGAACTCCAGCACCCGGTACACGAACGCGAGCGTGAGCCCGCCGAGCACGGCCCTGCCGAGCGCGCCGATCGTGCCGCCGGTCAGCGCGGCCACGGTCAGCAGGATCAGCACCGCCGGGTACGCGGGCAGCGTCAGCACGTCCGGCAGCCGGCGCACGGCCGTGTCGATGAACGCCAGCGCGACCCCGAGCGCGCCCAGACAGGCGAACGCGAGGACCTCCACCGAGCCGGCGAACCTGATCGCGAGCACGGCCAGCACGGCGGCCGACACCAGCGGCAACGCGATGCCCGCGCGCGTGAACCGGTTGACCAGGTCGCGCAGCGCGAAGCCGGACGCGAGTCCACCGACAGCACCGCCCGCGGCCCAGAGAAGAGTCATGCGACCGACGGTAGGTCGCCCGCGATGTCAACGGAACGTCACGACGCCAAGTCCGGCCGACGGGCCGACACCGTGTCCCCCGATCGACCGACATGTCCCCCGAAGTGCGCCTTCGTTACAGCTCTTCGTCCGATACCGAACCCCTGCCGCCGTCACGCAGAGTTGCGACGTCCCGAATCGGATCCCAATCCCAGGAGACCGTCATGCTCACGTTCCTCAGCTACGTCCAGACGTTCCTCACCCGCGGCGTGAAGCGCGACGACCGTGGTGCCACCGCCGTCGAGTACGGCCTGATGGTCGCCCTCATCGCGATCGTGATCATTGCCGGTGTGACGCTGCTCGGCACGAATCTGCTCGCGCTGTTCAACAACATCGCCGGCAAGCTCTGATGCTCCGACGTCAGCACGAAGTGGACCGCGGCGCCACCGCCGTCGAGTACGGCCTGATGCTGGCGTTGATCGTGGTCGCCGCGATGGTGGCCATCACTGCCGTCGGCGTGAACATGAACCAGATGTTCGAGTTCATCGCCAACCTCGTGAATGTCTGAAGTCTCCTGTTCCCGCGCGGCCGGCGACCTCTCCGCCGGCCGCGCAACTTCTTCGGAGCGGTCATGAAGAACAAGGCTCGCGATCGCGGCGCGACCGCTGTCGAAGTCGCTTTGCTGATGCCCGTCGTGCTGTTCCTGGTGATGGGACTGATCGACTTCGGCCGCGCGGTGAACGCCAAGATCACCCTCAGCCAGGCGGCCCGTGAAGGGGTCCGCGTCGTCGCGTTGAACAAGTCCGACCCCACCGGCCGCGCGGTGAGCGCCGCCACCGGCCTGAAGAACGTCAGCGCCACTGTCGTCTCCAGCTGTCCCGTCGGCTCGGCCGGGACCAAGAACGGCGAGCTGAAGGCCAGCTACACGTTCGACTTCATCACGCCGGTCGGAGGTCTCGCCGGAATGTTCGGCGGTGGCAGCTTCGGTTCGCCGATCACGTTGAGCGCGACGGGAGTCATGCTGTGCGAAAGCTGAAGAGCAACGACCGCGGCGCCATCGGCGTGCTGATCAGCATCCTGCTCGGGTTCGGGGTGCTGCTCGGCATGGGCGCCATCGTCATCGACACCGGCTTCCTCTACGAGGAGCGCGCCGAGCTGCAGAACGGTGCCGACGCGGGCGCGCTCGCCGTCGCCCAGGGTTGTGCCAAGGGCGCCTCGACCTGCCTGGTCAACAAGGCGAACTACTTCGCCAACCACAACGCCCAGGACAGTGTGTCCACTGTGGACAAGGTGTGCGGGTTCGACGGCAGCGGTGTGCTCTCGTCGTGCGGTTCCTCCTCCGGCACGATGATCGACTGCCCGGACAAGCCGTCGTCCGGCACCAAGTACGTGGACGTGCACACCTCGACGCAGACTTCCAGCGGCGGCACGCTGCTCCCACCGTCGTTCGCCAGGACGTTGGCGGGCAACGGTTCCTACTCGGGGTCACGCGTGCACGCCTGTGCCCGTGCAACCTGGGGCGCGCCGAAGACCGCGACCACGATCGCCCTCACGATCTCGTGGTGCGAGTGGTCGACGGCGACCTCCGGCGGCACGGTGTACGGCCCGCCACCGCCCACCACACCACCTTTGTCCGTGCACCAGGTGCTCAAGCTGCACACGACCAGCGGCACCGGCTGCCCAGGCGGCCCTTCCGGAGCGGACGGTCCCGGCGAGTTCGGCTGGGTCGACGAGAGCGACAGCGACTGTTCCGTGCTGATCGACAACAACACCTACAGCTCGGACACCGGCACCTCGGCGGGCAAGGACTGCAAGACCGCGCTGCAGGCGTCCTGGTCCTCGCACCTGCCCGTCTGGCTGCCCATCTACACCAACGTCAGCGGCACCGGAACCGGTGGCACCTACACGCTCTCGGGCTTCGCCGGTTTCGTGATCACCGGTTACTGGATCCCTGGTGCGTCGCAGAAGGACTGGATGACCGGCAAGAACGAGTGCACCGGCTCGGACAAGTGTGTCGCCGGTTACTTCATCCAGGGCCTCATCCCCACCACCGGCACCATCGGCGGCCCCGATCTCGGTGCCCGCATCGTCCAGCTCACCGGCTGAAACTCCAGGAGTCGTCATGAAGAACCGCGCATTCATCATCATCCTGGCGGTGGTGCTGGCCGTCTGCGGCAGCGCCGGGGTGTTCCTCTACGTCCGCAGCGCCGACGCGCGGGCCATCGCGGGCCAGCAGGCCGTGACCGTGCTCGTCGCGAAGGAGCGCATCCCGGCCGGCACGAGCGCCGGATCGTTGGCGGACCTCGTCAAACAGCAGCAGATGCCCAAGAGCAGCGTTCCGGAGAACGCCATGTCCTCTGTGGACTCCTCGATCGTCGGCCTCGTGACGTCGTCCGAGATCGCCGAGGGCCAGCTGGTCACCAAGTCGCTGTTCACCGAGGCGGCCTCGCTCGCCAAGGGCATCTCGATCCCGGACGGGATGATCGCGGTGACCGTGCCGACTGAGGCGTGGCAACGAGCGGGCGGGCTCATCCAGAAGGGCTCGAAGGTCGCGGTCTTCGACACCTTCACCGTGATGGACGGCCGCGGCAACACCCCGTCCGGTGACGGGCTTTCCAAGCAGTACGAACGCAACCAGTCCACCCGCCTGCTGCTGACCGGGCTGGAGGTGCTGTCCGTCGTCGACGAGAAGAAGGCGGCGGACGACGGCGACGTCGGCAAGGCCATCGTCACGGTCGCGGTGAAGCAGGCGGACGCCGAGAAGCTCATCCACGGCCAGCAGACCGGAACGCTGTACTTCGCGCTGCTCGGCGGCAAGTCCGAGATCGCGCCGGGCAACGGCGTCGACAACCGCTCCCTGTTCGGAAACTGAGGCGTGCCATGACGATCCTCTGCGAGCCGGCCCACCGCGCCGGCCAGCTCTTCCCCGCGCTCGGCGGTGAGGTCCGCACCGCGGAGACACTGGACGAGACCAGCAGGCTCCTCGCCGCCGACCCGAACGAGACGCTGGTCGTCGTCGGCTCAGCCGCCGACCTCGACCAGGCCCTCGCGTTCACCGCGGCCCTGCGGATCGAACGCCCGGCGGTCGGCGTCGTGCTAGTCCGCGACGTGCTCGACATCGCCGTGCTGACCAGAGGGCTGCGCGCCGGGGTGCGCGAGGTCGTCGCGCGGGACGATCTCGCGTCCCTGGTCGACGCCTGCACGCGGTCACGCGCGCTGTCCGCGCAGGTGACGGGCGTACCGCAGCCCCGAGCCGACGAACGCAGGCAGGGCCAGGTGCTCACCGTGTTCGCGGCCAAGGGCGGCTGCGGCAAGACGACGCTCGCGGTGAACCTCGCCGCGGCCCTCGCCGCCGGTGGCGAGCGGTCGGTCTGCCTGGTGGACCTCGACCTCGCGTTCGGCGACGTCGGCATCTGCCTGCGCGCGGAGCCCGTTCGCACGATCGTGCACGGGCTCGGGATGCTCGGCCACGTCGACGTCGCAGGCGCGTCCTCGCTGCTCACGGCATGCCGCCCCGGCCTCAGCGCGTTGCTCGCACCGGTCGAACCCGGTGACGCGGAACGGATTCCGGCCGCGCTGGTCGGTGAGCTGCTGGAGGTGCTGCCGACGATGTTCGACTTCGTCGTGGTCGACACGCCTTCGGCGTTCACCGAGCACGTGCTGGCCGCGATGGACGCCTCGCACCACCACGTCCTGCTGACCACGCCGGACGTGCCCGCGTTGAAGAACCTGCGGGTGACGCTCGACATGCTGGACCTGTTGTCCTACGCGCACGACATCCGGTCGGTCGTGCTGAACCGGTCCGACGCCAAGGTCGGCCTGACGATGGACGACATCGAACGCGTGGTGCGCAGCGACATCCGCGCGCACGTGCCGTCCAGCCGGGACGTGCCGATCTCGGTCAACAAGGGCAACCCGATCGTCCTCGACCGGCCGTTGCACCCGGTGAGCGAGGCCGTCACCCGGTTCGCCCGGGAACACGTGCTGGCCGAGCCCGCGGTCGTCGCCGCGAAGTCGAAGAGGTGGTTCCGATGAGCCTGGCCAACCGCATCGCCGCGCAACGGGAGTCCGCCTCGCCGACTCCGCAGCTGCGCAGGCACGCCCGCGCGGCCGACCCGTTCGCCGAGGTCAAGCGCAGCGTGCACGCGGGGCTGCTGGAGGTGCTGGGTCCCAAGCTCTACGACGCGCACCTCGACCAGCGCGAGCTCGAAACCAGGGTGCGCCAGACGTTGCAGGCCGTGCTGGAACGCGACGAGACGCCGCTGACCAACGCCGACCGCGCCCGCATCGCGTCCGAGGTCCTCGACGAGATCCTCGGCCACGGACCGCTGGAGCCGTACCTGCGGGACCCGAGCATCTCCGAGATCATGGTCAACGGCCACGACCAGGTCTACGTCGAACGCGCGGGCCGGCTGGAGCCGGTTCCGGTGGCGTTCGCCGACGAGTCGCACCTGCGCCGCACGATCGACAAGATCGTCGCCAAGGTCGGCCGGCGCGTCGACGAGGCCTCACCGATGGTCGACGCCCGGCTGCCCGACGGCAGCCGCGTCAACGCCGTCGTGCCGCCGATCGCGCTGGACGGTTCGGTGCTGACGATCCGCAAGTTCGCCGCCGACCCGTTCACCGTCGACGACCTCGTCGGGTTCGGCACGCTGACGCCCGCGACGGCCTACCTCCTGCAGGCGTGCGTGCACGGGCGGATGAACATCCTGATCGGCGGCGGCACCGGCTCCGGCAAGACGACGTCGCTGAACGTGCTGTCGTCGTTCGTGCCCGCCGACGAGCGCATCGTCACCATCGAGGACGCCGCCGAGCTGCAGCTGCGCCAGGACCACGTGCTGCGGCTGGAAGCCAGGCCGCCCAACGTGGAGTCGCGCGGTGAGGTGGCCGTGCGCGACCTCGTGCGCAACGCGCTGCGCATGCGCCCGGACCGGATCATCGTCGGCGAGGTCCGCGACGGTGCCGCGCTGGACATGTTGCAGGCCATGAACACCGGCCACGACGGCTCGATCACGACCGTCCACTCGAACTCGCCGCGCGACTCGCTGGCCCGGCTGGAGACCATGGTGCTGATGGCGGGCGTGGACCTGCCGGCGCGGGCGATCCGCGAGCAGATGGCGTCCGCGATCGACCTGATCGTGCACCAGTCGCGGCTCAAGGACGGCACGCGGCGGATCACCCACATCACCGAGGTCATCGGGATGGAGGGAGACGTCGTGACGCTGCAGGACATCTTCGGGTTCGACTTCCACGCGGGCGTCGACGAGCGGGGTTTCTACCGCGGCTCGTTGCAGTCGACCGGGCTGCGGCCGCACTTCGTCGAGCGCCTGAAGGACCGCGGCATCGACGTTCCTCCGCACCTGTTCGTGGGTGGTGTGCGATGACCAGAGTGCTCGTGGGCGTCGTGATCGGCGCCCTGCTGACGTTCCTGTTCAGCGCTTTTGCCTTCGCCGCACCATCTCGCGGGGTGGTGGTGCTGCTCGACACCAGCGGGTCCATGGCGCCGGACCGGATCGTCCTCGCCCGGCAGGCGATCGCGGCCTACGTGGGTTCGCTGCCCGAGGACGTGCAGGTCGGGCTGGTGGAGTTCTCGTCGAAGCCGTCGCTGGTCGTGGCGCCGACCGCGGACCGGCGTGCTCTGGTGGGTGCGCTGGACCGGTTGCAGGCCAAGGGTGACACGTCGTTGTTCGACGCCGTGCCCGTGGGGCTGTCGGCGCTGCAGGGCATGTCCGAGCGGCGGATGGTCATCATCTCGGACGGTGAGGACACGGTCAGCAAGTCCACTTTGGACGCTGCGGTCTCCGCCATCGCCTCCGCCGGGGTGCCGACCGACGTGATCGGCTTCCAGTACAGCGACGAAGCCCTGCGCCGGATCGCCGCGGCGGCCGGTGGACGGCTGCTGACCGCCTCCGACGCGGGCGCGCTGGGCGCGGCTTTCGCCGCGCTGGCAGTGCCTTCGTCCGCGGTCACGACTCCTCCGCCGGTGTCGGTGGCCGCTCCCGCGCCGGTCGCCGTCGCACCTCCCGTCGTGGCTCCCGGCCACAACTGGCTGGCCGGGTTGCTGATCGCCGGCACGTTCCTGGTGGTGTTCCTGGCCGTGATGGTGCTGCTGACGCCGCGCCGGTCCGTCGTGGGCCGCAAGCTCGAACGGCACCTTGAGCACTACGGCGCGCAGGAACCCGTGGCGCAGGAGGAAAGCCAGGCCGCGCAGACCGCCGTCGTGTGGACCAGCAGGGTGATGAGCGACGTCACCGCCGCCCGTCTCACCGACCGGCTCGACCTGGCGGGGATCAAGGCGAGCCCGGCGGAGTGGATGTTGCTGCGGATCTGCGCGTCGGTGGTGCTCGCCGCGCTGCTCACGCTGGTGACGACGTGGTGGATCGGCATTCCGCTGGGCGCGCTCTGCGGCTGGCTGGTGACCGCGCTGTACGTCCGGATGCGGAGGTCGAAGCGCCGTGCGGCGTTCGCCGACCAACTCCCGGACGTGCTGCAGCTGATCGCGAGCTCGCTGCGCTCGGGTTTCTCGCTGCCCCAGTCGATCGACGCCGTGGTGCGGGACGACACCCAGCCCACCGCGGGCGAGTTCTCCCGCGCGCTCGCCGCCACCCGCATCGGTGCCGAGCTGGAGGACGCCCTGGAGCGCGTGGCGGCGCGGATGCAGAGCGCGGACCTGGCGTGGGTCGTGATGGCCGTGCGCATCCAACGCCAGGTTGGCGGCAACCTCGCCGAAGTCCTGTTGAACACCGTCGCCACCATGCGCGACCGTTCGCAGACGCGCCGGCACGTGCGTGCGCTGTCGGCAGAGGGTCGCCTGTCCGCCTACGTCCTGGTCGGTCTGCCGGTCTTCCTGGCGGGCTTCCTGTTCTGGTTCCGCGCGGACTACATGCGGTCGCTCTACACCACGTTCATCGGTCTCGTGATGCTCTCGGCCGCGGCTGTGCTGGTCGTGCTCGGCTCGTTGTGGATGCGCAAGCTCGTGCGCGTGGAGGTGTGACATGGTGCTCGTCGTCGGTCTCGGCTGCCTTCTGCTCGCGCTGGCACTGGGCGTCGTCGCGCTCGTGCTCAAGCCACCGGTCACGGCCGCCGGTTCGCTGGCCCTGATCGAGACCAGCTACTCGGCCGCGGTCGTCTCGAAGCAGGAGGTGGGCGCGTCGCCGAGCTGGCTGCGGTCCATCGCCCTGCGGCTGTCGCCCGCGGGTGTGGCCGGCCGGCTGCAGCGCCGCCTCGACCTGGCGGGCAACCCGCCGACCTGGACCACCGACCGAGTCCTCGCCGCCAAGGGCCTGGGCCTGTTCCTCGGCGCGGGCCTGGGGGCGCTGCTGACCTTCCGGTCAGCGGGCTGGCTGGTGCTGGGCCTCGCCGTGGGCGCGGTGTTCGGCTTCTTCCTGCCCGACCTGCTGCTGGTGAACGCGGGCCAGAAGCGCCAGGAGAAGATCCGTCGGGCGCTGCCCGACGCCCTCGACATGCTGACCGTCTGCGTCGAGGCCGGCCTGGGCTTCGACGCGGCGCTGGCCCAGGTCGCCCGCAACACCGCGGGCCCGCTGGCCCAGGAGTGCGCCCGCGTCCTGCAGGAGATGCAGATCGGCAAGTCCCGCAACGAGGCCCTGCGGTCCCTGACCGAACGCACGACGGTCGCCGAGCTCCGCGCGTTCGTCTCGGCCCTCGCCCAAGCGGGTGAACTTGGCGTGCCCATCGCGTCCGTGCTGCGCGAGCAGGCCCGTGAGATGCGCATCCGCCGCCGCCAGCGCGCGGAGGAACAGGCCCAGAAGGTGCCGGTCAAAATCCTGTTCCCGCTGATCGTGTGCCTGTTCCCGGCGATGTTCGTGGTCATCATCGGCCCCGGCGCGATCAGCATCGCCCGCGTCCTCATGCACCTCTGACCGGCCCTGCCCGCATGGGACCAAATGCTCTATTAGGCCCTTCGGTGTAACCATCCGAGACGGATCGAACGACATGCGAGTTGAACCTTCAACCGAGAGGGGTCAGCTCATGGCGATCAGAGTCGTTGTCGTGGACGGACACACGCTCACCCGTTTCGGCCTGACGACGCTCGCCGCCGCGCACCCCGATCTGGAGGTGGTGGCGGAGGCGAGCACGGCAGCCGAAGCCCCGGCCGTCATCGCCGCGTCCGCCCCGGACGTGGTCACCGTGGCCGTGGGCCTCCCCGACGCCGACGGCCTCCGCCTGGCCCGCGAACTGCGCGACCGCTACCCGTCACTGGGCATCGTCGTCCTGACCGCCCACGGCGAGGACGACGTGCTGTTCCGCGCCCTGGAAACCGGCGCCTCGGCCTTCGTCGGCAAGTCGGCCCCGGTGGAGGAGATCCTCTGCGCCATCCGCCACGCGGCCGTGGCCGCCTCGTCGTTCACCGCGGCGGGCCTGGCCATGGCGATGGCCCGCCGCCAGTCCACCACCGCCCGCCTCGCCCTGTCGCCCCGCGAACGCGAGGTGCTGGCCCTGCTGCAGGACGGCGTGTCGATCCCGGCGATCGCCCGCACCCTGTACGTGTCGCCGTCGACGGCCAAGACCTACGTCTCACGCCTCTACGAGAAGCTCGGCGCCTCGAACCGGGCCCAGGCCCTGATGGCGGCGCTGCGCAACGGCCTGATCCGCAACGACGCCGCGACCGCCTAGTCGCCCGCGCGGCGCGCTCGCCGTCGATGAAGGGAACATTGCTCCACCTGAGGTGGATGAAGGTTCCCTTCATCGAGCACCTGAGGCGAGGCGGGGCCGCCTAAGCCCACCAGAACGTCCACAACGTCGCCCCGGTCACCGCAAGCACCGCGAGCGACGCGACCGGCGCCTTCCAGTCCGCGTACCGGTCGGCCACGATCTGCCCGGCGACGACGAGCAACGCCGCCACAACGTGCGCCACGACCGACAACGTCCCAGGTCCGGGCAGGTCACGTGAGTTCGCGTAGAACTGGACGCCGATGTTGCCGAGCGCGAGCAGCACCACGCCCACCGCGAGCACACCGCTCACGGCGCGCAGGAATCCGTAGGTCCGCGACGGCCGCTTTGCTGCTTCCACGTCCACTCCCGCCACCCTACGGGTAGGCCGATCCGCCTGCCGCCAGGGTCCGAAGGCACCCCGAACCAGCCACAACCCGCACCCGCCGAATCTCGGCGACTCCGAGCGCCCTGCCCCACCCCCGACACGGCGCCACCCCCGTCACGACGCCATCCGACTCGGCGCCACCCGCTTCACGGAGCCAACAGCGACCAAGGCTCGATCTCGGGAGCCGCCGCCTGCCCCTCAGGACAGCTGCGCCGGAAGTCGCACCACTGGCACTGCCGCCCGGTGACCGGCGGGAACAGCACCTCCTGATCCCCACCGGCCTTCAACGTCTCCGTGGCCAGGTCGATCTCGTCGGCCGCCTCCTCGGCCCGCCGGACGTGCCGGGCCAGCGACTCCTCCGTGTGCTCCCACACCGCCACCGACCCGGACGGCAGGTGGTGCAGCTCCACCCGGCGGCACGGTTTGCGCAGGGTGCGGCGGGCCGCCAGCGCGTACAGGGCCAAGGCCTGCGAGCCCCGGGCGTCGTCGGAGGTCAGGACGTGGCGGCCGGTCTTGTAGTCGACGATCACCAGTTCGCCGTCGCGGTGGTCGATGCGGTCGACGCGGCCCTCGGCCACGATCCGCTCGGTCGGCGACGACACCCAGCGCTCCACGCCGAGCGGTTCGAAGGCGACGTCGAGCTGCGCCACGTAGTCGTGCACCCAGCCGCCCGCACGCGCGCGGTACTCGGCGGCCTGGTCGACATCGCGGAAGCCCTCGGACTTCCACTGCCGGTTCACCAGGGCCACGGCCTGGTCGGGAGTGCGACGGTCGGCGGGCAGGTCGAACAGGGCCTTCAGGGCGTTGTGCACCACCGCGCCCAACGTGTTGTGCGCCCAGGCGCCGCCGCGGGGTGGGGTCGGGCGGTCCAGGTACGTCATCCGGAAACGGCGCGGGCAGCCCGTCCACGTCGCGAGCTTCGCGGGCGTCACGCGCACCAGCCGCCGGGGCTGAACACCGAAGTCGAAGCCGAGTTGTTCCACCCGCCCCAAGTTACTCAGCACCCCTGACAGAAAATGAGGCGCATGGAGATCTGGCACAACCCGCGCTGCTCCAAGAGCCGCGCCGCCAAGCAACGCCTCGACGACGAGGGCGTCGAGTACACCGAACGCCGCTACCTCGACGACGCCCCCACCGAAGAGGAGCTGGACCACGTCCTGAAGCTCCTCGGCAAGCAGCCGTGGGAGATCGCGCGAACCAAGGAACCCGCGTACCCCGAGCTCCTCGAACACGACCGCGCCAAGTGGATCGCGCACATGGTGGCGAACCCGAGCCTGATCGAGCGGCCCATCATCATCGACGGGGACAGCGCGCACATCGAGCGTTAGACGCCCGACGTGATGAAGCCCTGCACCGAGGACGCGACCAGCTGCACGGCGATCGCGGCCAGCAGCAGACCGGCGATCTTGGCCATCAGCAGGATCCCGCTCTCCTTGAACACCTTGATCAGCAGGCCAGCGGACCGCAGCGTCCCCAGCAGCACCAGGTGCACGGCCACGATCGCCGCGGCCAGCGCCACATAAGAACCGACAGCGCCATCTGCCTGACGCACGAACACGATCGTCGCGGCAATGGCGCCGGGGCCGGCCAGCAGGGGCGTTCCCAGCGGCACCAGCGCGATGTTCACGTCCTCGACCTCGGGGTGGTTGGTGGCGCCCTTGCCGGTCAGCAGGTCCAGCGCGATCAGCAACAGCAGCAACCCGCCCGCGCCCTGCAGGGCGGGGATGCCGATGTGCATGTACGCCAGGATCGAGTTGCCGGCGACCGCGAACAGCGTGATCACCAGGAACGACACCAGCACACCCTGCCGCGCCGCCCGCTTGCGCGCGTCCCGCGACTTGCGGCCGACCAGTCCCAGGAACACCGGCACGGTGCCGGGCGGATCCATGATCACCAGCAGCGTGATCGTGGCCTCGACGAACAGCCGCACGTTGAACACGAGAGCACCTACCCCACGAGAATCTTGCCGCCGGTCGCCCGCGAGGCCAGAGCATCCAGCATCTCCGGGGCCGTCGTCTCCGCGCCGAGCCGCACCGTCTTGTTCGTGCCGTGGTAGTCACTCGACCCGGTGACGATCAGGCCCAGCCGGTCGGCGAGCGAACGCAACGACCGGCGCGTCGCGGCATCGTGGTCCGGGTGGTCGACCTCGACCCCGGCCAGACCCGCGGAGGTCAGCGAACGCACCACGTCCGGCGTCACGATCGGCCCGCGCGACACCGCGAACGGATGTGCCAGCACCGTCACGCCACCGGCCTCGGTGATCATCTCGATGGCGCGCTCGACGGGCGTGTCGGTCCGCCCCACGTAATAACGGCCACCCGTCAGGTACGTCGCGAAGGCCTCGTCGACCGACGAGACCACCCCGGCCCGGATCAGCGCCTGCGCCAGGTGCGGGCGACCGGCCGGCGCGTCGAACGGCAGCCGCGCCATCAGGTCGGCCGGGTCGATCGGGAAGCCGTCCTCCCGCATCATCTCGGCCATCTTCCGCAGCCGGTGCCGCCGCTCCAGCCGCAGGCGGGACTGCTCGGCCGTCAACGCCACGTGCGTCGGGTCGTAGAGATACGCCAGCAGGTGGACGGTGATCGTGCGGCCGCGGCCGTCAGGGCACGCGCACGACAGCTCGGCACCGCGGACCAGCCGCAGGCCCGCAGGCAGCGCGGCGGCCGCCTCGGCCCACCCGGCCGCGGTGTCGTGATCGGTGATCGCCACCGCGTCGAGTCCGGCCAGCGCGGCCGCCTTCACCAGTTCGGCAGGGCTGTCGGTGCCGTCGGACTCGGACGAATGGGTGTGCAGATCGATGACCACGTCGTCCAGTGTGGACGACGCCCCGCGCGGTCCGTGTTACGGGACCATCTTCTTGCCGCGCGCGGCGCGCTGAGCCTTGATCATCGAGAACCGCTCGGCCTGGGCCTTCTTGTCGCCGAAGGTCAGCTCCGAGATGGCGTCGTACACCTCTTCGGGGTTCGGCAGGAACTCCAGGCGGTTCAGCGCCTGGATCTGACCTGCCGACTCCACGATCAGCGTGCCGTAGCCGAGCATGCGCCCGCCCACGGTCCGCTCGTAGGTGAGGTCGGTGACCTTGGTGATGGGCATCATCGCGACCTTCGTCTCGAAGACGCCCGAGGTCAGCATGAACCTCTTGTCGGTGACGACGACGCGCTCGACCCACCACTCGATGATGAAGTAGGCGAGCCGCAACAGCACGAGCAGCCCGCCGTACCACAGCACGTTCTGGATCACGCCCGCGTTCGACGGCAGCAGGTACGAGATCATCATGAAGCCGGCGAGCAGCGCCGCCGCTTCGAGGACGTCCCAGATCAGGTAGGACCAGTGCCTGCGCACCCGGATGACCCGACGCTCGCTCGACAACAGGTAGTCGTCCGGATCACGTGGTGCGAACATGCGCTACCAGCCCTTCCTGGTACCAGCCAGTGCCTGTCCCTGCTCTCCCGGAAAGTCCGGGCGAACTAGAACAATTGTCGCACGAAGGTGATCAGCGCCTCAGCCGCAGTTCGCAGCGAGTTGAGGATGTTCGTGACCAGTTGTGCGGCCTGCTGCGGCTCAGCGATGAGGAAGAACAGCAGCAAGGCGATTCCGGCGAAAGTGAGGATCTTCTTCAGGTTCACGGTGTCCACCCCGTCCGCGTTCCGCACCCGTTTGGCGCCGTTCGTGACCGTTGTACAGCACGATTCAGCGCCTTGGGAGATTTGTACCGCAGCCGGGGTAGCGCGCTGCACCGCCGTTGAGGGGTGACTACGCTTCGTGTTCGTGACGGTCAGCAGTGAGCGCACCATCCGTTGTGTCGGTGCGGTCGTACATGACTCGAACGGGCGACTACTGCTCGTGCGACGCGTCAATCCCCCTGGTGAAGGCATGTGGTCGATACCAGGGGGACGCGTGGAGCCAGGTGAGACGGACGAGGCTGCCGTGACGAGGGAAGTCGCCGAAGAAACGGGACTCTCCGTTACCGTTGGCCGTCTCGTCGGCAGCGTCGAGCGACCGGCCCCGAACGGGGTTTACTTGATCTTCGACTACGAATGCCAGGTCACGTCGGGTGTGCTCCGAGCGGGCGACGACGCATCGGATGCCTCGTGGACGGACAGTGCGACCTTGGCCACACTTCCGACCGCGGACGGCCTCCTGGAAGCGCTTTCCGACTGGAACTGCCTGCCCAGGGCCTGATCAGGGTTCACGCGATCGGGGACGACCCTCAGCGCCAAACGAGACGTTGCCCGTGGGCCTCGGTGGTCGCCAGAGTGGTCCTCTCGACGCCCGCGTCACTCACACGGACAAGCCGCAGCTCGCCGTCCTCGTGCGCCGCCCACCACGCGGGCCTGCCCGAAGAAGAGACCAAAGAGGACAAGGCGGGCACGAGGTCGAGTCCGGAACCGCTCGAAATCACCACGAGCGGGGCGTCGATCCCCTCGACCGCCTTGCCGAGGTCCGCGACCGGGTCGCCCGCCACGAGCCGCGGCGGGTTCCTGCGCAGCACCCCGCACGCCACCCCGAACAGCCGCAGCCGCTCCGGTTGGTCGGCCCACACGCACGCCTCAAGCCAGGCGTAAGCGTCCTCATCGGTCAGATCGACGGGTGCCGTGCCGATGCCCGCCTTCGCGGCCACCTTGACCGTCTTGGGCAGCTTCGGCAGCACCGCGCCCGGTGCGAGCTCCAGCGCGCAGTGCAGGCCCAGCGCAGCCTTGGCGGGGCCGGCGACGAGCTGGCCGGCCTCCGCGGTCTGGTAGCGGTACGAGTACTGGTCGAGCCCGAGCAGCAGACCCGCGGTCGTGGCGGCCTCGACGAGCCCGATCGGCCCGCCCGCCTGCTTCGCCGCCGCGGCCACCGCCGGGTACAGCAGCGCAGCCCTGCGCACCTCGTTGGTCTGGATCACCTGCGAGCCGACGAGCCCGCGCACGCGTTCGGCGCGTTCCAGCACGAAGTCGCGGAACAACGGCCAGGTGCTCTCGTCCGCGCCGTAGGTCCCGCCGAGCGACGGGTAGTAGTTCGAGAGCTGGTGGAACGGTTCTGCCTGCACGAGCCGATGCGCCGCCGCCAGCAGGAGCTCGCCGGAGGCGTTGCTCTCGGGGCTGGCGGCGGTCAGCAGATCGGCGACCTCCGGATCCTCCGCGGCACGCGACGCGAGGTGCTCGTAGAGCGGCGAGATGCCCGCCGCCTCTGCCGCGAACTCGCGCAGACGCCGCTGTGCCAGATCCAGAGAAGTCACTTCACTCCTTCGGTTCGGGGCGCCCCGGCTGCTCGCCGCCACGAGCTTCACCGTAGGACCTCTTCGGCACCATGACCTTGCGGCGGAAGATGCACACGACCGTGCCGTCCTGCTTGTAACCGCGAGTCTCCACGTAGACCACGCCCCTGTCGTCCTTGGACTTGGACGGCGTCTTGTCGAGCACCTCGGTCTCGCCGTAGATCGTGTCACCGTGGAACGTCGGCTTCACGTGCCGCAGCGACTCGATCTCCAGGTTGGCGATCGCCTTGCCGGAGACGTCGGGCACGGACATGCCCAGCAGCAACGAGTAGATGTAGTTGCCGACCACGACGTTCTTCTTGAAGTCGGTCGTGTTCTCCGCGTAGTTCACGTCCATGTGAAGCGGGTGGTGGTTCATCGTGAGCAGGCAGAACAGGTGGTCGTCGTACTCGGTGACCGTTTTGCCCGGCCAGTGCTTGTAGACCGCTCCGACCTCGAACTCCTCGTAGTACCGACCGAACTGCACCGCGCCTCCAACTACGTGTGATCGAGATCTGACTCAGGTGGGGAGACAGTCTTTACGCGGAGGGAGTACCCTCGGCAACCGGTGTGTGAGGATTTCCACCACCCGCGAACTTCGCCCCGAGGAGGTGAGGACCCCTAAATGAGCAAGGACCCCCACCCTGCCAGTACCAAGCGCGTCCTCGCCGAGGTGGCCTGCTAGATCTTTCTAGTTCGCTGAGTTCTCCCGGTCAGGACGCCCGTCGTGTTTTCACCTGCAACGACGTGTGGCCCTGGAGGAACTCACCATGCCCAGCTTGCCCTCGATCCGCGGACGCGGCGCCCAGCAGCGCCCTGCGCCGCACATCACCGTGCCGTTGTCGCACTACGTGGTCGACTGCGCGGTCTACATCGACGGCAAGCGCTTGCCAGGCCGCTGGACGCACACCGACGCCGTCAAAGAGGTGCGCAAGCGCAAGGACGGTTTCGTCTGGATCGGCCTGCACGAACCCGACGCCGAGCAGATCGAGGGCATCGCGGAGACGTTCGGGCTGCACGAGCTCGCCGTCGAGGACGCGGTGCACGCGCACCAGCGCCCGAAGCTGGAGCGCTACGACAACACGCTCTTCATGGTCTTCAAGACCGTCCGCTACGTGACCAACGAGTCGCCCGACACCGCCAACGAGATCGTCGAGTCCGGCGAGATCATGGTGTTCCTGGGCAAGGACTTCGTCATCACCGTGCGGCACGGCAACCACTCCGGTCTGTCCAAGCTGCGCCACGAGATGGAGGACGACCCGGAGCGGCTGGAGATCGGCCCCTCCGCGGTGCTGCACGCCATCTCCGACCACGTCGTCGACAACTACCTCGATGTCACCGACCACATCGAGGACGACATCGACCGCATGGAGGAGCGGGTCTTCGCGCCGCGCACCGAGGTGAGCGCCGAGCAGATCTACATGTTCAAGCGCGAGGTGGTGGAGCTGCGCCGCGCGGTCATGCCGCTCGCAAACCCGTTGCGCCGCTTGGCCGAGGGCTACACGCCGCTCATCCCCGAGCAGGTGCGGGCGTTCTTCCGCGACGTCGACGACCACCTCACCGAGGTCTCCGAGCGGGTGACCGCGTTCGACGATCTGCTGACGACGCTGGTCGACGCGACCCTCGCGAAGATCACGCTGCAGCAGAACATCGACATGCGCAAGATCACCGCGTGGGTCGCGATCATCTCCGTGCCCACGATGGTCGTCGGTGTGTACGGCATGAACTTCGACTACATGCCCGAACTGAAGTGGAAGTTCGGCTACCCCCTGGTGATGAGCCTGGTCCTCGTCGCCTGCCTGACGCTCTACCGAATATTGCGCCGAAATCGCTGGCTGTAGGTCCGGTTTCGCTCGCTTTTGTTCGTGTAGAAGGGCTTTGTCATGACCAGACTGCTGACCAACATCCGCTTCTGGATGCTCGCTTTCCTGCTCTGCTGGATCACCACCGTGTTCGTGCTGATCAGCGGAACGCCCTGACGTGCAGCGCCGGCTGAACAGTCTGCGCCCCTGGATCGTGGTCTTCGTCGTCGGCTGGCTCGCGATGGTCTTCATCTCCATCGCGAACTGGCCGGCCGCCGGTGCCCAGTCACCGGACGAGCTCGCGGTGGAAGTGACGAACGCGTTGCGCACGAACGACTTCCACAAGCTGCAGCCGTTGCTGGCGGTCGGCGGCGAGGACGTCGCCAAGTCGACCACCGAGCACTTCGCGGCCGCTCGGGTGGAGGGCGGTTTCTACCGCGACGGCGACGTCGTCGTGCAGTACACGCGCGACGGCACCCGTTCGGAGTTCAAGCTGCCCGTCGAGGAACGGGACGGGCGCTACCTCGTGAACGCGGTCGTCACTCCCAGGGCGTGACGTCCCACGTGAACGGGATGCCGTGGCCCGCGCCGTGCCCGAGGTTCAGCGAGATGCCCGCGGGCCAGAGCTTGAGCAGCAGCTCGAACCGGTAGTCCTCGCCCGCGTCGTCGGACCGGCGAGGTTCGAACACCAGCAGCGCCAACGGTGTCGTGGGCGTGGCCTTCGCCGCGGCATCCGCGAGCACCGCCCTGCCCATCGCCCGGTCGGCCGGTGAGGCGTACTGCCACACCACGGAATGCCACACGACGGTGAGCACGTCGCGTTCGGCGCGGGCGAGCTGCTTGGCGAGCCATTCCGGTCCCGCCGACCGGTCGACGCCGACCGGGTCCGTCGCGGCGAGGTCCAGCGCGTCCCGCAGGCGGTTCCACCGGTAGAGCTGGTCCGCCCAGACGAACGAGCTCAGGTGCAGCCGTCCATCCTCTGTGGACACGTCGACCGGGTTGAGGTCGCAGCCCGCCCTCCCGACGACGCGCAGCCGGTGACGCAGGTCGGCGGGCGGCCTGCCGGTCCACTCGGGGTCGAGGACGAGGAGGCTGTCCGGATCACCGAGCACCGTGCCGTCGTCGAGCCGGTAGCCGACGTGGTGCGGGCGCAGGTTGAGCCCGCCGCTCGCGCCGACCTCCAGCAGCCGCACGCAGAACGGCACGCTTCGCCCCGCCGCCTTCGCCGCTTCCTGCGCGGCGACCATCAGCCCGCCGTAGAGGGGCGCGCTGCGGCCGGGTTCGTTGGTCTGCACGACCGTGGCGCCGAGCCGCCGGCGCAGCAGGTCGGTGTGCTCGGTGAGGGCCGGCAGCGCGTCCTCCCACAGCTTCGGCAGGTCCGGCTGGCCGCCGACGGACGGGTAGTGCTTCGCGAGGCCGGGCGCGCCTCCTTCGAGCACGAGCCGGTGCACCGCGCCCGCGAACCGCAGCCCGGGCACCTGGCCCTCCCGGTCGCGTTCGAAGCCCGCCATGATCCTGGTCGTGACGCCGCCCCGGCTGAGGTCCTCGGCGGCGTCGTGCAGGAGTCGTCCGGTCAGCGGGCTGTGGTCACGGCATCTGTGAGCGGCTTCGGCGAACAGCTCGGCAAGCACGGTGTCGACGCTAGTAGGCGCGCTGTCCCACGTCATCCCGACGATCGCTGATTACGCTGCTGGAATGGTTCGGGTGCTCGCGGTGGCGGACGAGGTCGTGGAGGGGCTGTGGTCCTCGCAGGTGCATCAGCACGGCGGTGTCGACCTGATCTTGGCGGCGGGTGATCTCCCCTTCGACTACCTGGAGCACCTCGCGAACGCCCTGGACAAGCCGCTGGTGTTCGTCCCGGGCAACCACGACGTGGACCTCTCCGGTTACTCGAACGTGCGCGGCCTGTGGACCAAGGCGGGTGTCCCGGTCCGCTGGCCGGGTCCGACCGGCGCGGTGAACGCGGACGAACGCGTGGTCGACGTCGCCGGCCTGCGCATCGCCGGTCTCGGTGGTTCGATCCGGTACAACAAGGGCCCGAACCAGTGGACGGAACGGCAGCAGGCCCGCCGCGCCCGCCGGGTGTCCCGGCTGGCCGGGTGGCGCAGGCTGCGGGACGGACGTGGCGTGGACGTGCTGCTGACCCACTCGCCTCCTCTCGGCTGCGGCGACGAACCGGATGCGCCGCACCGCGGTTTCGACTGCTTGCGCGGACTGGTCTCGCGGCTGCGGCCGACGTTCCTGCTGCACGGCCACATCCACCCGCACGGCGTGCCGCGCCCGGACCGCGTTCTGGGCGCCACGCGCGTGATCAACGTCGTGCCGCAGAAGGTCCTGGACATATCGGGGGTTCGCGATGAGACGTGACACCGGCTTTCCCGTGGCCGACGCCGAGAACGACTTCCTGCGCGCCCGCCGCCGCCAGGTGATGTCGCGCCTCGCGGCCTGGCTGCGCCGCGAGCCCGACGACGTCAACATCATGCTGCCGTTCCACGAGGTCGTGGACGCGCTCGGCATGGTGACCGAGAAGCGTCTCGGCCTGCAGTCCGTCCGGCTGGACTCGATCGTGGGCAGCGTCGACCGCACCCGCGACTTCGACCGCCGCTTCCGCCCGACCTCGGGCCGCGTCCGCGAACGCTGGCAACGGCTCGCGCTGGCCGCCCGGCGAGGCGAGAACGTGCCGCCGATCGAGGTGTACCGGATCGGCGAGCTGCACTTCATCATCGACGGCCACCACCGGGTGTCCGTCGCCCACGCCCTGGGCCTGTCGGTGATCGACGCGTACGTCACGCAGGTGATCACGCGGGTGAACGCCGCCGGCATCCGCTACCGCGGCGACCTGATCGTGAAGGACTACCGGCGGCTGTTCCTGGAACGCGTGCCGCTGACCGGCGAGGCCCGTGCCGCCGTGGTCCTGTCGGACCCGTGGGACTACGCCCAGCTCGGCGAGCACGTCGAGGCGTGGGGCTTCCGGCTCATGCAGGACACGGGCCAGCTCCTCGACCGGTCTGAGGTCGCCCGCCGCTGGTACGCCGACGAGTACACGCCCGTCGTGGGCATGCTGCGGCAGGCCGACATGATCGGCGACCGGACCGAGACCGAGGCCTACATGTGGGTGGCGGCGGAGCGGTACCGCCTCATCCGCACGCACCGGTGGGATCCGGACGTGATCAACGCCGTGCGGGAGCGGAGCCGCGGCTGAGCACCACCCCGGCCATGCCGACGAGCCGGACGCTCACCCGCGCACCGCCAGGTTCCGCCACCAGCACCTCCGACCGGCCCGAACTCGCGCTCAGGCACCTCGCGCCAGTCCACGTGGCCGAACTCGACGCCGGACCACAACCGGTCGGCGCCGCCCCTCGCCTTCAGCACCAGCGCTGCGTGGATGCGGTACGAGACGGGGTTCAGCGCGGCGCCATCCGCGGACCGTCCGGGGTGTCCGGCAGCGGCCGGGCCTGGTCGAGCACCTCGTCCGTGTACTTGTCGAGCAACCGAGTGCCGATCTGCTGCGCGTAACCGAAGATGACCGCCCACAACAACAGAGCCGCCGCCGACGGTATCCCGATCAGCCCGCTCGTGACACCGGCGCCCAGTGCGAGAATCCCGACCACCGCCAGTGCCGCGCCGAGCATGATCTTGATCAGGGCCTGGTAGCCGATCATGACGTACGGCGAGAGCGATGGCCGGCGGCGTAAGAGGAGCACCACCGCGGCCAGCACCGCGCCGAACGAGCCGAGCACCTGCACCAGCCACACGTCCACGCCCGTCGCCTTGGCCGTGCCGCCGGGGCACACCGTCGGCAGCGCGTGCTCCTTGGGATCGACGCAAAGCGGGATGATCCCCGGCTTCACGATGCCGACGACACCCATGACGGTGTTGATCACGAACAGCACCAGCGACGCCGCGATCAGCTTGTTGCGCAAGGCCCTCGAACCGGCGTGCGCGAAGTCGGAGTTGTCGTGCGCCGCCCGCAACGCGTCGACCACGATCGCGCGCTCGACGGCGGGCGTGAACTCCCCCGGCCGCAGCGCCTCCAGGGCCCGGCGCCGCGGATCGTCGTCGTCGAGGTACTGCGCCACCCGCGCCTGCAGACCGGGCAGCCGCCCCATGAACCCGCGCTCCGCCGAGATCGTCGCCACCTCGGCCTCGTGCAGGGCCCGCCAGGCCCGTTCGATGTACCAGCCCGACCACCACGACGGCACCATCCGCCACCACGGTTCCCGGTCGCTGAGCATCGCGTCCACCACCGCCGCCTGCTCCACGGCCGTGCGCCGCCACACGTCGCCCTCGGGATCGACCGGATCCGAAGGTCCGAGCGCAGCCAGATCCGCGCGGACCCGGTCCAACCGGGACTGCACGACGAGTCGCCAGTCGGTGACTCTGGGTTTGCGCTCGGCCATGTCCCGATGGTGACACCGGGGTCTGACAATTTCCGCAGCCATCCGTGTGACGTGCGTAAACGCGATCACCTGGCCTCGCCGCGAGCCCCGCGGTGAACGTGTCGGGCAAGGCCCGGAGAGCTTCCACGGACAGGAGTGCTGCCAGGTCGAACTGATCCGGCAGCACTCCTGTCCACCGAGCTAGGCGGTCTGCGAGGGCTCCACCAGCGCACGAAGCCGGGGAGGCATCCTCTTCTCCAACCCGTACGGCTCGAGGTGGGCCTGCAGCACGCCCGTGAACGCCCGCTCCACCGAAGCGGTGTCCCAGTTGTCGCTCTCCAGGATCGGCTGCTTGAAGTACGGCTGCCCGACGATGTGGAGCTGACGCCCGTTGCAGCGGATGACCTGCCCGGTGATGCCCTCGGCACGGTCGGAGAGCAGGAACAGCACGAGCGGCGCCACCTTGCCCGGCGTCCGGTCGGCGGGAATCGCGCGCAGAGAACGCTCCGACTTCCACACCATCCGCGTGTGCGCGACCGGGCACACGGCGTTCACGCGGATGCCTTCCGACTCCAGGTCGAGCGCCCACGAGTAGCTCAACGACGCCACGGCGCCCTTGGTCGCCGAATAGGTGGCGAGTTTGCGCTGGCCGAAGGAGGCGCCGGAAGAAATGTTGATGATGGAGCCACCGCCGGTGGTGCGCATCGCGCGCATCGCCGCGATTCCGACGTAGATGACGCCGAGGACGTTCACCTCCACGACGTGCTTGATCGTCTCGGGATCGTCTTCCCACGGAGCGGTCTCGTAGTTCAGGCCCGCGTTGTTCACCAGGCCGTCGACGCGGCCGAATTCGTCGACGCACAGCTCGACGATCTTGGCTGCCTCGCTCGGGTCGGCGACGGTGTGGGTCGAGGCCACGGCGCGGCCGCCGTAGCCCCTGATGTGCTCCGCGACCCGCTCTGCCAGGTCGCCGTCGTTGTCGTTGACCACCACCGATGCACCCGCGAGGGCAGCGTGCATCGCGTAGGCCTCGCCGAGGCCGCGACCCGCCCCCGTGATGACGACCGCTTTTCCGTCCAGGATCCCCATTGCACGCTCTCTTTCATCACTCGGCGGCGGTTCCCCGAACCCCCCTGCTGGTCCTGTTACCCGCCTTCGACAAGCGTGCTGACGATCCGGAGCGGTGAAGAACATGTTTCGATGAGAAGTCGCTGCCGAGCGCCCAATGGCGAACCGAGTTCAGCCCGGCAGATGGCCCCGACTAATCGGCCCCTCTCGACCCGGGGCTTTGGTCCTAACCCGAACGAGTGACAAAAGAAGGCCGCCTTCCCTCGAGGGGAAGGCGGCCGCAAAAACGAGAATTCACCGTTCCGTGTAAGTCAGGTTCCTGCCGGTGGACGGGTCGAAGAGCTGCACCTTGTCCGCGTCGAACCAGATGTCCGCCGAGGCTCCCTCCACCGCGGCCGACGCCGACGACAACCGCGTCACCAGCGAGATGCCGTCACCCGGCACGTCGTCCGATCCCGCGTCCGCCGCCAGCTCCTGCAGCTCGGCCGAGGCCGCCTGCTCTCCCGTGAGGGTGAAGTAGGCGTACTTGTCCGAACCCATCGACTCCAGCACGTCCACCTGCGAGGTGAACTTGCCGCCGGACGACAGCGCCGCCGCGTCGACCAGTGCCGCGTCCTCGAAGTGCTCGGGACGGATGCCCATGATCACCTCACGGGGCGCGTCGGCACCCTCCAGCAGCTGCCGCACGCGGTCCGTGAGGGTCACGTCGCCCAGCACCGACCGCAACGCGCCGTTCTCCAGCGACGCCGGCACGAAGTTCATCGACGGCGAGCCGATGAAGCCCGCGACGAAGAGGTTGGCCGGGTGGTCGTAGAGGAACTGCGGCGCGCCGATCTGCTGCACGACACCGCCGCGCATGACCACCACCCGGTCACCGAGGGTCATCGCCTCGGTCTGGTCGTGCGTCACGTAGACGGTCGTCGTGCCGAGCTGCTTCTGCAGGCGCGACACCGAGGTGCGCATCTGCACGCGCAGCTTGGCGTCCAAGTTGGACAGTGGTTCGTCCATGAGGAACGCCTTGGGGCTGCGCACGATCGCGCGGCCCATCGCCACGCGCTGCCGCTGGCCGCCGGACAGGTTCGACGGCTTGCGCTCAAGGTGTTGCGTCAGGTCGAGGATCTCGGCGGCCTCGCGCACCTTGCGCTCGACCGTCGCGTTGTCGACCTTGGCCAGCCGCAACGGGAAGGCCATGTTCTCCTTCACCGTCATGTGCGGGTACAGCGCGTAGGACTGGAACACCATCGCGATGTCGCGGTCCTTGGGCGCCTTCTCGTTGACGCGCTGCCCGCCGATGCGCAGCTCGCCCTCGGTGATGTCCTCCAGGCCCGCGATCATGTTGAGGGTGGTGGACTTCCCGCAGCCGGACGGTCCGACCAGGATGATGAACTCGCCGTCGGCGATTTCGAGGTTGACCTCCTGCACGGCCAAAGCACCGTCGGGATACCTCTTGCTCACCTTGTCCAGAACGATCTCTGCCATTTGTCAGCTCACCCCTTGACGGCGCCGGAGGTCAGGCCCGCGACGATGCGGCGCTGGAAGAACAACACGAAGAGGATGATCGGGATGGTGATCACGACGGCGGCCGCCGCGATCGACCCGGCCGGGTCCTCGAACTGCGAGCTGCCGGTGAAGAACGACAGCGCCACCGGCACGGTCCGCGACTGCTCGGTCGAGGTGAGCGAGATCGCGAACAGGAAGTCGTTCCAGCAGAAGATGAACACCAGGATCGCCGTCGTGAACACACCGGGCGCGGCCAGCGGCGCGATGACGCGACGGAACGCCTGCCCCGGCGTCGCACCGTCCATCTTCGCCGCCTTCTCGAGCTCCCAGGGGATCTCGCGGAAGAACGCCGACAGGGTGTAGATCGCGAGCGGCAGCGCGAACGTGATGTACGGCAGGATCAGGCCGGGCCACGTGTCGAACAGGCCGAGCGAGCGCTCGATCTCGAACAACGGCGACACCAGCGAGACCTGCGGGAACATCGCGATCAGCAGCGAGACGCCGACCAGCAGGTTCTTGCCGGGGAAGTCGAGCCGGGCGATGGCGTAGGCGGCCATCGTGCCGAACACCACGGCGATCGCCGTGGCGATGATCGCGATGCCGATCGAGTTGATCAGCGCCCGCGTGAACTCGGAGGTGGAGAAGATGTTCTGGTAGTTCTCCAGGCTCCACTCGCGGGGGATGAAGTTGCCGTCCGCCAGCGTCTTGGACGACTTGAACGACAGCGACACGATCCACAGCACCGGGAACAGCGCGTAGATCACGACGACCGCGTTGAGCAGACCCCAGCCGACCTTCTTGCCGGTCGTGTCGGCTCCACCGATGCCTGCCATCTCAGCGCCTCCCGCCGTTGTCGCTGCCGGGCGCGGCAGTGCCGAAGAGCTTGATGAAGATGAACGCGATCGCCGCCACCATCAGGAAGATGAGCACCGACATCGTGGAGCCGATGCCGAGGTTCAGGCCCTTGATGAGGTTGTTGTAGGTCAGCATCGACACCGACGACGTGCCCTGCGAACCCGCGGTGAGCACGAAGAGGTTGTCGAAGATGCGGAACGCGTCCAGCGTGCGGAACAGCAGTGCCACCAGGATCGCCGGCTTCATGATCGGCACGGTGACCTTGATGAACCGCTGCCACGCGCCGGCGCCGTCCATCGCCGCGGCCTTGAGCAGGTCGTCCGGCACGAGCGCGAGACCGGCCATCAGCAGCAGCGCCATGAACGGCGTGGTCTTCCAGATCTCCGCGAGGCTCACGACCATCAGCGCGGGAATCCGTTCGGTGAGCACCGGATCACCGCCGAGCGCCTCGGCCAGGTAGCCGGTGCTGGGCGTCCAGGCGAAGCGCCAGGAGAACGCGGCCACGACCGTGACGATGCCGTAGGGGATCAGCGACGACGTCCGCACGATGCCGCGGCCGACGAGCGTGCGGTGCATGATCAGCGCGAGCGACATGCCCAGCACCAGCTCCACCGCGACGGTCACCACGGTCAGGACCACCGTCACGAGCACGGCGTCCCACCAGTACTTGCTGCTCAGCACCGTGACGTAGTTGTCGAACCAGATCCACTCGGTGCGGTCGGGGAACTTGAGGTCGAACCGCTGCATCGACAGCAGGATCGAGTAGAGGATCGGCCAGCCGGTGACCGCGATCATGGTGATCGCGGCCGGCGCGCAGAGCAGCCACCCGAGCCTGCGCTCGGCCTTCTTGCCCTCGCTCAGCGCCGCTTTCTTCCTGGGGGCGACAGGTTCGTCCGCTGTCGCCTCGGTCTTCTCGGCCGTCGCGTGGCTCACGGCAGCACCCCCTTGGAGTCGAGTGCGTTCTGGAGCTCCTGCCGCAGCTCGTCCGCGGTCTTCTGCGGGTCGATGTTCGCGGGCGGCGAGAGGATGGTGGAGATGACGGTGGAGACGTTCTGGTACGCGGGCGTGCGCGGCCGCACGCTGGCGTTCTCCAGCGTCTTGAGGATGTCGTCCTTCATCGGGTACGCGTCGACCATCTCGGGCTCGTCGTAGACGGACCTGATGGTCGGCGGCACACCGTCCTTGAGGGCGGCGAGCTTCTGGCTTTCCGCGCCGCGCAGGCAAAGCACGGCGTCGAAGGACTCGTCCGGGTGAGTCGTGTAGCTGCTGACGGCGTAGTTGATGCCGCCGACGGTGACCTTCGCGGCGTCACCGCTCACGGTGGGGTACGGAGCCCACTTGAAGTTCTTCGCGAAGTCCGGCTTCTTCTGCGCGGCCGCGTAGACGTACGGCCAGTTGAGCTCGAACGCCGCTTTGCCGGACTCCATCAGCAGGCGCGCGGGATCCTCGGTGGAGTTGGAGAACGACGGGTCGATCGCCTTCGAGGTGGCGAGCTTCTTCAACGCTGCCAACCCCTGCACGGCCTTGTCGTCGACGATCGCCTTGGTGCCGTTCTCGTCGAGGATCGTGCCGCCGCTGGAGTTGACGAGGGTGTTGAACAGCACGACGAGCCCCTCGTACTGCTTGCCCTGTCCCACGATCAGGCCGGGTTTTCCCTGTGCGACCAGGGATTCGGCCATCGAGATCATCTCGTCCCACGTCTTGGGCGGCGTGGGCACGAGGTCCGAGCGGTACCAGAGGAGTTGAACGTTGGTGTTGTCCGGAGCGCCGTACAGCTTGCCCTCGTAGGTGGCCGTGTCGAGCGGCGTCTGCAGCGTGCCGTTCTCCACCTGCGACTTGACCGAGCCGCTGAACTCCTTGATCCAGCCCGCTTTCGCCAGCTCCGCCGTCCAGGTGACGTCGAGCGCGAGGACGTCCATGCTGTCGTCCTCGGCCGCGAGTCTGCGCACCATCTGCTCGCGCTGACCGTCCGCCTCACGGGGCAACTTGTTGTAGACGATGTGGTAGCGCCCGTTGGCCTTCGTGTTGCAGTTGTCGACGATCGCCTGGAAGTTCTCCTGGTTGTACTTGTAGACGTTCACGGTGATGCCCTGGCCGCCAGACCCGCACGCCGTGAGAGTTGTTGCCGCGATCATCGCGGCCCCTGCCCCGACGGCGAGTCGATAGCGCCGTGTCGCACCCATCGGCCCTGCCTCCTTCCCGACTGCACGGAGGAGCCAGACCGGTGCGCCCGGCACCTCGTCGTGCCACCGGCCGCACCCGGCGGACCGGTCAACCGAACCTAGGCCCGGTGATCAGGAGCCGCAACCAGCAGGAGCAACGATTCAGAACCAATCGACGTCTTCGCGTCTCAACTGCCGGGACCGGCAGGCCGCATCGCGAGCTTCGCGAGCAGGTCACGCCCCTGCTCAGCCGACTTCGGCTGACACAGCACGTCATACCTGCCCGCAACCAGCTGACTAGCCGACTGGAAGTCCCGCTTCCCACGCGCCGACCCGTACCCGACCGCCGCGAACACGAGCCCGAAGAACACACCGGTGACCAGACCGGTCAGCACCGGCCCGACCGTGACGCCCGGCTCAGGACTGAACAGGGTTAGCAGCAGCCCCACGAACAAACCGAACCAGGCTCCCGACGCCGCCCCCGTCGCCAGCACACGGCCCCAGGTCAGCTTGCCCGTGACCCGTTCGACCAGCATCAGGTCGACACCGACCACGGTGATGTCCTGCACCGGGAAGTCCTCGACGGCGAGGAAGTCGACCGCGCGCTGGGCCTCCTCGTACGTGGCGTACGAGCCGATCGGCCAGCCCGTGGGCGGAGTGGGCAGGCGGGGAGGGACGCCGGGCCGGTTCGGGTTGGCGAACGGACTCGTCACAGGGACCACCTCTGTCGCGACGCGCTGATCGTTCCATCCTGCCAAAGCCCGGTCCGGTGTGCTCAGACGCCTACGGGTGGTTTGCCGGGTTCAGTCGCAGCACACGACTTCACCCGCGACGGACGGCAGTCGGCTCGGACACCCCGTCGCGTCCAAACGGGCCGAGAAGACATCCGTGCCGTTGAGGAAGCTCGTGTCGTACTGGAGGTACGACCGGGTGATCAGCTTCGGCGACGGCTGAGGCG